>LUMV01000242.1_pt1 | contig 12716 bp, 10 predicted proteins | sample 729731 | NCBI WGS metagenome assembly LUMV01 (sample SAMN03860301, study PRJNA289734) | marine metagenome | biome: seawater column; feature: ocean; material: water; isolation source: Red Sea water column Station 192 - depth 200m | place: Saudi Arabia: Red Sea | collected 2011-10-15 | depth 200 m
CCAATAGATCGCAACGACCGCTGTCCAAACCACGCCTAAGAGACGGATGATTACCTGCATATCGATAGATTTGTCGGAATAAGGCCGATCACGGATGATCGCTGTGGCCACGACCGCGCCGACTATTACAGTCAGATACAAAACGATTGAAGCCGGACGCACCCGAACTTTCGGTGCGTTCGCCCTGAGCAAATAAGAAGATGCTTTGGGTCTTCGGAACAGTCTCGCCGATGGGGAGGCAAGTGGCCGCGTGACCTCGACGCTTCCCATCACGTTCCCTCCGACGAGCGGTAATCATACCCGTAATAGTCTTCCCCATACCCCGCTTTGCGCGCGTCGTATTTCGTCAGCACGCCGCCGATCAGTCGGGCTGAGGCGCGCTGGAGGCGGCGCAGGGCGCCCTTGGCCTGGCCGAAATGCGCGCCGCCCGCTTCGGTGACGAACAGCACGCCATCGGAGTGCGCGGACAGGTGGATCGCGTCGGCCAGCGCCATGACCGGGGGCGCATCCAGGATGACGATCTCGAACCGCTCCCGCAGTTGATCGATTACGGTGCCGAGCGCCTCGCCCGACAGGAGAGTGGCGGAATCGGGCGGGATCGGACCCGAGAACAGGAGCTTGAGCCGCCCTGTCCCGTCCTCCGCTTCGCCGCCTTCCAGGCCGTCATGCAGGACATCGTCCAGCGTGCGCCGACCGACCAGCAGGTCTGACAAGCCGGCAGGCCTCTCCTCGCCCGCAGTGGAAACGAAACGGTGGAGCGTCGGTGCACGCAGATCCGCGTCCACCAGTACCACCTTGCCGCCCGTCGCCGCCATATCCTGGGCGAGCGCGAGCGCGGTGGTCGACTTGCCCTCTCCCTTGCGGCTGCTGGTGATCAGCAGCGTATGCGGGATCCCGCTGGTGGAAGACAGTTCGATCGACGCGCGGATCGCGTGATACGCCTCGCTCAAGGGTGAATGCGGTTCGCGAAGAGCGGTCCGTGGATCGCCGTCGCGCACCAAGGGCACCGCGCCGAGCAATGGCAGGCGCAGCTTGTCCTCGAACTGGTCGGGAGAGCGGATCGTATCGTCGAACCATTCGCGCGCGAACACCGCAATCACCGACAGGGCGATCGCCGCCAGCAGCGCGGCCAGCGCGAACAGCTTGATATTGGGGTGGATCGGGCGGCGCGGCACCTGCGCCTCGTCGACAGGGGTCACGTTGTTGGGAACGACCCCGGCGGCGGCCGATACTTCGCGGAAGCGATTGAGCAGGCTGTCGTAGAGCGCCCGGTTGGTGTCCACTTCGCGCCGCAGGATATTGTAGCGGACGCCGCGATCCTGTTCGGAATAGGTATCGGCCTCGAGGCCCTGAACCTGCGATTGCAGGGCGTCTTCCTGGCGCGCGGCGGTTTCGTATTCGTTGCGGATCGAGGCGCGCACACTGCTGGCGATGGCTCTCATCTGCCGGTCGATTTCGGCCAGTTGCGCATTCACCTGGACCACTTGCGGATGGTCGGCGGTCAGGCGCTCACTCAGCGAAGCGAGCGTGCCGGTCAGTTCGGCCTTCTGTTCCGCCAGAGCCATGACGGTCCCGTTGGACAGGACCTGGGGCAGATCCATCAGATTGGTGGCCTGGGCCTGGCGCCAGCGCTGTTCGGCCATGGTGCGGGCCGCCTGCGCGGAGGCGTAGGCCTGATTCAATTGCATCAGATTGGCCACGGTTGGCGAGCGGGTGGATCCTCCTTCCGAAGAGGTTCCGGACGTATCGATCAACCGCGCACCGCGCGCATATTCGTTGAGCTGCTGTTCCGAGTTTTGGAGCCTCTGGCGGGCCTGCTCAAGCTGGTTCTCGAGGAAATTGCGCGCATACGATGTGGTCGAAAAGCGCCGCTCGATATTGCCGGAGATGAAGTTCTCGACATAGCTGTTGGCGACCCTGGCGGCGAGTTCGGGATCGCGGCTGGAAAACGTGATCTCGATCACTCGCGTATTGGGCGGCAGATTGACGCCCATATTCTCTTGCAGGACCTCGATCACCTGCTCTTCGCGCGACGTGCTGTACAGGCGCTCGTCGATATCGGCGCCCATTGCCTCCAGAAAGGCGTCGCTCGTCGCCAGGCCGAGGCTTTGCGACACACGCTGCGCCAGCGACTGGCTTTTCAGAATGTCGATCTGCGTTTGCAGGAAACGGTCGACCTCCGTCCCGATCGGCATCGGCTCCTGCTCTTCCGTGCCGAGAACGCGCGCCGCCTGCTGGTCGATCTGAATGCTGGCGCGCGCCTGATAGATCGGGGTCGTCAGCAGCACGCCGATCACGCCGATCAGCAGGGCTATCGCGAAAATGGCGAGAATGACGAAGCGATTGCGAAAGATCGCGGCCCAGATCGAGCGTAGATCGATCCACTGGCGCGGCTCTCGCTCGGCATCGTCTTCGATGAGGAAGATATCGTCGGGCTGATCGAGATGGATGGCCGAAGGCGCCGTCTGCACGGTGGAGCCCATCAGAAACGGGCCGCCGACAGGGCGAAAAGGTTCAGGACCGGCACGGCGAGCAGGATGTTTTCCTTAAGCCCGCGGCTGCGGGAATAGCCGACGATCACGACATCATTTCCTTCGATCAGGGGATCGGGGTCCTGCGCCTGGCGGATACGCTGAATGTCGAACACCGCAGCCTTGGGCTCGCCATCGATCGTGCGGAGGACGACGACGTCTCGCGTCGCAGCAACGTCGGTTTCTCCGCTGGCCAGAGCGATCGCTCCAAGCAGGGTGGTGGCACCGGCTATCGGATAAATTCCAGGCTCGTCCACTTCGCCCTGGACCGTGACACGCTGCGATACGGATTCGGTTATGGTCACCGTAACCTGCGGATGCAGATAGCGGGAACGCAGCTCATCTTCCAGCGAGCGCGCTAGTTCGCGAGCCGTGAGGCCGGCTGCCTGCGCATTGTCGACAAACGGAATCGATATCAGGCCGGATGCATCGACCGTGAGCCCCTTCATCGTCAGATCGGGCTCCTGGAACACGGTAACGTCGATCTTGTCGAGCGGTCCTATCCGGTATTCCTTGAGCTGACGCGAAGCGCTTGCCGCAGGGACGAGCGCATAGGCGGCATCACCGCGCGGAACATCAACGCCGACGTTGTTGTTGGCGCAGCCGCCAATTGCCGCGCTAAAAATAGCAACAGCGATCAAACTATACCTGATCATCCCGACCCCCGCTTGGTCCGGACACCAGTATTAACTCTTTCGATTGTGCATTGCAACGTTCCCTGCAATGGTGCCCTGAACGGCTTGCCTTAATCCGGCAGGCTGATGATTTCGATTGAGTCGAGATATAGGATCGCAGGATCGCGGGCTTGGTCAGCGACCACGAACTGCAATGTCTGCGTCGTGCATCCGCGTTCCGGCACTACGAAATCAGCTGTCAGAGACTGCCATGAGTCTCGAGCGGTGTCGTACCGAGCGTTCAAGGGCGACGAAGGTGCTCTACGGTCCGGCGAGGTCTGGCAGGCGATTTGCCACTCGGGGAGGGCGGAGACCGAGGCCTGCGGCCTGATCGCCAGTCGCAGGCGGTAGAGCCCGGGAGCCAGCGTCATGGTTTGTTCGGCAATGGTCCCGGTCCCGATGCCACGGTCGGACACAATTAGAGCATTTCCATCCCACGGGTTTTCGATCTCACCGATGACGGCGTTTACTCCGAATGCCGTGCCCGATCGCCAGTCACGCGATGAGCGAGCTCGGTTCGGCAAGGGGCCGGACCCGCTCGAAAAGGTCCCATTGTCTATAAGGCCGCTCGAAAGACGGCGGACGGCAGCGGTTTCACCACGCGCCTGCAATCCCGATCTGATCGTGCTCCGCTCGGCTTCGGTTACGGGCGTCGGCGACTGCGACAGACCCTCGACGAGCGTCACCGTCCCCGCAGCGGAGATTACGCCCGTTCGACGATAATTTTCGAAGAAATCGTGACGCCAGGAAGGGGCGACGCCCAGCGCTTCGGCGACGGCGTCCGGGCCGTTGCGATCGGCAAGGAGCGACATCATCGTCGTGCCCGCAATCGGGTTCTCAGGGTCCATGCGAAGCAGCGCATCGAGATGAGGCGTCGCTTTCGCCCGGTCTTCGCCTTGCAGGGATTGATCGGCCAACCAGCTTTGAACGATGATGTCACGCCAGCCGAGAGGTTCTGCGAGAGCCATCCATCTTTCAGCCGACGCCTCGTCGCCGGATCGCCACGCACAGCTTCCCAGCACGGCCAGCGCGGTGCTGCTGGCCGGCGCAATTCGCAGCGCCTGTACAGCGGCTGCCTTTGCTTCGTTACAGCGATCTTCTGTCAGGCGGGCATAGGCGAGCGATATCCAACCGGTCGACGAGAAGGGCTGTAGCGCGACAGCCTTTTGCGGATCGCGAATTTCGGCGCGCATTGAGAGAGCGAAGGACACGGACAAAGCCGATAGGCATAGGACCACGATTGCGCTGGTAATGGCCGCTGCGGAACTTTTGAAGGACCGTGTCCGAGCCTTATGGGGCAGGGCGAGCAGGCTCAGCGCAAACGCCCCCGCCGCTGCCAGTGCCGTCATGCGCAGCGGATAATCGTTAAACGAATGCAACGCGAGGATGAGCACGACTGCAAATCCACCCAGTAGAAATATGGGGTTACGCCCCGGCGTATTCCCCGCCCGTCGATGGTGTTGCAGAGCGCGAACGACGATCGCAATCAATCCCGCGAGCAGGAGGGCTGCGAGCGCGCCCCCTTCCATCACCAGTTCGAGATAATCGTTATGCGCGTGGTTCGGATAGTATGGATTGACGAGCCTTAAAGGCTCCCAGACGGGGATGAGGCTGCGAAAAGTGCCGAGCCCCGTGCCAATAGGGAACGTATCGCCGATCGCTTCGGCGGTCATGGCCCAGAACCCGTAACGCGGATTATCTCCTAACGAAGCGAACCGCGCGAGAACGCGGTCGGCAGTGGGGGTGAGAAGCATCGCGATCAGGCCGATCGCAGCACCCAGGGAAAGGTAACGCCATGGGCCTCGCTTCTCAGCTGGCCTTGCCAGAAACAATGCGGCGAAGACTGCCAGGGGCAGGAGAACGAGACCGGACCGGGACTTCGTTATGAGCACGGCGAAGGCGAAAAGAGCTGTCAGGGCGAGCAGCATCCATTTTTTTTCCCAGCGCGCCCCTGATCGCACGGCCCCCTCCACACCGCAGGCGATGATGCCGACGAGCATCATGTCCGCATGGTGGGTGCGGTTCGTAAATAGTCCCGAGGCAGCATTCCGCGTCGAGTTGGCCCACAGGCTGAAGGAGAAGCCAGTCGCAAATTCCACGACGCTGACAATGGCTCCCGCCAGTGCGGCAGCTATCACCACGCGCCACAGCAGCAGTCGCCCATCTTTACTCAGGGTCAGGGTTCCGCACAGTATTGCGGCCGGTATCAGCGAGGCGAGAAGAGTGCGGGCCGTTCGATCCGGCGCGAGACTGAGCGGACGCCAGGAATCCGCGAGCGATATTTCGCGCTGCACCGCAATTGCCCAGGACCGACCGGGCAGATCCAAACCGATTGCCGGGGGAAGCGGGACGAGTTGCAAAAGTATCAGCGCGAACCAGGCCGTCATCAGCAAAAGCAAGCCTTTTGCGATCGGCACGGTCGTAATCCCGCGCAGGCGAGGAAGCGTGATGAACAGAAGTGCGAGCGCGCCAAGCTCCAGAACCGACTGGATCAAAGGGTAATAAGCCCCGGCGCCGCCCAATAGGAGGCAGATGGCGAAATACCCCGCGTTGATCCGTGAAAATCGCTGGTCCGAAGGCATAGCCGCTTCAATTCCCCCTACCGACAGCCGCAATTCATCCTCCCCAAGGAAACCGAGCTTAACTGCCAGTTTTGTACGGAAACTCTTGGTATCAATTCATCGGATGAAGTCGCCAAGCTTCTGTGTTTTTCGAAACCTGGCTCGGCAAGGTTTACGCCAGTTTACCATAACACTTCAACAGACCTTATCGGGTTGTTTTCTAGTCTGGCTCCTGTTGCAAAACAGGACATTTCCACATGCTTCGCTCCAGTCCGATTTGGTCGCTCCTCGGCGCAAGCGCGGCGGCAATTTGTCTCCTTGCTGGCGTCGATGCCGCCCAAGCACGGTCGAGCGAAGCCGCTGAAACAAGCGATACGCGTCCCAGCAACGATCTACGCCTTGCGACTGTTGGGTACCGGTTGGCGCGCGCAAACGCCGATTTGTGCACAAATCCGCAAATGATGTCCGGGCTGCTCATACATGACATTGCAAGCTACGCTGAACGCGATCGCGCCAAAATCACCGCCCATTACAAATTGGAGATGGGGTTCGGTGTTCGCGATCTAGTGCCTGAAAGCGCCGCCTCCCTGTCGGGATTTCAACGCGGAGACGAAATCATCACAGTCGATGGTTTTCCGATGAATGCTTTCGCGTTGGAGCAAATCGGTCGATCCGCTTCCTACGATCGCGTTGAACATTTCAATTTCTTCCTTTCCGAAGCCCTCGCCGATGGTTTGGTAGATGTGGATGTGAAGCGGGCGGGAGAAACGATTTCCCTGCATCTCGTCGGCGAACCCGGCTGCGGCGGACAAGTGACCGTAATGCCGGATCGGGCCTTGAATGCGTGGACGGACGGGCGCTTCGTGGCTGTGACAACTCGCATGATGGAATTGGCGACGACGGACGATCAGCTCGCCTTCGTGGTGGCTCACGAGATGTCGCACAATATTCTCGACCATACCGGTCCGTCGGAACCGACGAGAACGATTTTCACTGCGTCGCGTAAGGGCGGGGCGGGCGTTACCAGTTCGGCGAGCAATTCAAAGAACCTCGAAATCGCTGCGGACGAACATGCCGTTTCCATGCTTTTGCGTGCGGGCTACGATATCGACGGAGCAACAATCTTTTTAAAGAAGGCGGGCCGGATCCGTTGGTACGACATACCGATCGGCCATCCCGGGATAGGGCGGCGCATCAAAAACGTGACACTCGCAGCCGCAAAATATGTTGAGGAGCGTCGGCAGTCCGCGCAACCGTATGAGATGGCTTTAGCCAGCGCTGAGATTGGTTCCTCGGGACCCGGCGCGTCAGCCTCCGGCTTGCCGAGCGTCTTATCTCAACCCGATGAAGGCGTGATTTGGAGCAAACCGTATGTCGACAGGGTCGGCGGGGAGATCCGGATCGCGGACTTCAAGCTCGGCACGACGGTCGGCATTCTGGCGGCGAGCCAGCGTTCTAAAACATTGTCCAATCCTGTGCCGCCCGAATTCGCCATATCGAGCCTGAAGGACACGGATTTGCAAAGCGCATTGTTGAACCCTGAGGTAATAAACGGCCTGCTGACCGCCGTAACTACCTGGAATCCAAGTGCAGTGTATGTGAATCAGGTTGCATTACATGACGGCAATTCCGCGCCGCAAGTCTAGGCTTGAATCGGCCTGACTCTCACAGGACGAATTTCGCCCGCGTATCAGTGTTGCGATTACTGCGGACTTGCGTCGCTACCGCCAGCTGCCAACGCCGCCGCAGTGCCGCCGGCGCCCGCCAAGCCAAGCAGAGCCAAAGCAGGCCCGAAGAAGCTGCGCCTGCGTTCCACTTCCGGTCCGGCCGGATCGGGCAAGTCGCCCTCGGCAGCAGACTCGCCATCGACGCTTGAAGGGGTGCCGTCAGGTGCTTCCTGAGGCGCAGACGCCGCCGGTGTCAATTCGGTAACTGCGGGATCGACATCCTGAGACGAGACGGAGGACGAAATCCCTACGGTGGCAAGCACCATGCTCACGCCGATCCCGATTTTCGTAGCGGAGTAAGGCAACGTCTTCGTTCCTTCTGTAAATTGACTAGGCAAACTATCGTTAACTGCCTTTGGGGTCAAGGTATAAGAATCCGACAAACTAGATCTCGAAGAGCGGGGCCGTCCTTTTGTCTTATATTTCAGAATGATCTCGCTATCGCCTGTAATCGCGGCCCACTGAAGCCGAAGCGGAATAGCATCAAAAGCGGACGGGAGGGTAATCAGCGGCAAACGCAACTGCGATCTAGCCCGTAGGATGATCCCAGCGAATCGCGCAGCCTGAAACTTTTCTTACTCGAAAGCGTAATGGGTTTTGCACCGGATGTTCACGCTTTCGCCTTTGACTTTCTCAGGTCGAGATTGAATATGTGGGGCACGGAGAGAGGAATAATCGTGTCGTACATCAATGGAAAAACTCACCACCGCGAGGGGAGGGCGCCGCCGCGTCCGCTCTGGGAAGCTCCCAGATGGCAAAGGGCCGAATATCTGGTTTCCAGATTTGCGGGGTATGTAGCCCTTGTCGGGGTGGTAGTGGGCCTATTCCTGATTTTCGCCTAAGATATTAAAATGATCTGATATTTTGCGCATAACTCAGGCTATGCCAGAGCTTTCGCACGCGGGATGCGTGTTGCTGACGCGATTTTTTGCCATCGTCTTCTGGAGAGGAGGCGACAGGTAACATTTGCATCAAAAGTCTTCCCGATTTAAGACAGCCATCTAAAATCAGAACAAATGGATTCGGCCCGTTGGCTCGGGGACGCTATGAAGCGGGTCACGAGCGGTCGAAATACATAACATCCGATGGTCGCCTTCAAGAATTTGTAAATTCGAAGACACTTCGAAGACTAGAAGGGTGGCCGATGGAAATCAGGGAAGTGATGGGGGGTGGCGCTGATCCTGCTGTAGTCGCGCATTGCGGGCCCCAGCGAAACAATGGAGCATGGCGTGCCTTAGCTTGGACTGCGGCACTTGGCGTCGATGTTGCCATGCTCGGCACAGCTTTCCTGACGGCAAACCTATTTCTGAATGGCGGCATGTCCGGTCCGAAGATACAACAATGCTGCTCGCATTGGGTGGCATCTTTCTGCTTAGCTTTTTTTATGCGGGAGGATATCTGTCCTCTTCTTTGGTTTCGATTCCCAAGTCGCTTGGACGCATCACCCAAGCGTGGCTCGCCTCGATAGCTCTCGTTTTGCTGGTTTTCTTCTCGATCAAGACTTCGTCATCTCTGTCTCGCAGCCTTTTCTTGACGATCGCTATCGCAACTCCGTTTTTTCTCTGGTCGGGTCGAGCTGCGCTTCTCTATATCGCCAATGATCTGCTGAAGATCAGACTAGAGCGCCGCTTGGTTATCGAAGATGGATTGCCCGTACAGGTCCCGGAAGGATGGGACCTCGCTCGTGCAGACCGCTTCGGCTTTCGTCCGGATCCGGAAAATCCGGTCAGTCTGCACAATTTTTCAGGCCTGGTCGCGCCCTACGATCGGGTGGTTATTTCCTGTCCTACCGAGCGCCGCTCGGCGTGGGCGCTCTATCTCCGATCGGCAGCCTGTGACGGTAAGCTCGTCATGCCAGAGCTTTTCGATATCGTCGGCTGGCGCGTACGTCCATTCGAACCATGGCCGACCCTGCAGGTCTCGATCGGGCCGATGAACTTGCCTGCGCGCGTTGGGAAACGCGTCTTGGACCTTTCCATCACCGCCCCGCTCATTGTTCTGCTGAGCCCGGTGTTTTTTCTGGTCGCCTTGGCAATCAAGTTGGATAGTCCCGGTCCGATTTTGTTCAGACAGCAAAGGATGGGGCGCCACAATCGCCTCTTCGATGTCTTCAAGTTCCGTAGCATGTATGTGGAGTCCACGGATCGTGACGGGACGCGATCCGCCTCTCGCGATGATGATCGCATTACCCGCGTGGGCCGCTTCATACGCGCCACCAGTATCGATGAGCTTCCCCAGCTTCTCAATGTTCTGCAAGGCGATATGTCTCTGGTAGGCCCGCGTCCGCACGCGCTCGGATCACGGGCGGGTACGTCGCTTTTCTGGGAAATCGATATGCGATACTGGCTCCGCCATTCGGTGAAACCGGGTATTACGGGACTTGCTCAGGTTCGTGGCTATCGCGGCGCTACACCGAAGCACGAAGACCTGACCGATCGGCTATCGGCAGATTTGGAATATCTCGATGGGTGGTCGCTTAGCCGTGACCTCATCATAATGCTGCGGACCGCGACTGTCATGGTTCACCGTAACGCCTTCTAGAGAACCGAAAATAGGCTGATCGATACAGAAGTCTCGGACGAACAAGTGCGTCCATTTTCTCGCTCTCGCTCCATCCTTGGTAATCGCTTCTTAAGATCGCGAACTCGGAAGGCGCATCACGCCGTTTCGAGCGACGGAAGAGACGCGTCCGGCAGAGCGCTTCAGCCGATGCATAAACGAGCAAAGAGCACGCGCTTTTAGAGGCATCGTCGATCCCCGCTCGCCCCGCCAAGCGCTTGCCATCCACCACCGGATACGCGGGAACGCGCCAACTTTCGTTAAATACGCATTATAGCCTGTTTTCAGAAACTTAAGGAACATGTGAGAGTGTGCTCCGTCTTAGACTCGGAGCGGAGTGGAAAATTTTCTCATGTATATCGGCAGGGTCTATCAAGGAAGAGACAGTAAAGCACACCGCCATAAAAAGAATGAGGGCGGGTCGATTTCACAAGCTGATCATGAGAAACTCACAGAGGCCAGCGGCATTGGCATCGTTACGTCCGATGCGGAAGGCAAGATAACGAGCTGGAATTACGCCGCGGAACGAATGTTCGGGATCCAATCGTCCGCAGCAATCGGCAAATCGATGGAGATCATCATTCCGAAGCGGTTTCGGGATGCGCATCGTGCCGGGCTTCGGCGCGTGGCTGGTGGTGGCTCCTCCTCTCTCATCGGGCAAACCGTCGAAGTCATGGCTATCAGAGCCGACGGAACGGAATTTCCCATAATACTTTCGCTTGCATGCTGGGACTCGGGCGGAGAGATGCATTTCGGCGCCTTCATGACCGACATCACCGAACGGCGCGCTGCCGAGGCGAAACTGGAACACCGGGCCACGCACGATCAGCTCACGCGGCTGTTGGGCCAGAAAGCTTTCGAACACGAGCTGGCCCGCAGCCTTGAAGATAGCGCTTGCGTCGCCGTGTTCATGATCGATTTGGACAATTTCAAAAGTATCAATGATTCTCTCGGCCATCCGGTCGGTGATACATTGCTGCAATCGTTCGCGCTGAGGCTTAAGGCGATCGCGGCCCCCTCTTGGATCATCGGGCGTCTGGGCGGAGACGAGTTCGCCATTGCGGTGCCGACCGATGCGCCGCTGCCCGACATCCAAAATACGGTGGATGGCCTGATGCGTCGGATCAGCAAGACCTTCAGCGTGGACGGGCATCGCCTTCAGATATTCGCCAGCATAGGCGTCGCGTTCGGCCCGACGGACAGCGATAACGCCGAAGAATTGATTGCGCTGGCAGACCGCGCGATGTTTCAGGCAAAACGAAGCGGAGGCCGCAAGGTCAAGCTCTTCGAAATTGACGGGAGCGGAAGTTCTTTTGCGGTGGCGACATCCGGAATTGGGCCTGATCGAACCTGCGGTATTCATGCCCGTGCTGGAAACCCACTTGGTGGCGTTCGAAGTCGGGCAATGGGTATTGGACGAAAGCTGTCGTCAATTGGCTGCCTGGCGCAAGACCGAACTGAAATTACCGCGCATCAGCGTCAATCTATTCGCGGCGCAGTTCCATGCTCCCTCGCTGAAAGGTAACGTGATGCGCACACTTGCCCATCATGGTCTGGAGCCACAGGATATCGAGCTCGAAATTACCGAGAAGATCACGCTGAATTTCGACCGGGCGAGCATCGGCCCTTTATACGATCTCGTAGCCTGCGGGGTAGGGGTCGCCCTCGACGATTTCGGGACCGGCTTCGCCTCGCTGGCAACCTTGACGCGCGCTCCGATCACGCAGCTCAAGATCGACCGCCGGTTCGTCGAGAATATCGCGGACGATCCGCATAATCGTGCCGTCGTCGCCGGGATGGTAGCCATCAGCGACACCCTTGACGTGGGTTTGATTGCGGAAGGGGTCGAGACTCTCGAACAGGCAGAGCAACTTCAGGCGATGGGCTGCCAGATCGTGCAGGGTTTTCTATTCGGCAAACCGATGAGCGCTAAGGATTTCGAAAAATTCTATTTCGATAGGGTCGCGTGCGCAGCCGTCGCTTAAGCGTCTTATCCGGCTTGGCATCGGCCTGTCGCCTTGGCGAAACTATCCGTATCGTCGGCGTCAAAACGGTGTCGGAACGATGCTGCGCCTGGCTTGAAACGTAGTTGCGAAGGTATCGGTCGTGTCTTTATCGACAAGAGGTCTGCTGATTGCCTTGCCGATCATCGCCTTGGTGATCGGAGTAACGACGTGGTTCTCCTACAGTTCAACGATAGCCAATTTCGAAAGCCGTGCAAGCTGGAGCGATGGAAATAGTTCATGAGCGGCAGCTTCTTTATCGCTCTGGTTCTGACCGTGATTGCCGCGCTGGGCGGGCGGGACCAATTGCTCGTCGCGCGGATACGAGCCGCGGGCGCGCAGCGGGGCGGCCTTCCCCTGCTCGTGATCGGGATCGCTTGCGCCGTCCTGACCGGGGCGCTGGCGGCGTGGGCCGGAGGGGTCGTGGACGCGATGATCTCGGATGCGGCGGAAACGATGCTGGTCGCCTTCGCGCTCGGCCTGGCAGGGCTTGAACTGCTCTGGCCCAATCGCGAGAAACGCCTGCTCGAACCGACCCGTTCGCTCGGCGCTATCGCGCTGGTTCTGCTCGCTCGCCAGGTTTCGGACGGTCCGCGCTTCGTCATCTTCGCTTTGGCGGCAAGCAGCGGAGCGCCGCTCTTGACCGGCGTCGGCGGAGCGG
>LUMV01000198.1_pt1 | contig 12709 bp, 10 predicted proteins | sample 729731 | NCBI WGS metagenome assembly LUMV01 (sample SAMN03860301, study PRJNA289734) | marine metagenome | biome: seawater column; feature: ocean; material: water; isolation source: Red Sea water column Station 192 - depth 200m | place: Saudi Arabia: Red Sea | collected 2011-10-15 | depth 200 m
CAGAATCAAATCTCGCCCTGAGAAGCCGTAACCAAAGATCGTAAACAAATCATCGGTCAAGGTCATGACCCATGAAATCGAGAACAGCAAGATAATACGCATCACTAGGGCTAAGGTTAAGCCAAGGATACGGGCTTTATTGCGCTGTTCAGGCGGAAGTTTTTCAGCAAGAATAGCGATAAAGACGAGGTTGTCGATGCCTAAAACAATTTCAAGGACGATCAGCGTTGCTAAGCCTACCCAAGCTGACGGATCGGACATCCATTCAAAAATCATGCGCTGACCTCCTCAAAAAGAGGATTGCAAGATGCATTATCCCATTGATTTGAAAAATTATTATTGATCAAGAAAAAATTATCACGATAAAAGTGACAACATCGACTACTCATATAGACTTTTGAAGTGGTTAAAGATGTGTTCAGTATATGCAAGTCTGTTTATGATTTCATTAAAAATTGTAGTGAAATATTGTGTTAAAATGCACAAAATTGGCGGGTGTCATAAAATTTTAATAAAGCCTATACAAGCTAAAGCACGACATGCGTATACTGAGAATGAAAATAGGAGATGGAGAATGAATAATATGGTGCAAGAACAACACCAACAGATGAAAAATACAGAAGCCACAACTACAGATTCAACAGCTACACAAGCAAATAACCAAATCAAACCAACTAAAGCGATTGCTACACAAACCTTGATTGCACTGTACTGTGGATCACGTGCAGGTAATAAACCGATCTATCAACAATCTGCAATTGCACTTGCCAAAGCACTTGCTGGAAATGGCTTTGGTGCAGTTTATGGTGGTGCGAGCATCGGATTAATGGGGCAGATCGCCGATACGGTTATTGAGCATGGCGGTGAAGTGGTTGGGGTAATTCCTAAGTTTATGCTGGATTATGAAATTGCCAATGAGAAACTGACAGAGCTACATGTGGTCGATACCATGCATACCCGAAAGTCGATGATGGCTGAACGTGCTAGTGCCTTTATTGCCTTGCCTGGTGGTCTAGGGACTTTTGAAGAAATCTTAGAAGTCGCAACTTGGGGACAGCTCAATCAGCATCAAAAACCAATGATGATTTTTAATGTGAATGGTTATTACGATACGCTCATTGCACAGCTTGATCATGCGGTAGAAGAAGGTTTCTTGCCGCTACACCACCGTGCCAAAGTTTTGGTGTGTAATGATATTCAACAGATTCTCGAAGTGCTTGAAAATTTAAATTGCCCAAGTCAATTTGCAATTTAAATCTAAATTTTTGATATAAAAATGCCATCAAATAAGATGGCATTTTTTGTATGTTGAATCGGCTGAAAGTCGATTTAGCCAATCCAATTGTTAATATGTTGATATAACCACGGTAAGCCTGTTGCGAGCAAAATACTGACCGCTAAACCGAGTAAAAGTTTCATGGCATCTTTACTGATATTCCGTGCGGTATAGCGACTGTCGACGGTGACCATATGCATCGAAATCGCAAACTCACGTCCTGCAAGTAAACCTAAGAATACCCAAGTGGTACTCATCGGAATATTACTCCATTCCTTAAATACAAGCAGAATCAAGGCATAAATAAAGTCGATGATGGTGGCCGCTCGAATGTCTTCTACACCAGTTTTGGTATTGATAATATGCTGAATCGAACCACCACGTTGATAAAAAATCACACCCATCAACACCACAAAAGTCGCCACAGCAAACAGCATAAATTCAAACGGGACTTGGCGAGGTACATAAACAAAGATGTTTGCCAAATCTTGAATCAGCCACTGACTCCATAGAAATGCTGTTGCACCCCATTGCAGAAAGATCCATAGGCGTGTCGGAGACTCGTGTTGAGTTTCTGAAAAATACACAGTGACTTTACGAATCACAAAGCGGTACACCAAGATCGCTACCACAAATGCGACAGCGTAGCCCATCACCGATTTGGTGAGCATATTGCTTAAGCTACTTGGTGAAAAGATGGTGAGAACAAGAAAAGTGGTACTGACAGGAATGCCGTATTTGGTGAGGATAATCAGCAATATTGGTGGAACAATATATAGCCACGACATGCCACCTTCGGGGTAGGGAATGGTTTCAAGCCGTCCATAGGCAGCGTCACCAATGCCTGAAGCCCACCAACCATACAGCAAAACAATCGCTAGAATAGTACTGGCAAATAACCATAGCACCCACCACGGGCGATGCGAATTTGATGAAATAAACGTCCCTAAGGTTTGCGGAACATCATTACCGACGATGGAGTATGCCGCTAAGCAAAATCCAACAATCATCAATAACTCAATGGACATGATACATTCCCTTTTGGGGTAACTGTTGTAGCCTAAAAAAAGCAAAGATGACTTCGTTTGGAAGTCAATATTGCAAAAATGTGTCTATTTTATGAAAGTTTGATGACAATATCATCTAAATATTTTTGTTTTTACGAAATTTATGGATTTATGATCTACTCTTCATGCCTCGTTTTCCTAGTTTTAGCTGATAACGCAATGCATGGCAGAAATGTAAACAGGCTCCCGCAATACATTATCATTATTTGCGCTTGGATTGCATTGGAATATGGATGCCAATGTGCGTAGCATAGTTTGCCGCTTCAGCACGAGATGAGATATTGAGTTTTTGATAGATGGATTTGATATGTGATGCCACAGTGCACTCTGCGATATTCAGTATCTCTGCTACCTCATGATTTCTTAAGCCTTGACTGATCTGTATAAGCACTTCTTTTTCTCGTTCAGTAAGGATGCATGGTGCTTTCGGATTCGGACGGCTTTGATAAAAATGATGCATTAAGCGACGAGCGATTGTCGGAGATAATGCAGGAATACCTTGTAGAAGTTGTTGTAATTGTTTAATGAGTATGGATTCCAGTTGATCCTTCATCATATAGCCATCAGCACCTTTTGAGAGTGCAGTTACGACCTGATCATCATCACCAATAGCACTGATAATGACACATAATGTTGTGTGGTGGTGGTACTTGATATGTTCAATGAGTTCGACACCTGTGCCGTCAGGCAATTTAAAATCGATTAATGCAAGGTCAAATTGATGCGAATTTGTTAAATGTATTGCTTTTGCAAGACTATCAGTGATGCTAATTTGCGTAGTAGAAAATGCTGTCTGTACAATTTCTTTGAGCCAAAGTTGTGTATTGATTTGATCTTCCAAAATAAGCACATTCATTGATCATTCACCTCGCAAATCGGGAGTTCAATTTTAATCAAAAAGCCTTGTGATAGATTGCAATAATGTATTTCTCCACCGAGTGTTTCAGTTCGAGTTCGCATGTTTTTTAGCCCATGACCTTCATGTTGATCAATTTGGGGTAGCCCTTGACCATCATCTTGTATCGTGATGAGAATGTTTTGAGTGTGAATATTGATCTGAATCTTTGCATGTTTGGCGTGAGTATGGCGAACGATATTGTGCACACCTTCACGAATGATAGAGCGTATGCTATGCATCAATGCAACTGGAACTCGAATATTGCACTCGCCTGTCATTTGCCAATCTAATCTGATATCAGCGGAATCGAGCTGTTGCGAGGCTTCATGTCGAAGTGTAGCCAAGAGCTCATCCAAAGCATGAATGCCTTGAAAATTATTATTAATAATTTGTCGCAGATCCATCAAGGTACTTCGTATCATTTCATTTTTGTCGTTATTTTCAGGCTGATGTAGTGCATTGACCAGTTGTGATCCCACATTATCATGTAAGTCGCGGCTAATACGTTTTCGCTCCTCGAGAATGCCTGCCTCATAGGCTTGACGAGCTTCGAAAGCGTAATCAAGCATGTTGCAAATTTCATTTGCCGTATTCACATCATGACTTGAAAATAATCGCCTACCTTGTGCTGCATATTGAATAGTGAGCGCAGGAAGTTGATGAACGGAGGGAATGTGCAGACTTAAACCATCTTGAGCGACTTTGACTGGATGTTGATGTGATTCAACTGCAATATGAAGTGGTTGAAATTGATCTTGAAATAGCATTTTCCATTGAGATAGATGACTTTGATTTGGGCTGGCTAGGGCAATATTGATGATCTTATGAAACTGAAGAGATGCTTTCTCAGTACCTCGATTGAGTAGTTTTTCCCATATCCAAATGCGCATAGGCAATATGAGTATGCCGACAAACACCAATGAAAAAATCATAGACTGCTTTGGCGCCATATGCAGAATATTAATGAGCCCTATATCGATCAACAATAAAGCAATGATTGCCGCCAATAATAGAATCGTTCTTCCCCACCACACATCAAGCTCGAATAACCTGTAACGGAGTATGCCGAGCGCCAAGCCAATATAGACCATCAGAATTAACAAAAAAGCATAGCCTTGAAGCGCAGAAGTATCGATGCCAAATAATGTCGGCAATAAGATAAAAACCGCAAATAAAGAAATGCCTAAAATCCAAGACAACAAAAACCACTGCAATGCGGCACGTTCCACAGGGTTTCGCTCAGAGAACTTCCAGTGGATGATGGTTAGCACAATTGAACAAACTAAGCCAATCATGACCAAGATACGTCGTGCAAAACGCATATCAGCAAATACGCCAACTTGCTGTGCAATAAACCAAATTACGTAAATTGCAAGGACAAATACGCCGAGCCAAGCAGGTGCAATTTTGCGAGGATAATATAGGAGTAGTGCAATAAAGCTTGCAATATATAGACTGCCACCAAAAAAATTATAATCATTTAAAAACTGAAATAGGTCTGCATCAAGCGCAAGCTCTCGAGTTGTGTATACCGCTGCAAATGTTGCAAATAATAAGGTCGAAAATCCAGAGAGTAATAAATATCTTGCCACTAAGGTATTGGTTCGAAATGCAAAAATGGCTGCTGTGATCAACCAAGATGTGACGCCAACAAATATTTGGATCCAAAAAGATGCGTCCAAACTGAGAATGGGGCGAGCTGATGCGATCGGAATATCATGACGTTCTTGATTGCTAAAGAGTAATGAAACTTGATCATTGTGTTTGAGGAGTTGATGAATTTGATCTTGGCGATTCAGAAAATGCGCATAGTCTTGATAACTCTGCATTGCGCTATCTGGTTCGATCGTCAGGTCAATCGATTGTAATTTAATCTCTTTGGTCGGGCTTGAAATAGATAATAGTGAAGTGTTTTTGAGGCGTTGAGGAAGTTGCGGGGACGCAATGCTTTCGATGGTGACTGCTTGGTTATTGTTGCTGAGCACAACCCCCAGATATGGTTGTTTGGTGGCAATTAACAAAATCAAACTGACCCACATCACCACAAATACTGTGGCTATATATAAAATTGTCGTCGGTGACAAGCGTGCGACCAACTTCATTGACATCCTCGTAATTCTTCAATCACAGCCGATCAATGGCTGTATCTGTGGTTTGTAGTATCTAATGAATTGTTATTGGCTAATATCCCTTATTCTAAGGATAGCTAATTATTAACATTTACATGATTATAAAATAAGAATACATCAACTAACAGAATAATTTTTGATTGAATCATACGGAGAGTAAAAATGAGTACCAAGACAGGGATCGTGTCCGCAATCAAACCACTTAGTTTAAGCATTTTTCTTGCATTGGGCGGATGCTGGTTTGATAGCAATGGTTCAAGTAGCAGCTCAAATCGATAGTAAGCCTGATGGCACAGGTAATATGAAAAGTATCGCTCTTACGCTCAAAGATTTGGATCAAAAACCTGCTCAGATCAGCGTATTGACCAAAGTATCGGGCGGTTCATATAGTACGAGAAAGGCAGTACCTGTACAGTGAAAGTAAAAGTCTCTGACGATGTGATTGAAGGGAGCTTTAGCACAGCCAATGCGCAAACAGGTGTGCTTGCTTCGACCAATGTGAAAGGTTACTTCTACCATTCAAGAGCGGATGAATGATCTAAAGATCAGATACAAGTATAAGGTGTAAAGATAGGATCATGATTGTAGTTTGGCGAATGATCTTATCCTTCGCATCAACAGCTTTTAGTTATTGCGTTTTGACGAAACCCAGCGATAGCTGGGTATTTAATTATTTTTTGAACAGTGCTGAGGCTTCAAAAAAAAATAGCAATCCGAAGATTGCTATTTTTATTGAATAAGATGTTTTAAATAAATTCTCTTTAATGGGTTATTTCAAAGTGATTTGGTAAACCGCAGTCGTTCCACTCACTTCATTACCCACGATCAAAAGCGGTGTGCCTGTTGGTGATTTTTTACCTGATACGAACGTTAACCCTTCTGGACCTAGATCGCCTGCTTCACCATTTTCGTGTTGTTCTTCAGTTGCAGCTGCTTCACGAGAGTTAATGTATTGGATAAACTCAGGCGCTTCTGGGTTGCTAACATCATAAACCATTACACCACTAACACGTTCTAAGCCAACAAAGACATAAGTCTTTTCACCGATTTTACCGACGGTAATGCCTTCAGGTTCTGGACCTTTATTATCACTGCGGTCTTCAACAGCAACCGATTCGTGGTCTGAGTTAAAGAATTCAGGATGGAGTTCAGCGATTTTCTTCTCGATTTGATCACCTGAATCCCATACCTGTGTTCCATTTTCATCCCAAATACTGAATGAACGACCGCCAAAGCTATACAACTTGTTGTAGGTCATATAGCCATTGTCATCAAGTATTGGCGATCCATCAGTATTTTTCAAATAGCCCATATTCCAAATAATATTCAAACGACCCAGCTGTTCATCTTCACGGCAGGTATTACCGCAATAGCCAAACACAGAACTGTCGAGTTTTGCGCCTGTGGCTAGGGCGTTAAGCTGTGCAGGCATATCATCACCAAGACGACGTGCAAAACCATCTTTGTGCACAAGATGCTTCATGCGAAGTTCATCCATAAAGCCTTTGCTGGTGTCGCCATTGTAGTAAGCATCTTCATCACTGATCCACTCACGTGCATCGCCTTCATTGGCTGTGACGAGATAAGTTGCGCCGTCCACGTCATAGCTGGTGATTGCATCAGGCATATAGACGCCATATACACCTGCCCATGGTTTGATGTTAATGGCATCATCTGAATCACTGGCATCAAGACCTTGACCTTCAAGACCATGATCTTTAAAGCCTAACGGCAAAACATCAGTCACAGTTGCTGAAGCGATATCAACTTTGGCGAGGGCATTGTTCTCTTGCAAAGTCACCCATGCCGTTTTGCTGTCGCTAGAAACTGTGATGTATTCAGGTTCTAAGTCTTGTGCAACCGTTGCATTTGGTCCATAGATACGGACACCTGCGTCAGTCAATTGTGCTTCTTTGTCATTGAATGCTTTAAAGTCTGCTGTACGGACAGTTGGATTATTAATATCTGTCACATCAATGATGCTTATCGAACCTTCAGGATCAACCGTGTAACCGTCATTTGGTTCGCCTTCATTGGCAACTAAAACGCTTTGACCATCAGGGCTAAACGTGAGCATGTCAGGCAATGCGCCCACTGATACTGAACTGATGAAACTTAAATCTGACGCTTTATAAAATGCCACTAAACCTGTATCTGTTTTGGTCGGTGCTTGTACTGCAAGTGCAACAATACCATCATGTACCGCAACACTGTTCACTTCAGAATCAGCCAAAACAGCACGTGCGGAGAGTTCGCCAATATGGGTTAAATTCTCCATATCGCTACCATCAAGAACATCGACCAAACCTTTCTTGGCATTCACCGTGAAGATACGTTTTGACTTAGGATCAAAAGCGGTGATCTCTGCTGCACTTTCGGCAAACACACCCGTGGCATAACGACCTAATAGGCTGAGTTCAATATTTTCAGGTGTTACTTCAGTTTCTTCTTCGCTTTGACTAGATGAATTATCGTTATCATTACATGCAGTAAACAGCATTGATACGCTTAAGCCCATGGCTAAGCAGAGCATTTTTTTGTTAAATAAACTGGTATTCAAAGACATTGATATTCCCCATCAACTTTGTGATTTAAAACATGGTTAGACTAAAATCAAGCTATGCTAAAAATGCGCTGTGTCATTTAAGTGACTTTTTGATGACGAAAATATGACAATTTTAGGGGGCTAAAGTGGATGGTTGGCTGGATCAGATTTTGAAGCTGTAATTTACAGCTTTGCAATTCGCAACGTAGCAGTTCTGAAATGAGCAAGGTAAACTGTGTTTCTTATGCTTCAAATTTCAATAATCAATTTTTAATATCAGTTAGTGATTCAATGTCATCCAATTCATCAGCAAAACAATCTGTTAGAACATTAGCCCATAAAAGCAAAGTTGCTCCTGAATATCGAGTGATTTTGTGGTTGGCGGCGCTTGGCTTTTTTATGCAGGCGTTGGATGCAACCATTGTCAATACCGCATTGCCGAGTATTGCATATAGTTTAAATGCTGATCCGCTGCAGATGCACAATGTGGTGATTGCTTATGTGTTGATGGTGGCGGTGTTTATCCCAGTGAGTGGTTGGTTGGCAGATCGCTTTGGTATTCGAAATGTCTATTTAGCAGCGATTACTATTTTTACTGTGGCATCTTTAGGATGTGCACTCTCACAAACTTATAGCCAGTTGATTATTGGGCGTATTTTTCAAGGCATAGGTGGGGCATTTTTATTGCCTGTTGGTCGGCTTGCATTGCTTCGGATTTTACCAAGAAATCAATTCCTTGCGGCGATGAGTTTTATCTCTATTCCAGGTTTGGTGGGCCCTTTGATTGGTCCAACGCTTGGCGGTTTTATGGTGGAATATGCGACGTGGCATTGGATATTTTTAATCAATCTACCGATCGGTATTTTAGGCTTTATCCTGACGTGTACGCACATGCCGAATGTCAAATTGGAAAATTTGCCACGATTTGATTATTTTGGTTTTGTCTATTTGATCATCATGATGGTGGCGCTCACTTTCGGCTTAGAGCGATTATCACAACGCGGTTGGTCGATCGTCACTGTGCTTGCAATTTTAGCTTTGGGTGTGGTCGCAGGGTTGATCTACACATGGCATGCACGGCGTGATCTACGAGCGATTTTCCGTCCTGATTTATTTACAGATATTCGTTTTCGGATTGGTATATTGGGGAATATTTTTACCCGACTTGGCAGTGCCAGTATGCCGTTTATCTTACCGCTGATGTTGCAGTTGGCGATGGGTTTTAGTCCACTTCATGCAGGTTTGATGCTGGTGCCTTTGATCTTTGGTTCGATTTTGATTAAAAATTTTGCCACAAAGATGATTCAGCGTTTTGGCTATTATCGAGTATTGGTGGTGAATACCATTTTGGTCGGGCTAGGGATTATGAGTTTTGCATGGTTGGATGCGCATCCAAATATTTATACGCAATGTTTGCATTTATTTGCTTTTGGTTGTGTCAACTCGATGCAGTTCACGGCGATGAATACTTTGACTTTAAAAGATTTAAGCAAAGCACAGTCGGCGAATGGCAATAGTTTATTATCCATGGTCATTAATGTCTGCATGAGTATGGGTGTGGCATTGGTCGGCGTGCTTTTACATCTGTTTGAGAAAATCGGCGTAGGGCAGTCTACCTTGTGGTCTTTTCAGCAGACTTTTATCATCTTGGGTGCGATCACGATCTTGGCAAGTTTGGTATTTCGTCAACTGCGTCAGTTTCGCCTGCAAGATCAAAATCATCCAGTTTCATAACTCGGCTTCGGATAAATTAAAGACATGGCGAAGCGTAAAAATAAAAGCAAACGGAGGACGCTGATCATGATTATTGTATTATTGATGCTGACAGCTAGCGGTGGCTTGTTGTTTCATTATTTTGAAAATCCGCAAAAGTTTGAAGAATATGCAATACACGGCTTCGATGTGTCGCATCATCAAGGTGAAATTGATTGGAAAAAAATTGATAAAAAGTATCAATTTGTCTTTATCAAAGCGACAGAAGGCGGCAATTTTAAAGATCCACGCTTTAGCGAAAATTGGAAAAATGCCAAAGATTCAGGTTTAAAAGTCGGTGCGTATCATTTTTTCCGCAACTGTAAAACTGGATTGGAACAAGCTCAAAATTATATCGAAGCTGTACCAAAACAAGCCGATAGTATGTCTCCTGTGATGGATTTAGAATTTCAGTGGAATTGTCCTGATGTCACGGCGGAGCAGTTGCAAACTGAAATTGCCAGCATGGCAAAAACGCTTGAAAGTCATTATGGCAAAAAGCCGATTTTCTATACCACACCGAACTATTATCAGAGCTATATCAAAGGCAAATTTGATGATCATGTGTTGTGGATACAGGATTTAAAAGAGCCACCGCCACGCTTTGATCAGCGTCCGTGGTTGTTTTGGCAATATTCACAAAAAGGCAAAATCTCAGGCATTGAAAAAGAAGTCGATCTCAATGTATTTCGTGGTACGACGATGGATTTTGATGTTTTTCTAGAATCCAACAATTCTGTCGAACCCTATACGCCGAAGCCATAACGTCTTGAATGGCGTATTGCTACACTATCTTGAGCATTTGTCCTGAGAAAGCGTTAAACTTAGACAGATAAGTCATTTTTCGGTGTTGTCACCTCATGTCACAACCGCCTTTGCGTAAAATTATTCACATCGACATGGATGCGTTCTATGCTTCGGTGGAGTTGCGTGATCGCCCAGATTTACGTGGTTTACCGATGATCGTGGCGCATGATCATCCACGTTCGGTGGTGACCACAGCGACCTATGAAGCTCGGCAGTTTGGTTTGCGCTCGGCGATGTCTGTGGCATTGGCAAAAAAGAAATGCCCGCAAGTAGTTTGTATCGAACCTGATTTTTCCAAATACAAGGCGGTATCACAGCAGTTACATCAAATTTTCAGGCAATATACCGATCTAATCGAGCCATTGTCGCTAGATGAAGCTTACCTTGACGTGACGCAAAATTTTAAACAGCTCGCTTCGGCGACAGAAGTGGCGGAACATATTCGAGCAGATATTTTTCGGGAAACAGAGCTGACCGCATCAGCAGGTGTTGCACCGAATAAATTCTTGGCAAAAATCGCATCAGACTGGAATAAGCCGAATGGGCTGTGCGTGGTCAAGCCACATCAGGTCCAGCAATTCATCCAACAACTCGCCCTTGAAAAACTTCCCGGTGTAGGTAAAGTCACCTTACAAAAAATGCACGCCTTGTCGTGGCATACCATTGCTGATATTCAAGTGGTTGAAGAAGCCGAGCTCATTCACCATTTTGGAAAATTTGGGCGACAATTATTTCTCTATGCACAGGGTATAGATCATCGCAAAGTGCAACATCAACGAGAACGTCAGCAGATTTCTAAAGAAATTACTTTTGAAAAAGACTATTTTTTAAATGAAATTACTGAAAAGTGGCAACCTTTAATTGAGCGTGTCTGGCAGCAGCTTCAATATAAAAAAATGTACGCTCGAGGTGTGCAAATCAAACTGAAAACTTCTGACTTTAAAACTTTGCAACACAGTCGATCATTTGCACAGCCGTTGCGTAATGCTGATGAATTTAAACTGGCTGTGATGCAGTTGTTGCAAGAGTTTAACGACGATAGTACTTTGCAGTTTCGCTTGATTGGCGTTGGTGTGTTTGCTTTGGAAGAAGCAAGTGAGCGAGTGCAATTGTCGTTGATTTAAAGTCAACTTTTTTAAAAATGTCCTAAAAATAGTTCGATTAGCCATTCAGATTTTGTTAGTTTGAGTCAATCGTTCAAATACGTCTACTTAAATATGTCAGCCATTACTTTTAAAGCGGTTAACCCATCTACTGTTGCGAGTCAGCAGAATTTTGATGTGATGGAAATTGAGAATGAGTTTTGTCGGGCGGTGATTACACGGCAAGGTGCGCAAATTCTAAGTTTTGAACGCAAAATTAAAAGCGCAGAAACAGATGTGGTTGATGTGAAGTCGTTGCTTTGGTGCTCTGAATTATCTTTACAGCAATTCTTAGATGACTTGAAGTGCGATCGCAAAACCAAAGCCATTCGTGGCGGGATTCCACTTTGCTTTCCGTGGTTTGGTGGGCACCTGACTGATGCAAAATTACCATCGCATGGTTTTGCTCGTACGCAATTGTGGGAGTTAACGTCAGTCGATGAGTCAGCGCAAGGGCAGCAATTGGTTTTTACGCTACAAAATGATGCGATTACGGATCTATTTTGGCATCATCAATTTCGTTTGACCCTAAGTATGACCTGTGGTGAAAAGTTGCATTTGGCATTAAATATTGAAAATGTAGGTAAAACAGATTTTGACTGTGAATTTGCATGGCACAGCTATTTCCCTGTGAGTGCAATTGAAAACGTTAACATTGATGGTTTGCAAGGCAAAAAGTTTTTAGATCAATTGACGAATGAAACATATGTGCAAGAACATGCGCAGATTCATTTTGATCAAGAAACGGATCGAATTTATCAAAATGTTGCAGAAAATTATCAAATCCATGATGGTCTTCGACAGATTGATATTCAAACGAAAGACTGTAAAAGCGCCATTGTGTGGAATCCGTGGATTAAAAAGACTCAACGATTGGAGGATGTAGATGCACAAGCTTGGCAAAAGTTTGTCTGTTTAGAATGTGCCAATGTGCGAGAGAATCGACTTCACATCAAAGCAGGTCAGAGTGATCAATTTTCGATGGTTATTTTTTAGGGTCTAGATAACTTTATCACAAATCAAAAGGTGCTAAAGTTACGCTATGACTGGGTTAAACAAGTATTGTAAGCGTTCACATATTTCTGAGGCTAAG
>LUMV01000424.1_pt1 | contig 12675 bp, 12 predicted proteins | sample 729731 | NCBI WGS metagenome assembly LUMV01 (sample SAMN03860301, study PRJNA289734) | marine metagenome | biome: seawater column; feature: ocean; material: water; isolation source: Red Sea water column Station 192 - depth 200m | place: Saudi Arabia: Red Sea | collected 2011-10-15 | depth 200 m
GGCCTGGACGATAGCATGGCCGTTCAGACCCACGATCTTGTCGAGCAATTCGGCGCGAAAGCCGTTCATCACGCTCATCACGATCACCAGCATGGCAACCGACAACATCACCACGCCGATCGAGATGCCCGCGACCAGCGCGATGAATGCCTCGCCCTTGCCCGGAAGCAGATAGCGTTTGGCGATGGTCCATTCGAAAGGGGAAAGTAGCAAGGCGGCTCTGGTCTTGGCTGGTCAGGTCAAAGGCCTCTAGGGTGGGAAAGCTGGCGAGGCAATGAATAGCGTGGACGACACGCCACGGATCGTCCCGCAGCGCGCCGACATACCCTTGTAATCGGGCCGCAACATCGCCATTGGCAGCGGCGAGCCGCACCCCCCCATCGGCCCGACGGCAGGCCTGCGAGGCATCCATGAACATCACCCACCCCTTCCATCCCTCGGCGCATCAGGGGGAGGACGACGATCACCTGCGCGAGGAATGCGGCGTTTTCGGCGCCGTGAACGCAACCGATGCCTCCGCGGCAACCGCGTTGGGCCTGCACGCGCTGCAGCATCGCGGGCAGGAAGCGGCGGGCATCTGCAGCTTCGACGGGCGGGAATTCTATTCGCGCCGGGGCCTCGGCCATGTGGCGGAGAATTTCTCTAGCTCGGATGCGATCGCCGAACTGCCCGGCTTCATGGCGGCGGGTCATGTCCGGTATTCGACCACCGGGGGCGCGGGCCTGCGCAATGTCCAGCCGCTGTATGCGGACCTTGCAGGCGGCGGATTCGCCGTGGCGCATAACGGCAACATCTCGAACGCGATGAGCCTGCGCGCCGACCTCGTGCAGCGCGGCGCCATCTTCCAATCGACGTCCGATACCGAGGTGATCATCCACCTCGTCGCCACCAGCCGCTATCCCACCATGATGGACAAGCTGATCGACGCGCTGCGCCTTCTGGAAGGAGCCTACGCGCTGATCGTGATGACGCCCGAGGGAATGATCGCCTGCCGCGATCCGCTCGGCATCCGGCCGCTGGTGATGGGCAAGATCGGCGACGCGACTCTGTTCGCCAGCGAAAGCGTCGCCTTCGATGTGGTCGGCGCGGAAATGGTTCGCGAAGTCGAACCGGGCGAGCTGATCAAGGTGGATTTCGACGGCAATGTCGATTCGCTCCATCCCTTCGGCAATCACCGCCCGCGCCCGTGCATTTTCGAACACGTTTATTTCAGCCGTCCCGACAGCTTCTTCGCAGGCCGCAGCGTCTATGAAGCGCGTAAAGCGATCGGCGCCGAACTGGCCAAGGAAAAGCCGGTCGAGGCCGATCTGGTCGTGCCCGTGCCCGACAGCGGCGTGCCTGCAGCGATCGGCTATGCGCAGGCATCCGGCATTCCCTTCGAACTCGGCATCATCCGCTCGCACTATGTCGGGCGCACCTTCATCCAGCCGAGCGACGGCGCGCGCCATGCGGGCGTCAAGCGCAAGCACAACGCCAATCGGGAGTTGGTTCGCGGCAAGCGCATCGTCCTCATCGACGATTCGATCGTGCGCGGCACGACCAGCCTCTCCATCGTCGAGATGATGCGCGATGCGGGCGCGACCGAAGTCCACTTCCGCGTTGCCAGCCCGCCCACGGCGCATAGCTGCTTCTACGGCGTCGACACGCCGGAACGATCCAAGCTGCTCGCCGCGCGCATGGAGCTGGAGCCGATGCGCCAGTTCATCAAGGCGGACAGCCTGGCCTTCGTTTCGATCGACGGTTTGTATCGCGCAGTCGGGGAAGGACCGCGCAAATCGGCCTGCCCGCAATTCTGCGATGCCTGCTTCACCGGCGAATATCCCACCGCGCTGACCGATCTTTCCAAGCGCGACGAAGATCAGCGCCAATTATCCCTCCCCGTCGGAAAGGTGGCCTGATGGCGGCGATCGAAAACGAAAGGCCGCTCGAAGGCCGCACCGCGCTCGTCACCGGATCGAGCAAGGGCATCGGCGCGGCCACTGCCAGGGCTCTGGCGGCCGCAGGCGCGCATGTGATCCTGACCGGGCGCGACGTGCGCGCGCTCGAAGCGGTCGAGGACGCGATCCACGAACTGGGCGGCGCCTCCACGATAGCGCCGGTCGATCTGGCGGAGCCGGACGGTATCGCCCGTCTCGCCAGCGCGATTGCGGGCCGCTGGGATACGCTCGACGTGATGGTGATCGCGGCCGCTTATCTCCCCACGCTGACGCCGGTAACCCAGATCGATGCCAAGCAGTTCGGCCAGGCAATTACGACCAACATCCTCGCCACGCAGGCGCTGCTCGCGGCCTTCGACCCGCTGCTGAAGCGCGCGGATGCGGGCAAGGTCATCGGCCTCACCAGCAGCGTCGGCGAGACGCCGCGCGCCTATTGGTCGGCCTATGCCTCGACCAAGGCCGCGTTCGACAATCTGCTCGAAAGCTATGCGCAGGAGGTCGAAAAGGTCAGCAAGCTGCGCGTCGCAATCGTCGATCCCGGCGCCACGCGAACGTCCATGCGGGCCAAGGCCTATCCGGGCGAAGATCCCAAGACGGTCAAGGAACCGGCAGTCGTGGCAGAGCGGATCTTGGAGCTGGTGGTTAACGGCTATGAGAGCGGCCACCGAGAGCGCGTGGCGGAGCCCGGTTAACTCAATCCGTCAAAGCGGGATTAGGCGCGCCGAACGATAGTGATGGTGTTCCACCTATCGAGATCCAACGGCCATGTACCTGATTTCTCCCGATCGCTACGCAATCGCCGCCCAGGAAGACCGCTGCGCTCCGCGGACGCGGCTCACGATACCGGTACGCCTGCGTTTGTCCGGCGCGGGTGCGATCGAGACCATGGTGCACGATCTTTCGATTTCCGGATTTTCCGCCGCCACGCTGAACCGCATGCACGAAGGTCAATTGTGCTGGCTGACTCTACCCGGATTGGAAGCGCGCCAGGCCCAGGTCGTATGGTGGGATGCCTGCAAGGTCGGATGCGCATTCAGCGAAATGCTCAGCCCGATCGTCCATGAGAGGCTCCTGGCGCGTTATTCGCGCGATGGCTGATCCGCTGCCAATCGCGCGATCAGCGCTCTGAAAGCGTTGCGATTGGCATTGCTGGTCGCGGTCGGCCAATTGCTGACGACGGCGACCACCAGATTCTCCTCCGGCACCAGCGTGATCGCCTGGCCGAAAATGCCCTGCGCGCCATACGCGCCCGGATAGGTCCACCACTGGTATCCGTATCCGAAGCCGGGCGCATTCTCGAACGGGACCGAAGGTGCGGTCGCTTGCGCGAACCAATCTTGCGGGACGACGCCCTCTCCGCCTTCGAGCACGAACTGGCCAAAGCGCGCATAGTCCGACAGTCTTAAGGACAGACAGCATCCGCCGATATTCCCGCCCGTGAGATCCTGCATCCAGAACAAGTTGCCGGCGAAGCCTGCCGGGCGCGCGATCTTTTCGCCCGCATAATCGGCGAGACTGCGGCCCGTCGCCTCCTCCACGATCAGGCCGAGAAGGTTGGTCTCCAGCGTCTTGTAGACCCACTTCTCCCCAGCCGGCGCTTCGCGTGTCAGCGTGCGGGCATAGGTGATCGCCTGCGATTCCCCCGCCACCGGCGCGACTGCGAGCATCTTCGCCACGTCGCTGTTCGGATCAGTGTAATCCTCGTTCCAGGCGACGCCCGAAGTCATGGTGGCGATCTGGCCGACAGTGACACCGTCATAGGCCGTGCCTGCCAGCGCCGGCAGGATTTCGACGACCGGCTGATCGACGCTTTCGATCGCGCCGTCCGCGATCGCCGCGCCGAGCAGCGTCGACGTGAAGCTCTTGGCGACCGAGAAGCTGGTCCAGCGCCCTTCCGGCCCGAAGCCGAGCGCGTAATCCTCGAACACGACTCTGCCATCGCGCAGCACCATCAACCCGGCAGCATCAGTTTCGGCCATGAAGGCCCGCAGGGCAGCCTGCGCACCGGAAGCGAGCGCAGTGCCGCGCGGCAGAGCGCGAACCGGGCCGGTCTGCGCCACTTCGAGACCGGGGAACAATCCCTCCATATCGCGGAAGGCGGCGGAGCGGCGCTCGTCGCTCCAGAAGAGGATCGAATCGCTCGGATCCATGCTCGCCATAGTCTCGGGCATGGATTGCGTGACGATGGCCGCCGGTTCCGGCGCCTGCATCGCCGTGGTGCTGCATCCGGCCAGCGCCAGCGCTGCCACCCCTGCAAGAAATCCGCGCATCATGTCCTCTCCTCCTTCACCAAGGTCACCTGGTGGACGTCGATCCCGCCCCCGCGAAACCCGCCCTCGCAATACATCAGGTAATAGCGCCACAGATCGCAGAACCGGGCGTCGAACCCGGTTGGCAGACTTCCGTCCGCCTCGGCCCGGTCGAAATTCTCGCGCCACACCTTCAGCGTTTCCGCATAGTCGATTCCGAAATCGATCTGGTCGCGCCAGGCGAGCCCGCGCGCTTCGGCGAGCGCGCGGAATTCGCTGGTGCGGATCAGCAGTCCGCCGGGAAAGATATAGGCCTGGATGAAATCGGCGCTCTGGGCGTAGGCCTCGAACAGATCGTCGCGCATGGAAATATACTGGATCGCCGCGCGCCCGCCCGGTTTCAGATTGCGAGCGATGCAATCCATGTAATTCGGCCAGTATTCGCGACCCAGAGCCTCGACCATTTCGACGCTGACAATCGCATCGAACGTGCCGCTTGCGTCGCGGTAATCCTGCCTGCGAAAATCCGGCCCCGGATGATGCGCGCGCGCCCAGGCGAGTTGTTCGTCCGAAAGGCTGATCGCGGTCACTTCGCTGCCCCGATCCGCCAGATGCCCGGCGAGCGCGCCCCCCCCGCAGCCGATTTCGAGCACGCGCGATGCCGCGCCGATCCGATCCGACAATTCATCCCATTTGCGTTTCTGCGCCGCTTCGAGCGTTTCGGAACCGACGGCCAGCGCGGAAGAATAGCTCATCGTCGGATCGAGCCAGGCGGTGTAGAAATCGTTGCCGAGGTCGTAATGCGCCGCGATGTTGCGCTGCGCCCCCTGTTGCGTGTTGCGATTCCAGAAATGCGCCAGCTTCAGCGCATGGCGGAACGGGCCCTTGGCACGTGCCGTATCGCCCAGCCGCGCGGCGTGCTGCATGAACAGGGCGAACAGCGGTACCGGATCGGGGCTCGCCCATTCGCCCGCTTCCCACGCTTGATACCAGCCGACCGAGCCATTGCTGGCCAGCCGGACGAGCGCGTTCCAGCTCCTGAGATCGACCTCGCACTCGAAACCCGCAGCCCGTCCACCGAGGGTCCGCTTCGATCCATCGGGAAGCGTGGCATGCAGCGCCCCGCTCGTCAGCGCCGCATCGATCCGGTCGAGCACCTTGGCAAAACCCGGCGCGACCAATCGCGCCACCAGCCCCGGCTGGCGCGAAAAGCGCCGCGCCCCGTCGGTAAGACTATGGCCCCGCTGGCTGGTCGGCATATCCATCGCAGCGCCTATGACGCGCCGCGCCATGATCGACAAGCGGTCAGTCCTTGCTGGCCCTGTACGCCTCCAGCGCCCGTTCGCGCGCTTCCTTGTGAGCGATCATCTTCACCGGATAATCTCCACGCCTGTCGTCGGGCGGATCGTGGATGCAATAGTTATCCAAATCCGCCAGTTCGGGGACATATTCGCGGATATAATCGCCCGCATCGAACTTCTCGCTCTGCGTCAGCGGGGCCATGATCCGGCTGAACATATTGCTGTCCACGCCCGTGCCCGAAATCCACTGCCAGTTGACGCCGTTATTGCCGTAATCGGCATCGACCAAGCAATCCCAATACCAGCGTTCGCCATATCGCCAGTCGATCAGCAGGTGCTTCACCAGGAAGCTGGCGCAGATCATTCGGACGCGGTTGTGCATCCAGCCGGTCTTCCAGAGCTGACGCATGCCCGCATCGACCACGGGATAGCCGGTCATCCCCTTCTGCCAGCATTCCAGATCCTCGCGGATCAAGTGCCCCGCCTCGGGATTGCGCCACAAGGTCCGCTCGTCATAATCGCGATAGCTCTCGCGCGGATAGTCGGGAAACTGGTCGATCACGTTCTGCGTGTAATCGCGCCAGATCACTTCCTTGGCGAAGGTCTTCCAGCCATCCGACCGCTTGTCCTTGAGCCGGTGCCAGACGGTTGCGGGGCTGATCTCGCCCCAGTGCAGATGGGGGGAAAGGCGGCTGGTGCGATCGACCGAGGGAAGGTTGCGCCCATCGTCGTATTTGGCCACCTCGTCCGCCCACCAGTCGAGCCGGTCATGCGCCGCATCTTCCCCGACCTGCCAAAAATCGCGGATACCTCCGGCCCAGTTCGGCGATGTCGGGAGCAGCTTCCAGTCCGAAAGATCGTCGCTTTCGGGCCACGCGTCCGGGGAATGGATCGTCTCGGGTTCGGGCAGAGGATCGCGCGGTGGCATCTGCTCCAGCATCGCGTTGGAAAACGGCGTGTAGATCTTGTAGGGGTCGCCCGCATTGGTCGTCACGCTGCCGGGCGGAAGCAGGTAGTTTCCGTCATAAAGGCATAGCTGGCACTCGTCTCCGAGCGCGTCGCGAAGCTCGTCCTCGGCTTCCTTCCACCAGGGTTCGTAATGCCGCATCGCATGGATGCAGGCGGCCCCGGTCTGATCGGCGATCGCGGCGAGAACCTGGGCGGCATCCCCCTTGCGCAGCACGATCTGAGAACGCCGCTTTCCCAGCGATTTGCCAAAACTCTCCAGCGAGTGGTGAAGCCACCATTTCGAAGCCGCGCCATAGGCATGATCTCCGCCCCGATCCTCGTCGTAAACGAAGACCGGGAGGACCTGCCCGGCCTCGGCCGCCGCATGCAAAGCCGGCTGATCCTTCATGCGCAGATCGCGCCGTAGCCATACTATCTGTGTTCCGGAGATATCCGCCCCCTGCCCTCGATGATCGGTTCAGAAGCGAAAACCGTGCTAACCCTCCCGAGGTTCCGCGCAAACTCCATCCTCGAGCGGCACGGAGAAGCGCCCTCGACTGCGCGGATCATAGAAGCGCGCATCGTAGAGCGTATAGGAACCGTCCTCCTCGGGCACTACGAATGGCGTTCTTGCCCAGAACAGGAATGCATCGACATTCGGATCCTGCGCCCGAGCTGCGGCGAGGTCGCAGGAAACGAGAGGGACGCCGGGCAAAGCCTCTCCATCGATAGCGTAAAGGCCCTTGCCGCCCGTGATGATCTCGCGCTCCCACGACCTCAGTGGCGGTGGGCTGGCGATGACCAGTTCATTCCCGGTCGGGCCTTCGGCAGCGCCGTTCTCGGCCGCGTAAGTAAGCGCTCCGTTCACACCGATATAGCCGAGACCGAGTGCCACCGCGGTCCGCGCAGGTTTGCGCCAATTTCCGCCGCGTTTCTCGCGCCGCAGCGAAATCCATGTCGCCGATCCAAGCACCAGCCAGAGAAACGGATCGATGATGAACAAGGTGTCGCCGTAAAACCATCGGCTCGAAAACGGTTCGAGCAGCCGGATACCGTACACATTCAGCCAATCGAGAGCGGGATGAGTGAGGCATCCGAGCAAGCCCAGCAGGTAAAGCCATCCGAAGCTCATCGGCAGGCGCGCGGCAGGCCTCGTCCCGCGTTTCGCCTGCCAGCGATCGAACCCGTAAAGCAGCCCGGCCAGTACAAACGGCAAGAGCAGCCATGCGGGCGGGCCATGCGTAATCCCGCGCCGGAAGGCGAGATGTTGGGTACCGTCGAGCAAGAAAAAGCAGGCTGCATCGATGTCGGGCAAGTTCGCCCCGATAATGAGGGCAGGCATGGCGAGACCGGTCTTGCGCTTCAGCCCCGCCTGCCCGATCAACGCGCCGACCAGCGAATGGGTAAGATTGTCCAGCGTCCGTCTCCCTGGCGGCCCGTCGAGAAAGGATGCATCGCCGCGCCCGATCGGTATAGCCGCGCCCATGCGGCTTTCCACCCTCAAGACCTATCTCCACCGCGAACAGCGCCTTCTGATCGGTCTCGCGATCGGCGGTGCACTCGCCACCCTATTCATCAAGCTGGCGGGCGAGATGAGCGAGGGCGAGACCGCGGCTGTCGATATCGCGATCCTGAAGGCGCTCCGCCTGCCGGGCGATCCTGCGGTGCCTGTCGGACCGTCATGGCTACTCGGTTCGATGCGCGACCTGACCGCGCTGGGCGGTGTAACCGTGCTGACCCTCGTTTCGCTGCTGGCCGTCACCTTCCTGTTGGTTCGCGGACGCTGGCACCAGGCGCTCTACACAGCGGTGGCGACCGGCGGCGGCGCCGAGGCGGGCCTCGAGGATGCGGCGGGGGGCCTTGCCGGGCCGGAAGCCGGGGAGCCGGACCTCGTGGGCCAGCTTGCGGAACGCCTTGTCGATGTCGCGCTCGAAGCGGCCGGCGCCGACGGTCACGGTCAGGCGGACCTGGTCGCCGTCGAGGTCCTCGAGTGACGAGGTCACCTCGTGGTTGTCGAGGTCGGTGGGCCCCTCGGGGACAGGTGCCTCGGATGACGCGGGTCTATCTGGGAGTGCATTTTCCGAGCGACGTGCTCGCCGGATGGACGGTGGGCGCGGCGTGGGCCCTGTTCATGGGCCTGATCGCGACAAAGCTTCAGCAGCGAAACCGCATCGAGGCTCCAGAAGGCAATTCAGGGCCTGCTTGACCGCACGAAAAAAGGGGCGCCGGATCGCTCCGACGCCCCTTCCTGGGGTCTATCGCACCAGTCGCTACATGGACGATCCGCCCGGCGTGCGGGCGCTGTTGCGAGCGGCCGTGAATTCGCCGTCACTCAGATAGGTGTTACCGTCCTCGTCGAAATAGAAGAAGGTCTTGCCCGCTTCATTGATCTGGTCGGTCGAGATGTAAGGCTTGGTCTGATCGTTCTCGACCGGCGTGTTCGGATTGGCAGGGACTGCCCAGATCGCATATTCGGCGACCGAAAGCTGCCCGTCCGAATTACGGTCGAGATAGGCGAAATCCATTTGCGAGCGCGCGGGCAAGGCGGCAACATTCGAGCTGTCGGAACTGTCCGCCATCGAATCGTCCGAGGTCGAGCCCCCGGACGTCGACGTGGTATTTGCGCTGGACGCACCGGTCATGCTATCACTGTTTGACCCCATCGCATCCGAGTTGCTGGGGGCCGAAGAGTTTTCGGCCATCATCGCATCGCGGTTAGTGTCGTATTCGTCACTGACAGCCTGGCGGTCCATCGCATCGTAGGATGCCTGCTGCGTTTCGTTCAGCTCGCCGCCGACCGGCATCGCATCGTCATCCATGACGGCCACGTCCATATCGTCCGCGGCTTCCTGAGTGATCGGGGTCTCGTCCTGCTGATCGGAACAGGCGGCAAGTGCGAGCGCGGCGGTCGATACGGCGAGAATGGTGAATTTTTTCAAGGGTAAGCTCCTGTTGCAACGCGCGCTCTCGGTCATGGGCGCGCTTGCCCCCTCTACGGACGAGACGCCCGATGGTTCATTTTCAGGAAAGGATTGCAGCCAAACAGTCGATCAGACCGGATCCTGCGCCGTTCCGCTGACCGTCCAGGTCTGCCCCTTGGCGAGCAGTTTGGCGAGATTGGCTTCCTTGCCCGCGCTGGCCTGCTCTCGCTCCGCAATCACGGCGCTTTCGAAAGTCGGGCGCGGATCGTCGTACAACACGCCCAGCGCCATCGGGAACGGGCCGAAGGGCATCTCGACGAGCATGTGCGCGATCGAGCGGTTGGTGACGTCGTGGACGATCACCCCCGCGGCTTCCCAGTCGCTATCGACGACATCGACCACTTCGAGGTTGAGCGTGTCGCGGTTGAGCGCAATGCCCTTGGCATCCTTCGCGAACAGCATCGGCTTGCCGTTTTCGAGCCACAGCTGCTGGTCTTCGGCGCCCTTGGGGGCGGCGAAATCGTTGAACACGTCCTTGTTGTAGACGATGCAGTTCTGGAAGATCTCGATGAAGGCTGCGCCTTCGTGTGCATGGGCGGCCTTGAGCACATCCGGCAGGTGCTTCGACACGTCGAAACCGCGGCCGACGAAGCGCGCCCCGGCACCCAGCGCGAATGCGGCGGGACGGGCGGGATGGTCGTAGCTGCCGATCGGGGTCGAGGGCGACTTGGTGCCCTCGCGGCTGGTGGGCGAGGCCTGGCCCTTGGTGAGACCGTAGATCTCGTTGTTGAACAGCATGATCCGCGGGCGCGCGGCCGTGGATGGTGTGGAAGCCGTAGCTCTCGACGTAATAGGGGAAGCGGCTCGAACAGCCGATGCCGCTGATGAAGACGGTGTTGGCCGGGTCCGCGCCCAGCTGCGGCAGCGTGCGCTGCACCGCCTTGAGGATCGCATAGTCCCCGCAACCCGGGCACCAGCGGACTTCCTGGTCGGTTTCCCAGTCCTTGAGCGTGGTTTCGATTTTCACTGGTGCGTTCACGAGCTGTGCTCCTGCGATTGCGGCGAGGCCTGGTCTTTCAGCGAGCCGTCGTCATGTCCGGTTTCCAGATGCGGCAGCTGGTCGTCATTGACCGAAACCTGCCCGCCTTCATTGCCATCGATACCATCGAAATACTTGCCGATGGCCTCTTCGAGCTCGGCAATCTGGAACGGCTGGCCGCTGGTCTTGGTCAGCGGCACGGCATCGACGAGGAACTGGTCGCGCAGCACGGTCTTGAACTGCCCGGTATTCATTTCGGGCACGAGCACGTGTTCGAAGCTGCGGAGCAGGTCGCCGAGATTGGCCGGCATCGGCCAGATATGGCGAACGTGGATATGGCTGACATCGAGCCCCTTGCGGCGCGCATTGTCGACCGCGCGGTGAATCGGGCCATAGGTCGAACCCCAGCCGACCACCGCAAGCTTGCCCGCGCGCATCGGTCATGCGCTGGTGATTGTCGGGCGAATAGTCGATATTGCCGGTCAGCTCGTGCTTCTCGATCCCGCCGATGCGGTGCATCAGCCCCGGCGTACCCGGCTTGACCCAGGGGCGCGCGCCCTTGGCGTCGCGCTTGTAGGGCAGGAATACACCCTCGCCTTCGTCGTCCTGCGCGTTCTTTTCGGTCAGGAAACTGGCCGGGAACGGCGTGTAGCTGGCCGGGTCGGGTACCTTCCACGGTTCGGCGGCATTGGCGATATAACCGTCGGTCAGCAGCATCACCGGGGTCATGTACTGCACCGCGATGCGGCAGGCCTCGATCGCGACATCGAACGCGTCCGACGGGCTGCTGGCGGCGATCACCGGCATCGGCGCATCGCCGTTGCGGCCGTAGACCGCCTGGTAGAGATCGCTCTGCTCGGTCTTGGTCGGCAGGCCGGTCGAAGGGCCGCCGCGCTGCGAATTGACGATCACCAGCGGCAGTTCGGTCATGATGCCCAGCCCGATCGCTTCGGTCTTGAGCGCGATCCCCGGGCCCGACGAACTGGTCACGCCGAGGCTCCCCGCATAGCTGGCGCCGATCGCGGCGCAGACCGCAGCGATCTCGTCTTCCGCCTGGAAGGTGGTGACGTCGAATTCCTTGAGCCGCGCAAGGTGGTGCAGGATCGCGGAAGCCGGCGTGATCGGATAACCGCCGAAGAACATCGGCAGTTCGGCCAGCTGCGCGCCGGCAACCAGCCCCAGGCTGACCGCTTCGGCACCGGTTACGGTACGATAGAGGCCGGGCTTGGACGGAACCGGATCGATATGGACCTGCTTCAGCGGCCCCGCGAGTTCCGCCGTTTCGCCATAGGCATGCCCCGCGTCGAGCGCCGCGATATTGGCATCGGCGATCTCGGGCTTGGACTTGAACTTGCCCTTCAGCCAGTCGTGGATCGGGTCGCGCGGACGATCGAACATCCACAGCGCAAGGCCCAGCGTCCACATGTTCTTCGACCGCAGCGCGTCCTTGTTGCCAAGGCCGTAGGGCTTGACCGCCTCGATCGTCTTCTCGCTGATGTCGAAAGCCAGCAGGTCGAACTTGCCCAGGCTGCCATCTTCGAGCGGATTGGCGTCGTATTTCGCCTTCTCGAGGTTACGCTTGGTGAAGGCGCCGGTATCGGCGATGATCAGCCCGCCGGGCTTGAGCGCGGCGAGGTTCACCTTCAGCGCGGCTGGGTTCATCGCCACGAGCACGTCGGGCGCGTCGCCCGCGGTGTTGATTTCGCGGCTGCCGAAATTGATCTGGAACGCGGAAACGCCGAACAGCGTGCCCTGCGGCGCGCGGATTTCCGCGGGGAAATCGGGGAAGGTGGCCAGGTCGTTCCCCGCGAGCGCGGTCGACAGCGTGAACTGCCCACCGGTTAGCTGCATGCCGTCGCCGGAGTCGCCGGCGAAGCGCACGACCACGCTTTCGGGGGTTTCGGGGAGGCCGTCCTGCGGCGCCGTGGCGGCTGTAGCCATCCGGGTCATCCTTGTCTGCGCCACCAACCGGCGGCGCCGTTTCCAATTGGAAGCGCCACCTAGGCCGCGCCCCATTCTCTCGCAATGAAGTTTCTCTGCTAGGCCGAAAAAGCCTCATGGAAAAGCGCTCCAAACACGCTAAGTTCCAAAACGCAACGGATTTTGGAGAGAGAACGACATGGCCGATACAGAACATTATGTCCGCGACGACGTGCGCGGCTTCCTCGACATGCTCGAAGCGATGGGCGGCAAGGGTGTCGAAGAGGTCGGCGCGCAGGAAGGCCGCGAACAGATGCGCGCCATGGGCGCCCTGGCCGAAGCCGAGCCGCGCGCGATGGC
>LUMV01000364.1_pt1 | contig 12583 bp, 14 predicted proteins | sample 729731 | NCBI WGS metagenome assembly LUMV01 (sample SAMN03860301, study PRJNA289734) | marine metagenome | biome: seawater column; feature: ocean; material: water; isolation source: Red Sea water column Station 192 - depth 200m | place: Saudi Arabia: Red Sea | collected 2011-10-15 | depth 200 m
TGCTGACCAGCTTCAACGGCCGGGTCGAGGCAGTGCTGGTGCGCGGCAATACCGAGCAGGACATTACCGAACTCGGCAGCAAAGTGGTCGCGGGCGATATCGCGCGCTTGCAGGCGGGCAGCAGCACAGTCGCGATCGGATCGCGACTGGCGCAGAATATCGGTGCCACGGTGGGCGACACGATCACGATCATTAACCCGCAAGGCCGCTCGACTCCATTCGGGACGGTGCCGCGACAGGTCGGCTACGAGATCGGGGCGATCTTCGAAGTCGGCATTTACGATTACGACGGATCCTTCGTGGTGATGCCAATGGCCGACGCGCAGACCTTGCTTCTCATCGGCGATACGGTCGGCATGATCGAAGTCACGGTGACCGATCCCGACGAGGTCGAGAAAATTCTTGCGCCGGTGCAGGAAAGCCTGGCGGGCCGGGCAATCGTGTCCGATTGGAAAACCATCAATGCGTCGCTGTTCGAAGCGCTTCAGGTGGAGCGCGTGGCCATGGCTTTCGCACTCAGCTTCATGGTGCTGGTGGCCGCTTTCAACATCCTGTCGAGCCTCGTCATGCTGGTGCGCGCCAAGACGCGCGATATCGCCATCATGCGCACGATGGGCGCCACGCGGCAAAGCCTGCTCAAGATCTTCGTGACCACCGGCTTTACGGTCGGCGCCATCGGAACGGTGGCGGGTCTGGTGCTCGGCGCCGTGGTACTGTTCTTCCGCCAGCCGATCGTCGAATTCATCGGCGCGGTGACGGGGCAGGATCTGTGGGATCCGCAGGTCCGCTTCCTTTCCACGTTGCCCGCGCGCGCCGATCCCATCGAGATCACGATGATCGTCCTGCTCGCGCTCGGCCTCAGCTTTCTCGCCACGCTTTACCCGGCCTTGAAGGCGTCGAGCACCGATCCGGTTCAGGTGTTGCGCTATGAGTAATCCGGTCCTCCATCTGCGCGGCCTGACCCGCAGCTTCGAACAGGGCGGGGTGCGGATCGACGTGCTGCGCGGCGTCGATCTGTCGGTCATGCCGGGCGAAATCGTGGCGCTGCTGGGGCCCTCCGGTTCGGGCAAGTCCACGCTGCTTCAGGCGGTCGGGCTGCTGGAAGGCGGTTTCGGCGGCGAGATCGCGATTGCCGGCCAGGGGGCCCAGAAAAGCGACGCACATGCCCGCACGCTGCTGCGCCGCGACCATCTCGGCTTTGTCTACCAGTTCCATCACCTGCTGCCCGATTTCAATGCGCGCGAGAACGTGGTGCTTCCCCAGCTCGTGGCCGATGTGCCGCGCGATGCGTCCGAAGCGCGCGCGGACGAGCTTTTGACCGCGCTGGGTCTCGGCCATCGCCTTGAGCATCGGCCCAGCCAGCTTTCCGGCGGCGAGCAGCAACGCGTCGCAGTCGCGCGCGGCCTTGCCAACCGGCCCAAGCTGGTGCTGGCGGACGAGCCCACGGGCAATCTCGACGAAGCGACCAGCGACAAGGTTCTGGCCCAGTTCCTCGAACTGGTTCGGGGCGAGGGCAGCGCTGCGCTCGTCGCCACGCATAACGAGCGGCTGGCCGCCCGGATGGACCGCGTCGTGCGCCTGCACGAAGGTGTGCTGGTCGATGGACCCGGATCGCATTCCGCTCGTTAGAGCGAAAACGAGGGAGTTTTACCGACATGACCGACCACCCCAGCACCTACAACGCCGAGGACACCTATCGTGAGGGCATCCAGTGGGACGACCGCGCCTCGCTGCACCGTGTGGACGACGGCGGCGGCCTGCTCGACAAGAGCAAGGGCCTTCGCGACGGCACGTTCGCCGATCTGGTGAAGCACAGGATGCTGCTGCCTGAAGACGAGCGGAGCAAATACTATATCGACAAGGCGGGTGACCGGAAATTCCAGGCCAAGGAAGTGACCGCGCTGGCCCAGCTCGACGATTATCCGCACAAGGCCTGATGCGGCGATGACAAGCATCGCCGATTTCACCGTCACGACCAATCGCGGCGAACCGCTCGACCTCGTCGACAAGCTCGGCACGGTCCTGCTGGTGGTGAACACGGCGAGCAAATGCGGTTTCACGCCGCAATATGACGGCCTCGAAGCGCTGTATCAGCGCTTTGCCGAGCGCGGTTTCGAAGTGCTCGGCTTTCCCTGCAACCAGTTCGGCGCGCAGGAGCCGGGCGATGCGGACGAGATCGCGCAGTTCTGCAAGGTCAATTTCGGCGTCACCTTCCCCTTGATGGAGAAGGTGGACGTCAATGGCCCCGATGCGAGCCCCGTTTTCGACTGGATGAAGGGCGAGGCCAAGGGCCTGCTCGGCTCGAAAGCCATCAAGTGGAACTTCACCAAGTTCCTGATCGATCGGGACGGGCAGGTGGTCAAACGCTATGCCCCCACCGATCGGCCCGAAAGCATCGCGGCGGACATCGAAGCGCTGCTCTGATTGGCATCGCGCTGGCTTCGGCGCGATTGTGTCGGAGGCGGCGGCCCTCTAAGCGCTGCCAATGCTATCCGATATCAACCAGTGGTTTCTCGCCCTCGGCGCCGAATACGGTGTGAATCCTTATATCTTCGGCGCGATCTATGTGGGAGCGATCCCGTTCTTCCTCGCCTCGATTGCGTGGCTGGTAAAGCGTGCGCGGGCAGGGCGATCGACCGTGGTGCCGACGCTGCTCGCCGGGTTCTTCTTCGTATCCGCCTATCTCTATCTGGCGTTCGCGGGGCGCAACATCCCGGTCTGGGTGTGGATATTCCTTGCCGTGCTGGTGATCTACGGCGCGTATTCGACTGTGCGAGATACGCGCCGCAAGATCGCGGCGAAGGATACTCCGCCTACACTCTGAACTTCGGAATGCCCTTGCTCGAATCCAGCTCGGGAATGATCCGGTAGCGCGACAGCACCAGGCTGAAGAGCCCGAACAGCAGCAGTCCAACCGCTACCAGCGTGAAGACGATCCCCTGACCGGCAAGGGAGGCGACTGCATCGCCCAGTGTTTTGACCTGACCGCTGCCTGCGGACAGGAAACCGGCCTTGAACAGGGACCAGCCGATCACGGCATATACTACGCCGCGTGCCAGATAACCCGCCCCGCCGATCCAGCGCGTGGCATCGGGAGCGTCACCTGCGATGCGGTGCATGAATTCGCCGGTGATGCCCTTCTTCGCCTGGAAGATGGCCGTCACGAAGAAAGCGAGGCCGAGCAGGCCCAGCACGATACCGCCGAACTCCATCGACAGGATGCCGGATGCCGCTTCCTGCGCGCCGCCACCGCTCTGGCCTCCGCCGCTGCCGCCGGTGCTATTGTCGCTGGCGAACTTATAGGCCGAAAAGGCGAGCGCAAGGTGGCCGATGCCGCTGCCCGCATGGCCGAGGCGCTTGCCCCAGCCTTTGGCGTCCGAACCGTTGTTTTCGATATCGAAGAAGGTCGAAGCGAACCGGAACAAGGCGTAGGCGGTCAGGCCGACGACCATGAGCCACAGGATCGCGTTTCCGGCCGGGTAATCCTCGATCGCCAGGAAAATACCGTTCGTTCCTTCGGCAATTCGGTCGGCACTGGTCAGCGCGATCAGGCCGAGAACCGAATACAGGATGGCGCGGCTGAAATAGCCCACGCGCACCAGCCAGCTGAATTTCTCCGATTTATCGACCATTATTGTCTCCCCGTTAATGTCGTATGGCACGCCAACGGACGAGAGCGATAATGGTGCCGGTCGGCCTGGACTAGACGTTGAATTTAAACATCATCACGTCGCCGTCCTGCACCAGATACTCCTTGCCTTCCTGGCGCAGCTTACCCGCCTCGCGCGCCGGACTCTCGCCGCCGAGCGTGACGTAATCGTCGTATGCGATCGTCTCTGCACGGATGAAGCCACGCTCGAAATCGGTGTGGATTTCGCCTGCCGCCTGCGGAGCCTTTGCGCCCGCCGGGAAAGTCCAGGCGCGCGCTTCCTTCGGCCCGGCGGTGAAGAAGGTCTGAAGGCCCAGGAGCGTGTAGCCGGCACGGATAATCCGCGAGAGGCCACTTTCTTCCAGCCCCAGTTCGGACAGATATTCGCGCCGCTCTTCGGCTTCCATCGCCACCAGTTCCGCTTCGATGGCAGCGGAGACGACGACCGCCTGCGCGCCTTCACGCTCGGCCTTGGCGAAAACTTCCTGCGACAGCGCGTTGCCGCTTGCCGCATCCTCTTCGGCCACGTTGCAGACGTAGAGCACAGGCTTTGCAGTGAGCAATTGCGCCTGCGCGAAGACGCGCGCTTCCTCCTCGTCGTTCGGTTCGACGAGGCGGGCGGGCTTGCCTTCGCGCAGCAGCGCCAGCGCCTGGCCCAGCACGCTGGCGATCAGCTTGGCTTCCTTGTCGCCGGCCGTAGCGCGCTTTTCCGCATTGGGAACGCGCTTTTCCAGGCTTTCCATATCGGCGAGCAGCAATTCGGTCTCGACCACTTCGGCATCGGCCAGCGGATCGACCTTGTTCGACACGTGCTGGATGTCGTCATCCTCGAAGCAGCGCAGAACGTGGACGATCGCGTCGACTTCGCGGATATTGCCCAGGAACTGGTTGCCGAGGCCTTCGCCCTTACTCGCCCCCTTAACCAGGCCTGCGATATCGACGAAGGCAAGCTGGGTGGGGACGGTCTTGGCCGACTTCGCGATTTCCGCGATCTTGTCCAGCCGTTCGTCCGGCACCGCGACCTGGCCGACATTGGGCTCAATCGTGCAGAAGGGGTAATTCGCGGCCTGTGCGGCCTGCGTTTCGGTCAGGGCATTGAAAAGGGTGGACTTGCCGACATTCGGCAGGCCGACGATCCCGCAGCGGAAACCCATCGTAAACTCCGATAAATGGTGTGGCTCGCGCCCTTAGCGACGGTGCGCGCGAAAGGCCATAGCCCGGTAGGGCCGGGACGGGGGAAGATCGCGGCGGACGGCCTTGGCGAATCCCCACGGAAACCGCATATGAAGGCCATGCCCTTCAAGCCCTTCGTACCCTTGCGCGTCCTGTCAGCCTATTCGATGCTGGAAGGCGCGATCGAGCCGAAGGCGATGGCGAAACTGGCGAAGGAGCGTGGATTTCCGGCGATAGCGCTGGCGGACCGCAACGGCCTCTATGGCGCGGTGATGTTCGCGAAGGCATGTTTCGACGAGGGGATCCAGCCGATCGTCGGCACCCTGCTCGGGGTGGCGCGCGATAGCGAGGGAAAGCAGGTCGATTATCTACCGCTCTACGCGCAGGACGAGACCGGGTACGACAATCTCTGCCACCTCGTCTCGAAAGCGCATCTCGACCGGCCGCTGGAATTCGAACCGCATATCGGGCTTGGCGATCTCGAAGGGCATAGCGAGGGGCTGATTGCGCTGACAGGCGCGAGCGAGGGTGCGGTGACGCGCCTGCTCGCCGAAGGGCAGGCGAACCATGCGGCGGATTATTGCGACCGGTTGCAGGCGCTTTTCCCGGAGCGGCTCTATGTCGAGCTCGCGCGGCGCGGCGATCGGATAGAGGAGGGGGCCGAGGCGGCGCTGATCGAGCTTGCCTTTGCGCGCGATCTCCCACTGGTGGCCACCAATCCGGCCAATTTCGCCGAACCGCACATGCACAAGGCGCATGACGCCATGCTGTGCATCGCCGGTTCGACCCATGTCGATGCGGACGATCGTGCGCGCTCCAATCCGGAAGGCTTCGTCAAGACGGCGAGCATGATGGAGGAGGCCTTCGCCGACCTGCCCGAGGCGACGGCCAACACCCTGGTGATCGCACAGCGCTGCGCCTATGCGCCGCCGAACCGCGCGCCCATCCTGCCGAGCCTCGCAGGCGATCTCGAAGGCGAAGCGCGGATGCTGGCCGACGATGCGCGCAAAGGCCTCGCCGCGCGGCTGGCGCTGTACTACCCCGATTGCAGTCCCGCCGAGCTTGTAAAAGCCCTGGAAGCGACAGGCGAAGCGCGGCAGCCCGCCATCGACCGGCTCAAACCGAGCGGCGTGGGGCAGGAATTCCTCGAGTACGCCGAACGGCTCGATTTCGAAGTCGGGATCATCAATCAGATGGGCTTTCCCGGCTACTTCCTGATCGTTGCCGACTTTATCAAATGGGCGAAGGATCACGATATTCCGGTGGGGCCGGGGCGCGGCTCGGGTGCCGGATCGCTCGTGGCCTGGGCGCTGACGATTACCGATCTCGATCCGATCAAGCTCGGCTTGCTGTTCGAACGCTTCCTCAATCCCGAGCGCGTCTCGATGCCGGATTTCGATATCGACTTTTGCGAAACCCGTCGCGGCGAGGTGATCCGTTACGTCCAGAAGAAATACGGGCACGATCACGTCGCGCAGATCATCACCTTCGGTAAGCTGAAAGCGCGCGCTGTGTTGCGCGATACCGGGCGCATCCTGCAAATGCCCTATGGTCAGGTCGACCGGCTTACCAAGATGGTGCCCAACCATCCGACCGATCCCTGGACCTTGCCGCGCACGCTCAACGGCGCTGCCGATTTCAAGCGCGAATACGATAACGACAACGATGTGAAGCGGCTGGTCGATCTGGCGATGCAGCTGGAGGGTTTTCCGCGCAATTCCTCCACCCATGCGGCGGGCGTGGTGATCGGCGATCGCCCGCTCGCCCAGCTGGTGCCGCTCTATCGCGATCCGCGTTCGGACATGCCGGTGACGCAATACGACATGAAGCATGTCGAAAGCTCCGGCTTGGTGAAGTTCGACTTTCTCGGGCTGAAAACTCTATCGGTTCTCAAGAAGGCGACCGATCTTCTTGAGAAAAGAGGCGTTTCGATCGACCTGTCGCAACTCGCGCTGGACGATCCGACGGTCTACGAGCTTTTGAAGAGCGGCCATACGGTGGGCGTGTTCCAGCTGGAATCGGAAGGGATGCGCCGGACGCTGACAGCGGTGAAACCGACCAATTTCGGCGACATTATTGCGCTCGTCTCGCTCTATCGCCCGGGCCCGATGGACAATATTCCGCTGTTCGGCCAGCGTAAGGCGGGCGAGGTGGAGATCGCCTATCCGCATCCCAAGCTAGAAGGCATCCTCGCCGAGACATACGGGATTTTCGTCTATCAGGAACAGGTCATGCAGGCCGCGCAGATCCTTGCCGGATACTCGCTCGGCGATGCCGACCTTCTGCGCCGTGCTATGGGCAAGAAGGTGCAGGCCGAGATGGACGCCCAGCGCCACCGTTTCATCGACGGGTGTGCCGAAACGAGCGGAATCGATGCGAAGAAAGCCAATGAACTCTTCGATTTGATCGATAAGTTTGCAGGGTACGGCTTCAATAAATCGCACGCTGCGGCCTATGCGCTGCTCGCCTATCAGACGGCATGGCTTAAAGCGCACTATCCCGAGGAATTCTTTGCCGCTGCCATGTGCTTCGACATGCACCAGTCGGAAAAGCTGGCGATCTTCGTGGACGATGCACGGCGCTCTCCCTTGCGCGAAGGCGGCGTCAAAATCGCCCCTCCGTGTATCAATCGTTCCGAAGCGGAGTTCACCGTGGAGCAGACGGATGACGGCTATGCCGTGCGTTATGCTCTGGCGGGCATTCGCAATGTGGGTGAGCGGGCGATGGAAACCATCGTGGCGGAACGGGAGGTTTCCGGAAAGTTCGAAAGTCTCAAGGACTTGTTCGAAAGAGTTCCGAAAGGTTCGATGAATTCCCGCCAGCTGGAGGCGCTCGCTTCGGCTGGAGCGCTCGATGATCTGGAGCCCAATCGCGCCAAGGTTTTCGCCAATTGCGATCTCCTCCTCGCAGTCGCCGATGCGGCGGCGCGCGAGCGGTCGAGCGGGCAGGCGGGTCTGTTCGGAGGCGAGGAGCAGGCGAATTCGGACCTGCGATTGAAGGAAACCGATCCTTGGCCGCGCGCCGAAATGATGGAGAGGGAGCGTGAGAATTTCGGCTTCTACTTCTCCGATCACCCCGTCCAGGCGTGGCGACAGGTCGCCTCTGCCAATGGCGCGCGCAGCTATGCCTCGCTGATGGGCGGTGGCGCGCCCGCCGGGGGAAGGGCGCCTGCCGTAATGGCCGCCATGGTGGAAAAGGCGCATAAGAACACAACAAGGCGCGGCAAGCCGTTCGTTCGCGTCGAATTTTCGGACGCATCCGGCCAGTTCAGCGCCGCCTGCTTCGAGGAATCCATGGTCGACAGCTTCGTCAAATGGGCGGAAGACCAGACCTGCATCTTGCTTCAGGTCGAGCTCGACAGCCCGAGCCCCGACGAACCGCCCCGGATTACCGTGCGCGGGGGAACGCCGCTGGAGGCGGTGTCCCAGAACGCGCGGATGACGCTGACGCTCGACATTCTCGATGCAGGGGCGCTGGCGATGCTCCAGGCCGAGCTGGGCAGCGCGAAGGGCACGGGGGAGGTCGTCGCGACCCTGCGCACAGGCACCGCGATCGAACCGACGCTGTGCCTTGGCCGTAGCTTCGCCCTGGACGGCGAGCTTGCCGAACGCTTGGCAAGCGCGCCCGGTCTTGCCAAGGTGCAATTAACCGCGCGACGGGGGAAGGCAAACCTGCGCCTCGTCGCTTGATCTGGGACCTGATTGGGTGAGAGGAATACATATGTCGCTTGGCGCGATGCAGGACTGGAGCATGCGGATCTCGCATGTGATCGACCACGCAGCCCGGGAAGCCCCGAACCGTGAAATCGTCACCCGCTGGGCGGATGGCAGCGAGACCCGCACCGACTGGGCGGGCGTGCGCCAGGATGCGAAGAAGATGAGCCAGGCGCTGCAGGCGCTGGGCCTCGGCAAGGGCGACAAGGTCGCCAGCCTCGCCATGAACCACGCGCGCCACCTGGTCAGCTGGTTCGGCGTCGCGGGGATGGGCGGCGTGCTGCACACCTGCAATCCGCGCCTGTTCGAGGACCAGCTCGAATACATCGTCAATCACGCCGAGGACAAGGTGATGATCTACGATGCGGCGTTCCAGCCGATCGTGGACAAGATGCGCGACAAATGGCCCACGGTCGAACATTACATCTGCTTCGACAGCGGCGAGCACACCACCAGCTTCGAAGACTGGATCGGCGAGCAGGACGGCGATTTCGAATGGGTCGATGGCGACGAGCGCGATCCCTGCATGATCTGCTATACCAGCGGCACCACGGGCAACCCCAAGGGCGTGCAGTACGAGCATCGCTCGACGCTGCTGCACGCGCTGGCCGGACTGCAGCCGTCGACCTTCAACTTTACCGCGTCCTCGGTGATGCTCCCGGTGGTGCCGATGTTCCACGCGGCCAGCTGGGGCCTGCCCTATGCCGGGGAATCTCGAACTGCCCAAGCTGCGCGCGGCGACGATCGGGGGGTCGGCCGCGCCGCGCTTCATGATCGAACGGCTGATGAAGAACGGCACGCGCGTCCAGCATGCCTGGGGGATGACCGAGACCTCGCCGATCGGCACCGTTGGCGGCCCCACGGCCGACTGGGACCAGCTGACCTTCGACCAGAAGGTCGAGAAGACGATGAAGCAGGGTCGCCCGATCTTCGGCGTGGAACTGCGCACGGTGGATCTCGATGATCCGACCAAGGTCCTGCCGCGCGATGGTGAAAGCTCGGGCGCGCTGCATATCCGCGGGCCCTGGGTGGTGAAGCGCTATTTCAAGGCCGAGGAAGACGCGATCGATGCGGACGGCTGGTTCAACACCGGCGACGTGGCGATCCTGCATCCCGACGGCACGATGCAGATCACCGACCGGACCAAGGACGTGATCAAGTCGGGCGGCGAATGGATCAGCTCGGTCGAACTCGAAAACGCCGCGGTGGGCCACCCGGCGGTCGCCGAAGCCGCCGCGATCGGCATGATGCATCCCAAGTGGGACGAACGGCCGGTGCTGTTCGTGGTCAAGCAGGAAGGCAAGGAAGTCACCGCGGAAGAGGTGATCAACTTCCTGTCCGACAAGGTCGCCAAGTGGTGGCTGCCCGATGCGGTCGAATTCGTCGACGACATCCCGCACACCGCGACGGGCAAGATCAGCAAGAAGGACCTGCGCGACCGGTTCAGCGACTACGCGCTGAATATCTGACCATGGCCAGCAGCTATATCGATCCGAGCCCCGCGAACTTCCAGGCGTTCAAGGACCTGCCGCGCGACGAGCCGATCCACATGCTCAACCTGCTCGAATATCGCGAGCAGGCGGAATATAAGGAAGGTCACGAACACGTCGGCAAGGGCTGGAGCGGGCGGCGCGCCTATGAGGAATACGGCAAGACCAGCGGCCCGATCTTCCGCCGCGTGGGTGGCACCATGGTCTGGCGCGGTGCGTTCCAGACCATGGTCACCGGTCCCGATGCCAAGCGCTGGCACGACGGCTTCATTGCGCACTATCCCAATGCCGGCGCCTTCTTTGAAATGATCAAGGATCCCGAATACCAGCAGGCAGTGGTCAACCGCACCGCCGCGCTGGTCGACAGCCGCCTGATGCGCTTTGCGCCAAGCGAGGCAGGTGAGGGGTTCTAGCCTCCGCGGATCGGGAAAATGTTATAGCAACCGCATCTGACCGCCCAACGTGGGCGGCCTGAACTGCGTGCAATCCAGCTCGAACTTCGCCTTGCCCATTCCGGCGCGCTTGCAGGCAAGGCGGAAGCGCGCGCGGAAGAGGTCGGCCCACACGCCGCTGGGCTTCATGCGCGTGTTGAAATCGGGATCGTTGTCGCGCCCGCCGCGGATCGAACGGACGATGCTCATCACCTTGTCGCCGCGCTCGGGATAATGGACCGACAGCCATTCGCGGAACAGCGGGGCGACCTCGTGCGGCAGCCGCAGCGGGATCCAGCCGACGCTGTCGACCCCGAGCGCAGCCGCGCGCTGGACGATTTCCTCCATGAACCCGTCGGTAATCGCGGGAATGATCGGCGAGACCGAGCAATGCGTCGGGGGCCACGAGCCGCCGCTCGGCCAGTTCGGCCAGCAGGTCGAGATCGGCGAGCACGCGATCGGACTTGGTGGTGATCGTTACCGGATGGCGCGCGTCGAGGCACACTTCGAGCACCTGCCGCGTGATCCGGTAGCGTGCCTCGATCGGCTGGTAGGGATCGGTATTGGTTCCCATGGCCAGCGGGCGGGGGCGGTATTTGGGCTTGGCCAGCGTGGCGCGCAGCAGTTCCGCCGCATTGGGCTTGGCGAATAGCTTGGTTTCGAAATCAAGCCCGGGCGAGAGATCGTGATAGGCATGCGTGGGGCGCGCAAAGCAATAGACGCAGCCATGCTCGCAGCCACGATAGGCATTGACCGAGCGGTCGAAGGGCACGTCGGGCGACTGGTTGAAGCTGAGGATCGTGCGCGGGAATTCCTCGGTTACCTCGGTGCGCAGCTTTACGGGTGGTCCTTCATCCTGAGAGACCAATTGCTCCATGTAATCGCGCCAGTCGCCGTCTTCTTCGCGCGTGGCGAGGCCGAAGCGTGTTGGCACCGCTGCGCCCTGCGCACCGCGTCCTGATAGGGCAGGGGCGAGTCGTCGTTCCATGCACGAGAACATATATAGAACGCGAGTAGTGCGCCAGTCGGAAGTGGTCGGTGGCAGCGGGCTAGCGCGGCAACCTACCGCGCTCTTAGAATCGTTCCGGGGGTGACGGGTGTGGACGGGTTTCGAAGCGATCTAGCAGTGGGAGTGCCCCTCGGATCGCGGATGCTAGCCTCATCCATCTTCCCCATTTGGCTGACGCAGAACGGGGGGATACTTAGTGCCTATCGTTCCCTGAGCCGCGGCATCAGTTCGACGAAATTGCAGGGGCGGAAGCGGCTGTCGAGCTGGTGGACGAGGATCTTGTCCCAGCCGTCTTTCACCGCGCCGTTCGATCCGGGCAGCGCGAAGATATAGGTGCCGCGCGCGAGCACGGCGCAGGCGCGGCTCTGGATGGTGCTGACGCCGATCGTTTCGTAGCTGAGCCAGCGGAACAGCTCGCCGAAGCCGGGAATGTCCTTGTCCTTCACGCGGTCGAGCGCTTCCGGCGTGACGTCGCGCCCGGTCAGCCCCGTGCCGCCCGTGGTGATCACGCAATCGACCATTTCATCGTCGATCCAGCGGTGCAGGTGTGCGGCGATCTCGTTCTTGCTGTCGCAGCTGATCTCGTGCGCGGCAAGTTCGTGCCCGGCATCGGCGATGCGCGCGGCAAGGATGTCGCCCGAGCTGTCGTCGGCCAGCGTGCGCGTGTCGGAGACGGTCAGCAGCGCAATACGCACCGGCTGGAACGGGCGGCTCTCATCGATCGGCATCAGCGCACCTTCGGGAATTGCGGCCAGTCGTTCTCGGCCAGGTCGATCCGGCTGGGCGCGGGGGCATCGGCCTGCCGCAAATACATCCAGTAATTGCGCATCACCACCGCGACATAGCCGCGCGTTTCCCAATAGGGGATGCTTTCCATGTAGAGTAGCGGGTCGCCCGCATCGCGGATTTCGCTTTCCCAGCGCGCCACGGGCGAGGGACCGGCATTGTAGGCCGCCATGATCTTGGGCAGCCGCCCCTGCGTATAGCCCGCGGTCGAAAGCGATTCGAGCGTGCGCTGGCCGAAGGCGAGATTGACCGCGGGGTCCTTGAGATCGGCATTGCTGCTCATGTTGATCGAGGCGGCATATTCGCGCTGCGTGATCGGCATGATCTGCATC
>LUMV01000201.1_pt1 | contig 12581 bp, 11 predicted proteins | sample 729731 | NCBI WGS metagenome assembly LUMV01 (sample SAMN03860301, study PRJNA289734) | marine metagenome | biome: seawater column; feature: ocean; material: water; isolation source: Red Sea water column Station 192 - depth 200m | place: Saudi Arabia: Red Sea | collected 2011-10-15 | depth 200 m
GGGCAGGCCGCCCATCAGCGCCAGCAATGCGATCGGCAACAGCACCAGCGCCGCGAAGGTGGCCAGAGCGGCGCTATCGCGCGGCGGTTCGGCAGAGGGGGCGGTGCTGTCCATCACGGCTATCTAGGCGCGATTCGCGCCCGCACCAGCCGCACGGCGCGCCGGTCAGGCCGCCTTGGCCAGTTCCATGTCCATCCGGTCCCAGATCTCGACCAGCGCGCCGACCAGATCGTCCATCATTTCGGCGGTGTGCGCAGGGCCGGGGGTGAAGCGCAGACGCTCGGTGCCGCGCGGGACGGTGGGGAAATTGATCGGCTGCACATAGACGCCGTATTCGGCGAGCAGGATGTCGCTGATCTTCTTGGCATGCACCGGGTCGCCGACCATCAGCGGGACGATATGCGTGACGCTGTCCATCACCGGCAGGCCCGCGTCGCGCATCTTGGTCTTGAGCAGTTCGGCGGCGGCCTGCTGGCCCTCGCGCTCGACGCTGCTTTCCTTAAGATGCCGCACCGAGGCAAGCACGCCCGCTACCAGCGCGGGGCTGAGCGAGGTGGTGAAGATGAAGCCCGGGGCATAGGAGCGGATGCAGTCGATGATCTTCTTGTCGGCCGCGACATAGCCGCCCATCACGCCGAAGGCCTTGCCCAGCGTGCCTTCGATGATGTCGATCCGGTGTGCGGCCTCGTCGCGCTCGGAAATCCCGCCGCCGCGCTTGCCGTACATGCCCACCGCGTGGACTTCGTCGATATAGGTCAGCGCGTTGTATTTTTCCGCAAGGTCGCAGATTTCGTGGATCGGGGCGACGTCGCCATCCATCGAATAGACGCTTTCGAAAGCGATCAGCTTGGGCGTGTCGGCATCCTCGGAGGCGAGCAATTCTTCGAGGTGCTCGAGATCGTTGTGGCGGAAGACGCGCTTCTCGCAGCCCGAATTGCGGATCCCCGCGATCATGCTAGCATGGTTGAGTTCGTCGGAGAAGATCACGCAGCCGGGCAGCAGCTTGGCCACGGTCGACAGCGTCGCATCGTTCGAGACATAGCCGCTGGTGAACAGCAGCGCGGCGTCCTTGCCGTGCAGGTCCGAAAGCTCGGCCTCGAGCTGGACGTGGTAATGCGTGTTGCCGCCGATGTTGCGCGTGCCGCCCGAACCCGCGCCGACATCGTGCAGCGCCTCTTCCATGGCGGAGATCACCTTGGGGTGCTGGCCCATCGCGAGGTAGTCGTTCGAACACCAGACGGTGACCGGCTTGGGCCCGTTGTGACCCGCGAAACAGCGCGCGTTGGGGAAGGCGCCCTTGTTGCGCAGGATATCGATAAAGACGCGATAGCGGCCTTCCTCGTGCAGCCGGGAAATCGCTTCGTCGAAGATCTGGTCGTAGTTCACTGGCGTAGTCGCCCGTATCTGCGCCGCCTTCCGCGGCCATCCTGTGCGGGTCGCCCTAATCGAATACGTTGCAAATCGCCACCGCGATCTTTGCGAGTGGTTCGCAGCTCAGAACGCGCGCAGATCGTCGATCCCGTAGCGCGCAAAGGCCGGCGCAAGTCGTTGGAAATCGGCCAGCTCTCCCGTTCCTACCGCGAAATCGGGGGCACGGCGCGCGAAATCCTGCCCATCGGTCAGCGATACGATGCGCCGCGCGATCCCCTCGGCGCCGTGGATGAACGCCACGCCTTCGCCGAACGCCTGCCGCAATTCGTCCTCGAGCAGCGGGAAATGGGTGCAGGCGAGGATCACCGTGTCGAGTCGCTCACCGTGGTTCTGCAGCACCAGCCCCGCTGCAGCGCGCGCGACATCGTCGACATCGACGCTCTCGCCACGCAGCTTGGCCTCGCCCAGCGCGACGAGGTTGTTCGCGCCGTAGCGCAGCAGCGTGCAGTCGCCGACGAATTCGCGTTCGAGCTCGTCGACATAGGCCTGCCGCATCGTCGCCTCGGTGCCCAGCAGGCCGATTACGCCGGTCCGGGTCATCTTCGCCGCGGGCTTGATCGCGGGCACCGTGCCCACGATCGGCGTTTCGAGCACGTCGCGCACCATGCCCAGCGCGATCGTGCTGGCGGTGTTGCAGGCGATGCAGATCAGCCGCGGCTGGTAGCGTTCGGCCATCCGCCCGAGCAGCCCGGCAACCCGGGCGGCGATCTCGGCCTCGCTCTTCGCGCCATAGGGCAGGCCGGCCATATCCGCGGCGTAGATTACCGGTGCCTGCGGCAGCAACTCGCGCAGCTCGCCCAGCACGGTCAGCCCGCCGACGCCCGAATCGAACAGCAGGATAGGTGAGTCTTGGGCCGGTTGATCCAATTCCGTGTGTCCTGCGCTTGTCGAGTGGCCGTGTTTCCATTTAGGGCGGTAGAAGAAAGTGCGGGGTTTCGACAAGCTCGGCTCGAACGGTTTCCTGTTTTGCGGAGTGTGCTGTGCCGACCGATATGACCACAAACCTGATCTGGGCCGCGCTGCTCGGCTATCTGATCGGCTCGATTCCCTTCGGCCTGCTGCTGACCAAGGCGGCGGGCATGGGCGACGTGCGCCAGATCGGCAGCGGCAATATCGGCGCCACCAACGTGCTGCGGACAGGCAACAAGGGGCTCGCAGCGGGCACGCTGGTGCTCGACCTGCTCAAGGGCTTCGCGCCGGTCGCGGTTGCCGGCCATCTGTGGGGCGAAGTGGCGATGGCGTTTGCCGCCGGGGCCGCGGTGCTCGGTCACTGCTTCCCCGTCTGGCTCGGCTTCAAGGGCGGCAAGGGCGTGGCGACCAATGCCGGCGTGGCCTTCGGGCTCGCCTGGCCGCTGGGGCTGGCCTACGCCTTCGTCTGGCTCAGCATATTGGCAATTTTCCGCATTTCCTCGCTTGCCGGAATGGCCGCGGTGGTCGCGGCGGCGGCCGGCGCGCCGCTGTTCGGCTATCCGCAGTTCTTCCCCGTGCTCGGCGCGATCGCGCTGCTGATCATCTACCTCCACCGCGAAAATATCGCGCGGCTGGCCAAGGGCGAGGAGCCCCGCGTCGGCGGCAGCAAGCACACCGCGGGGGGATGACCGGCGCGGCGACCTCGGCCCTGTCGCAGGACGAGGCGTTCGCCCGCATCCGGCTGCTGCGCTCGCCCAATATCGGGCCGGTCAGCTATGCCATGCTGCTGCAGCGTTTCGGCGGCGCGGTGCAGGCGCTCGAGGCGCTGCCCGATCTGGGCCGGCGCGGCGGGCGCCAGTACCGCGCCACCGCCGCCGAGACGGTGGAGCGCGAGGTCGAGGCAGTGCGCAAGACAGGCGCGAAATACCTGTTCCACGACCAGCCCGATTACCCCGTGCTGCTCGGCCAGCTCGACAGCGCGCCGCCGATCCTGATCTGGCGCGGCGACCTGGCGCTGGCCGCACGCCCCTGCGTTGCCATGGTTGGCGCGCGCAATGCCAGCGCGGCAGCGGTCAAGCTCGCGCGCGATTTCGCCAGCGGGCTGGCCGAGGCGGGTTTCACCGTGGTTTCGGGGCTGGCGCGCGGGATCGACGGCGCCGCGCATGAGGGCGCCTTTCCGCACACCGTGGGCGTGATCGCCAGTGGGATCGACATTGCCTATCCGCCGCAGCACGCCGATCTGCAGGAGCGGATCGCCAGCGAAGGGCTGCTGCTGGCCGAACAGCCGCCGGGCACCGAACCGCGTGGCAGCCATTTCCCCAGCCGCAACCGGATCATCGCCGGGCTGGCAGGCGGGACGCTGGTGGTGGAAGCGGCGGTCAAATCGGGCAGCCTCATCACCGCGCGGCTCGCGGGCGAGGCGGGGCGCGAGGTCATGGCAATCCCCGGCAGTCCGCTCGAGCCGCGCAGCCACGGCTGCAACCACCTCATCCGCGAAGGCGCGGTGCTGGTGCAGGAACCCGGTGAAGTGGTCGAACTGCTGAGCACCTTCGCCGGCGAACCGCGCTCGACCTTTCGCGAACCCGCCAATGGCTTCGACTACACGCCCGATGATATCGCCACGGCGGAGCCCGCCGATATCGCCGCGCGGTTGACGACGGCACCGGTGGGGATCGACGAGTTGATCCGCCAGTCGGGTGAAGGCGCCGCGGCGGTGCAGCTCGCGCTGCTCGAACTGGAGATCGCCGGTCGGCTCCAGCGCCATGCCGGGGGCCGCGTCAGCGTACGCTGACGGCATGCGCGGCCAAGTCAGCGCGGGCGGGCCTGCGTGTTTTGCCGCTTGACGCCTTCCGAACCCCGGCCCCATTTTCGCGCGTATACGCACGTACACACGTAAGGGACTGCCCACACCACCATGCAACTGGTCATCGTCGAATCGCCCGCGAAGGCGAAAACCATCGAGAAATATCTCGGCAAGGACTTCAAGGTTCTCGCCAGCTACGGTCACGTCCGCGACCTGCCGCCCAAGGACGGCAGCGTGCGCCCCGACGAAGGCTTCGCGATGGACTGGGAACTCTATCGCGACAAGCAGAAGCGCTTCAAGGAAATCAGCGACGCGTCGAAACGGGCCACCCGCCTCGTCCTCGCGACTGACCCTGACCGCGAAGGCGAGGCGATTTCGTGGCACGTCCAGGAACTGCTCAGGAAGCGCAAGACGCTGCCCGAGAAGGTCGACCGCGTGACGTTCAACGCTATCACCAAGCAGGCGGTGACCGAGGCGATGAAGGCCCCGCGCGAGCTCGACCAGCCGCTGATCGACGCCTATCTGGCGCGCCGCGCGCTCGACTATCTCTATGGCTTCACGCTGTCGCCGGTGCTGTGGCGCCGCCTGCCCGGCGCCAAGAGCGCGGGCCGCGTGCAGTCGGTCGCGCTGCGGCTGATCGTCGGCCGCGAAATCGAGATCGAGCATTTCCGCGCCGACGAATACTGGTCGGTGATCGCCAAACTGCAGCAGGACGGCAGCGAGTTCGACGCGCGGCTGGTCAAGTACGACGGCAAGAAGCTCGACAAGCTGACGCTGGGCGATGAAGCCAGCGCCATGGCCGCCAAGGCGGCGGTCGAAGCGGGCAATTTCACGATCGAGGAGATCGAGACCAAGCCGTTCAAGCGCAATCCCGCGCCGCCGTTCACCACCTCGACGCTGCAGCAGGAAGCCGCGCATCTACCAGTCGAAGGCCAAGAACGCGCAGGAAGCGCACGAAGCAATCCGGCCGACCGATTTCTCGCGCGACCGCGTGGGTTCGGGCGACGAGGGCAAGCTTTACGATCTCGTGTTCAAGCGCGCGATGGCCAGCCAGATGGCGGCCGCGCAGCTCGAGCGCACCACGGTCACGCTGCGCGAAGCCACCGGCCAGCACGAATTGCGCGCCACCGGCCAGGTGGTGAAATATCCGGGCTTCTTCGCGGTCTACCAGGAAGGCCGTGACGATGCCGATGACGACGAGGACGGCCTGCTTCCCACGATGAGCAAGGGCGACAGCCCGCTCAAGCGCGGCGTCGACGCCAACCAGCACTTCACCCAGCCGCCGCCGCGTTTTTCCGAAGCCAGCCTGGTCAAGCGGCTCGAGGAACTCGGCATCGGCCGCCCCTCGACCTATGCCAGCACCATCCAGACGCTGCGCGACCGTGCCTATGTGCGAATGGAAAAGAACCGCTTCTTCGCGGAGGAAAGCGGGCGGCTGCTGACTGCTTTCCTCGAACGCTTTTTCCCGCAATATGTCGCCTTCGACTACACCGCCGGGCTCGAGGACGAGCTCGACACCGTCAGCGACGGGCGCGAGGACTGGAAGAAGCTGCTCGAGGCCTTCTGGCGCGACTTCAAGCCCAAGACCGAAGAGGTGATGGACAAGAAGCCCTCGGAAGTGACCGAGGTGCTCGACGAATTCCTGTCCGACTACCTGTTCCCCGAACGCGCCGACGGCAAGGACCCGCGCCATTGCCCGCTGTGCGAAACCGAAGGCCGCGAGGGCGGCCGGCTGGCGCTGCGCGGGGGCCGCTACGGCGCCTTCGTCGCCTGCGCCAATTACCCCGACTGCAAGTTCACCCGCCAGTTCGCCAAGCCCGGCGGCGAGGGCGATGACGGCGCCGATGACGGGGTGATGGGCGAGGATCCCGAAACCGGCCTCCCGGTCGAACGCAAGACGGGGCGCTTCGGCCCCTACATCCAGCTGGGCGAGGGCAAGGAAGCCAAGCGCGCGAGCATCCCCAAGGACCTCGACGATTTCGATCTCGAATGGGCCCTGAAGCTGCTCAGCCTGCCGCGTATCGTCGGCCAGCATCCCGAGACCGGCAAGGATATCGAAGCCGCGATAGGACGTTACGGCCCGTACCTGCGGCATGATGGCAAATACGCCAAGCTGCAGAGCACGCGCGACGTGTTCGACACCGGCATGAACGCGGCGGTCACGCTGCTTGCCGAAGCCGCCAATCGCAAGGGCGGCACGCGCGGCAAGGCGGAGCCGATCAAGACGCTGGGCGAACACCCGACCAGCGGCGCCGAGATGAAGGTGATGCCGGGCCGCTACGGCCCCTATGTCACCGATGGCACCACCAATGCCACGATCCCCAAGGACATGAAGCCCGAGGACGTCACCGAGGCGCAGGCGATCGAACTGATCGATGCGCGCGCCGCCAAGGGTCCGGCGAAAAAGAAGAAGGCCGCGCCCAAGAAGAAGGCGGCAGCGAAGAAGAAGCCCGCCGCCAAGAAGGCCCCCGCCAAGAAGAAGGCCCCGGCCAAAAAGGCCGCGGCCAAGAAGGCGGAGGCCGGCTGATGGCGAAGGAACGCTTCGAACGCCACAAGCAGCCCTGGAAGTCCGAGGAGGCGGGACAACTGCGGCTGCTCGCGGGCAAGGGCAAGGGCCTCAGGGAAATCGCCAAGGCGATCGGCCGCAGCGAAGAATCGACCAAGGACTTCGCCAAGAAGAACAAGATCGAGATCCTGAAGAAGCGGTAGGGGACCGCCCGATCAGAGGCGCATGTAACCCGCGGCGAGGCTTGCCGCCAGCGCCACCATGCTGGCGCCCAGCGCCCATGCCGCGGGGCGGACCTCGCGTCCGCCATAGGCAAGCGTGACGCCCAGTTTCACGCTCATATTGGCAAGGATCGTTCCCGCGATGGCAAGCGCGGCCAGCCGGGGGGCGATCGTGCCCGGCTCCAGCCCGCCGGCGGTGACGATGGCGGCATCGACGTCCATGCTGCCCATCAACAGCAGCAGGACCGCGATCCCTTCCTCGCCGAAGCGCGTTTCGGCCCAGCGCGCGGCGACCGCAGCCACGGCGACGAAGGCGACGAAGGTCAGCGCGGGCAGCATGGCGATCGGATTGCCGGGCGGGGCGGGGCCGGTGGTCGCGGGCGCCGCGCGGTAAAGCCAGAACGCAGCAGCGAAGCCGGCCAGCAGCGCCGGGGCGACGAGGATCGCGAAATCGACCAGCAGGCTGGTCGCTAGCACCGCGACCAAGATGATCACGCGCAGATACATGACCGCGCTGGCCAGCGCGATGCCCGCATTCTCGGCCCCGTGCCCGGCGCCTGCGCCAAGCCGCTGGGCGAAGGAATGCGTCACCGCGGTGGAACTGTAGGCGCCGCCGATGACGGCGGTCGCAATGGTCCCGCGGCGCGCGCCGAACAGGCGGTTGGCGACATAGCCGGCGAAGGAAAAGCCGGTGACGATGATGACCACCAGCCACAAGGTGCGCGGCTCCCACGCGTCGTAGGGGCCGTAGCGCCCTTCGGGCAGGAAGGGGAACACCGCCAGCGCGATCACCGCATAACGCGTGAAGGCCTTGATATCGGCTTCGTCGAGCGCGCCGACCCAGCGGTGGACTTCGGTGCGCAGCGCTAGGATCAGCGTGACCACCGCCGCGCCCGCAACCGCGAGTGCCTCCTCGCCGATCCCGGCGAGGAACCCCAGGCCCAGAGTGACCATCGCGGCGATGGCGCTGGTCGCATCGGGCCGGCCGCTGTCGAGCACCGCGCGTGAATAGCCGATCGCGACGATGGCGGTGGCCGCTGCAAACAGGAGACCCGAGGCCGCTGCGAAGCCGTGGCCCGCGATGATTCCCGCGACGCCTGCCGCGGCGCCCAGCAGGGTGAATGTGCGAATCCCGGCAACCCGCATGCCGGGGGTTTCGTCACGCAGCTTCCATCCCCGTTCGATCCCCACCAGCAGCCCGGCCGCGAGCGCGGCAGCCATCTGGGGGAGGGAATCGATCGCGAACATCTGCTGGATGAAGAGCTCCTAGCTCTTCCAGTCCAGTCCCATTTCCTCGAACATTTCCTTGTCCTCGCTCCAGCGTTCGTCGGTCTTGACGTGGAGGAACAGGTGGACCTTCTGGCCGAGCAGTTCGCTCAGCTCCTCGCGCGCGGCCTGGCCGATCGCCTTGATCCGGCTGCCACCCTTGCCGAGCACGATCATCCGCTGGTTGTCGCGCATCACCACGATCTGCTGGTGGATCTCGACGCTGCCGTCCTTGCGCTGGATGTATTTCTCGGGCCGCACCGCGCTGTCGTAGGGCAGTTCCTCGTGCAGCTGCTGGTACAGCTGCTCGCGCGTGATTTCGGTGGCGAGCAGGCGTTCGCTGGCATCGCTGACCTGGTCTTCGGGATACATCCACGCGCCTTCGGGCATCATGGCGGCGAGCGCGTCCTTCATCTCGTCCACTCCGTCGCCGGTCAGCGCAGAGACAAAATAGACCGTTTCGAATTCGACCTTCGCGGTCAGCTCCTGCGCCAGCGCCAGCAGCGGTTCCTTCTTCGCCCGGTCGACCTTGTTGAGCACGAGGATCTTGCGTTCGGGCCGCGCGGCGATCTGTTCGAGCAGCGGTTCCAGCTCGTGCCGCCGCTGCTTGAGCGGATCGACCAGCAGCAGCAGCGCATCGGCCGCCTCGGCGCCTTCCCACGCGGCGCTGATCATCGCCCGGTCGAGCCGCCGCTTGGGCGCGAAGATGCCCGGCGTGTCGACCAGGATCATCTGCGTGTCGCCATGCAACGCGATGCCCATCATCCGAGCCCGCGTGGTCTGCGCCTTGGCGCTGGTGATCGCGACCTTCTGGCCGACCAGTTGGTTCACCAACGTGCTCTTGCCCGCATTGGGCGCACCCAGCACTGCGACCACGCCGCATTTGGTTGTTTCCTGCGTCACCCGAATGTCTCCATGAATATGCGTGCCGCCTGTTTTTCGGCTTCCTGCTTGCTGCCCGCGGTGCCTTCGGCCTCGCCGACCTTGTGGACTTTCACCCGCACGGTGAAGCGCGCCGCGTGATCGGGGCCCGACCGCTCGATCAGCTCGTATTCGGGCGGGCGCCGCTGATTGCCCGCGGCCCATTCCTGCAACGCGCTCTTGGGGTGTTTCGACTTGCCCGCGCCGCTTTCCAGCGCCGGACGCCACAGCAGGCGCACGACGTCGCGCGCCGCGGCGAAGCCGTTGTCGAGGAACTGCGCGCCGAGCAGCGCTTCCATCACGTCGCCGAGGATGTTGTCGCTGTCGCGGCCGCCATCGCTGCTCGCCTGGCGCGAGATCCGGATATGCGGCGCCAGCCCGATGCCGCGCGCCACCTGCGCGCACATCGCCCGGCTGACGATCGCGTTGAGCCGCTGCGCCAGCTTGCCCTCGGGCGCTTCGCTTTGCGCATAGAGCCAGTCGGCGATCGCGAGGCCGAGCACGCGGTCGCCAAGGAACTCGAGCCGTTCGTAATCGCGCGTCTCGCCCATGCTGCCATGCGTCAGCGCGGCGAACCACAGCGCCTCGTCCTGCACGGTGAAGCCCGTGCGGGACAGCCAGTCGCGGGCATCCGGGTCGAGCGCGCTCATATGTCGGCCCCGATCCGGTCCCAGCGCGCGGCGGTGAACCAGGTCCATGGCAGCAGCCATTCGGCGCTGCCGTCGGTCGACCACAGCACGCGGCTGGCGCGGCCCACCAGCAGGTCGGTATCGACCAGTCCGACGCCGCCGTCGCGCACGGCCGGGAAGCGGCTGTCGAGCGAATTGTCGCGGTTGTCGCCCATCACGAACAGCTGGCCTGCGGGAACCACGATCGGCGCGGCATTGTCGGGGTCGATGCGCAGCGGGTTGCCGCGTTCGTCGGTGGCGACACCGCGCGCGCCATCGCTGAGGAAGCGCGGGCCGACGGTGCCGAAATCGATCGTCAGGTAGCTTTTGCCCGACGGCAGGGTCTCGCGGAACCGGCGGTAGCGGCAGGTGGTCCCGCCATCGACCACGACCCCGCCATCGCTGCGGCAGGCGGTGTTGGGGCCCATCGCGATATCGGCGGCGCCCGCGGGCTGCTTGGGCAGCGGCGCGCCGTTGAGAATCACGCGGCCGTTTTCCAGCGCCAGCGTATCGCCGGGCAGGCCGATCACGCGCTTGACGTAATCCGCGCCGGTCACCGGATGCTTGAAGATGACGACATCGCCGCGGTCGGGCAGGCTGGCGAAGATGCGCCCGTCGAACAGCGCCGGTTCGCCCGGCAGCGACAGGTTGGAAAAGCCGTAGGGCCATTTCGCCGCGACCAGGTAATCGCCATTGCGCAGGTTCGGCAGCATGCTTTCGCTGGGAATGGTGAAGGGCGAGAAGATGAAGCTGCGGAAGATCAGCACCGCGATCACAAGCTTGGTGACGAACCACAGGAAACTGCCAAGGCTTTCCTTTTTCTCGGTCTCGCCCGGGCTGGCGGCAGGCGTAGCGGTATCCAGCGTTTGCTGTGTCATGCGGGGTTCTCAATCATTGCCGAGTTCCCTAGTCGCAGGAGCGCAGCCATCAAAGGATTTTTGCCCGCCATGACCACCGCCGCCCAGCTCTGGACCCGCCTGGAAACCCTGCCGCGCCCGACACTGGGCGAATTGTTCAGCGCCGCGCGCGATGGCGGCGAAGGCGCTGACGAGCCCGGCGGCGCCGACCGGGTCGCGATGCTCTCGGGCCGGATCGAGCTCGAGGAGGGCGGGATCTTGTTCGACTGGTCGAAGACGCATCTCGACCGCGCCGTGGTCGCGGGCTTCGAAGAGCTGGCCGAGGCGATGGACTTCGCCGGCATGCGCGCAAAGTTGTTCGCCGGCGAAGTGGTCAACCCGACCGAAGGCCGCGCCGCCGATCATGCGACTCTGCGCGGGACGGGCGAAGGCGCCAAGGTCGAGGAGGCGATGGCGCTGATCGACCGCATGGGCATGCTGGTCGAGGCGATCCACCAGGGCGCGCTGGGCGAGATCGAGCACCTGATCCATATCGGCATCGGCGGCAGCGCGCTCGGCCCCGCGCTGGGGGTCGACGCGCTCGGCCGCGATCTGTCCTATTGCGATGTCCATGTCGTCTCGAACATCGACGGGGTCGCGCTCGAGGCAGCCTTTGCGAAATGCAATCCGGCCAAGACGCTGATCGCGGTGGCGAGCAAGACCTTCACCACGATCGAGACCATGACCAATGCCGCCAGTGCGCTCAAATGGCTCGGCGACAATGGCGTTTCCGATCCCGGCGGGCGCGTCATCGCGCTGACTGCCAATCCCGAAGGCGCGGTCGAATGGGGCGTCGACGAAACGCGCATCCTGCCGTTCCAGGAAAGCGTCGGCGGGCGCTATTCGATCTGGTCCTCGATCGGCTTCCCGATCGCCATGGCAGTGGGGATGGACGATTTCCGCGCCATGCTCGCAGGCGCCAAGGCGGTGGACGAACATTTCCGCGACACCGACGGCGCGGCCAACCTCGTGCTGCGCGCGGCCTTTGCCGATCTCTACTACACCCGCGTGCGCGGCTGCCAGACGCGCGCGGTCTTCGCCTATGACGAACGGCTGGGGCTGTTTCCCGACTATCTCCAGCAGCTCGAGATGGAATCGAACGGCAAGCGCGTCACTGCCGAAATGCAGCCGGTCGACGGCCCGACCGCGCCGATCACCTGGGGCGGGGTGGGCACCGATGCGCAGCACGCGGTGTTCCAGTTGCTCCACCAGGGCACGCATCTGGTGCCGGTCGATTTCATCGCCAGCATCGCCCCGGGCGACGAGCTCGACCCCGCGCACCACCGCATCCTGCTGATGAACTGCTTCGCGCAAGGCGCGGCGCTGATGGCGGGCAAGCAGGGCGAGGACCCCGCGCGCAATTACCCCGGCGACCGCCCCAGCGCGACGATCCTGTGCGACGATCTCGACGCCGCCGCACTGGGCGCGCTGATCGCCTTCCACGAACACCGCGTCTTCGCCAGCGCGGTACTGATGGGCATCAACCCCTTCGACCAGTTCGGCGTCGAACTGGGCAAGCAGATGGCCAAGGCGATCGAACAGGGCGGCGAGGAATTCGATGCAAGCACCGAGGCGCTGCTGGATGCCGCTGGGTTGGGGTGAGCAACTTCAAACCAGCACGAAATACATCACCGCCAGCGCGCCCATCACGACCACGCCGACGAGGCTCAACGCCTTGATCGCGGTGCTTGGCCTCGCGTCGGTGGGCAGTTCGCAGCGCGTCACAACGAGGTAGTTCAGCAGCGCGAGCAGCGGCGCGACCACGAAGGTGGCGCTGGTCACGAAGTCGAGGAAGCTCGTGAACGCGCCCATCGCGGTGAACAGCACTAAGATCGACAGTCCGGCCAGCGCCAGCGTGCTTAGTACATATTGCTTGCGCGTGCCGCTCTGCTGTTCCGCGCCGCGCAGGACCTGGATCGCGGCGGGCAGGGTGCGGGCATAGGCGTCGATCGCGGCGAT
>LUMV01000449.1_pt1 | contig 12571 bp, 16 predicted proteins | sample 729731 | NCBI WGS metagenome assembly LUMV01 (sample SAMN03860301, study PRJNA289734) | marine metagenome | biome: seawater column; feature: ocean; material: water; isolation source: Red Sea water column Station 192 - depth 200m | place: Saudi Arabia: Red Sea | collected 2011-10-15 | depth 200 m
CTAGGGGCAAGGGGGAAAGCACCATGTCGAGTTCGCCGGCCGCCAGTTCCGCGTGCTGCTGGTCGGGAATGCCTTCGCGGATGTACAGCCGCAGCCCCGGATAGCGCCGATGCAGCGTCTTGATCACGCTGGGCATGAGGTAGGGGCCGAGCGTTGGCGTCACTCCGAAACGGATCGATCCCACGAAGCGTTCGGCCGCGCGGTCGGCGGCATCATCGAAGTCGCGCACCGCATTCTGTACATTGCGCGCCGCGCTCAACAGGTCGCGTCCTGCCGGGGTCAACTGCATGCCCTTGGGGACGCGTTCGAACAGCTTGAGCCCCAAGCTGGTTTCGAGCGTGCGCAACTGCTGGCTCAAAGCCGGCTGGGTCAGCGCAAGGGCGGTCGCCGCCTCGCTCATATTGCCGGTGTCGGCGAGCTTCGCGAAGATCGCGATCTGCTTGAGAGTAGCCATGCTCTCCCATTAGCTTTTCTTATGAGTGCGGCGCAAGAATTCGAATTGGATTATAGTGCGGGCACCGCGCATATCGGCTCGACACAACGATGGAGAGCGACATGACCAAGAGGTCACCCGATGAAAAGATCATGAAGCCCTATCTGCGCCGCATGCTGCGCGAACATCGCGCACTCAATCGGCTGATCGATACCACCAAGGCGATCGGCGCGACCGAGGACGTCAAGGCAATGAAACGCCTCAGGCTGCGTCTCAAGGACAAGATCGCCTCGCTCCAGAACCACTATTACGGGCGCAGCTTCCCAAGCTGACCCGCAGGCGGCGGCCGAACTCCCCCTCCCCAACCAAGCTCAGGAGCCGGCCGTCGCCTCTTCTCCCATGACCCTACTCACTTCCACCGAGCGCTTGCGCGCCTTCATCGCCAGCGAGAGCGCGGGCGGCATCGTTCTGATCGTCGCTGCCGCGGTGGCGCTGGCCATCGCCAACTCCGCGCTGCTGCCCGCCTATGAGGCCTTCCTTGCCACCCCGGTGGTATTCAGCGCGGGCAGTCTGGTCGCGATCGACAAGCCGCTGTTGCTGTGGATCAACGACGGGCTGATGGCGCTGTTCTTCTTCCTGATCGGCCTCGAGGTGAAGCGCGAGATCGTGACCGGCCAGTTGCGCAGCTGGAAACAGGCGTCGCTCCCGGTCTACGCCGCGATTGGCGGCATGGTCGTGCCGGCGCTGGTCTTCGTGGGCCTCAATCTCGGTTCACCGGAAAACCTGCGGGGCTGGGCAATCCCCGCGGCGACCGATATCGCCTTCGCGCTGGGCTTGCTCGCGCTGCTCGGATCGCGCGTTCCCGTCGCGCTGAAGGCGCTGCTGCTGGCGATTGCAATCATCGACGATATCGGCGCGATCGCGATCATCGCGCTGTTCTACACCGAGAACATGAACCTTGGCGCGCTCGCCCTTGCCTTGGTGCCGGCTGCAGGGTTGCTGCTGCTCAACCGCGCGGGTGTTGCCCGGTCGATTCCTTATTTCCTGCTCGCTGCATTCCTGTGGATCTGCGTTCTCAAGTCCGGCGTGCACGCCACGCTGGCCGGTGTGGCCACCGCGATGTTCGTGCCCATCGCGGTCGGCGACGAACGTCCGCTCGAGCGGCTCGAACATGCGTTGCACCCCTGGGTGGCCTTCCTGATCCTGCCGATCTTCGCCTTTGCCAATGCCGGCGTGTCGTTCGCCGGGGCCGGGATCGACGCGTTGCTCGCACCGCTCTCGCTCGGCATCGCCGCAGGGCTGGTCGTCGGTAAGCAACTCGGGATATTCGGGGCCTGCTGGCTTGCGGTGAAAAGCGGGTTGGCGACGCTGCCCGCGGGTGTGAGCCTGCGCCACGTCTATGGCCTGTCCTGCCTTGCCGGCATCGGTTTTACGATGAGCCTGTTCATCGGCAATCTCGCCTTCGTCGATCCCGGACAGATCGCCGCGGTCAAGTTCGGCGTGCTGGGCGGATCGCTGGTCTCGGCGCTGGCAGGCATCCTGGTCCTCCGGTTTGCTGTGCGCCGGGCCGATGGTACCGTTACTATATGATATCTGCTCTTTTATTCACCGTCTTCGGTCTGGTCGCGCTTGTTTTCGGCGGCGAATTGCTGGTGCGCGGCGCGGTCGCGCTGGCTGAGAAGGCGGGCGTCAGCGCTTTGGTCATCGGGGTGGTGATCGTCGGTCTCGGCACGTCCATGCCCGAACTGGTGACCAGTATCGAAGCTGCCCTCATGGGATCGCCCGCGATCGCCTGGGGCAACATCGTCGGCTCCAATATCGCCAACAGCCTGTTGATACTGGGCGCCGCCGCGCTGGTAGCCCCGATGGCGATTGCCTCGACCAACCGCTGGCGCGATCCGGTAGTGGCGCTTGCCGGCAGCGTGGTGCTGTTCCTGCTCGCGCTGACCGGAGTGGGCAGCCTGGTCATCGGAGTGCTGCTGCTGGCGGCCCTCGCCGGCTATATCGCCTGGTGCTACCGCGAGGAACGCCTTGCCGACCCTGCAGTGGTTCACAATGCGCCTTACGATCGGGCGCAGGCCCTCGAATTGACCGATACAGGCCTGCACGGCGCCCGCAATGGCTGGACGCGGCCGGTGATGTTAACGCTTATCGGGCTGGCCGTGCTGGTCGGTGGCGGCCGCCTGCTGGTCGACGGGGCGATCGATCTCGCGCGGATCGCGGGGCTGAGCGAGACCCTCATCGGTCTGACCATCGTCGCGATCGGCACGTCGCTGCCCGAACTGGTCACTTCGGTCGTCGCTGCGCGCAAGGGACAGCCCGAAGTCGCGTTCGGCAATGTCGTCGGCTCGAACATCTACAACCTTCTGGGGATCGGCGGCGCCACGATGCTGATGGCCCCCGGTGCGGTCCCGGCAGGGCTGCTGCCGCTCGATATCGGCCTTGTCGTAGCCAGCGCGGTGGTCATCCTTTTCCTCACCGCAGCCCGCGGAGTGTCGCGCTTGCCCGCTTTCGCGCTGCTGGCGGCGTATGCCGGCTATCTCGGTTTCCTCGTCCTTACCGCATGAACCAAAGGAGCATAACATGATGTCTCGACGCAATGTACTCGCCGGTGCCGCAGTGGCCGGCGGCGCGATGGCTGCCGGTACCGGCATGGCCGCGGCCCAGGCGGCAATCGCAACTTCCTTAACGACGTGCCGACGGCCGCTCCTGTCGGGCGCGAGCGCCGCCTCGAGATCGCACAGGGACAGGCGCCGTTCGCGGCCTATGTCACCTGTTCCGACAGCCGTGTCTCGCCCGAAATCCTGTTCGGCCGCGGGCTGGGCGAACTGTTCATCATCCGCAATGCGGGCAACACCGTCGATACGGTGGCGCTGGGCTCGATCGAATATGCCGTGGCAGAGCTGGGCGTGCCCCTGATCGTGGTCATGGGCCACGAATCCTGCGGCGCGGTCAAGGCGGCCAAGGCAGTCGTCGACGACAACGCCACCTTCCCGGGCAGCATCGGCCGCATGATCGAACCGATCATTCCCGCGGTTCTCGAAGTCCGGGGCAGCGAGGGCGACATGCTGGACAACGCCATCCGCGCGAATGTGTCGCGCGTGGTCAAGCAATTGCGCACCACGACCGACCCGCTGCTGCTCGACCCGCAGGCGGCGGGCAAGCTCAAGGTCGTCGGCGCGCATTACGACCTCGACACCGGGTGCCTGCGCACCGCATCCCTCGTGCCCCACAGCCGTATCCTCGCCGGTTGAGCGACCGGCTCGGCGTTCGCGCCGGACGGACGTTCGCCTTTCTCAAGAGGGGATTCGGATGGCGGCCCGAGAAGCCAGTGGCGGAGACGGAGGGATTCGAACCCTCGATACCCGTTACCAGGTATGGCTCCTTAGCAGGGAGCTGGTTTCAGCCACTCACCCACGTCTCCGCATGTCGCATGGTCCGGCGCGGCCGGTTGCGAGGGGCGCGCTATAGCCACGGTATCCCGGCCCATCAAGGGGAGTTTTGCGGCAAGGCTGCGGACACCGCCCGACCCCCGAAACGACTCGCTTCGCCGCATTTCCGATTCGGTTCATCGCCGTTTCATTGCCGGGGCGCTCAAAGGGGATTCTTCTCACGGCGCAGCTGTCTGCGCCAGCGCCGCCGACACGGAGGGATCGATGACCACATTCACACGCAACTGGCCGCGCCTTGGCCTTGCGCTCGCCGCATTCGGGCTCGCCGCCGCCCCGCTGGCCGCACAGGTCGAGACGATCGATCCGAACAATGCGATCGATGGCGACCTGGTCGAACAGCCGGGCGACCAGCCGGTCTATGGCGAGCCGGCGCCGACGCCGAGCTACACACCCGCGCCGCAGGCGGCCGCCCCCGCCGAGGGCCCGGCGGAAACCTATGCCGACCAGCCGCAATGGTCCGAGCAATCGGCCGAACAGGCTGCGGGCGAAGCGGTCGACGGCGCCGGTGTCGACGATCCCGCGACCACTTACCGCGAGGACGATTTGATCGGCGCGGCGGAGGGCGTGTTCGGCAAGGGCGCCGAAGGGCTGGCCGACCAGGGCGAGCCCAATGCCTATATCGTCGGTCGCGAGGCGGGCGGGGCGTTCATCGTCGGTGCGCGGTACGGATCGGGCACGCTCTATCACAAGGTCGAGGGCGAACAGCCGGTCTACTGGACGGGCCCGTCGATCGGTTTCGACGCCGGGGCGAATGCCAGCAGCACCTTCGTGCTGGTCTACAACCTCTACGACAGCGAGGAGCTGTACGAGCGCTATCCCGCAGGCGAGGGGCAGGCCTATGTCATCGGCGGGCTCACCGCCAGCTATCTGCGCAAGGGCGACATCGTGCTGATCCCGATCCGGATGGGCGCCGGGCTGCGGCTCGGGGTCAATGCGGGTTACATGAAGTTCTCCAAGAAGCATCGCTGGCTGCCCTTCTGAACCACGGCGCACAAGACGCCCTTCGGACCGCCCAACCATAATTCGCACGGGCACGGGGCCGCAGCGGGATTTCCTGTTGCGGCCCTTGGCATATCGGGCGATGAGGCGGGCATGCTTGAACAACTCGACGCCCAGTCTCCCGACGCGCTGCTCGCGCTCATCAAGATGCACGCACAGGACCCCCGCGAGGACAAGATCGACCTCGGCGTCGGCGTCTATCGCACCAATGACGGCGCGACGCCGGTCTTCCGCGCGATCAAGGCGGCAGAGCAGAAGCTGGTCGATACGCAGGATTCCAAGAGCTATCTCGGGCCCGAAGGCGACACCGGCTTCGTCGATGCGCTCAAGCCCTACATCTTCGGCAAGGACGCCGCGATGGGTGGCCGCCTGGAAGGGATGCAGACGCCGGGCGGCACCGGCGCAGTGCGGCTTGCGGTCGCGCTGTCGAAGGCGGCGGGCGTGCAGCGCGTCTATCTCGGCACGCCGAGCTGGCCCAATCACGCGCAGATTCTCGAAGACGTGGGCGTCGAAACCGGCACCTTCCGCCATGCAGCCCCGGACGGCACGGCCGATATCGACGCGCTGCTCGACGTGATCGCCAATGCGCGCGCCAGCGATGCGGTGCTGCTGCACGGTTGCTGTCACAATCCGACCGGTGTCGATTACACTCCCGAGCAATGGGACCGGATCGCCGACGCGCTGGCCGACAGCGGCGTGCTGCCGATCCTCGATGTCGCCTATCACGGCCTCGGCCTGGGGCTGGAAGAGGATGTCGCGGGCGTCCGCAAGGTGCTGGCCAAGGTGCCCGAAGCGCTGGTGGCCTACAGCTGCGACAAGAACTTCGGTCTCTACCGCGACCGCGTGGGTGCCTTCTACATGATCGCGAAGAGCGCGGACGATTTGCCCGCGATCACTTCGAACGCCAATGCGCTCGCGCGGGCCAACTGGTCGATGCCGCCCGATCACGGCGGCGCGGCGGTACGCACCGTGCTGCGCGACGACGCGCTGACCGCGACCTGGCTCGACGAGCTGGCCGAGATGCGCGAACGCATGCGCCGCGTGCGCGAGCGGCTGGCCGCGGCGGACAACGACGTGCCCGGGCTCAACCTCGCGACGCTGGCTCACCAGAACGGCCTGTTCGCAGTGCTGCCGCTGTCGAAGGATCAGATCGTCAGCCTGCGCGAGGACCACGGCATCTACATGGCCGGGTCGGGCCGGATCAACGTGGCCGGCCTGCATGAAGGCAACACCGCCAAGTTCATCGCCGCGCTGGCAGACGTCACCGGGAACTGAACGGCGATGGATCGCCAGCCGATCCTCAAGACCGAGCGGCTGGTCCTGCGCCCGCTGACCGAGACCGATCGCGAACCGCTTCATGCCATCGCGTCGGACCCGGCGGTGTGGGAACAGCACCCGATCCACGACCGCTGGCGGCGCGAGGTGTTCGACGCCTTCTTCGACACCTGCCTGTCCAGCGGGGGCGCGCTGGCCGTGCTCGACCGGCGCGACGAGCGCATGCTTGGCATGACGCGCTTCGACCGGTTCGATCCCGACGAGGGCGGGGTGGTCGAAATCGGCTGGACCTTCCTGGCGCCGCGCTGCTGGGGCAAGGGCTACAACCCCGAGATGAAGCGCGCCATGCTGGCCCATGCGTTCGCAAGCGTCGCGCTGGTCGAATTCCGTGTCGGCGACACCAACTACCGCTCGCGCAATGCGCTGGAGGCGATCGGTGCGCAGCGCACCACCCGCTACGAACTGGAGAAGTACCAGGGCAAGCGGGTGATCCATCTGGTGTACGAGATCGACCGCGAAGCTTTCACCGGCGGGCCGCTGGGCTGATGTAGGACGAATGTAGGACTGCCGCCCCCAAGTCCTGTCACATGGACCGCATGTTACACGGTCCAGACGGAAAAAACGGCGGCAGGTGACCGCATCTGCCGAACGGGAGGTTCGCAAGGGGCGAGAGGGCTGCGGCATCCTCCAGCGTGGAGCAGATTTTGCGGGCGTAGGAAAATCGCCATGCTTCGCTTCCCATTCGCCGCCAGTGTGTTTATTGCGAGCGCTTCTCAAAAGGAGGAATCAATTTATGCGTAAACTCGTTCTCGCTTCCGCCCTCTCGGGTGCGATGCTCTCGCTGGCCGCCTGCTCGGGCGCTGCCGACGAAACGGCCGAGACGACCGACACCGCCGAAGTCGAGACCATCGATGACGCCGCGGCCGCCGAAACCGCCGCCGTGCTCGACGCGAACACGGCCACTGCCGAACAGCTCGCCGCGCTCGACGGCGTCAGCGACGAACTGGCTGCCGCGATCGTTGCCGGCCAGCCCTATGCCAGCGTGACCGATCTCAACGCCGCGCTGCTCGAGACGCTGGGCGAGGATGAAGCCGCACAGGTGCTGGTCGATGTCTTCGTGCCGGTCAATCTGAACAGCGGCACCGAGGAAGAAATCCGCCTCATCCCCGGCATGACCGACAAGATGGTCCACGAATTCGAGGAATACCGTCCGTATGCCGACATGGGCGTGTTTGATCGCGAAATCGGCAAGTATGTCGACGAAGCCGAAGTCGAACGGTTCAAGAACTACGTCACTCTCTGACGGCGCTGCAGCGCAACCCTGACGATCTCGATCACGGCCAGGATCCCCACGTGGATCCAGGCCGTGGTCGGATCGAAGGCCGACCAGACCCAGTGCAGGAAGGTCAGGATCGCGGCGGGATAGACCAGCCGGTGCAGCCGTTTCCATGCCCGCTTCATGCGCCGCACCGACAGGTCGTTGGACGTCAGCGCCAGCGGCAGGAACAAGGCGAAGGCGGCCCAGCCCGCGACGATATAGCCGCTCGACAATTCGGCCAGCACGAATTCGGGCGAACCCTTGCGCACCAGGTAGATTGCCGTGTGCAGCGCGGCATAGGCAAAGCTGGCCACGCCGATATCGCGGCGCCGGCGCATCAGCCAGAGCGTCCAGCTCTGCCGCCGCAGCAGCAATCGCAGCGGGGTGACCGCCAGCGTCGCCATCAGCAGCCAGGCCGCCCAGTCGCCGCTGTCGCCGATCGCGTGGCCATAGCCGTAGAGATCGGGCGTGAAGGTCCAGCGTCCGGCGATCCACAGGCCGGGCAGGGCAAGCACCAGCCACAGCAGCGGGCGCGAACCGGCGAAAGCTTTCAGCATTGTCTTGTCGGTACCCGTATCAGCTGGCGAGGCTCTGCATTCGCTTGAGATAGCGTGCGAGCACGTCGATCTCGAGATTGACCGTATCGCCTTCGGACAGGTCGCCCAGCGTGGTCACTTCGCCCGTATGGGGGATGATGTTGAGCGCGAAGCGCACTTCGCCGCCGGGTTCGTCCTCGACCTCGTTCACGGTCAGCGAAACGCCGTCGATGGTGATCGACCCCTTTTCCGCGACGAACGGGGCAATGTCCGCACCGGCGAGGATTTCGAGCCGGGTGGACCCGCCGATATCCTCCGCCAGGGCCACGCGGCCCACCGCATCGACATGACCGGTGACCAGATGGCCGCCCAGTTCATCGCCCAGCCGCAGCGCCGGTTCGAGATTGAGCCGGCGGTCCGCATGCCACTGGTCCTGCGCCGTGCGGCTGACGGTCTCGCCCGAGACGTCGACCGCGAACCAGGCATCGCCTTCCTCGCCGCCCTTTTCGACCACGGTCAGGCAGACGCCCGAACAGGCGATCGAGGCGCCGATATCGATGCCCGCCGGGTCCCACGGACAGGCCACGGTGACCCGCAGGTCGCCCTTGTCCTCTACCGTGGTGATGGTGCCGATGGCGGTGACGATCCCGGTGAACATGCGTACTCCCTGATTACCGCAGGCGGCTGTAGGCGGCGAAGCTGTCGCTGCCAAGCTGGCGTCGTTCGGCCAGCGCCCAGCGCCCGTGTGCGTCGTCCAGCCGTTCGAGCCCGATATCGGCGACCGCGCCGCGCCCGGCCCCGACGATGATCGGCGCGCGGTAGATTTCCAGCCGGTCGACGAGATCGGCGGCGAGGAAGCTGGCCGCGACATTCGCCCCTGCTTCGACATAGAGATACAGCGCTTCGAGCTGGGCGACCTGCTCCGGCCGGTTGATGATCGTGACGCCGTCGGGCGCGACGCCTCGCGACAGCACCACCCGCTGCGGGCTGCGCTCGCCCAGTCCGGGCAGCCGCACGTCGAGGCTGGGCCGGTCGGCGCGCCAGGTGCCCCCGCCGACCAGGATCGCATCGGCCATCGCGCGCCGCGCGTGGACATGCGCGCGCGCCTGCGGTCCCGTGATCCACTGGCTTTCGCCGCTGGCCATGGCGATGCAGCCATCGAGCGACATGGCGATCTTCATCGTGACATGCGGCCGGTCATGGCGGGCGCGGGTGAGATAGCCCGCAAGGCTGGCCTCGGCTGCAGGGGAGCGCAGCAGCCCGGCCTCGATCCCGGCATGGCGCAGGCGCGCCAGCCCGTCGCCCGCAGTGCGCGGGTCGGGATCCTCGACCCCGGCGACGACGCGGGCCACCCCCGCTTCGACCAGCAGGTCGCTGCAGGCCGGACCGCGGGGCGAGCGGTGGGCGCAGGGCTCGAGCGTGACATAGGCGGTGGCCCCGCGCGCTTCCTTGCCCGCCTGCGCCAGCGCGGCGGCTTCGGCATGGGGGCGTCCGCCCGCAGCGGTCCAGCCGCGCCCGACCACGCGGTCGCCCTGCAGCAGGATGCATCCCACGCCCGGATTGGGATAGCTGGCGGGGCGGGCGCGCGTGCTCAGCCGCGCAGCCGCATCCAGCCAGCGCGCGTCATTCGCCGCTGTCGTCAACCGCCGTGCCCGCTGGGTAGAGTTCGCGCCGCCGCGCTTCGGCTTCCGCTTCTTCGCGGGCGCGCTCGATGGCCGCCTCGCGTTCCATCGCCTCGACGTCGAGCCCGGTTGCGCGGCCGAGTGCCTTGTAGGCTTCGATCCTGCGCGCCTCCAGTTCGGCCAGCTCGGCCTCGCGCGCTTCCTTGCGCTGCTGGTTGGCGATGTTCGACTGGCGGATTTCCTCGTCGGTGCGCCCTTCGGCGAAGGTCGAGATATAGGTGACCTTGGGCGCGTCGGGCGGGCGAAAATGCGATTCCTTCGTCAGCATGGCCAGCCCGGTCAGCGGGATGGCGAGGGACAACACGAGAAACGGCCAGCGATAGGGCCGCGGTTCGCGAATATAGTCCCACAGGTCGGCGAACCCGGCCTTGGCATCGAAGCGAGATTTGAAGCGCATGCGGCGCAAGATAGGCACTTTCGCGGGCCCGCGCCAGAGGGGCTAGTCGAAGGCGGCGTAGAGCTCGCGTCCATGCGCTGAGAGCCAGCGATTGGCCTGCGCGATATCGCCTTCGTACAGCCTGGCGAGCAGGGCGTGGAACGCGGGCGAATGGTCGAAATGGACCAGATGCGCGACCTCGTGCGCAACCACCGAACGACGGATCGCATCGGGCGCCTGCACCAGCCGCCAGTTGAGCCGCAGCACGCCTTCGGACGAGCAGCTGCCCCAACGCTTGCGCGCCCGGCTCAGCCTGACCGGCGCGGGAGCGAGCTGGCCGCGTGCGCAATAGTCCGCCGCATCTTCGGCGAACAGGCGCAGCGATTCCTGTTCGAGCCAGCGCTGGAGCCGCCTGGCAAGCGTGTCGTGCGGTCCGCCCAGCGTCAGCCTGCCACCATCCAGCCGCGGGCTGCGCGGTGCATCACCGCGCCAGTCGACGGCAAGCTCGCTGCCGCGGTACAGCAGCCGCCCCTCACCCGCCGGATCGCGCTTGGGCGGGATCTTGGCGAGCTGCGCGGCGAGCCAGTCGCGCCGCGCATGGGCGAAGGCAGTCGCTTCGGCGCTGCGCGCCCAGTGCGGCAGGGTGATCCGCACCGCGCTGCCATCCGCCGCCAGGCGCAGCGTCAGCCGCCGCGCCCGCCGGTGGCGGGTTATCTCGATCGGAAGCGTGCGATCGCCGAGCTCGATCACCGGCTCCAGCGCGTCGCGGCGGAGCCAGTCGATCACGTGGCACCGCCTTCGTCGTCGCCCGGTCCGTCACCGTCGCCCCAGTCGACCACATGGTGTTCCAGCGGACCCGCCTCGTCTTCGCGCACGACGCGCCCGGCCACCGATACGCCGGCCCGGACCACGCCCTTGCGGTCGGTGACGGCGAGGTCGGTGATGCCGGCCTCGATGAGGATCTTGGCGATCGCCACCCCGGCGGCACCGGCGCCGGAGATCACCACCCGGGTGGTGGCGTACTCACGGTCGGTCAGCTTCAGGGCGTTCTGCAGCGCCGCCAGGGCGACGACGGCAGTCCCGTGTTGGTCGTCGTGGAAGACCGGGATGTCGAGGCGCTCCTTGAGCCGGTCCTCGATCTCGAAGCAACGCGGGGCCGAGATGTCCTCGAGGTTGATGCCGCCGAAGCTCGGCGCCATCCGCGCGACGGTCTCGATGATCTCGTCGGTGTCGGTGGTGTCGAGGCAGATCGGGATGCCGTCGACCCCGCCGAACTGCTTGAACAGCACCGCCTTGCCCTCCATCACGGGCATCGCGGCAGCCGGGCCGATGTCGCCCAGGCCGAGGACGGCCGTGCCGTCGGTGACGACCGCGACGGTGTTGGGCACCCAGGTGTAGTGCTGGGTCATCGACGGGTCGGCCGCGATCGCCTCGCAGACCAGCGCCACACCGGGGGTGTAGGCGAGCGAGAGGTCCTCCTTGCCGGTCAGCGGCGTGGAGGAGATCCCCATCTTGCCGCCGACGTGGAGGTCGAAGATGGGGTCACCCTCGTGCGGGTGGTGGGCTGCACGGAAGGGCTGCGGGGTGTTCGGCGACTCGGACACGGCGGGCAGTCTGGCACAGCAGCAGGACCCCCCTGGGGGCCGTCTCGGGGTGCGATGGATCACAGCCCGATCAGAGTCGTCGCGGCCGCGGCCACAGCCTGCCCACGACCACGGCGCGCACCTTCTCCTCCGGCACCGGGCCCCGGTGCCGGGAGTCCACGCCGACCTCCGGGTCGTCGCTGAGCAGCCACCATCCCGCGGCACCGCTCGCCGTCGTACGCCGCTCGACGGCCCGCTTCACCGCGACCGTCCCGTCGGCCAGCTCCCCGACCACCACGTCGCCGGCCACGGGCGGGCGGCCGTGCACGACCACGAGCAGGTCCCCGGGGAGCAGGGTCGGGACCATCGACGCGCCGCTGACCCTGGCCAGCCCCAGGCGTCGATCAGGACCGAGGCGTGCCCAGGAGGGTGGTCGTCGTCGCCGGGGTACGTGCACGAGAGTAGTGTCCCAAGCGTTCCACACGGACGACCCGACGAGAGGATCCGCATGTTCGCGAAGCTGTTCGCCCCCACGATCGAGGTCTCGGCCCACTGCGACCTGCCGTGCGGTGTCTACGACCCCGCCCAGGCCCGCATCGAGGCGGAGTCGGTCAAGGCGATCATCGCCAAGGCCAACGACAGCGACGACCCCGACTTCAAGACCCGCGCGGTCCTGATCAAGGAGCAGCGCTCGGAGCTGGTCAAGCACCACCTGTGGGTGCTGTGGACCGACTACTTCAAGCCCCCGCACTTCGAGAAGTACCCCCAGCTGCACACGCTGGTCAACGAGGCGACCAAGCTCGCCGGTGCCAGCGGCACCAAGGGCACCATGGACGCCGACGTGGCCGACCAGCTGCTGGCGAAGATCGACGAGATCGCCGAGATCTTCTGGGAGACCAAGAAGGCCTGAGTCGCTC
>LUMV01000256.1_pt1 | contig 12521 bp, 20 predicted proteins | sample 729731 | NCBI WGS metagenome assembly LUMV01 (sample SAMN03860301, study PRJNA289734) | marine metagenome | biome: seawater column; feature: ocean; material: water; isolation source: Red Sea water column Station 192 - depth 200m | place: Saudi Arabia: Red Sea | collected 2011-10-15 | depth 200 m
GCATTTATGTTTACCTGAGGAAAATTGGAACGAAAACGTTGAATATCCAAAAGAAAAATTAATGGAAGTATTTAGAACTGATTTAGCAAACGCCAAGTTCTACGCTAACTTACTTGTTAAAGGGTGGGACTTACCTGAGCAAGCATTTAAAGTAATTGTTTCAATGGTGTTTCAATTGGGTTCAGTAAAAATTAAAAAATTTAAAAACTTTTTAGCCTGCGTAGAGGCTCATCAATTTGAGGAAGCGAAAACTCACGGTTTAGATTCTTTATGGGCGAGGCAAACGCCTCATAGAGCAGAGGAACTTATGAATATGCTAGCTGAGTTAGGTAATAAATAATGTGGTTATCTTTATTAAAAAATCCATTAACTAAAACTGTATTTAATGTAGTTAAAAATAAAGCCGTAGATCATTTTAAGCATAAAGCAGAAAAAATTAAAACAATAAGACAGGCAGAAATAGAAGCTTGTAAAGAGGTTGATGTTCAAAGAATTAAATCACAAGACAAGTCATTTAAAGATGAAATTTTATTAGTTTGGCTCGTGGGTATGCTTACGACAGGATTTTTTGAAAGTACAAGAGATAACTTTAAAGCTTGGGTAGAGATAATAAACGACCTACCTGATAGCGTATGGTATTTGCTAATCATCGTCTTTACGGCGACTTTCTCAACCAAAATGACGGACAAGGTATTGAACCGTAATAAGAAAAAGTGATTTATTTAGTTGACGAGTTTAAAGTTATTTATTGCAAAAAGTGTAAAAAAAAACCAAGTAAAAAAGTAAAAAAACTTTGTAAAGTTTGTTCTGTTAGAGAAGTTTCTAATAGCATGGTGGACGCTTTTGACAATAAGGTTCACACCTACCAATGAAAAAAACTCAAAAGGGTGTTATTGGCGAATATTTAACCTGCATTGAGAAGATTAAAGAAAATAAATGGGTATTTACAAGCATAGACCCACAATCGCCGTGTGATTTAATAACGTTAGATAAAGACGGCAATATAGAATTAATAGACGTAAAGACTAAGACATATAGAAAACAAGATTACGTTGATAAACACGGATATAAAAGAAATACAACGGGTAGTGAGATAAGCAGAAACCCAACAAAATTACAAAAGAAATTAAATATAAAATTATTAATGAGAGATTTTAAAGAATAAAAAACTATTTTTACCTAGTAGTTAAACGAAACCCGTCGTAGCCAAAAGCTACGGCGGGTTTTTTGTTTTTAAAGATTAATCCAAGTGTTTTTAAATACAGTAAGATCAACGCTAACTGTTTCAATTGGCGACATAACGTCAATCTGTCTTATTTCTTTTTCTGCTTCGCCATAATCTTTTTTAAAAATATTCCAACATTCTTTAGGATTATTGGCAGTAATAGTTTTAAAACGATTACTTAAATGGAAAGTACAAGTAACCATATTATTTTACCTTTTTAAGTAATTGAACCAAGTAAGGCGCAGGCTTAGTACGACCTTTTAACCAATTGTTAATAGTCATACGGCTAACACCCAACGACTTACTTGCCTCAGTTTGATTTTTAAATTTCTGATTTATCAATTTTTTAAGTTCTTGCTTAGACATATTAATTAATTGATAGTACAGAATAGTCACGATGTTTCAAGCATTGATCTAAGTCATAGACAGGATTATAAGAACTACACGCTGACAAGCTTACAAATAAAAATAAAATAATTAACCATTGCATAAATCCCCGTAGTAGTTACGTTCATTTATAAGATCAACGTTTTTGATTTTATCTGCTTTACTAATTAACTTAATAGTTTCCTGAGGTTTCTTACCAAGATGTATTAAGTTAGTTATACAAATACGACCTGTTATGTCGCCGTATTTTTCTTTGTAGTGTTGCTCTAAAACTCTTGCAGGAACAACTTTTTGTTCGTCGCAAGTATTACAACAAACACCAAATAGACTTACAGGGTCAGGATTAGCACCAATACCCTCAAAGTCTTTTTGACAAATTACGCATTTTGTCATTTTACCTAGTTTCTGAGTTCGCTTTGTTACTACTCTTATCAGACGACGACGAACTCGTTGCGTTGTCTAATAATTTTATAAATCTTTTTTTAACATTTAAGTCAGATTTAATTCTGTTAGGTCTGTTGTTCCAACCTTTATGATTTTTTGAATATTCTACCAAACCGTCAAATTTAAAATTAGCATATTCTAAATATTTACCGTTTTCGTAATTATGTAAATAAGTAACAAATTGTTTTACTTTATAATTTTCACAAAACATTTTAGTAACTTCTCTAATAAATTTACTTGGTAATTTTCTTTCAAAATTTGTTATTGGTTTAAAATGATTTAAAAAACATATTCTATTAATCTCATAAATTTTTTTATTCATAAGCTTTGGTGCAACAGGATTACCAATTGAACATACACCTAAAATTTTACCTTTACTAAAAACTTGTTCGTAGTCAGCGTAAATGTCAAAATTATATTCAGGTCTTAATTCGCAATTATAATTTTTTTCTAACCAAGTTGTCCAACTATCGTCTAACAATGTTAATGGTTCATAAATATAATTTGTATGTTCAACTAACATAAAACTTTCCCTATGTTGAACGGGTGCTTTTGTAGTTCTATGATAATCAGAAATTAATAATTTTGCTAAACCAAAATCAATTCTTTTTATTTCGTATTTTTTATTCATACCCTTATTTATAGTGTAAAATAACTTTACTGTAAAGAAACTTTACACATTAAAATACAGTATTTTTAGGTCAAAAAAGGGTCGTTTTATGCGATGTTTTTTACGACACTTATTGATTAAGCCTGATATAACGTGATGTTATTTGACGGTTTTTACGACACTTTATAGGTGTTGAAATAAGCTAAAACCATTGATACAAAACAATTCGGTTTGATTTAGACCCTATGGTTTGGGAACACCCGCGCGACGACAGAACCGTTGTTAAACAAAGCTAATTTAAAATCGCTACGACACTTTATAACTTCCCTACGACACTTATTTTGATATAACACTATAAAAAAACAGGTTCGGAGTGTAGCGCAGTCTGGTAGCGCATCGAGTTTGGGACTCGAGGGTCGCAGGTTCAAATCCTGCCACTCCGACCATAATTCCCAACGATTAATGTTTATTTAATACCTAATCTAAGCTTACTAACTTTCTCAAACTCATTTCTGTTAGTTTTTTGTATTTTATAATGGCGATCAATAGTTTTAGTTTCTTTATGGCCTGTAAGAACTCTTGCTTTTTCACTACCAACCGCAACCGCAGTTTCATCAATTCCACCTTTTCTAAAGCTACTAAAAGCTAAATTTGGATTGCTAAGATTATCTTTACAAGCATTTAAAACTTTACTTACAACATCACTTATAAATCTCTCAGTATATTGGTAATATTGACCTCTAATATAACCGTGAGAATTTTTAAGTTGTTTACGCATAACAATAAACAAACCTTGTTTATTTTTAAAATCTTCCTCTAAACGTATTGCCAAATCTTTAAATAAGTATTGACCGTTCTGTTGGTATAAATAAAAATCTACCTCAGCGTCGTTCTTTTCTTGAAATACCTGAATATAATTTTTTTTGTATTTAGACCATTGTAAATTTCTTATGTAACCAACTCTTATAGTTGTGTAGTAAGCTAACATTAAAGCAGTACCAATTGGACGTAAGTCCATTTGGTCTGCTTGTTCTACTGCGATCTCTAAATCTTTTTCTGTCGCCCAATAAGTTTGTTGACCTGAGTTTTGTATTTTTGGATTTAAAAAAGGGTTTGTTGCTTCTTTGTAAATATCTTTGTTATCTGTAAAATACATCATAACGGCTCTTAAATGACCTACTACTTGTTTTGCGCTTGTATAAGCGTCGGTTCTGTCGCCGTTACGACCTTTAATTAATATTGAAACTAAATTATCTAAATGTTTTTCGTTATTAAATTCTCTACTATCTACATCTAAAAAATTAATACCATTATTGCTTTTTATTTTACTTAACCATTTAAACGTATCTTTATAATCTTTTTTCGCATTATCACTTATTGGAGTGCCACGCTTAATCTTACCTGTCCATTTATTAGATTGCATAAATTTTTGTATGCACCAACCAAACGTATATTCTTTAGATGTTATGCCGTTCTTAAATTGGTAAAATTTATCGTTTAATATCTCAGCTTGTTTATGCGCCTCAGCTTGATTAAATCCTAATACTTTTGATGTAGGTTTAAATGTAGTTCTATTAATTTGTAGCTTACACTCACGACCGTTTAAATTCCAAACCCAATTACCCGTACTCTCAGTATATTTTAATCTTGGAATATTAATCTTCATTAGATACAATTGAGGTAAACTTTGGGTCTTTTAATTCAGACCAACGATCATTTATAAGAGCCAACATTTCAAAAACTTCTATAATTTCAAGTTCTTTGACAGTAATTGGTTCTAATTTGTGGCGATCGTGCAAACAAAAATGACTATTATGTTCTTTTATAAGACCAAACCAACAATCAGTTTTTGTTTTTACTAAATACATGTGATTATGGTCGTGTCTAGTAAATGAAGTTTTATTTTCTTTATAAATACAAACAAATTTATTAGCCGAAAAACTATCGTGTAAAGCAACAAGTTCGCTAGTAAATATCGTTTTTAATGGTTTATCTAATAAAAATGTTCTTTGTTCATTTAAAAACAAACCTCTTACATAACCGCCTTGTTCAACAGTACCAAAAAAATTGATTGGGGCAACTTGTAAAATTGTTTTATCAGTATATTCTTGTATTTCAGGAAATGTATTTGCTATTTTCATATAATCTATATGATTAATTTTATGACCGTCTAAAAATCTTTCTATCACACCACGATTAACATTTGTTAAATTGTGTAATTTTGTAATTGATAGATTTTTTTTATCTTTAATTTCGCTTAATTTTTTTCTAGGAAAGTCTGGTATTATTTTTGCTTCCATATCACTATTACCCTTATTAAATTTATTTTTTAATAATATACCGCTAAATTTTTTTTTTAATCTAGATTTTTTCATAAAAATAATATCCACACAATTAACAGGTAACCTGCTTATATACAATCTATTTTTTATTTGAACGTAACTTATTTAGCATATAGCTTAAAAAATATATAAAAACAGGTAAAAATACTCAAATATGTTAAGTTTTGCTGAAATTGAACAAAAAAGAGCCAAAAACGGTATATCAAAGTATAAATTATGCAAAGAAAGTACCGTCCCCTCAGCTAATTATTACAGATTAATCAAAAGACCTAACGCTACAACAAAAACGCTAGTTAAATTGGGGTCAGCTTTAAACAGAATAATAAAAGGTAAGAAAAATGTCAGATAATTGGGTTGATATGGGGGACAAGTTATTAACGCCTGATATGAAAGAAAAATTATTAAGTAAAATCAATGAGATAAATACTGAATATAAACCTAAAAATGAAGATTTAATTAATGAGCCTAAACACTATCAAGGCAAAACTTTAGAACTTACAGACGTTTATCAAGATTTTTTTGAGCCAACTACCGTCCAAGACAAATACATAATGGACATAATAAAATATGCAATTCGTTATCGTAAAAAAGGTTTGATCTTAGACAACTTAGGTAAAATCAAAAAATTAGCTGAAATGTGTATTGATATTGAAAACAATAAAACAAAAGGATTAAATGAAAGTTGATTTAATTAGACCATTTAGTCCGTTAATTTTAAAAGCAGAACTGCCAATAGAAACTGTCAATTTATTAAATAAAGATTGTGAAGATATTATAAATAATAAAAAAGAAAAAGTTGATTGGAGTAACCAATTAGCAGGTCGAGTTAAAGAGGAATTTCATATTACAAAAGATTTAGTAAAACAAATCTCAGGTGTTTTTAACACAATAACATCTATGTATTTATTTCCTAAAGAGGAAGATTACCAAAAGAACAAAGGTTTATTTAAAGTTGGAATTTCAAGCGGTTGGTATGTAAGAAGTTTTGAGGGCGACTTTAATCCTGTTCATCATCATACAGGTTGTCAAATTAGTTGTTTAGGTTTTTTAAAATTACCTGACGACATTGAGGAATATTGGAAAGTAGAAGATCAAGATCATAACGCATACGGCGGATATACAGATTTTCGTCATGGAACAGTTGGTTTAAATTGTAGTAACAATTATAAAATAAAACCTAAAGTAGCTGATCTTTATATGTTTCCAAGTTGGCTAGATCACATGGTTTACCCATTTAAAAGTAAATATAAATTTCCTGACATAAAAGGGGAAAGACGATCTTTTAGTTTAAATATCGTTTTTGCAAACGTATGATATTAAGACAACATATAAAACCTGATACTTTCCAAAAAAACCCTTTAGTAAAATGGGGATTAGTACAAAAAGACCCTAGAGTAAAACGATCACTACACGGTAAACCAAAATTAAGTGCAAGTGCTTTTAACAGTTGGGCGGAAAACCCAACATCATTTATTACAAATTATATTTTAAAATTAAAATCAGACCCAAGCCAAGCGATGATAAGAGGTAATGTTGCTGAGGATATTCTTTATAAAGTTTTAATGAACACGGTTAATTACGACGATATTGATAAAGAGTGTGAAAAATTATTTAGACATAAAACCGCGATGATTGGCGAAGAAACAGAACGAGTAAAAGAAATAAAAGATTTAAACGGATATAAAGGCAGAACTAAAACTTATAATGGTTATATAAAAACTGCTTACGATAGAATTAAAGTTTTTAAACAACCTACTAAATATCAAGATCATGTTTGGTACTATATAGAAGCTTTTGATATGTACGCGGACGGTTGGAAAGATTTTACTTATCCTGATTTTGACTTGGATTTAAAAACAACTGCAAAAATGAATAGTGCGTTACCTTTAAATTACAGACGACAATTAGCTTTTTATCGAATGAAAGATAATAGAGATCAAAAGCTTTTATTGGCTACTAAAGAAAAAGCAGAACTTTATGTTTTAGACGAAAGCTACAAACAATCTAAAGAGGAAATTTACCATATTATTAATACTATGTTTATTGCTCTATCTGAGTGCAACTCAGTAGAGGAATTGTTGGAACGTTATTATCCTAATTGGGAATTTTGGAAATTTAACATTAAGCAAAAAGAAGAATTAAGAAAATTAATTAGTGCAACGCATTTAAGAACTTGGAAAGAACGACAAGAAGATAAAGCTTTTGAGAGAGGTATAAGTTAATGACGCAACGCGACGACGGACACGATTTTAGAGATAGTAAAAATAAACAAGAGTATTTAGAAAAAAATAAAACGACAGGTCAAGTTAAGCGAATAGAACTTGGCGAGGTTATGTATCAGTTTGAAGAATTTTTTAATTCGCCTAAAGAAGCTTACGAAAAAAATAAGCAAGGCGATAATCCAAAATTCATCGTGTTGGAAAAAAGAGTACAACAAGTGAATATTAAACCAATAAATGAGGCAAATATTGAACGGGGAAAAGACACAGTTCAATCCGAAAAAGATATTGCAAATACAAAATCAGCAACAAAAGGAAAGCCAACTAATGAATAAATATAAAAGATTAGTTGTAGAGAAAAAAAATAAAATTGCTGATTTAGGCAATAAGCTTGTGATTGAACAGGGTAAAAATTAAATGGGTTCTTAGTTGAACCTAAGAATTAAGTAGCTGAAACACTACTTATAGGTCTTTAATAAGATAAACGGTGTTTCTTATTAGGGGTTTTGTACGCAAAAAACACCGAAAACAAACTAGGTAAATAATATGTCAGAACAAATGCCAAGCTTCCTACAACCGTCAAGTAACGGTTCTATGGACGCAAAGCGTTATGATCGTTTGTATTACAAAATCCAACCTAAGCCTCATTTTGCATTAAAAAAAGGGGATAGCGATATTGCTGAGGAAGTTAATTTTGAAAAATTAGGTTTGGATTTGTCCAATATGAATATTGGCTACGTTAAATGGATTGGGACAACGCCCTCTAAAGTTATGGAAAATGCGTTAGCCTCAATGCCGAGAAAACCGCAAGGCGATGATTGGAACACGCTATATGAATTAAAGGTCTATTCAGTAAATGATTTGAATAACCCGATGTTTTTTGATGTTACTAATTGGGGTGGTCAACGTGGAATACAACAAGCGTTTAGAGATTACTTAGATTACTGTAAAAGCAAAAACATAAATTGGTCAAATAGTAAAAACTATTTGCCAATTTTTGAGTACGCAGGAACTAAACCTTTAAAGAATAAAGAGGGTAAAGTTACAAGTGCTGAACCTGTTTTTAAACTTAGTACAGTAATTGGCAATCCTAACAACAACGATACTAACGGTTCAAGTCAATCGCAAGTAATTGAGATTGATGACGTTTCTGAAATTAAGCAACACGTTCAGGAACAACAGAATAGTAGTATTGACGCATTAAAAACCGTCAAACAACTATAAAGGATAGGGGCGAGTATGAAAAAAAACATCTTTGCTCTTTGGTTAGTTAACTATACCGCCCCGTCCAAAATATTATGAAATATATTTATAAAAGTTTTTATTATTTATTTAAAGCAATCTGCTTAGTCTTTGAACTTACAATTTACATATTAGGTTTTGTATATGAATTTGTTGTTATGGCGAAAGATTGGTTTAACAAAAAAGAAAAAATTAGATAATGCAAGTACACACCGCTAAACAGGTTTGTAAAATAATGGGTTGTTCAATCAACACTTTAAAAAAAAGAATTAAACAAGGTGTTTATCCAAAACCTATAAAAAACAATATGCGATTTGGTTTTAATCCAAACGATATTAACAAATTTTTTGAAAAATCTAAAAATAGAGCTTCCGAGCCTGTAAGATTAAGGTTTGAATAAATGACTAAAAATCCTTTTACAATACCTTTACCTGAATATTACAAACAACATACGCAGGAACAATTAGTAAATAAATTAATGGATAAAAATAAGCTTATTGAAACCGCAGAAAAAGAAATTGTTAATTTAGAAACAGAAATTAAAGAATTAAATAAAGATTTAAACGAAGAAAAACAAATTAGAGTTACATTGTTTAAAGAGGTAAAAGTTAAAAATGCAGAAATAGATTTATTAAAAAAAAACTTTCAAATTGAACGCGAACAGCACCAAGTTGAAATAATGAAAAAAGATCACGAAATAAGCAAACTAAGTAAATAATAAATTGATTAAAAGTAATACAGAATTAAAAACTGCTATTGAATTTTTTAACCAAAATAATCTAATTGTATTTCCATGTAAGAATAAAGTCCCTAAAATTAAATGGCGAGAAATTGAGGAACAGGATTTAGACGAACTTAATAATTTGTTTAATGACGATGACGAACTTGCAATACGAACAGGCGACGGAATATTAGTTATAGATATTGATGTTAAAGGCGAGGACGGAAAAGAGGGTTTTAGGTCTTTTGCTAAGTTAGAGCAGGAATTGGGCGAATTACCTAAAACACTAACGGCTCAGACGCGTTCAGGGGGCGAACATAGATACTTTAGGCTACCTGAGGACATAGAAATTGGCAACGCGACTAATCTCAAAAGATTAGTTGGCGTTGATGTTAGGTCAACGGGTGGCTATGTAATTGCGCCCCCAACTAAAGATTATAAATTTACCAATGTTCAGGCTTTAACAATGCTACCTAAAAAATGGTACGACGGAATTAAAACAACAACACCAACAACTACGTCTAATGTAATTAATATGGATTTAGTAAACGAGGACGGCAAAATTATTGATAACAGGGACGATAAAGCTAGTAAGATTATTTTTGCTAATTTAATGGAACAATGTTTACTTAAACATACAGATCAAATTGAGCCTGATTTAGAAAAATTGGTAGCTGATAGTTGGCATGACTTTCAAGATATTTGTAGTTCTAAAAATCCTAATCTTACGCTTGAACAAGAGGGTCGAGGTGTTGAGTGGTTAAGTAAAAAAGTTCATTATACTTTTGACAAATATTCTAAAGGTCATTTCAACGATCGTATTAAAGATATGATTATTGAGGCAGAAACATTTAAAAAACGCGATGAGGAAGTTAAGTCTGAGTACATAAAAGTTTCTGATTTAATGAATAAAAAATGTGAGCCTATAACTTGGTTAATAGATCAATGGCTTGTTAAAAATACAGTTTGCGGTTTGTATGCACCCGCAGGAACGGGAAAGTCCTCGATAGCGCAGGGTTTGGCAACTTGCTTATCGCAAGGGTATGACTACGGTAATAAGCTAAAGGTAAAAGAACGATATAAAACTTTGTATATAGCTTGTGAAGATACATCAACAATATTTCAATCAAGACAAAAAAGTTTAAATGCAAATTTAGGAATATTTGACGACGCAGGATTAGATAATTTTATTTATATGGATAGGGTCGGTTTTGATAATCGTTTATGTACGTTTGATGATAAGCTTGAACCTAAATTAACTAAATTTTATTATTACGTTGAAAAAGTTATTAAAGAAGAAAAAATACAATTTTTAGTGCTTGATGTACTGCAAGACTTTTTTGGTGGTAATGAAATTGTACGATCTGAGGTCAACTTTTTTTTAAAAGCAGTATTAGGTAAATTAATTAAAGACTTAGACTTAACAATATTAGTTATCGCACACCCAAGTTTAGCAGGGCAGAACGGCGGTCATAAATACTCAGGTTCAACGTCTTGGGTCGGTGGTTTTCGTGCTATGTGGTATTTATCTAAATTAGATGATAATTCTAATACGCTTGTTTTAAATAAAGTTAAATCTAACTACTCAAAAGCAGGGGACGAGGAAAATTGCTATTTTAAATTCGAGAATGGTTGTTTTGTAGCTTATGAAAAAGACACTCAGGAAAATAACGATATAAAACTTTACACACCAAAAATAATAGAGGCTATTACTTATCTAAATGGTCAGAAAGTCCCATTAAAAAAACAAGGTAAATTATATTTACCAATTATTCACGAATTAACGCCTGAGATACCAAAAGACATGATTGAACGTATAATTAAGATGTTAGAGGCGAGAGGAATTGTGGCTTATCGAGATAAGAAAGGATATGAAAAAACCTAATGTTTATGCCATTTTTTAACTTTCCGCGCCAACGTCGGAAAAAGTCAGAAACCATTGATATTACAGCGTTTTTTTTTGGCGGAAATTTAACCCCCCTATATATAAATATATTTTCCGCCGAACCTTTTAGAAATTATAAGAAATTTCTAAAAAGGGTTCGGATATGAGTTTAAAACCTGAAGATAGGCGTAAGCTTAAATGGTTCTTAATCAGGCGCGGTCGTATGGTGGCTAAGAACGTTAATGAGTGTTGGTTGGACACAAATTATTACAAAGGTTACATAGATCACGAATTACATTTTGCAGGGACAAAATTAAGAGGTATTTATGAGAGAACCATACCAAAAACAATCATAAGCTATACAACAGACCGTATTGATACAGGCGGTAATTGGAATGACAATAATATTGGGCGTTTAAATGCCTTAGATAAATTAAAAACAATTACTTTAGAATTAGGTAGAGCCGATTATCAGCTAACAATATTACATTGTGGCGATAATTATTCTTATGGCGAGATTGCTAAAAAGCTTAATTTAACACGTCAAACCGTTGCAAGACGAATGAAAATAAGCTTATCAAATTTATATTATATCTTTAATAATAACATTGTCTAAATATATATATTATAAATGACTTAATTATTTACCCTAATTGTGTTTAACGCTAAATATGGTAACAAAAAAAAATCGGTTTATTGCGCAAAAAAATCGGGTTTTTATGTTTTCCTAAGTTCGCGAGAGGGAATGATATAAAAAAAACAATTCAAATAATATTATGGCAACACCTCAGGTTAAGTTAGATATTAAGTCTAACATTAAAAGATTTACAAAAGGTTTAAATAAAGTTGGTAAAAGTCAAATACCTTTTACAACTATTGAAACAATAGGCAACACCGCGTTTACATTAAGGAACGCAACAATAAAAGAAATGCCTAGACACGTTGATAGACCAACGAATAAAACTTTAAAGGACGTACGATACCAAGCACCTAAAAGAAGTAAGACCGCGTTACCAATTGGTTACGTTTACTTTAGTCCGTTAGTTAGTACATGGTTAAAGTATTCTATTGAGGGCGGTAGTCGTCCATATAAAAAAGGTCGGGTCTTACCAACAAGAAACGTAAGCTTAAATAACTTTGGTAACGTAAGAAATCATCGTAATATTATTTCAACATTTAGAAATAAAAAAAATCATTTTATAAATTCAACTGGAATTTTTAAACGTGATAAGTCAGGTAACAAAGCATTATATATTTTTGAGAAACGAGCAGTAAGTTATAAAAAAACGTTTCCGTTTTTTGATATTATGAATAAGAAATCTATAAATATATTTAATTTCTTTTTTCAAAAAAATTTACAAAAGAATATTGCTAAAACAACTGAGTTAATTAACAAGGGGGTACTACGAATATAAAAAACCTAATAAAACATAGGTTCTTTCTAGC
>LUMV01000593.1_pt1 | contig 12495 bp, 11 predicted proteins | sample 729731 | NCBI WGS metagenome assembly LUMV01 (sample SAMN03860301, study PRJNA289734) | marine metagenome | biome: seawater column; feature: ocean; material: water; isolation source: Red Sea water column Station 192 - depth 200m | place: Saudi Arabia: Red Sea | collected 2011-10-15 | depth 200 m
GCCGCGTTCTCGATACGGAAAAGCCCGACTGGGTGGTTGTGCAAGGCGATACCACCACCGTTATGGCAGGCGCGCTTGCAGCCTATTACCGCCAGATTCCGGTCTGCCATGTCGAGGCGGGTCTGCGCTCGGGCGATATCCACCACCCCTGGCCCGAAGAGGTCAATCGCAAGGTCGTCGGCAGTTTCGCCGCCTTGCATTGCGCGCCGACCGAGACGGCGGCGGCGGCGCTTCGGCGTGAGAATGTCGATCCGGAGAGCGTGCGTGTCACCGGCAACACCGTGATCGACGCGCTTCACTGGGTGACGCAGCGTATCGAGCGCGAACCCGATCTCGCCTCGGGCCTCGCAGAGCTGGAGCGGCGCTTCGCTGGCAAGCGGATCATCGGCATGACCAGCCATCGGCGGGAAAATTTCGGCGAAGGGATGCGCGGGATTGCAGACGCGGTGAAGCGGATTGCGGCGCGGCCCGATGTGGCGGTGATCTTCCCGGTCCACCTCAACCCGAATGTGCGCGAAGTCATGAATGCAGAGCTTTCCGGGCTCGACAATGTCGCTCTGATCGAACCGCTCGACTATCCCCATTTCGCGCGGCTGCTCGACATATCCTATCTGATGCTCAGCGACAGCGGCGGCGTTCAGGAAGAAGCGCCTGCGCTCGGCAAGCCCGTGCTCGTCATGCGCGAGACGACCGAGCGGCCCGAGGGTGTCGAAGCGGGCACCGCCCTGCTTGTCGGGACCGATCCCGATCGCATCGTGGCAGAGACGGTTCGTCTGCTCGACGACGAAGCCGCTTACGCCGCGATGGCCCGCGCGCACAATCCGTTCGGCGACGGCAAGTCCGCAGACCGAATCTCCGACCTTCTGGCGGGCTAGACGCGCGTCTCAATCCAGCGCGTGGTAGCGCTTGAACCAGTCTACGAAACGCGGGAAGCCTTCGGCTGCCGATACCGTCGGCTCGAAGCCGAGATCGTCGCGGATCGGATCGATATCGGCGTAGGTCTGCGGAACGTCCCCCGGCTGCATGGGGAGCATTTCAAGCTCTGCCTTGCGCCCGCATGCCTCCTCGATGATAGCGATGACATCCATCAGCTGTTCGGGCCGGTTGTTGCCGATATTATAGAGCGCGTGGGGGGCCGCGCTGCCGCCCGGCTTGATGGCGCCATCGTCTGCGGGAGGTGAATAGAGGCAGGCGAGAACGCCCGAGACGATATCGTCGATAAAAGTGAAGTCGCGCCGCATTTGCCCTTCGTTGAACACCTTGATCGGGCGGCCCGACAGGATCGCATCGGTGAATAGCCACGGCATCATGTCCGGGCGCCCCCATGGACCATAGACTGTAAAGAATCGCAGCCCGGTCAGTGGGATACGGTAGAGATGCGCGTAGGTCTCGCTCATTAGCTCGTCCGCCTTCTTGGTTGCGGCATAGAGCGAATAAGGATGATCGACGCGGTCCTCGACGCTGAAGGGCACCTTGTCGTTGCCGCCATAGACCGAGCTGGAGCTGGCATAGACCATATGCCCGATTTCGCGATGGCGCGCGATTTCGAGGAGGTTCAAATGCCCCACCACATTCGCCTCGACATAGGCACGCGGATTTTCGAGTGAATAGCGCACGCCCGCCTGCGCGCCGAGATGGACGATACGGTCGAATTTCAGCCCATCCAGTTTGCTTTCCAGAGCGGCCGCATCGGCGAAATCGCCTTCGATCGAGGTGAAGGCATCGCCCGCCGCATTCTCGACCCGCGCGATCCGGTCACGCTTAAGCTTCGGGGAATAATAGGCGTTGAACGAGTCGATCCCGATGACGCTTTCTCCGCGCGCGCAGAGCGTTTCGGCAACCGCCGATCCGATGAAACCCGCCGCCCCAGTAACCAGAACCGTCATATTCGCGCCCTTCGAGCCGATCCGGCCTCGCTATGAAAAATCGCTGCGGTTACTGCAATGTTTACCCGCCCCCGGCTAGGGGCAGCACAAACGAGACGGGACTTTCAACAATGCGCGGCGATTCCAAACCGACTGTGTGTGTAATCGGGCTGGGCTATATCGGCCTGCCCACGGCGGCAATCATCGCGCGGGCAGGCTGTCCCGTCCATGGCGTCGACGTGACGCAAAGCGTGGTCGACACGATCAATCGCGGCGAGATTCATATCGAGGAAGTCGATCTCGACGGTCTGGTTCAAGCCGTGGTCCAGCGCGGTATGCTCAAAGCCTCGACCGAGGTGGCGGAGGCTGATGTATTCGTGGTCGCCGTGCCGACACCCTTCGCCAAGGACGGAGCACACACGCCGGATACGAGCTATGTGATGGATGCCACGCGCAAGCTGGCGCGCGTCCTGAAGAAGGGAGATACGGTCATTCTGGAATCGACCTCGCCGGTCGGCACGACAGAAGAGATGGTGGACGCGATCGCGCAGGAGCGGCCCGATCTCGCTTTGCCCGGTCGCTGCGAGGGAACGCCCGATGTTTCGATCGCCTATTGCCCCGAACGTGTCCTGCCCGGCAGGATCCTCGAAGAACTGACGCATAACGACCGTTCGATCGGCGGGATCCCGCCGCGGTGCGCGCGCAAGGCGCTCGCTTTCTACAAGCGTTTCGTGAAGGGCGAATGCGTGGTCACCGATGCGCGCAGCGCGGAAATGACAAAGCTGGTCGAAAATGCCTTCCGCGACGTCAACATCGCCTTCGCCAACGAACTCTCGATGATCGCGGACCGGCAGGGGCTCGACGTGTGGGAAGTGATCCGCCTCGCCAATCGCCACCCGCGCGTGAACATCCTTCAGCCGGGGCCGGGCGTGGGCGGCCACTGCATCGCGGTCGATCCATGGTTCATCGTCCACGGAGCTCCCGAAGAAGCCAAGCTGATCCGCCAGGCGCGCGAGACGAACGATGCCAAGATGCACCACGTGCTCGACCGGGCAAGGGCGCTCATCGCCGAGCATTCGAAAGCAAAGATCGGGTGCCTTGGCCTCGCTTTCAAAGCCAATATCGACGATTTCCGCGAAAGCCCGGCGCGCTTCGTGGCTGCGAACCTGGCGCGCGAATACGGCGAGCGCATCCAGATCGTGGAACCCTTTGCCGCCGAATTACCGACGGAATTCGACGGCAGCGGTGCCAGCCTGGTCGATATCGATGACGCTCTGGAAGAGTGCGGCGTGCTGATCGTGCTGGTGGATCACGACGTCTTCAAGGCCATCCCGGCCGAGGAACGCGCAGCGGCCGCCGTTTACGATACGCGAGGGATTTGGCCGAGCTAGCTTAACGGTGGCATGCCGGCTGGACGGGCTACCAGCCTTGTTCAACTCGCCGGGATTTGTGCCGTATTGAGCCCGGATTCCGAGACGTATTCGGGAACTAGGCGGCGCAGGATCGAGAGCGCGGTCTCCCGGTCGCCATCCAGAAAGCACGCGTGCAGCCTGTCGAGCATAGGCATCAGCTCGCTTTCTTCCAGGCTGTATTCGTGCGCATGCATAATCCGCGGATGACGCGTGGGGCGGCTTTCGCTGTCGATCAGCAATTCTTCGTAAAGCTTCTCTCCGGGGCGCAGCCCGATCTCCACGATCTCGATGTCGCCGTCGGGATTGTTCTCGTCTCGCACCGTACGGCCCGACAATTCGATCATGCTGCGCGCCAGATCGTAGATGCGGATCGGTGCACCCATATCGAGCAGGAAGACTTCGCCGCCTTCCGCCATCGCGCCAGCCTGGATGACGAGCTGCGCCGCTTCCGGAATGGTCATGAAGAAGCGGGTTATGTCGCGATGGGTGAGCGTGACAGGCCCCCCGGCACGGATCTGGCGCTCAAATTGCGGCACGACGGAACCGCTCGATCCGAGCACATTGCCAAAGCGCACCATTGCGAAACGTGTCTTGTCCGGGGTTTTGGCAAGCGCCTGAAGGACGAGTTCGCACACTCGCTTGGACGCGCCCATGACGTTGGTGGGGCGTACGGCCTTATCGGTACTGATCAGGACGAAATGCGAGACGCCATTGGCCTTTGCGGCAAGCCCTGCATTGAGCGTGCCATCGATATTGTTGCGAAGTCCGCTGACGACATTGGCTTCCACCAGTGGCACGTGCTTGTAAGCTGCGGCGTGAAATACGGTGTCTGGGCGCCCGCGCGAAAAGAGCCGATCGACCTGGGGGCGGTCGGCCATGTTGATGAGCTGCGGGACGATTTCGGGTCCCGATACCCCATCGAGACCGGAAAACCCGGTCATCTCGCGCTCGATCAGATACAGATTGTGTTCGCTTACTTCGGCGAGGATCAGTCGCTTGGGATGCGCACGGACTATCTGGCGGCACAATTCGCTCCCGATCGAGCCTCCGGCTCCGGTTACGAGGACCGTCTTGTCTCGAATGGTGCGGCTCAGCAGCAAGTCGTTGGGCGCTACCGAGGTCCGTCCAAGCAAGTCTTCGATCCGGATCTCGCGCAGGTCCGAAACCGACACCTTTCCATCGACGAGGTCGGCCACGCTCGGCAACAATTGAACGCTGACGTCCAGCCCGGTGAGCGTCCCGATAATCTCCTTGCGCCGTTCCCGAGAAATGGATGGCATGGCGAGAAAGATTGTGTCGATGGCATGACGTTCGATCAGCGCGGCCAGCCGCTCCGAATGATGGACGGTCAGGCCGTCGAGACGCTGCCGGTCCAAACGAATGTCGTCGTCGGCATAGGCGATCAGAGAGAAGCCCGGATCGTGCCTGATGGAGGAAGCCAATTGCTGTCCGGATGCCCCGGCCCCGTAGATCAGGCACCGCTTGACCTCGATCCCACCATTCGCTCCGAAAAGCTCGACTAATACATATCGCGCCATGATCCGTGAGATCGCGGTCAGGAGAAAAAACAGGATTGGAAACAGGATCGCGATAGTTCGCGGAATTCCGTCGAACTGGAAGAAGGTGAAAATCAGGATCAGTGGGATGGCGAGAATGCCGACCGCATGCGCCAATTGGAGAATGGTGCCGGATCCGGCAAACCGGAAGATGTGGCGATATGCGCCGGTCGCGAAGAAGATGATCGGAAAAAGTAGCAGGGTAACAGCGGTAAAAGTCACCAAAGGCGGCGACCAAGGCATCCATTCGCTAAGCCTTAGCGAAAAGGCGAACCACGCAGAAAGCGCACAGGTCACTGCGTCGGCAGACAAGACGAGCGCACGCTTTTTCCAGCGATCAAGCGCGAGAAGATCTCTGACGGCGGAGGAAAATATCTGCCCCGCGTAAGCTTCAACTTTTGATATATTCGACACGACTGTTTTTACCAAGACCGTTCGACGGGAAAGTCGAAAGCGCTACCTGCATTCTATGAGGCGGTAAATGAACGAAAAACACTCCTAATTCAAACCAATCCAATATCCGGCGCATCTTCCTGCTTCATGCCCACCACATGATAGCCGGCATCGACATGATGCGTTTCGCCCGTCACGCCGGATGACAGGCGCGAAAGCAGGTACAGACCGGCGCCACCGACGTCCTCGATCGTGACATTGCGGCGCAGCGGCGAATTCAGCTCGTTCCATTTCAGGATGTAGCGGAAATCGCCGATGCCGCTTGCCGCGAGGGTCTTGATGGGCCCCGCACTGATCGCGTTGACGCGGATGTTCTTGGGGCCCAAATCGTTGGCGAGATACTGGACGCTCGTTTCCAGCGCAGCCTTGGCGACGCCCATCACGTTGTAATGCGGAATGACCTTTTCCGCACCGTAATAGGTCAGGGTCAGGATCGATCCGCCTTCTGGCATCATGTCGGCCGCGCGTTTGGCCACCGCGACGAGGCTGTAGGCCGAGATGTTCATCGTCATCAGGAAATTGTCGAGGCTGGTGTCGACATATTTGCCGCGCAATTCGTTCTTGTCTGAAAAGCCGATCGCGTGGACGACGAAATCGATCGTCTCCCACCGCTCTTTCAGACTGTCGAAGGCACGGTCCAGCGCATCCATGTCCGACACGTCGCATTCGAAGACGAAATCGCTGCCGAGCTGTGCGGCAAGCGGTTCGACGCGCTTCTTCAGCGCTTCGCCCTGATAGGAAAACGCGATCTCCGCGCCCTGGTCAGCCAATTCCTTGGCAATGCCCCAGGCCAGCGATTTGTCGTTGGCCAGGCCCATGATCAGGCCGCGTTTTCCGGCCATCAATCCGCTCATGCTTCGTCCTTTTCCAATTCGCGCTCCTCCGCCATGTCCCGTTCGAGCGCGGCGCGCCGATCATCGTCGTCATGGCCGAGGGATTTGATCTCTTCCTCGGGCGTTTCCGCCAGCGCGGCGTTCAATTCGGCTCCGATAACCACTCCGAGCCCGACCAGCCAGAAGAAGAATAGCGCCACCATGATTCCGGCAAGGCTTCCATAAGTGAGATCGTATGTGAAGAAGCTGCGCAACACCATCGGCAGCAGGGTCGTCACAGCCACCCACCACAAAGTCGTGAACAGGACGCCGGGCCATTTGGGATAGCGGCGATGGCGATAGCGCGACGGAGTGAGCGTGAAGAAAATGAGATAGAGCGAACCGAACAGGCCGAACGCAGGCACGATGCGCGAGAGGCGCAGCGCCTGGATCAGATCCACCAGTTCGGGGAAATAGGCGTCGATGACTTGCTGGGCCGCGCCGATCACGAATTGCGCGATCAGCGACAGCATCAAGAGCAGAACTGCCCCGAGAATCACGCCGCTCGAAAACAAGCGGTATTTCCAGAATGCATGGGTCAGTTCGGTGCCATAGGCGCGGCGCAATATATCGCGGATCGTCTCGATCAGGCTGCCCACGGTCCACAGGGCGACGAGGGCGCCGAACCACAGAAGCCAACCGCTGCGCGCCTCGATCACGTCGCGCGCCACCGGCTCGATCACGTTTCCGACGGAAAACAGCGCAGAGCCGAGAATGAAGAAGGGGAAGATCGAGAACATCGCCAGATAGGCGAGGTTGCCTGCATGGATGAAGCCGTCGTTGAAGGTGCCGATCCCGGCACGCTTGGCGACATTCCAGGCGCGCGTGCCGGGCCCGATTGTGTCGACGACGCGTTCCTGCAGGGTTTCGGCATGCTGGCGACGCGCTTCGGGAGAAAGCGACCGGACCTCGCGGTGCTCGGGGGGCGGAAGTTTTCCGGGCGGCAAGTCCTACGCTCCGAGACCGGCCCGTGGGTCGCCAGTATCCTTCCATCCTTCGAGGCGGCTCGCCAGCTCGCCGAGATCCTCGGGCAGCTGGATTTCGAGCGTGACCAACTGATCGCCGCGCGTGCCGGATTTGTTTGTAAAGCCCTTGCCCTTTAGGCGCAGCTTGGTGCCGCCGCTCGTGCCCGGCTTGATCGTCATCATCACCGGGCCATCCACCGTGGGAACGCGGACCTTGCCGCCGTTCACCGCTTCATCGAGCGTGATCGGCAGGTCGAAGCGCACATCGTCGCCTTCGCGGCGGTAGAGCTTGTGGCTCTCGATCTCGATCGTCACCAATCCATCGCCCGCGCCGCCGGGGCCTTGCTGGCCCTTGCCCTTGAGGCGCATCTGCGTGCCGCTTTCGACGCCCTTCGGCAGCTTCAGATCGATTGTCTTGCCATCGGACAGAGTAATCCGCTGCTGCTTCAAGGTCGCGGCATCGACGAAGGGGACGCGCAGGCGATAGGCGATGTCGGCGCCCTTCTGCTGGGGCGGCGCGCGGCGTCCTTGCCCGAACGGATTTCCGCCGCCCATATTCGGATTGCCCCGCTGACGGCCACCGCCGAACAGCCCGTCGAAAATGTCGCCGAGATCGACTTCCTCGCCACCGCCGAAGCCCTGGAAGTCTTCCGCGCGGAAACCGCGCTGGCCGCCGGGATTGAAGCCGCCCCGGCCTCCTCCCATGCCGCCACCACCCATACCCGCAAACGGATTGGCGGGATTGCCGTCGGCATCGATCTCGCCCCGGTCGAAGCGGGCGCGTTTGTCCTTGTCGGACAGGAGATCATAGGCATTGGTGACTTCGGAGAATCGTTCCGCCGCTTTCGGATTGTCCTTGTTGCGGTCTGGATGCAGCTCCTTGGCGAGCTTGCGATAGGCGCTCTTGATCTCCGCTTCGGAGGCGGTGCGCGCGACACCGAGGGTGGAATAGGGATCGGCCATGGTGTGTCAGCTAGGTGGGGCGGGCCCCAAGGGCAAGCGTCCAGAGCTTTTCACAGGCGCAAGCTGCCGCTAGGGCGCCGGGCATCGCAGCAAAAGGATCGAGCGATGGATAGAGATCGCAGTGCCATTCCGCAGACCGATCCCTTCGCCCTGTTCGAAGACTGGTTCGCCGAAGCGCAGGAGAGCGAGCCGAACGATCCCAACGCCATGGCGCTGGCCACCGCGACGCCCGATGGTGCGCCGTCGGTACGCATGGTGCTTTTGAAGGATCGCTCGGAAGACGGCTTCACCTTCTACACCAATGCCGAAAGCCGCAAGGGCCGGGAAATCCGGACCAACATGCAGGCCGCATTGCTGTTCCACTGGAAAAGCCTGCGTCGCCAGATCCGCATCGAAGGCCCGTTGAGCGAAGTGAACGCCGAGGAGGCCGACGCCTATTTCCATTCGCGCGCGCACGATTCGCAGATCGGTTCGGCGGCGAGCGACCAGTCCCGGCCTCTGCCCGATCGCCAGACGTATCTGGACCGGATCGAGGATCTGGCGGAGCGATATCCACAAGGCGATGTGCCGCGCCCCGCACACTGGACCGGTTTTCGTCTGAACCCGCGCCGGATCGAATTCTGGCTCGACCGGCCCAATCGCCTGCACGATCGTCGCGTGTCCGAGCGCGCGGGAGCAGACGCGAGCTGGACCGACACGCTGCTCTATCCGTGAGGCAGAGTACGCCACCCGATCGCGCGCTCCTGACGCGCAGCGCCGCGATCGCCTCGATCACGGTCGCGCTGATCCTGGTGGCGCTCAAGGCGTGGGCGAGCTGGCGGACGGGATCGACCGCGATGCTCGGCAGCCTCGCCGATTCGACTCTCGACCTCCTCGCCAGCGGGATCACGCTGTTCGCGGTCTGGTTCGCCAGCAAGCCCGCCGATCACAATCACCGTTTTGGTCACGGCAAGGCGGAAGCGGTGGCCGCGATGGTTCAGGTTATGCTGATCGCGGTGTCGGCGGCGGGTATCGCGCTGAGAGCGGGCGAACATCTGCTCGGAGGACAGGAGGTCGAGGCGGCGGGGGAAGGCATCGCGGTTTCGGTCATCGCGATTCTGGCGACGTTCGGACTGCTCGCCTGGCAACGTTACGTGATCTCGCGCACCCGGTCTGTCGCGATCCGCGCCGATTTCGCGCATTACCAGTCGGACCTGCTGCTGAACCTCGCCGTGATCGCAGCGTTGGTGCTCGACGATCTTCTGGGCCTCAACGGCGCGGACCCGATATTCGGCCTGCTGATCGCGGTCTGGCTGGTGCGCAGCGCGTGGCGCGCGGGCAGCGAGGCGATTGAGCATCTGATGGACGCCGAATGGCCCGAGGACAAACGCCGCCGCCTGGTCGAGGTGGTCGCGCGCCATGACGGGTTCTCGCGCCTCCACGATCTCAGAACGCGCACTGCGGGCGATATCGACATCGCGCAATTCCATATCGAGATGGACCCGGACCTGACCGTGCGCGAGGCGCACGACATGCTGGAGCGCGTCGAGAACGATCTGGAACAGACGTTTCCCGGCCTCGAACTGTTCATTCATATCGATCCGCGCGGCCAGATCGATGCGCCGGGCAACACGCTCGTCGAAGCCAATGAATTCGAGAAACTGGAGAAGCGCCCATGATCCGCCTGCCCTATTGGCATGTCGATGCCTTTGCCGACCGCCCGTTCGCCGGCAATCAGGCGGCGGTAATGCCGCTCGACCAATGGCTCGACGACGCGACCCTGCTGGCGATCGCGGAAGAGAACAATTTCGCCGAGACCGCCTTCCTCGTGAAGGACGAGACGGGGGAAGCGGACTGGGAACTGCGCTGGTTCACGCCCACCATGGAGATCCGCCTGTGCGGTCACGCCACGCTGGCGAGCGGCCATGTGCTGCTGGCACGCGACGGCGGCGAAAGAATCACGTTTCGCACCCGCAAAGCGGGCGTGCTGGAGGTGGCGCGCAGCGATTCGGGCTATGAACTCGGCCTGCCCCTGATCGAATCCAGTCCCGGCGAATGGCCCGAAGCAGTGGGCCTGTTGGGATCGAAGCCTCGGCAAATATCGCTGAATCCCGAAGGATATGGCGTATACCTGTTCGAAAGCGAGGAACAGGTCCGTGCCCTCGATCCCGATCTGCGCGGGCTTGGAAGCCTGGGCGACGATCAGTTCATCTGCACTGCACCGGGCGAGCGGACCGATGTCGTCAGCCGGGTGTTCGTGCCTGGCGGCGGTGTTGATGAAGACAGCTTCACCGGGTCCGCCCATGCTTGCCTGACGCATTTCTGGACCGAGCGGCTGCGACGCGACAGCTTCACCGCGCACCAGGCTTCAAGACGCGGAGGCGATGCGACATGCCGACGCGAAGGCGACCGCGCCATTCTGGGCATCGGCGGCCTGTTGCAGCATCGCTTCGCGTTGGGGTGCGTCGGAATGGCCCAGCCGCACCATCGTCACCTTCTTGCTCGGCGAGATCAGGACATATTGGCCCATATGGCCGATCATCGCGAACAGCGAATGCGGCGCGCGGTCGGGGAAGAGCGGGTGTTCGGCCCCGGTCATGCCTTTCACCGGGCGATTGAGCCAGGTCTGGAAACCGTATTGAGGACTCTCCGGACTGGGCGTCACCATCTTTTCCACCCAGGCGCGCGGGACCAGCTGGGTGCCGCGATAGGAGCCCTTGTTGCGCAGGAAATCGCCGAACCGGGCATAATCGCGCGCGGTCGCATGCATCAGGCTTCCACCGATCAGCGTGCCCGCTGCGTCGAATTCGGGCACGATGGATGTCATCGCCAGCGGTTCGAACAGCCGCGCCTGGAGATAGGTCGCCACTGCCCGGCGGCGGATATCGGGATCCTCGCTATCGGTCAGCGCCCGCGCCGCAATATCGGCGAGGATGACGGTGGTGTTGCTCGAATACTCGAACTTGCTGCCCGGCTCGGCCTCGAGCGGCTGTTCCTCCGCCCAGCCGGCCATATCGTCGCGCCCGTCGAGGAAGAGCATCCGGACTTCGCTCGATTCGTTCGGAACCGGGCCCGCCTCGGTATGATCAAGGCCCGAACGCATCTGGAGCAAGTGCCGCAGCGTGATCTCGCTGCGCGGATCGCCGGGGCGCTGCCAGCCGGGAACGGGGGCGGGCTCGTCCAGTCGCAACCGCCCGTCCGCCACCAGCATCCCGATCATCACCGCCGTGATGGTCTTCGCCATCGACCAGCTGACGAAGCGCGTGTCCGCGTCGTAACCCGGCGCATAGCGTTCGGCCGCGATTTCGCCGCCATGCATCAGGACGACGGCGCGCGTTTCCCCCAACCCCTCCATCGTGAACAGATCGTCCACCTGCCGGGCAAGCTGACGAGTCGGCGCGCCGGGATTTTCCTTGATCGCGCCAAGCGCTTCCTCGCTCAACGGCGGCTCGCCCACCGGCTCCGCATGGCCGCACCCGGTCAGGCCGAAGGCGAGGGTTGTGGCAAGGGCGAGGGAGGCGATAAGGGGCTTGGGCCGCACGAACATGCGGCGTCACTCGCACGGAGATTTCCCGCTTGGCAACGCCTAAATCCCGCATGACGCAGAAGCGCCGCGCCTGGCCGTGGATCGCTCTGGCAGCGCTCGTGCTGCTGGCGCTGGGGTGGTGGTATGTGCGCGACAGTTTCAGCGGCAATGCCGAAGCCGGCACCGCCTATGCCGCGCGCGTCGCCTGCTCGTGCCGCCAGGTCGCAGGCCGCAGCCTTGAGGATTGCGAGAAGGACAAGCTCGATGGGATGGAGATGATCTCGCTGAGCGAGGACGAAGAGGCGCGCAGCGTCACGGCCAGCGTCCCCCTGATGGCCAGCGCGACCGCACGATATAAGGAAGGCTATGGCTGCGTGCTGGACCCCTGGGAGGACTGAGGCGGTTCGAGGCGGCAGTCGGACAGATTCGGCGGCGGAGGTATTGGCGGCATCGGAGGGGGCAGAGGCGTTCGGGCGTTCTTTGTTCCCGGCAGGCACGCTTTGCGGCTTCATTCAGTTCCGCGGTTAAGCCGCTTTCCCTTCGATATTGCTCGATTTGCGCTCGATCTTCCGCCGAACAGATCGGCCTGCGCTTTATCGTCTGTAAGCGGCGCATCGTGGCGACTCCGCATGATCGAGCGATCTCAGGCGGGGCCTGAACGGGCCGATCCCTGGAGCAGCCGACGCCGAGATATACGCCTTCCGGTTCGCCGACCCTCATTTCGTACTCCTCGCCACCATTGCGCATCCCCACGGCAAGATAGCCTGCGCGATCGCGGTGGACGCTGGGGATGCCGAGGACCAAAGGGCCGGGCCGATCGGATCTTGCGTCCTGAAAGCGCAGGCAGCCGTCGATCAGCACGATACGGCCGGAATAGGATGGCGGTCCTTCGAGGGTACAGACC
>LUMV01000287.1_pt1 | contig 12448 bp, 8 predicted proteins | sample 729731 | NCBI WGS metagenome assembly LUMV01 (sample SAMN03860301, study PRJNA289734) | marine metagenome | biome: seawater column; feature: ocean; material: water; isolation source: Red Sea water column Station 192 - depth 200m | place: Saudi Arabia: Red Sea | collected 2011-10-15 | depth 200 m
GAGGATCCGCTTTTCATCCTCTATACCAGCGGATCCACCGGCAAACCCAAGGGCTTGCTCCACACCACCGGCGGCTATGCCGTGTGGACCGAGACGACGTTTCGCCACGTCTTCGATTACCGCCCCGGCGAGGTCTATTGGTGCACCGCCGATATCGGCTGGGTCACCGGGCACAGCTACATCGTCTACGGCCCGCTCCTGAACCGGGCGACCGCGCTGATGTTCGAAGGCGTGCCGAACTACCCCGACCACGACCGCTTCTGGGCGGTGTGCGCCAAGCATCGGGTCAATATCTTCTACACCGCCCCCACCGCGATCCGCGCGTTGATGCGCGAGGGCACAGGCCATGTGGAGAAGCACGACCTCTCCAGCCTCCGCCTGCTCGGCAGCGTGGGCGAGCCAATCAATCCCGAAGCTTGGCGCTGGTATCACCAGAATGTCGGCAGGGGCGAGGCGCCCATCGTGGACACCTGGTGGCAAACGGAAACGGGCGGAATCATGATCACCACGCTTCCCGGCGCGCACGACATGAAGCCGGGCAGTGCGGGCAAACCCTTCTTCGGGATCGTACCGCAATTGGTCGAGAATGACGGCGCGGTGTTGGCAGGCAAAGCCGAGGGGAATCTCTGCATCGCGAAGAGCTGGCCCGGCCAGGCGCGCACCGTCTACGGCGATCACGACCGTTTCGTGCAGACCTATTTCAGCACCTATCCGGGCAAATATTTCACCGGGGACGGGTGCCGCCGCGACGCGGACGGATATTACTGGATCACGGGGCGGGTGGACGACGTCATCAACGTCTCGGGCCACCGCATGGGCACTGCTGAGGTCGAGAGCGCGCTGGTGCTGCATCCCAAAGTGTCCGAGGCCGCCGTCGTCGGCTACCCGCACGACATCAAGGGGCAGGGCATCTATTGCTACGTCACTCTGAACGCGGGCGAGGAGCCGGACGACGATCTCGACGCGGAACTGCGCCAATGGGTACGCCAGGAAATCGGCCCGATCGCCACGCCAGACCATCTCCATTTCACCCCCGCTCTGCCCAAGACGCGCAGCGGCAAGATCATGCGGCGCATCCTGAGGAAGATCGCGGAGCAGGAATACGGCTCGCTCGGCGACACGTCGACGCTGGCCGATCCGGCAATCGTCGACGATCTGATCGAAACCCGTAAAGGAAACGCAGCGCGATGAGCGAGGAATGGGTCATCGGCATCATCGGCGGATCGGGGCTCTATGCCGTGGATTCGCTCGAAGACGAGCAGTGGATCGACGTGAAGTCGTCTTTCGGTGAGCCGTCCGACGCGATCCTGTGCGGGCGGATCGCGGGCGTGAAAGTGCGCTTCCTGCCCCGCCACGGGCGCGGACACCGCATATTGCCCGGACAGCTCAACGCGCGCGCCAATGTGGACGCGATGAAGCGCGCGGGCTGCACCGATCTGCTGGCGATCTCGGCTGTCGGTTCGCTGTCGGAGTCGCTCGCGCCCGGCCATTTCGCGGCGGTCGACCAGTTCATCGACCGCACGCAGGGCCGCCCTTCGACCTTTTTCGACAGCGGCCTGGTCGCGCATGTCTCGATGGGCGATCCGGTCTGCCCACGCCTGTCCGGCTTCGCCGCCGACGCAGTGGAACGCGCGGGCGGCACGGTGCAGCGCGGCGCGACATATCTGGCGATGGAAGGCCCGCAATTTTCGACTCGCGCCGAAAGCAAGCTCTATCGCAGCTGGGGGGCCGAGGTGATCGGCATGACCGGCATGCCCGAAGCCAAGCTCGCCCGTGAGGCGGAGCTGCCCTATGCCCTAATGGCCATGGTCACCGATTACGACAGCTGGCGCGACAAGGAAGCCGCCGTCGACGTCTCCGACATCCTCGAAACCATGCACGCCAATGGCGAGATAGCGAGGAAGGCGATCGAGAAACTGTGTGCCCTCCTGCCCGATCGACGCGAGCCATCGCCGATCGACACCGCGCTCGAATACGCGATCATCACTGCGCCCGAGCAGCGCGATGCTACGCTGATGACCAAGCTCGACGCGGTGGCGGGGCGAGTGCTGAACGGGTCGGAGAACTGATTTGCGCGATCTGCTTGTCATCGGTGGCGGGATCAACGGCGCGGGGATTGCCCGCGACGCCGCCGGGCGCGGGCTGAAGGTGACATTGTGCGAGAAGGACGATCTCGCCGCCCATACCTCGTCCGCCAGCACCAAGCTGGTGCATGGCGGCCTGCGCTATCTCGAGACCTACGAATTCCGCCTCGTCGCCGAAGCTTTGCGCGAACGCGAAGTGCTGTTGAAGGCCGCGCCGCATATCGTGTGGCCGCTTCGCTTCGTCCTGCCGCACGATAAAAATTTGCGCCCGCGCTGGATGCTGCGGCTGGGCCTGTTCCTCTACGACCGGATCGGCGGGCGACGCACGCTGCCGGGCAGCCGCTCGGTGAGCCTGCGAAAAGCGCCGCATCGCGCGATCCTCAAGGACCGTCTGACCCACGGCTTCGAATATTCGGACTGCTGGGTCGAGGATTCGCGGATGGCCGTGCTCGCGGCGATGGATGCGCGCGAACTGGGCGCGGAGATCCTGACCCGCACCGAATGCATCGGGCTGGAACGCACTGCCGATGGCTGGATCGCCGCCCTGCGTGAGCCGGACGCGCAGGAGCGGGTCGTCGAAGCGCGTGCGGTGGTCAACGCCGCAGGGCCGTGGGTTGACGGGATCGCAGGGCTGGCGTTGGGCAGGGGGACGCCCGCGCGCTTGCGGCTGGTCAAGGGCAGCCACATCATCGTGCCGCGCCTCTATAAGGGCGCCCATGCCTATATCTTCCAGCAAGAGGACGGGCGGATCGTGTTCGCGATCCCCTACGAGCATGATTATACGCTGATAGGGACGACGGACGAAGCGTTCGACGACGATCCCGGCACGGTCGCCATATCGAAGGAAGAACGCGCCTATCTGCGCGAAGCGGTGGGCGGATATTTCCGCACGTCCATCGCGGAAGAAGATATTGTCTCGACCTATTCGGGTGTGCGCCCTCTCTACGACGATCACGCCGACAGCGATTCGACCGTTACGCGCGATTACGTGTTCGAACTGGACGCCGAAGAGGACGCCGCGCCGATCCTGTCGATCTATGGCGGCAAGATCACCACGTTCCGCAAGCTCGCCGAACACGCGCTCGAAAAACTGTCCGGCCATCTGCCGATGCGCGATGCGTGGACGAAAGATGCGCCGCTGCCGGGCGGCGACATGGCGGATTTCGAGGAGTTTCTGAAGCGCACGGGCGAACGCCATTCCTGGCTGCCGCCCAAGCTCCTGCGCCGTCTGGTCCGGGCCTACGGCACGCGGATCGACCGCGTGATCGGAACGGCGGACGGGATGGACCGGATGGGCGAACATTTCGGCGGCGATCTTTACGAAGCGGAGCTGCGCTATCTTGCCAGCGAGGAGTTTGCCCGCACCGCCGAAGACGTGCTCTGGCGGCGCAGCAAGCTCGGCCTGCATGTGCCGGACGCTGCGGCATCGCGGATCGACGCGTGGTTCGCCGCGCAGGCCCAAGACCCTCGATAGGGAGTCGACTTCGCTTGATTGCGACCCTCATGGGGTCCACATGCTCACGCATGAACGTCCATTCTCAGCACATGCCCGCCTCGTCCAGCCGCGCCACCACGCGCGCGATCGCTTCCGATCCGCTCGACAGGACGGTGTTGCGACAGGCCTACCGGATGGAGGAAGAAGCCTGCATCGCGGAGCGTCTCGACCAAGCGCGCGCCGTCAGCCAGGCGCATGAAAATTCGCACGCTCTGGCGGTCCGGCTGGTGGAAGGCGCGCGCAAGCGCAAGGCGAGCGGGATCGACGCCTTCCTGCAGCAATTCGGCCTCGCTACGGAAGAAGGCATCGCGCTGATGTGTCTCGCCGAGGCGTTGTTACGCGTGCCCGATGCGCAGACCGCCGATGCTCTGATCCGCGACAAGATCGGCGATATCGACTGGCGCGAACATCTCGGCGAAAGCAGCAGCACCTTCGTCAACGCCGCCACCTTCTCGCTTATGCTGACGGGCGAAGTGCTGGAGCGTCCGCTGGAAAGCCAGAAGGGCATGCGCCGCACTCTGAAGGCGGCTGTCAATCGCCTCGGCGAACCGGTGATCCGCAAGGCCACGCTTCAGGCGATGCGCATCCTCGGCGGCCAGTTCGTGTTTGGCCGCACCATCGACGAAGCGCTGAAGCGCGCCCAGCCCGAGCGCGCGCGCGGCCTCACGCACAGTTTCGACATGCTGGGCGAAGCGGCGATGACCTTCGACGATGCCGAACGCTATCGCGTATCCTACGAACAGGCGATCGATCGCCTCTCGCGCGAAACTGCATCGGGGCTGACCACATCGCCGGGCATCTCGGTCAAGCTGTCCGCGCTCTATCCCAAATATGACTTCATGCATGGCGATGCCGCCGTCGCTGCGCTCGTGCCGATCGTCCACGCTCTGGCGAGCCGGGCGCGCGATGCCGACATGCATTTCACCATCGATGCGGAAGAAGCCGAACGGCTCGACCTCTCGCTCGACGTGTTCGAAGCGCTGGTGGCCGATGACAGCCTGTTCGCGAACGGCAAGGCGGGCGGCTGGACCGGTTTCGGCCTCGCCATCCAGGCCTATCAGAAGCGCGGCGTTCCGCTGTGCGACTGGACCGCCAAGCTGGCACGGCGCCATGGGCGCAAGCTGTTCGTGCGGCTGGTGAAGGGCGCGTATTGGGATACCGAAGTCAAATTGAGCCAGGTGGGCGGATACAAGGATTTCCCTGTCTTCACGCGCAAGATCGCGACCGACGTGTCCTATCTCGCCTGTGCCGAACGGCTGCTGGCGGCGGGCGATCTGGTCTATCCCGCCTTCGCCACGCACAACGCCTACACGGTCGGTGCGATCAAATCGCTGGCCGAGCGTGAAGGGCGCGCAGCGTCGAGCGGGCAGGATACGCCCAAATTCGAGTTTCAGCGCCTGCACGGCATGGGCGAGGACATCTACGGCGCTCTCGCCCAGGAAGAGGGCAATGCGCGCACCCCGGTGCGGATCTATGCGCCGGTCGGCAGCCACAAGGATCTGCTCGCCTATCTGGTGCGGCGCCTGCTCGAAAACGGGGCCAATTCCAGCTTCGTCAATCGCATGGCGGACGTCGATGTCCCTGCCGAGGATCTCGCCACCGATCCGGTCGCTGAGCTGGCGGCGATGGCGCCGCGCCGCAATCCCGACATCCCGCTGCCGAAGGATATCTTCCCCAACCGCGTGAACAGCGCCGGGATCGACCTCGCCGATCCGCTGGTGCGCGAACCGCTCTTGGAGCGTCTGGAAGCGCTCGAAGAGAAGCACTGGCACGCCCAGCCCACTTTCATGAGCGACGAAGAGGGCGAGATCGCCCCGATCGACAAGCCGCACGATCTGAACGACGAAGTCGGCACGCGGCGCGATGCGCTGCCGCACGAGGTCGAGGATGCGATCACCCGCGCGCTCGAGATCCAGCCGCGCTGGAACGCTTTCGGGGGCGAGCGCCGTGCGCTCTTGCTGGAAGAGGCGGCGGATCTGTTCGAGGAGCACACTGACGAATTCCTCTCGCTGTGCCAGCGCGAGGCGGGTAAGACCCTGCCCGACGCGGTGCTCGAACTGCGCGAAGCGGTCGATTTCCTGCGCTATTACGCGCTCGAGGCGCGGCGCCAATTCGCCGAGCCGATCATGCTGCCGGGCCCGACGGGCGAAGAGAACCGGCTGACCATGGCCGGGCGCGGCGTCTTCGCCACGATCAGCCCGTGGAATTTTCCGCTGGCGATTTTCATCGGCCCTGCCGCCGCGGCTCTCGCAGCAGGCAACACTGTTGTAGCCAAGCCCGCCCCACAGACGCCGCTGATCGCCGCCTTCGCGGTTAGGCTGTGCCACGAGGCGGGGATTCCGCCCGAAGTGTTCCAATTGCTGCCCGGCGCTGGCGAGGTCGGTGAGATGATTACGTCCGACCCGCGCCTTGCCGGCGTAGCCTTCACCGGATCGACCGCCACCGCCCAGGCGATCAATCGCGGTCTCGCTGCGCGCGAGGGGCCGATCGCCACACTGATCGCAGAGACCGGCGGCCAGAACGCGATGATCATCGATTCGACGGCCCTGCCCGAGCAGGTCACGCGCGACGTCGTTGCCAGCGCCTTCCAGAGCGCAGGCCAGCGCTGTTCGGCCCTGCGCACGCTCTACATCCAGGAAGACGTCGCTGACGAGATGCTGACGATGATCCGCGGCGCCTTCGAAGCGCTGACGATCGGCGATCCGCAGGATCTCGCCACCGATGTCGGCCCGGTGATCGATCCCGACGCCAAGGCCGCGCTCGAACGGCACGTCGCCCGGCGCAAGAAGAACGGGCGGCAGGTCTGGCGGCGCAAGCTCAACAAGGGGCTGGCCGCCGGATGCTTCTTCGCGCCGACGATCATCGAGATGGATTCGATCCTCGATTTGAAGCGCGAGAATTTCGGGCCGATCCTGCACGTCGTGCGCTATCGCGCCGATCAGCTGGGCCAGGTGGTCGAAGATATCAATTCGACCGGCTACGGCCTCACGATGGGGCTCCATAGCCGGTTGGAAGCGACGCGCGAATTCGTCGAGGCGAGGGCGCGGGTCGGCAATTTTTACGTCAACCGCAACCAGATCGGCGCGGTCGTCGAAAGCCAGCCCTTCGGCGGCGAGGGCATGTCGGGCAGTGGCCCCAAGGCGGGCGGCCCGCATTACGTCGCGCGCTTTGCGACCGAGCGCGTGGTCTGCATCGACACCACGGCGGCGGGCGGCAATGCAACGCTGCTCGCATCGCTCTGACGCGCCTTTTCATTGAAGGTTCAAACACGAACGGGTTAGGACGCGCATCATGCGTATCCTGACCCAGTTCGTTCTCGCCCTGACCGCCCTTTTCTGGGCCGCCGCCGCGCAAGCCGAGGTGCGGGTGACCTTCCACAGCTTCGACGGGTCGGTGCTGTTCGGGCGCTATCCCCACACCTTCATCTCGATGGAAGGGACGCTGGATGACGGCACCCCGGTAAAGGAGAATTACGGCTTCTCCGCCAAGAGCGCTGGGCCCGCCGTGCTCGCCGGGCCGGTCAAACACATCGTGATGACCGAGAAGGACAAATACGTCCGCTCCACCAATCGCCATTTCACTGTGACGGTGGACGATGCCAAATATCACGACATCCGGCGCGAGGTCTTCCGCTGGCGCCACGCGCCGGGCAAGTATTACGATCTCGACACGCGCAACTGCATCCACTTCGTCGGCACGATCGCGCAGATGGTCGGCGTGAAGGTGGACTATCCCGAAAAGATGCTGCGGCGTCCCAAGGCCTGGCTCAATCACATCACTGCGATGAACCCGCAATTGGGTGCCACCCAGATCGACTGAGGGTAAATGCGCGGCAACGCTTGCCCGCCGGTCCGCCATCGGCGATCACATTCCAATGGCGATTCTCTCCGACAAATGGATCCGCGACAAGGCGCTGAACGAGGGCATGATCGAGCCCTTCGTCGAAGCGCAGCGGCGCGACGGCTGCATTTCCTACGGGCTCAGCTCGTTCGGTTACGATGCGCGGGTCGCGCCAGAGTTCAAGATCTTCACCAATGTCGACAGCGCGGTGGTCGATCCCAAGGATTTCGCCGCCAACAGCTTCGTCGATCGCGAAACCGATGTCTGCGTGATCCCGCCCAACAGCTTTGCGCTCGCCCGCACGGTCGAATATTTCCGCGTGCCCGAAGACGTGCTGGTCATCTGCCTCGGCAAGAGCACCTATGCGCGTTGTGGGATCATCGTGAACGTCACCCCGCTGGAGCCGGGCTGGGAAGGGCATGTGACGCTCGAATTTTCGAACACCACGCCGCTGCCTGCGAAGATCTACGCCAATGAAGGCGCGTGCCAGTTCCTGTTCCTGCAGGGCAACGAACGGCCTGAAGTCACTTACAGCGACCGGGCGGGCAAATATATGGGCCAGCGCGGGGTGACGTTGCCGAGGCTTTGACTCGAAAGCTCCCCGCGCGCATTCAGGCGCTACAGGGAGAACGATGATGAGCAAATCCGCACGCGAATTCGATATCGTGGTCTATGGGGCGACCGGTTACACGGGCCGCCTCGTCGCCGAACATTTCGTCCGCGAATATGGGAGCGCCGCCGATGCTCCGAAATGGGCGATGGCGGGCCGCGACCCAGGCAAGCTCGAGCGGGTGCGCGACGAGATCGGTGCGCCGTCCTCCACCCCTCTGATTGTCGCCGATGCGGAGGACACCGCCTCGCTCGATGCGATGTGCGAGCGCACGAGCGTGGTGCTCTCCACGGTCGGTCCCTATCAGCTCTACGGCGATGCCCTCGTCGCCGCCTGCGTCAAAGCGGGCACCGATTATGCCGATCTTTGCGGCGAACCGGCCTGGATGCACGAACAGATCGCGCTCCATCACGAAGCCGCCAAGAAGACCGGCGCGCGCATCTGCTTTTCGAGCGGGTTCGATTCCATCCCCTTCGATCTGGGCGTGCTGATGCTCCAGAAGGAAGGCAAGACGCAGAACGGCAGTCCCGCTCCGCGTGTGAAGGGCCGGGTGCGCGCGATGCAGGGGACGTTTTCGGGCGGGACCGCCGCCAGCCTCGGTGCGACCATGAAGGCGGCGGCGAAGAAGCCATCCCTGATCAAGATCCTCAACGATCCCTTCGCGCTGACGCCCGGTTTCGAAGGGCCGGACCAGCCCAACGGCTTGATCCCGCATTACGAGGACGAGCTGGGCAAATGGGCCGCCCCTTTCATCATGGCCTCGATCAATACGAAGAACGTCCACCGCACCAATTACCTGCGCGGCCATCCCTACGGAAAAGACTTCCGTTACGATGAGATGATGCTGACCAGCCCCGGCGAGGCAGGCAAGGCCGCCTCCGATGCGGTGACCAAAATGCTCAAGAACCCCTTCGGCGCGAAGCCGCCCAAACCCGGCGAGGGCCCGAGTGCCGAAGAACGCGAGAACGGCCATTACGATCTCGTCTTCGTGGGAGAATGGCCCGATGGGAAGCGGATGCATTACGCGGTCAAGGGCCGTTACGATCCGGGTTACGGATCGACCAGCCGGATGCTGGGCGAAACCGGCATGGCCTTGCTGGAATGCGACGAGCCTGGTGGAGTCGGCACGCCGGGCAGTTTCTTGGGCGAAGCGCTCGTCGAGCGCCTGCGCGACCACGCCGCGCTCACTTTCCAGTTGGAGAAAGGTTGAGCGCGGTGCCATGATCCGTCCCCGACCAAACGGGGAGAGATTTCATGGCTACCATTGCGGCGATCGCCGGGCGCATCTGTATCGCGCTGCTGTTCATTCTGGCCGGCCTCAACAAGGTGATGGATCCGGCCTCGACCGCCGAATACATCACGGCGCAGACGACCCTTCCCGGCAGCCTCGCCATGCCGACCGGCGTGTTCGAGATCGTTGCCGGGCTGATCCTGGCGAGCGGGTTCATGACGCGGCTGGCCGCCGTGGTTCTCGCCGGCTTTACCGCGATCACGATCGTGCTGTTCCATTACCAGGTCACCGACCCGGCCCAGGCGCAGGCGGCGCTCAAGAACCTTGCCGTGATCGGCGGGTTGCTGATGGTGTTCGCCTATGGCCAGGTGCGCGGCAGGATCGGCACGGTGGCCGAACGCGACAAGCGGATGGAAGCGGAATTGAAAGCGGCTCGCGCCGAAGGTCGGGCGGAAGGCGCGGTCGAGCGTCCGACCGACTGAGAGCGATAGAAACCCGGCGCCGCCTTTCCGATCGGGATTGGCGTTGCCGGGTTTTCCGACCGGCTATCGTCAGAAGCTGGCGAGCAGGCTGACTTTGAAATTGCGGCCTGCCAGCGGCACGAAATCCTTCGTGAAGCTGGCATGGCGGCGCCCGGTGACGTCGAAGATATTGTCCGCCTTCACCATCACGCGCACCAGATCGTTTCCGCGCAAGGGGCTGAAGGCCAGCGAGGCGTTGACGAAGGTGAAATCGTCGGTGGTCGTCTCGAACGGCGCGATCTCGTCCTGTTCGCCGAAATACTGCACCTCGACCCGGCCGTCGATCCCGGCAAAACCTGCATCGAGGGCGGCAAGGGCGCTGAATGGCGGGATGCGCGGCAGCGGGGTGCCGTCGTCGAGCTTGGCCTCGATATACGATCCGCGCAGATCGGCGCCGAGCGTGAAGCGGTCGGACTGGACCAGCGGCAGTTTCACCTCGCCTTCGATCCCGAAATAGTCGGCATCGGACTGGAGATACTGGAAGACCGGCAGATCGTCTTCTTCCGCGCCGGTGGCTTGCAGGAAGATGTAGTCGTCGAACCAGTTCTGGAACACCGAGACCGATACCCGCGATCCGGTGATGCCGATGCGAAGGCGGTCGTCGCCGCCCGGCTCGTAGACCAGCGACAGCGCGCCCGAGAACAGGTCGAAATCGCGTTCGACGCCCAGCGGGACCGATTCGATATTCGCCATTTCGTAGCGCGCGGCGCCTTCGATCTGGAAAAAGTCGAGATCGTATTCCTGGAGCGCGAAGATCGCGAACTGATCGGTGCGGTTGGGCGCGACGAAGGCCTCGTCCCCGATCGCTTCGAAATCGCGGTAGTAATACTGGACGCCCAGCGTTCCGCCGAGGCGGCCGCTGTCGTTCTGAACCAGCTCGGCGCGCGCCTCGATGCCAGCGACGTCGAACACGGTGCCGACCTCGTCCCCTTCGAACTCGGTGTGGGTATAGTCCGAATAGCCGACCCGCGTTCGCAGCATCGAGAAGAAGCCGTCACCGAGTGCGAGTTCGCCGCGCATGTCGGCGCGAAATTGCTTGAGCCCGATCGATACCTGCTCTTCGCCGCCTTCTTCTTCGCCTTCCTCGCCCCCTTCATCGCCATGCGCATGGCCGGTGCCCGGACGGCCCGGAACACCATAGGCGCTGTCGTAATAGCCTGCCGAAAAGCCCAGATTGCTCTCGCCCGCGAACAGGGTGAGGCCGCCATTCACCGAATAGGTTTCGGTATAACTGTTGGGGAGGATGCCGCGCTGGTCGGCGGCTTCCTGCAATTCGGCTGCTTCTTCGAGATTACCTTCGGCGGTCTCTTCTGCGACATCGGCGAGGATGTCCGCGCGTAAGGCGGGCGACAACGTGAAGCCGGGCACCTCCAGGTCATTGGTGTTGCGATACGACCCGTCGACATGGGCGACGAAATACTCGCCCAAGGGCAAATCGAGCGAGGCGGCCCCGCTTCTCAGATCATAGGCGGTGTCGGCTTCGGCCAGGACGTCCAGATGGAAGGGTTCGTTGAGGCGGCGGGTCGGGATGCGCTTATCGATGATGTTCACCGCACCGCCGATGGCTTGGCTCCCGTAGAGAAGGACCGCGGGGCCGCGCAGGATTTCGATCCGCTCGGCAGTCAGCGGCTCTACCGAGACGGCGTGGTCGGCGGAGGTGTTCGACACGTCGATCGCGCCGATCCCGTCGATCAGCACCTTGACCCGCTCGCCTTCGAAGCCGCGCAGCACCGGGCGCGAGGCACCGGGCGAGAAGCTGGTGGCGGACACGCCCGGCTGCTTGGCGAGGATTTCGCCGATCTGGCCATTCATCTCGCGCTGCAATTCGCGCCCTTCGACAAGCGACGTGCCGGCGAGTACGTCGAGCTGTTCCAGGCTCGTCCTCGCCAGCGGACCGGGCACTGTCGGTATCGGCCGAGGTCGGCTGTGCCGGTACCTGTGCCTGGGCCTGCGCGAAGCTGGGCGTGGCGGCGAGAGCGAAAGCGAGCGCGGCGAGCGAAGACGCGGTGCGGAGTGGCGAGTGGTTTGAACGATACAACATATCGCGCGCCATTAGCGATCCGAACGCGCGGTGCAAGCCTTGTTTCGCCCAAAGGAGATCGGACGGTGACGAACGGCATGGCTTGCGAGTCCCGACCTGCACGGCAATCGAAATTTCTTGCGCCCCGACCGCGTCGCGCCATAGCTGGCGACCACGGGAGGGACTTGGAATGACATCTGACAGTGGGCGTTCCGCGCGCCTTATCTGGAGCCTGCGCGTTCTCGGCCCGATCGCCGCGCTTGTCGTCTGGCTGGCGCTGGGCGGATCGCAGGGCCTTCCGCCGGACGCTCGCTTCGTCGCTGCGATTGCCACGCTGATGGCGATCTGGTGGATGACCGAGGCGATACCGCTTGCGGCGACTTCTCTCCTGCCAATCGTTCTCATCCCTGCCCTCACCGCGATCACCGTGGGAGAGGCGACGGCGCCCTATGCCAGTTCGATCGTTTTCCTGTTTCTGGGCGGCTTCCTGATCGCGATCGCCATGGAAAAATGGCAGCTGCATCGCCGCATCGCTCTGCTTACGCTCGAGCGCGTGGGCGCCGAACCCCGGCGGATCGTGCTCGGCATGATGCTGGCGACCGGGTTCCTGTCGATGTGGGTGTCGAACACGGCGACGACGCTGATGA
>LUMV01000210.1_pt1 | contig 12391 bp, 11 predicted proteins | sample 729731 | NCBI WGS metagenome assembly LUMV01 (sample SAMN03860301, study PRJNA289734) | marine metagenome | biome: seawater column; feature: ocean; material: water; isolation source: Red Sea water column Station 192 - depth 200m | place: Saudi Arabia: Red Sea | collected 2011-10-15 | depth 200 m
AGCTTCCGCTGGGATGACGGATATGGGTCACTTCGCCATTTCGCGTAGCGCGGTGATCACCGCCGACATCCTGCTGTCCGAACGCTGCCTCAAGCCGTGCGCGAGGGTACTAGCCCTTCAAGGCCCCCAGCATCTGCAGCGCCATAACCACCCGCACGATTTTGGAAGACCTGCACACCGGGATGGACGGCATCGGGGCCGGCCCGCCGCCGTTCAGTAAGGCGGGATTAGGAGCCGCAGGCGGAGACAGCCAAAGGCCACCTGCACGGTCGAACTTCCTGCAGGCGCTGGACAGGGTGCTGGTGGGGATGGGGTAACCGGCGAACGCCGATAAATTCAATCCCAACTGGGAAACCTGAAAACCACCCAAACTAATTGGCTGAGAACAACGAGGGCTGATCGTTCAAATTGAGAAGCTGATTACTGAAATTCCAGAAAACCGATAACTCTCGGATGATAGCCTTCCTAGGGTTTTCCTTCATTCCGGATACGAGTGAAAAGTCCTTATCAAACTGCTCTGTCAGATCCTGGAAAATCTCAGCGGGCGTTTCTTGTCTCATGAGATTTCCTTCAAATTGGAAATTTTGGAAATTCGCCCAATCTGCGCAGCCAAGACAGCCTCACGTGGCAAATGAGCGGTCGACAAATTCGAAAATCGAGGCTGTGCACGCGCTTTGTTGTAAGCCAGTACATAGCCACTATCGTCTTTCCGCTTCGGCGCAGAGAAAACCTCTTTAAAGAACCTTGGCGCCACCCCTGTGAATGGAGCAAAACACACGGCGCTTTCCATAGCGGCTTCGTCTCCCTCTTCATCATCGAGACGAATCTCGCGATCAAATAATTCGCGAGTCATACTTTTTGGATATGGTTCAATATAAACAACACGATCAATTCCTGCTGCGATTATGTGTCGGCCGCACATGTGGCAGGGAAACGTGGTCGTATAGACAGTACCACCATCAACAGACACCCCTCTTCGTGCCGCTTCAATGAAAGCATGCATTTCAGCGTGAACAACACGACCAAACTCAATCAGATTCGAAATTCGAAGATCTCTAAAGTCACGAGAGAACTTTCCAAATATTAAGTCATTCACAACATGATCTACGTCTTCGCTAGCGGAAGAATTGAGTCGACCCTTTTCTTTAAGAAATTCAAGCAGTTCTTTTACGACATCAACCTTTTTGACAGCGTTATAGTCCCGACCGGTTGTAAAGTCTCGATTGTCATTGGCCTCACCATCATCGGGCCAATGTGCCCCGCCCGAAGGAATGGGGACTTCGTTACACCCCCTTGCGACAACGAATCCATCCTTATCAACAATTACAGCACCGATTTGCCGCGATAGGTCTGCAGACCGAAAGGCCATTGCTTGAGCCTCAAACATATGTAGCTCATCGCGGGTCGGAGTTATGTAGGGATGGCCGAACATAAGCTTCAGAAAGCGCTTCATGCTTTCTTCCGAATCTCCTGAATTAGAGATAAAGATGTCCGCGAGATGAAAGGTGCTAGACAGATTTTGCCCTATTTTTGAGCCCGGCCTTTTTCTATCCAGATCAATTAATTCTCCGGCTTTAAAATTAAAGTCCTGCTGATCGGTGGTTTTTATTGACTTTTGAATCTGAGAAACCAGGTAAGCGCGACGATCTCTGAACGGTGAGAAGGCGGAAATCATCACAAACTTCGATCCGTAGATCTTACGAAGAAGCTTAACCTCGTCAGGATGTTTCAAACTATTTATGATATAGCATCTATTGTACAGCTCTATTTCGTCGTGGTCGTCGCTGCAGCCTTGATCCAATAAGAATTTTTGCCTTAGTGTACGTATTCGTGAGGTGATTAAAGGGACTAACGCCGCACCACTCCCCACTTGATTGCGAATGTGATCAGCGGCGTTCATTAAGTATCGAACTTTTTCATCGAACTTAGCAGCATCAATTTTTGCGCTCACCTCCGCAGAACATAGCGCTTGGATGAGTTTGCTTACTCGTATTTGAAAACACTGGTATTTGTATGCACTCAGCAACTCGGCGAGAGTCTCTGAAATTGCTGGCAAATCGGTACCTGCGGGTCCGGCAATACCGATAACAAGTTCTGGTTTCGGATTACTCGCATCGTAATGCCTCATTTGCCAGAATCCTCCAGAGCATTTTCGTTCAAAGCATAATAAATCAATAAATTAGTCGTTTGGCAAATACAACTTCTCGCCCTTCTCGCGGCACACCTCGCTCATTTTCACTCCGCGCGTTCCCCGCCCGCAAGCCTTCGGTGTTCGTCGACGCTGCGGCGCATTTCGCTGGCTTGCAGCTGGAGCGCCTTGCCGCTCAGGCGGATTTCGCGGCTTTGCTGGAAGAAGCCGAGCACCAGCCACAGGAAGGCCAGCGGGCTCGACACGCCGCCGAGGAAATCGCCCAGCTCGTTGAGGCGGAGATCGGCGGGGTTCTGGCCCTGCACGAACAGGTAGAGCGCCACGCCGCCGACATAGAGCGCCGAGAGGAGCAGCCCGACCAGCGGCAGGCGGCGGCGTTCGCGCCGGTCGTCCAATATCGCATCGGTATCGACTTCGGCCATGGCGCTCCCCTCTGTGTGGCCCCCACGGGGCGGCTCGTGCGACAGCCTATTGTGCCGGGCCCACCCCGTCCACTTCGTCTTCGGGAAGGTAGAGCTGCTCGCCCTTCTCGCGGAACGCGGTGAACTCCGGCGAGCCGTTGTCCATGTCGGTGATGAAGCGCTCGGCGAAGGCACCGTTCTTGATGTCGTCGAGGACGGCCTTCATGTTCTCCTTGACCCGCTCGTCGATGACGCGGGGGCCGGAGACGTAGTCACCGAACTCGGCGGTGTCCGAGACCGACCAGCGCTGCTTGGCGGCGAATTCGCGCACTTCCTGCGTGATCTTCATGCTGCAGAACTTCGGCCCGCACATCGAGCAGAAGTGCGCGGTCTTGGCGCCTTCGGCGGGGAGCGTCTGGTCGTGATATTGCTCGGCGGTTTCGGGGTCGAGGCTGAGGTTGAACTGGTCGCGCCAGCGGAATTCGAAGCGGGCTTTCGACAGCGCGTCGTCGCGGACCTTGGCCGCCGGGTGGCCCTTCGCCAGATCCGCCGCATGAGCCGCCAGCTTGTAGGTCACCACGCCCACCTTCACATCGTCGCGGTCGGGCAGGCCGAGATGCTCCTTTGGCGTGACGTAGCAGAGCATCGCGGTGCCGTACCAGCCGATCTGCGCTGCGCCGATGCCGCTGGTGATGTGGTCGTAACCCGGCGCGATATCGGTGACGAGCGGGCCGAGCGTGTAGAAGGGGGCTTCGCCGCAGGCCTCCAGCTGCTTGTCCATGTTCTCCTTGATCTTGTGCATGGGCACGTGGCCCGGCCCTTCGATCATCACCTGCACGTCCTGCTCCCAGGCGCGCTTGGTGAGTTCGCCCAGCGTGTAGAGCTCGGCGAATTGCGCCTCGTCATTGGCGTCGGCGATGCTGCCGGGGCGCAGGCCGTCGCCCAGCGAATAGGCGATGTCGTAGGCCTTCATGATCTCGGTGATCTCGTCGAAGCGCTCGTAGAGGAAGCTCTCCTTGTGATGCGCTAGGCACCATTTCGCCATGATCGATCCGCCGCGGCTGACGATGCCGGTGACGCGCTTGGCGGTCATCGGCACGTAAGGCAGGCGCACGCCGGCGTGGATGGTGAAATAGTCGACGCCCTGTTCGGCCTGTTCGATCAGCGTGTCGCGGAAGATTTCCCAAGTCAGGTCTTCCGCAATGCCGCCGACCTTTTCGAGCGCCTGGTAGATCGGCACGGTGCCCACGGGCACGGCGGAATTGCGGATGATCCATTCGCGCGTGTCGTGGATGTTGCGGCCCGTGCTCAAGTCCATGATCGTGTCCGCGCCCCAGCGCGTCGCCCAGACCATCTTGTCGACTTCGCTCGCAACGTCACTGGCAACCGCGGAGTTGCCGATATTGGCATTGATCTTGACCAGGAAATTGCGCCCGATCGCCATCGGTTCGCTTTCCGGGTGGTTGATGTTGTTGGGAATGATCGCCCGCCCCCGCGCGATCTCGTCGCGGACGAATTCGGGGGTCACATATTCCGGGATCGCGGCGCCCCAGCTATTCCCGTCGAGCTCGCGGCGGACATAGTCGCGCCCGATATTCTCGCGTTCCGCCACATATTCCATCTCGGGTGTGATGATGCCCTGCCGCGCGTAATGCATCTGGCTGACGTTCGCCCCGGATTTGGCGCGCAGGGGCCGGTGGTTGACGTTCGGGAATTGCGGCACGCCGCCCGAACGGTCGGGGCCGAGCTGGCCGTTATCCTCCGGCTTCACTTCGCGCGCATCGTATTCCTCGACATCGCCGCGCGCCATGATCCAGTCGCGGCGCAGCTTGGGCAGGCCAGCCTGAATGTCGATCTGCGCGTCGGCATCGGTGTAGGGCCCACTGGTGTCGTAGACGCGGACCGGCTCCTCGTCGCCTTCCAGCTGGATTTCTCGCATGGCGACACGCACGCCGCTGCCGCTTTTCGCGCCGACATGCACTTTGCGGCTGCCGCGGATCGGGCCGGTGGTGACACCGATCTCGAATTTGGAATTGATGTCTGCCATGCGTCTCTCTCCATCGCGACGGAGAGAGAGCGGATGTCCGGATCGAGGCCCGCCCACTCCCTCCGCCGATCTTAATCGGTTCAGGTTCGACGGGTCGGGCGGTGCTACGCGCCCCTCTCAGCGTCAGCACGCTCCCCGGGGATGGCTCGACACTAGGCGCGCCGAAGGGCATAGTCCAGCCATGCCAGAAACACCGCACGTCACCGTCCACCGCTTCGGGCAGGAGAAGCAGCCGGTGGTGCAAATCGACGGCTTCAGCGGCAGAGCGGACGAGTTGCTCGCTCGCGGACGCGCGGCGGAGTATCAGGACGGAGGTGCCAGCTATCCGGGCATTAGGGCCTGGTGCGAGCCCGATTATCTCGACCGCAACCGCGATCTCATGTTCTCCGCCCTCCAGCAGGTGTTCGGATTTCGGCAGGGGATCAGCCTCGACGTGTCGACCTTCTCGATCGTCACTCTGCCCGAGGAAAAACTAAGCCCGCTCCAGCGCATCCCGCATTACGATCATGCCAGCGGCGAAATCGTGGCGATCATGCATTATCTGCTGGGGCCGGAGAGCGGCGGGACCGCTTTCTATCGCCATCGCCGGACCGGGGTCGAAACGATCACGCCCGCACGCGAAGCCGCCTACAATGCCGCCTTGGCCGAGGACGAGCGCGAATACGGGATGCCCCAGCCGCGCTATCAGTACGGGGACAGCGATCGCTACGAACTGATCGGAGAGGTCGAGGCGCAGCCCGACCGACTGATCCTCTATCGCGGCAAGCTGCTGCATTCGGGCGTCATACCAGATCCCGCCGCGCTAACCGACGATCCGGCCGATGCGCGCCTGACGATCAACATGTTTCTGCGCGGACGGTGATCGCGGGGCCGGCTTCTATTTGAAGGTGTTCTTCACCTTCTTGCCCGCAATGATCCCGAGCACCAGGAAGACGACGAAGAGCACGGCCGCGATGACGGCAAGAACGATGGCGACGTCCACCATCGTCCCGGCAAGGCCCCCGAAACCGAGGATGGCCGCAACGGCGGCGATGACGAGGCAGAGGATCGCGAGTTTTATCATGGAAGGGGAATGGGCGGCACGGCTGCCGGTTCCTTGGCGCGAGAGGTTTCGCCCGATCGTCCACCGCAGGTTCACTTGCGGCTTGCTCCCTTGCACGAGTGGCCGCTACCGGCTGCGCTTCGATACTGTGCGCTTCTGCGCCTCCCGCCCCTGCCCTGACGCGATCGGGCATCGACCGGAGCGACCATGACCGAATTTCCGCCTCCCGCCGATCAGCCCGATCCCGCAGCCCCCGCCAAGCGAGGCGCGTTCACCCGCTTCCTCGACGGAGTGGAATGGCTGGGCAATCTGCTGCCGCATCCGGTCACTCTGTTCGCGCTGCTGGCGCTGGGCATCGTCCTGCTGTCCGGCATCTTCGGCGTGCTGGGCGTGGCGGTGGTCGATCCGCGGCCGCAGGGCGCGCCGGGCGTGGCCGAGGACGGGATGATCCGCGCAGTCAGCCTGATGAATGGCGACGGGCTTCGCCGCATCTTTACAGGGCTCGTCGATAATTTCACCAGCTTCGCGCCCCTGGGCGTGGTGCTGGTCGCGATGCTGGGCGTGGGCGTCGCGGAGAAATCCGGACTGCTGAGCGCGGCGGTGCGATCGATGGTGCTGGGCGCTCCGCCCAAGCTTGTCACGGTGGCGATCGTGTTTGCCGGTATCATCTCGAACACGGCCAGCGAAGTCGGCTATGTCGTTCTGATTCCGCTGGGCGGCGCGATCTATTACGCGCTCGGCCGCCATCCCCTGGCCGGAATGGCGGCGGCCTTCGCAGGGGTTTCGGGCGGTTACAGCGCCAATCTGCTAATCGGGACGATCGACCCGCTGCTCGCCGGGATCACGCAGGAAGCCGCGCAATTGATCGATGCCGATTATCGCGTTCTTGCGACCGCGAACTGGTATTTCATGGTCGCGAGCACTTTCCTCATCACGGCGATCGGCAGCTTCGTCTCGATCTACATCGTGGAGCCCCAGCTGGGGAAATACGACGCATCGAAAGCCGATCCCGACATTCTCGACGACGAGATGATGAAACCGCTCGACGCATCGGAGCGCAAGGGCCTGCGCTGGGCCGGGATCGCCATGCTCGGCGTCTTCGCGCTGATGGCGCTGACGCTGTGGCCCGAATGGGGCGTGTTCCGCAATCCGGAGACGGGCGACCGGATGGACTCGCCCTTCTTCGACGGTTTCGTGGTCTGGATCCTGATCTTTTTCGTGGTGCTGGGATACGCCTATGGCCGCGCCGCCAAGACGATGAAGAGCGATCGCGATGTGATCGACGCGATGGCGGGCGCGCTGTCCTCGCTCGGCCTTTATATCGTGCTGGTGTTCTTCGCCGCGCAATTCGTCGCGTTCTTCGGCTGGACCAATCTGGGCGGGATCACGGCGGTGACCGGGGCGCAATTCCTGGTCGATACCGGGATGACGGGGCCGACGGTGTTCTTCCTCTTCATCCTGCTCTGCGCGCTGATCAATCTCTCGCTCGGCTCCGCAAGCGCGCAATGGGCGGTCACCGCGCCAATCTTCGTGCCGATGCTGATGCTGATCGGCTATTCCCCCGAAGCGATTCAGGCTGCCTATCGCATCGGCGATTCGACCACCAACATCATCACCCCGATGATGAGCTATTTCGGCCTGATTCTGGCCTGGGCGACGCGCTATCAGAAGGATTTGGGCGTCGGCACGCTGATCGCGATGATGTTGCCCTACTCGATGTTCTTCATCGTAGCCTGGAGCGCGTTCTTCTATCTTTGGACCTTCATCCTCGGCCTGCCGGTGGGGCCGGGATCGCCGACCTATTACATACAATAAGGGACGGAATCAGACCCCCAGCCACCAGCGGATCACCATCGCGACCGCGCCCAGCACGGCGACGCTGCCCGCCCAAATGGCAACCATCCAGGCGAGGCGTTGCCAGAGAGGTTTTTCCTCGCTCGGTTCCGCTTCGCTGCTTGAGCGCATTAGTGATACCCCTCATGCCCGACCTTGCCGCGGAACACGTAATAGGCCCAGGCGGTGTAGGCGATAATCAGCGGCATGGTGATGGCGACGCCGATCAGCATGAAAATCTGGCTGCGTTCGGGCGCGGCGGCGTCCCAGATCGTGACGTCCGGCGGAATGACATACGGCCAGATGGTGACGCCCAGCCCGGCCATGCCGAAAAAGAACAGCGCCAGGCTGAGCCAGAACGGCTTCGAATGCCGTTCCACCGACAGCGCGCGAAGCAGCGCCAGAGCGATCAATCCGGTCAGGATCGGGACCGGCGCGGCGTAATAGATTTCCGGCGCGCTCAACCAGCGTTCTGCATAGTCAGCATTGAGAAACACGTTGTAGAGGCTCACCGCCCCCATCAGCACGAAAGTCGCCCAGGCCGCGCGCTTGCCGAGTTTGCGGGCGTGATGCTGGCTCTCGCCGTCGAGCTTCCAGACCAACCAGGTCGCGCCCAAAAGCGCATAGCCCGCCACCGTGCCGAGCCCGGTCAGCAGCGTGTACGGCGTCAGCCAGTCCCACCAACTGCCCGCATAGGCGCGATCGACCACTTCGATCCCCTGCAACAGCGCGCCCAAAGTCATCCCCTGCGCCATCGCCGCGACAAGGCTGCCGCCGGTAAAGGCCACGTCCCACAATTTGCGATGCGACGGATCGCGCCAGCGATATTCGAAGGCGACACCGCGAAAGACGAGGCCCAGCAGCATGGCAATGATCAGCGGATAGGTTGCGGGCAGGATCACGGCATAGGCCAGCGGAAAGGCCGCAAACAGCCCGCCCCCGCCCAGCACCAGCCAGGTTTCGTTCCCGTCCCAGACAGGCGCGATCGAGTTCATCGCCCGGTCCCGCTCCGGCCCGACCTCGAATGTCGGGAACAGAATGCCGATGCCGAGATCGAAGCCGTCCATCACGACATAGGCGAAGACGGCGAAGGCGATGATGAACGCCCAGATGGTGGTGAGGTCCATGGTCATGGCCGCTCCTCCGGTTCCTGCTTGCTGCCGGACAGGTCCTTGGTGGTCCCGTCGGACGGGTCCTGCGTGAGACCGGGCGTGATACCGGCAGTACGGATCGGCCCCTTGTCACCGCGCTTGACCCCGTATTCGCCCGCATGGGGAGCTTTGCGCATCAGATGGAGGATGTACCAGACGCCCGCGCCGAAGACGAAGAAATAGACCACGACGAAAGCGACCAGCGAAGCGCCGACCGCCGGTGCAGCGAGCGGGCTGGCGGCATCTTCCGTGCGCAGCAGATTGTAGATCACGTAAGGCTGGCGGCCCACCTCGGTGGTTATCCAGCCGGCAAGGACCGCGACGAAACCGCTGGGCGCCATGACCAGCGCGGCGCGGTGCAGCCAGCTCCAATCGTAGAGCTTCCCCCGCCACCGCGCGAGCAGGCTCCACAGCCCCACCCCCAGCATGGCGAACCCCATGCCGATCATGATGCGGAAACTCCAGAACACGATGGCGACCGGCGGCTGCTCGTCGTCGGGAATGGTGTCGAGCCCGGCCAGCGGCGCGTCGAGATCGTGCTTCAGGATCAGGCTGGAAAGCTTCGGAATGCCGACCGCGTAATCGAGCCGCTGTTCCTCGTCGTTTGGAATTCCGAACAGATAGAGCGGCGCGCCATCGGGGTGGCTTTCGTAATGCCCCTCCATCGCCATGACCTTTTGCGGCTGATGCTCCAGCGTGTTGAGGCCGTGCATGTCGCCCGCCACGATCTGCACGGGCACGACGAGCGCGGCCATCCACATCGCCATGGAGAACATCTTTCTCGCATGCGCGTTCGTGCGGTCCTTGATGAGATGGAAGGCCCCCACCCCACCGACCACGAACGCCGTGGTGATGAAGGCGGCCAAGACGGTGTGAACGAGACGATAGGGGAAGCTGGGATTGAACACGATCGTCCACCAGCTCGGCCCCGGCAGGAACTGGCCGTTGGCGCCCATCTCGTAACCGACGGGCGTGTGCATCCAGCTATTGACGCTGAGAATCCAGAAGGCGGAAATCGTGGTGCCGACCGCCACCATCAGCGTGGCGGCGAAATGAAGCTTCTTGCCGACCCGCTCCATCCCGAACAGCATCACGCCCAGGAAGCCCGCTTCGAGGAAGAAGGCGGTCAGCACTTCATAGGCCATCAACGGCCCGATCACCGGCCCGGCCACGTCCGAAAACACCGACCAGTTGGTGCCGAACTGGTAACTCATCACGATGCCGCTCACGACGCCCATGGCGAAGGCGATTGCGAAGATCTTCAGCCAGTATTTGAACAGGTCGAGATAGAGCGGCTTGCCCGTCTTCAGCCATAATCCTTCGAGAACCGCGAGGTAGCTCGCCAGCCCGATCGAAAAGGCCGGGAAGATGAAATGGAAGCTCACCGTGAAGGCGAACTGTATGCGGGCGAGCAGCAGGGCGTCGAGACCATCAAACATCGTATCGCCTCCGATAGACCAGCGGCCCCCTCGCGGCCATCGCGTTGCGCGCAATATCCGTTGCGCCGGAGAGCGGTTCGATCATCAGCGAGCAGCGCAGAGGAGGAACGCTTCGCGCTCCCGGCCTTTATTCACAGCAACGGGTCACGCACATCTTCGGGGGGAACATCATGGCGGAAGCATCCGCGCCAGCGGGCAGCAAACCGAAACTCGCCAAAAGCCTAAAGCTTTTTGACGTCTATGCGGTGGCCACCGGCGCGATGTTCTCGTCCGGCCTCTTCCTCCTGCCCGGCATCGCCGCGGCGCAAACCGGCAATTCGGTCTGGCTGGCCTATCTCGTCGCGGGCCTGATGATCCTGCCCGCCATGTATTGCATGGCCGAACTATCTACCGCCATGCCGCGTTCGGGCGGCACCTATTTCTTCCTCGACCGCAGCATGGGGCCCCTGATGGGCACGGTCGGGGGCCTGGGATCGTGGGTTGCAGTGGTGTTCAAGAGCGCCTTCGCCCTCGTCGGCATGGGCGCGTATCTCGCGCTCTATATCGATCTTCCGATCACCGTTACCGCCATCGCGCTGACCATCGCCTTCGGACTGTTGAACATGTTCGGCGCGAAGGAGACCACGCTGTTGCAGCGCATCCTGGTAGGCACGCTGGTCGTAATCCTCACCGCCTTCTGCATCTTCGGCCTCGCGCGGACGGGCATTGCCGACGCCTTCGCGCCCGAGCCCGGCTATGGCAGCTTCTTCCGCGACGGGTTCGGCGGATTTTTCGCCACAATCGGGCTGGTATTCGTATCGTATGCGGGCCTGACGAAAGTCGCCAGCGTGGCCGAAGAGATCGAGAACCCCGATCGCAACATCCCGCTCGGCATGACGCTGTCGCTCGCCACGGCGACGGCGATCTACACCTTTGGGACGCTCGTCATCGTCACGGTCATGCCCCCGGAAGAATTGTTCGGAAGCCTGACCCCGGTGGCCGATGCCGGCTCGCGGTTTCTCGGCTGGCTGCCCTACGATCTGGGCGTCACGCTGATCGTGGTGTCCGCCGTCGCCGCCTTCGCCTCGACCGGAAATGCGGGCATCATGTCCGCCTCGCGCTACCCCTATGCGATGGCGAAGGACAAACTTCTGCCCGCCCGCCTCGCGCGTCTGGGCAAGAGCGGCACGCCGATCCTGGCGATCGCCATCACCGTCCTCGTCATGATCGCGGTCCTGATCGTCTTCGACGTCGAATCGGTCGCCAAGCTCGCCAGCGCCTTCCAGCTCCTGCTGTTCGGCCTCGTCTGCCTGGCCGTGATCGTCATGCGCGAAAGCCGGATCGACAGCTACAGGCCGGGTTTTCGCACCCCACTCTATCCCTGGGTTCCGATCGCGGGTGTGCTGCTCGCCTTCTGGCTGATCCTCGAAATGGGCGCGGTGGCGATCCTGTTCACGATCGCCCTGTCCGTGGTGTGCGGGCTGTATTACCAGTTCTACGCCTCCAAGCGCGTGAAGCGGCGCGGTGCGATCTTCCACATGCATCGCCATCTCGGCCACAATACGTTCGAAGGCATCGAGCACGAGCTGACCGCGATCGTTCACGAGCGCACCCAGCCCCAGAACCTGAGCTACGAAAGCGTGGTGGCGCGCAGCGCGCTGATGGACCGCACGCGCGGCACTTACGATCGCAAGGCACTGATCGAGGAGATGGTCAGCGTCGGTCAGGACCGTTTCGGCATGAGCGAGGAGGCGATCCGCAACGTCTTCGAAGGCGAACGGATGGACGTGCACGCCATCCGGCCCAACATGTATCTCGCCTACAAGACCGTCCCCGATATCGAGGAATCGCAGCTCTTCATCTTCCGCTTCGGCAGCCGCGCCAGCGTCGACATCCTGGGCGCGCGCAACGTCCACACGCTGATGTATCTGATCCTGCCCGAAGAGCCCGCCGGGCTCGATCTCAGGATCGTCGGCCACCTCGCCGAAGTGGCGCAAAGCGACCGGTTCGAGGAACGCTGGCTGGCGGCGAAGGACGAGAACGAACTGGCCGAAGTGCTCGTTCGCGACGATCATTTCGTGCGCGAGCGTGCGGAAAAGATCCCGGCCCTGGCTTCGCAACTCGAAGTCCCGCTACGCGAGGTCGATCTGCCCGGCTCCTGCCTCGTCATGATGATCGAGCGCGCCGGACAGCTGATGATCGCCAAGCCGCGCCTTGAGCTGAAGGCAGACGATCTCGTCTCGATCCTGGGCGAACCCGAAGATCTCAGCCTGCTTTACGATCCGACCTACCTGGACCGATCGGAAGATTGATGGCGGAGAGGGTGGGAGGCACTTTCAAACTATAATAT
>LUMV01000462.1_pt1 | contig 12346 bp, 9 predicted proteins | sample 729731 | NCBI WGS metagenome assembly LUMV01 (sample SAMN03860301, study PRJNA289734) | marine metagenome | biome: seawater column; feature: ocean; material: water; isolation source: Red Sea water column Station 192 - depth 200m | place: Saudi Arabia: Red Sea | collected 2011-10-15 | depth 200 m
TGACGATACCGCCTGCAACCTCGCCTTCACCGTTCAGCTCGGCGATGCCGCGCCGCAGTTCCGGACCGATCTGGACATTCGCGACATCGCCGAGCGTGACCGGCACGCCGCCCGCTTCGGCGCGCAGCGGAATGCTGCGGAAATCCGCCAGAGTTCCGAGATAACCCGATGCACGGACCATATATTCCGCTTCGCCCATCTCGACAATTGAGCCGCCAGTTTCCTGATTGCCCGCCTGAACTGCCCTGACAACCTGCGCATGCGTCACACCCAGCGAGGCCATACGGTAGGGATCGAGAACGATCTGGTATTGTTTGACCATGCCGCCAACGCTGGCGACCTCGGCGATCCCGGGTATGGTCTGCAACTCGTAGCGCAGGAACCAGTCCTGCAAGCTGCGCAGCCCGGCAAGGTCGTGTCCGCCGCTACGGTCCACCAGTGCATATTCGTAGATCCAGCCGACCCCGGTGGCATCGGGCCCGAGCGTACTCTGAACTACTTCGGGCAGCCGATTCTGGACCTGGTTGAGATATTCGAGAACCCGCGAGCGCGCCCAGTAAAGATCGGTTCCGTCTTCGAAGATGACATAGACATAGCTGTCGCCGAAGAAGGAATAGCCGCGCACTGTTTCGGCGCCGGGGACCGACAGCATGGTTGTGGCCATCGGGTAGGTCACCTGATCCTCGACAATTCGGGGAGCTTGTCCCGGATAGTTCGAGCGGATCACCACCTGCACGTCGGACAGATCGGGCAATGCATCGACCGGTGTTGTCCTCACAGCCCAGAAACCGGCCAATGCCAGCCCGATCGCCGCCAACACCACGAAGAAGCGATTGGCAATCGAGCTATCGATAATGCGCGCAATCATTGGCCGGTCTTTCGGATCGAGACAATGCGGGGCCCGGTGTCGGCCTGCGCAAATGTGAAGGAAACCCGGTCACCGCGCGCGAAACCGCGCAGTTGCTCTGGCCCCTCGGTGGCGAAAGGCATGGTCATCGCTGGCCATTCGAGTGCAGGCACCGGGCCGTGCCGCAGGGTCACACTGCTTGAGGTGATACGCTCAATTGTACCGGTTGCCCTATAGGTTTGCGGCTCGTCGGCCTCGCTTGACGTCTGGTCTCGGGTCGCCGCCGATGGGGCCTGATCGACAGGACGCACATCGATACCGGTAAGACTGGCTTCGGAGTCGAGCAGGAACTGGCCCGAAGTAACGACCTGCTCGCCCGCAGCAAGGCCAGCAAGGACTTCGGTGCGCCCGTTCGCTTCGCGGCCGATGCGAATTTCTGCGGGGCGATAGCCGCCGCTTTCCTGTGCAATCATCACAAGAGTCCGCTCGCCAGTGCGAATGACCGCTTCCGAAGGAACCAGCAACGTCTCACGTCGCTCAGGTGCCAATGTGACTTGCGCGAACATGCCCGGTTTGAGCCGAAGCCCTAGATTAAGCATGGCGGCCCGCACGGTAATCGTCCTGCTTGTGTCCTGCGCGCTCGGCAGGATGGCGATGATCCGTCCAGCAAATCGCTCGCCAGGAAAAGCTGTGAGCGTCGCGCTGACCGGCTGCCCGACGCGGGCGCTTCCGGCCAATGCCTCGGGTACAGCGGCTTCGAGCCAGATCGGGCTGTAGCCGCTAATTTCGGCAAGGCTTTGGCCTGCCATGACGGTCATGCCCGGCCTTATACCGAGCGATGTGATTGCGCCCGATTGCGGCGCGGTGACGGTAATCGTCGATTGAGGTCTGCCGCTTCGAGCGACTGAGGAGATCACGCCTTCCGGCATACCGAGCAGTCGCAACCGTTGGCGGGCAGCATTGGTAAGCGCCGCGTCTCCTGTTGCCGCTACGGCAAGGAATTCCTGCTGGGCACCGCCCCATTCGGGGATCAGCAGATCGACGATCGGTGCACCTCTTGTAATCAGGTCTTGCGGCGCGTGACCATATGTCCGCTGCACAAAGCCGCCCGCGCGCGGCTGCACGATCGCTACTTCGCTACCGTTATAGGCGAGCGTGCCAGTCACACTCACATCCGGTTCCAACACGCCGTATTCGGCCTCGGCAGTGCGAATTCCGAAATTCTGCACTTGGGTCGAGCTGATACTGACGCCCTCGCCCGCCTGCGCTCCGCCTCCGGCACATTTTGGGACCAGTTGCATATCCATGAACGGAGATTTGCCCGGCTCATCGAAGCGCTGGTCGGGCACCATCGGGTCGTACCAGTAAAGCACTTCGTCGCAGCCGGTGTCGGCACCGAGCTCTTCGCCGCTGCTATCTCCGCCGAGCATCGACAAGCCGTATCCGGTCGCCAGACTGACAAGGGCGATGGCTGCGGCGGTCGCATAAGTGCGCTGGCGCGGCGTAAAACGTTCGAAAGCGGCGTTCATGGCCTGTCCTCCCCATATGTAAGACGTAGAGTTGCAGCGGCTTCGACAGCCATCTGTTCGCGTTCAAGGATCTCGAGTTCGAGCAATGCCAGCGCAGATTTGGCCGCGATCACATCGACGAGGTCTGCACGGCCAGCAGCGAAGCTGGCGGTCTCGAGCTCGGCACGGTCGCGCGCGAGCGGAAGAAGCTGATCACGCGCACGTTCCCACTGCTGCAGTGCGCTGCGCCACGCAGCCAGATCGGCTTCGAACCGGGCCCTGATCACTCTCAGGCGATCGACGCGCTCGGCCGAGGCGGCAGCGGCGTCTGCTTCGGCTGCCGCGATGCGCGGGTTCTGCCGCCTGTCGGTGAAGATGGGTAAAGTGACCGATCCCATGACCGATACGGCACTGCCGAAATCGGGATTACGGTGGCCATAAGTCACGCTGACACCGAAATCAGGTCGCTTTTCAGCGCGTGCCAGATCGGCTGCAGCTTCGGCACGTCGCTGCTCGGCATCCGCCAGACGCAATTCCGGATTGGCCTCCAACGCGAACCGAAGCTCTTCCGGGTCCACGGTAACTTGGGGAGCGCCCCCCGCAGCGACGGGCTCGCTTCCGGCGATATATCGCTGCAGCCGGGCACGCGCGGCTGCGCGCGCGGCCTCGATCCGGGTAATGGCATCCTCGATTTCGAGAAGCTCGCGCCGGATCGCAAGGCTTTCGGCAGGTCTGGCCGATCCCGAAGCGACGGCACTGACTGCGACCGGAACGAAGTCCCTTAAGCTGTCCAGAGAGTCGCGCGCAAGAGCGAGGCGCTGCTGAGCATAATACAGGCCAATCCAAGCCGTCCCGGCCTCGGCGAGGATGGAACGTTCGGACAAGCCAAGACGGGCTTCGGCAATACCGATTTCGGATCCGGCAAGGCCGTATCGTGCTCGCCGCCTGGCAAGATTGGGAATTTCCTGCTCGATGCCCACCGCGAGCTGCGTCGGCAATTGCGCATACGGATTAAATGCAGCGGGTCCGGTGACCGGCAAGTTCATCACGCCTGCACGAACGCGTGGATCGGGCAATTCGTCCGCTGCGTCCGCAGCATCGCGCCTCGCCTGTACACGCAAAGCGCCCGCTTCAAGCATGGGCTGTTCCGCCCGCGCCGCCGCAAGGGTTTCTTCATAGCCGACCGACTGCGCTTGGGCAGCCTGCGCGACCAGCAGGGCCGAAAACGGCACCCAACCAATTCGCCAGTTCATAAATCTCACTCGTGCAGAGCGAGCTGACGACATAACATGCCGCACCGGCGAAGACCGGTTCGTGCGGCTGCATCGTTCGTCAGTCTCGCAAAAGTCGCAACGCGCCTTCAGGGAAAACTAGACGGTGAGGATTGGTTTTGGAGGAGGCGATTCCGGTCGCGGTGGATCTGTTTCAAACCACGGGGCCGCAGAAACAAGGTAGCTCGGTACCAAACGAAGGGGCGCACCCTCCATTTCAGTCGCATTCGACAGAGCCAAAGGCGGCAAGCAATTCATGGCAATCACGCAATCGAGCGTCATGCTGGAACATGGTCCTGCCGGATCGGTGGATGTATCGTTATCGGCCATCTCGGCACAGTCGCTCATCTCCGCCGCCTCGATCTGAGGAAGGGCTGCCGCATTCGCTCCAACCTGGACAAAGAGTCCGAAGCCAAAAAGGATCAAGGTCAAGGTACGAATGAACTTCACCGGCCCGAGATAGTCGGGGGCGAGGCGATTGACAAGTAACGAGCGATTGCGGACGGGGACCGATCAGATCGCCCCGTCCGCTTTATCCGCGTAAAATCAATAGTCTTGTGCGACTAGCAGCATCCCGCCGAAGCTGGCTCCGAACTGGCCTCCGATACCTCGCGCACGAGGTCGCCGGTTTCCTTCTCAGCTGCGCTTCTGGCGATATCGGCCGCATCGGCGGTGACAGTAACAGGTGATGATGTCATCACCTCCTCAACGCGTTGGTCGGAGGAATTGCCTTTGGCAACACAGCGGCAGGCGATGTCCCTGTCGGTCACCACGCCCACCAACGCACCGGAATCATCGACAACGGGGATTTGGCCGCAATCATTATCGACCATCAGTAAAGCTGCCTCTTGCACGGTGCTCGATGGATTGCAGCATGCGGGGTTCGATGTCATTACGTCTTGGGCCTTCATGTCGCCTCCTACTCTTCGAAAATTGTAGTTTGATATGACAGAACTACGGTCTCCCCTTACCATGTGTTCCTATTTCAAAGCCGACTCGTTGGTCTTTCGCGCTGGTCCGTATTATCGGCTGCCGAGGAAACCCGAGGCTCGGCAGGAAGGGTGCCGTTAGTTAAATCCAATGCCCGCTCGCTGCGGAAATTGCTCTCGATGTGAGGGAAATCGATCGTTATTTCGTAACAGGGAGAAGGACTGCGTTTTCCCGCACGCTTTCGGGTTGGAAACTCTGTTAGATTGAGGTTTTTAGGCACCGCTCAAGGGTCGTGAGGTCGTTCAAAGTCGAAGCAAGGATCATATCTTGACTGACAACTCCGATAAACCTGTCGTGATCGTTACTGGCTCGAGCGGCTATATCGGCTCAGCCATCGTAAAGAAGCTTGCAGCGAGATACCGCGTGATCGGATTCGACCGCGACGCCGCTCCCCATCCCCCGGCAGAGGCCGAATGCGTCTGTGTCGATGTCACCGACCAGGCGAGCATCGATGCCGCCTTCGAACGCGTTCGAACCGCCTATGGCAAAAGGATCGCCTCCTTCGTCCACCTTGCTGCCTATTTCGATCTTACCGGTGAACCGAACCCCAAATATGACGCGGTGACGGTCAAGGGAACCGGTCGATTGCTCGACGCACTTCAGGATTTCGAAATCGACCAGTTCGTGTTCGTGAGCACGATGCTGGCCCATGCCCCCATCAAGGGCGGCGGGCTGATCGACGAGACCTCGCCGCTGGACACGGATCTGCCCTACCGCGAATCGAAGGTCCGCACCGAGCAGTTGATCCGCGAGAAGCGCGGCGACATCGATGCGGTCTTCGTGCGGCCTGCGGGCGTATACGACGATGAAGGCCATTCGGCGTTTCTGGCACAGCAGGTCGCGCGAATTTACGAGAAGCGGCCGAGCGCCCGCGTCTATCCCGGTGACCTCGACACCGGACAGCCATATTTGCACCTTGAGGATTTGCTCGACGGGATCGAGCGAATCGTCGACCGGCGGAGCGAGCTTCCCAGTGAATGGCCGGTTCTTCTCGGCGAAGATGACGTGATGTCCTATGGCGAACTGCAAAAGTCGCTTGGACGCCTGATCCACGATGAGGACTGGACGACGCGCACGGTGCCGAAGGGCCTCGCCAAGACCGGCGCCTGGGTCGAAAACGAAGTGCTTGGCGAAGAGACTTTCATCCGGCCGTGGATGGTGGACATTTCGGACGACCACTACGAACTCGATCTCAGCAATGCGCGGGAAAGGCTGGACTGGACGCCGCAGCACAGGCTGAGGACCGCCCTCCCGCGGATCGTCGAAGGTCTGAAAGCCGATCCTTCGGCCTGGTACGCTGAGAACAAGCTCAATGCCGCGCGGGTGGCCGGCAGCAATTTCGATGAAGCCGATGAGGCAGAGCCTGCCCCGCTAAGCGAAGATGCTCTGGCGGACCACGCCGGTCACATGCGCAAGATGCATTTCAACATGCTCTGGGTTCATTGGTTTACGATGTTGCTCGGCCTATGGCTCGCGACCACACCGTTTGTCTTCGGGACCTTCGACCAGAGCGAATTTACCGCTGCAGTCACGCGCATAACCGAGGATCGCGATCTCTGGGATCCCGCGCTACGAAGCTGGCTGACAGCCTGGAACGATTTGGTGAGCGGCGTGCTGATCATGATCTTCGCGGCCATTTCCCTTTCGCCGCGCGGAGGCTGGGCGCAATGGGCGAACACCTGTATCGGCATCTGGCTGCTCGGCGCCCCGTTGCTGTTCTGGACGCCCGATGCTGCCGTCTATGCCAACGACACTTTCATCGGCGCACTGGTGATCGCTTTCACCATCCTGGTGCCCATGATGCCGGGCATGGCTCCGGAAGGCATGATGGACGACAGCGACGTGCCGCCGGGTTGGACCTATTCGCCCTCGACCTATGTCCAGCGCATGCCGATCATTATTCTCGGCGCCGTCGGTTTCTTTCTTTCACGTATCCTCACGGCATATCAGCTCGGCCATATCGACGGCGTGTGGGAGCCGTTCTTCGCTTCGCCAAGCGCGCTCAACGGGACCGAATACATCATTACCTCCGATGTCTCCAAGGCCTGGCCGGTGGCCGATGGCGGCATCGGTGCGATGAGCTACATGTTCGAGATCCTGATGGGCGTCATGGGCGGCAGGGCCCGCTGGCGGACCATGCCCTGGATGGTGACACTGTTCGGCATCGTCGTCGTGCCCCTCGGCGTGATCAGCATCTACTTCATCATCATCCAGCCGATCATGATCGGCACCTATTGCACGATCTGCCTCATGGCGGCGGCCGCGATGCTGATCATGATCCCCTATTCGCTCGACGAGCTGGTCGCGATGGGCCAGTTCCTGGTTCTCAACACGCGGCGCGGGCGACCGTTCTGGCGCTCGTTCTTCCGCGGCGACGCGCTGCCAGGCGGCAGCAAGGACTCACATCCCGGTTTCGATGCTCCGCTCGCGGCGATCGGCGGTTCGGCGGCGCGCGGGGTCACGGTCCCATGGACATTGGCCATCAGTGTGCTGATCGGTGCTTTCCTGATGTTCTCCAGGCTCGTTCTTGGGAATGTACCGCCTCTTGCTGACAGCGACCATCTGGTCGGCGCGCTGGTCATCACGGTATCGGTAATTGCCATGGCGGAGGTCGCAAGGCCATTGCGCTTTCTCAACGTCGCGTTCGGTGCCTGGCTCATCGTGGCTCCGTGGCTTATGGACGGAGGCGCCAGTACTGTTGGCAACGTTGTCGGTACGATGCTCGGAGCGCTTCTGATTGTACTGAGCCTGCCAAGAGGGCATCGGAGCGACGAACATTACGGAAGCTGGGACCGGTTCGTTGTTTAGCGGATCGGCATGGCGATGGCGGAGCCAATGCAATAGGATGGTGAGCTTTGGAGCCTATTAATACGGGTAGGCCCGAAGCAGTGTGGCGGGGCGCGCATCCCGCCCTGTGGATCGCCATTTTCGGCGGACTGATTGCCTTCGCCTGGGAAATGTTCCAGCTCCCGTTCTACAGCACTGACGGGCTTGGTCCTGTTGAAGCCGCATACCGATGTGGTCTGGCATCGTTCGGTGACGCGGGTATCATGGTGGCGGCCTATCTGGGCGCCTCGTTGGGAAACCGCCGAACACCTTGGCTTGTCGACTGGCCAATATCCCGCTTCCTTATCTATCTCGCCATCGGTCTCGCGATAACATCCGTGGTCGAAATATTGGCCGTTGGGGCTGCCTGGGGCTGGACCTACAGTCCCACTATGCCGCTAGTCCCTGGGACAAAGATCGGACTCGTTCCCATAATCATGTGGGTTCTTGTCCCGACCGCGACCCTTTGGCTCTCACGAAAAATGGGACTTGGGTCAGCCTAGTCGAAGCGAGCGAAAGTGATTCCTAATGAGCAGCGGTCGCCGGGATGAGCAGCGCGACGAATTGCATCAAGACTGTCACCATCAGGAGAGACAATCGTTACCCGGCCGCCGAAAACATCACCGTCTCCGGAGTCCACCGCAAGGATGGTTTTGATGGACCAGTACTCATGCGGTCACCTGCAATAATTGAAAGCGGTTGGCCTTCAATGGGCTTTGAAAGGAAGTTAGCGTAAGCCAGCAGAGGTCGTGCTATCACGTAACTGCCTGTCGGAGTCCCTTCTCAAGCAGAGCGCAACTCACCGCGCGCTTGACCGAATACCTCAATACTGCCCCAAATTGCTAGGCTGGCCATAATGGCGGCCACGACCAGGTCGGGCCACGCGCGCCCGGTTCCGAAGACACCCAGCGCCGCGCCCAGAACCGCTACATTGCCGATCGCGTCGTTGCGCGAGCAAATCCACACCGAGCGCATGTTGGCATCACCCGTGCGAAACCGGAACAACATCGCGGCAACTGCGAGATTCACCGCAAGCGCGACGGTTCCGATAATGCCCATGGTCCCGGCGTCCGGCGAGGCACCGACAAAGAAACCCCAGATCGCGGAGCCAAGCACCCATAGCCCGAACGCCAGCATGGTCGCTGCTTTGGCAATGGCTGCGCAAGCGCGCCACGCAAGCGCCATTCCGGCAACGCAGAGACTTATGGCGTAATTTGCCGCATCGCCCAGAAAATCGAGTGCGTCAGCCTGCAATGCACGCGAATCAGCAGCAAGGCCCGCCACGATTTCGACGCTGAACATAACCGCATTGAGAATGAGAGCGATCCACAGGATACGGCGCCACAGCGGATCATTATTCGCCTCGACGTCCTCGACAGGACCGCAGCAATTTTTTCCCATTCGCTCGACTCCTTGTGTCGAATCGATTTATACACCTTGTAGTCGCTACAAGGTCAAGCGATCGAGGGAAGCCTATGCGGATCGGTGAACTCGCCCGCGCGGCGGGCGTAAAAGCGGAAACCATCCGTTACTATGAACGCGAGGGCGTTCTCGCGTCCCCGCCCCGCACACAGGCCAACTATCGCGACTACGGTCCCGAGCACGCCCGGAGACTGAATTTCATTCGCCGCGCGCGCGACCTGGGGTTTTCCATGACGCGCATTCGCGAACTTCTCGAACTGGCCGACGACCGGTCGCGGGCCTGCCATGCGGTCGACACGCTGGCACGAGCGCACCTGGGCGAAGTCAACCGCAAGATTGCCGATCTGGAGGCTCTCCGAAGGGAACTGCGCCGGATGCTGGAAAACTGCGAGCAAGGAACGGTCGGCACCTGTCTGGTCATTGAAGCGCTCGCCGAGGGGACTGAAGCGTGAACGCGATATGGATCTATCCCCTTGCCGCGCTCGCCGAGATTGCGGGGTGCTTTGCGTTCTGGGCCTGGTTCAGAATGGACAGGAGCGCCTGGTGGCTCCTTCCCGGAGTATTGGCGCTCGTGTTGTTCGCCTATCTCCTTGCTCGCATTGAGGCGGATGCTGCAGGGCGAGCCTTCGCCGCCTATGGCGGCGTCTATATCACCGCGTCGCTTGGCTGGCTCTGGCTCGTCGAAGATACACAGCCGGATCGCTGGGATCTGCTAGGAGCATTGATCTGCCTCGGCGGTGCCACAGTCATCCTTTTCGCGCCACGCGTGGCCTGAAAGATCGCGACGAATCCCTGATACTGAAAACACCGGTCGACTTTTCAGGGATACGATTGTCGTTCGAGAACCAGGATTCGCGGACGAGCTCACCCCCAGGCGTCCGCAACAGTCTTGGTGGGGAGTTCCGCCCTGCCCAATCCCGTCTGGCATTCGATCTAGGGTCAGCTTTCATCTCAGTTCTCGCCTCCAAGCACGCAAAATGAAGGGGGCGCGAACATCAACGCCAAAAGCCTCACGCGGAGTTTAAAAACTGACCCGAGCACCACCCACAATGCGCCGCGGAACCCCTGGTCGCAGACCGAACGGGCGCCTGCTCACGGCGTATTGATTGTCGAGAACATTGTCGACGCGCGCAAACAGGGAGAATTTGTCAGTCAGCGCGTAACTTCCCGCAATATCGAAGACGATGCGATCATCGATCCTCTCGTTTTCAGCAACGGCTCCGCTTCCTGGATTGTCGCGCAACTCGGAAACGTAGTTGGCGCCAACGGTAGCCGCCGCACGTCCCATGTTTACCCCCGCTTCGACATAGAGCTGATGGCGCGCGATGTACGGCAGGTCATCGCCTTCGTTTACGTCGCCAAAAAATTCGCTGTCGAAGCTGCTGTCGAATTCTGCATCCGTGAACGTGTAGGCAAGCGAGAGCGGGAACGAGACCGAATTGGAAAGGCGAGGTTCAACCGCCGCCGACAGTTCCAGCCCTTTGACCGTAACCGCGCCGCCATTGAACTGATCGCCAATATCACCGACGCTGCAGCCCACGGATTGAGTGCAGTTGCCCAGAAGGTTCGAGTAGTCGTTGTAGAAGCCGATCGCGGAGACCTGGACCTTGTCGCTCCGATAGCGGACCCCGGCTTCGTAGTTCCAGCTTTCCTCGGCCCTTGCATCAGGATTGCCTGGACCGGGAGGTGAGAAACCGCGCGACACACCTGCCAGCAATATGGCATCACCCAACTCGTAGGTGGCGCCAAGACCTGGCAACCACTGATCGATATTGGTCTGACGGACACGTGTCGGCCCATTTGAGCGATCCGGGTCCGACCCGGCATAGTCGAGCCGGGTCAGGTCAATCCCTTCATACCTCAAGCCGGGAGTCAGTGTCAGGGCACCGATCTCGATCCGGTCCTCGATATAGAACGCGATCGCCTTTGCTTTCGCTTCCCGGTTGGCTTGCTGACCAAGATCGGTCTGCCGTTCGAAGACGAGATCACCCCCGATCTGTGAGTAGAATTCCTCGTTTTGCAGCCTGTCTTCCTCATCCTCGTGGTAGCGGACAGATACGGCAAGGTTGTGCCTCGCGCCGCCCATCTCGAAGGGGCGCTCAAGCGAAATCTGAGCGCCTTCGCTGCGATAGACGCGGTTGTTGTTCCGTATGCGAACCGCGCCCTCGAAGCTATCCGCCCCGCGCAAGATGCTAAGCGCCCCGGCATTGTCCTCTGGATTAACGAAAACCGAGCTAATTGAATCGAAGCTGCCATCGCCGTCGAAGTCGATATCCTGGAGCTTGGACCAGCTGCGGGCAAAGTCGTTCCGGTACAGCGTAGCTGTGATCCTCGTTCCGTCAGAAAATGCCAAGCTGCCGGTAACGCGATATTGATCGTGCTCACCGGAAAAAGCGTCGCGCTGGCTTGCCGCATAGCGACGATAGGGCTCCGCGGCGAAATCGGTGTCGGCAAGTCCAAGGTACGTCTCGTTGGCTTCAAGGTCCGATCGGCCATAGACGAATTCCAGTCGCGCCTCGACAGGCGCGTCCGGTGCTGTGTGAACAGCCAAGCGTCCACGGTAATCCTGTCGCTCGAAACCGGTGTCGGCGTCGGGAAGCCCATCAATCGTCTTGAAGCCGTCGCTGCCCTGCTGGTAGGTTTCAAGCAGCGCGCCGACGTAGTCCGTGTCTCCACCGACCCAGGCCTGTCCCTGATAATAGTCGCGCGACCCGTATTGCCCGGAAGCGTAGCCAGCCAGCCCGTCGGTCGGAATGTCGGTCGACCGAAGATTGACCGCCCCGCCGATCGTACGGGGCCCATAGCGAATGGCGGCAGCCCCTTTCGTGACTTCGACCGCCTGCATGCGCCCGCTGGCCGGGAAATAATACGCTGCCGGCGCGGCATAGGGAGCAGGCGCGATCAGCACGCCGTCTTCCATGAGCGTGATGTTGCTCGAACGCTCGACCGGGCTGCCGCGCAGACCGATATTCGGGAATAAGCCGAACCCGTCTTCCTCCTGCGTGTTGACGCCGGGGACCTGTCGCAGAACGCGATTTACATCCCCGTGATCGAACCGGCGCAGATCCTCGCTGTCGATAAGATCGGCCGATCCCGCGATACGGTAGGGATCGATCCGGCCGCCGACCACAATGATCGAATCCACCGGGTTCTCCCGGCGCTCGTCTGCAATCTGTTCGGCGCGCACCTCTCCGTCATCAGGCCCGGTAGTCTCTTGTGCCACCGCCGGTGCGGACAAAGCGATTGCGAGGGACGAGACGGCAGTACGATACATAAAAACTTCCTGTTCTCCGAGTGTGGAAATCCGGGCCCTAACCTTATTGCACTTGCCTCGCAAGAGCAAAAACACGCTTTGGGAAAATTTCTCGGCAGCGCTCGTGCGGGTAGCTGTGCAGCGCAGCGCGGGGGATTTGCGACACCGATGAGGCAAGGATGTGGTAATTTACCTGAGCTTGAAAGAGTAAGCCCTGTCTCTTATACAC
>LUMV01000734.1_pt1 | contig 12318 bp, 9 predicted proteins | sample 729731 | NCBI WGS metagenome assembly LUMV01 (sample SAMN03860301, study PRJNA289734) | marine metagenome | biome: seawater column; feature: ocean; material: water; isolation source: Red Sea water column Station 192 - depth 200m | place: Saudi Arabia: Red Sea | collected 2011-10-15 | depth 200 m
GCCGGTCAGCGACCATGCGAGCGACGCGCTGCTCAGCGCCGCCTGGCTCCGCGCGATTGCCGCCGATGCCGCGCCCTGGTCCCCCGCACCGCTCACCCCGGCGATCGCGCGCACCGAGGGCTGGACCTTTGGCATAATTTGACGCAAGGGGCGCGAGCGCGCCGGCTTAGCTCAGTTGGTAGAGCAACCGCCTTGTAAGCGGTAGGTCGTCAGTTCGAGTCTGACAGCCGGCACCATAGCGCCCGATAATATCCTCATCGCGCCGTCCGCAATTTGCATTGACAGCCGATGCATTCGGTCACGCCATTCGCCAAGGCAGTTCCAGAGAGACACCGAAGCGCCCCTCGCCAACAGGCCCGGACGTCATCGCGTAATTGCCCTGGAAGCGAGCGCGTAATCGTTCGGCCACATTCTTGAGGCCCACTCCCAAACCCGACGTCTTCGGCATATCCCCGTCATTCCGGGGCATGTCGTTTTCGATCGCGATGCACAGCCGATCCCCTGCCCGGCCGGCCCTGAGCAATATCTCAACCCTGCCGCGGGTCGCACCTACGCCATGCTTGAGAGCATTTTCGATGAGCGGTTGCAGGATAAGGCTTGGGACCAGCGCATCGGCCACATCGGGGTCGGCGGCTATCGAAAAGCGCATGCGGTCGGAAAACCGCTCGCGTTCGATCTCCAGATATTCTCGCTGCAGTGCGATTTCATCAGCAAGCGGAACGTCATGGAATGGATCGAGCGCCAATGTTGTCCGCAGAAAAATGGAGAGGGAAAGCACCATGCGTTCGGCTTGCGTGGCGGCACCTTCTTCGATCAGCCCGGCAATCGAATTGAGCGTATTGAACAGGAAATGCGGATTTATCTGATAGCGCAGCGCGCGCATCTGGGCACTCAGCGCCTCTTCTCGTATGGCGGCGAGACGCACCTTGCGGTCGTTCAACTCGAACGCATAGATCAACGCGACGAACAGACATCCCCAAGCGAAAAAAATCGCCCATGCCGCTCCAAAATAGACCGTGAGGTCCGTCGCGCGCATTGGCGCGAGATGCAGAATCGCCGCGATTGCAGGGTACAATGCATGGAAACCAGCCCATAGTGCAGCCAGCACAACCGACAGCAAAAAGGCCGCGATCATCAGGAGAGGTAACGAATCTTCCGAAGTACGACGTCGCACCGATCGCTCGTGCAGCATGAAGATGAGGTAGGACAGGCCAAGCGCCAATGCCGAGAGCGATACAAAATCTACAAATCTGTATAGCAGGAAGGATCGTGAGACGTCGCTCGTCGCGCCGATGATGAATGCCGCCACGATCATGACAAAAACCCAGAACGCGATACCGAATCTGATCGTGGCAATACGAATGCCCCGCGCATTTGCCGGTCGGTTTCTGAAATTCACGTCCAGCGCTATGTCATCGGGATTCATGACAGCCCCCTCCAGCCCCTGTTGCACGCCGCAAGCTCTGCACCGGCGTTTTGGCCGACACCAGCCGAAACACTATATGTCGCGGGTTGCCGCCTATTGTGAACGATAATCGCGCCGCCTCACCGGCGATAGTCCTTGGCCCGGAGACCGTATTTCGTCAGCCGGTCGTAGAGCGTCTTGCGCGGCAAGGACAATCGTTGCTGTACCTCGTCCACCTGTCCCTTTGCGTCGCGTAGCGCATCCTCGATCACCGCGCGTTCGAAGCGGGCGACCATTTCGCGCAGGCTTTGCGGCTCCGCATTGAGGGCAGAGCCTTGCGCGATGCGCGTCAGGCCCGTGACGAAGTTGCGCGCGAAGGTGCGCAGTTCGCGTATATTGCCCGGCCAGTCGTGGCTGAGCAAATGGCGCCATTCGGCTTCGCCGAGATCGCTCGTCTCCAGTTCCAGTTCAGCCTCGAAGGCGGCCACAAATTCGCGGAAGAGATCGGGAATATCCTCGCGTCGGCTCGCCAGTTCGGGCAGCGCAATCGCGATGCCGCCAAGCCGGTGGAGCAGTGCGGGATCGAGCGGCCGGGCGCCTTCTCCTTCGCCCGCGCTGCGCGAGATGGCGATGATACGGACGTCGACCGAACGTGGTCGCTCGGCGCCGATCGCAAGAAAACGGCGCGTGTCGATCAGGCTCAGCAACTGAGCTTTGGCGCGCTCGGGAATGCTCTCGATCTCGTCGAGAACCAGCGTGCCGCCTTGCGCCCGTTCGACGAGGCCCGACCGCGACAGCGCCACCGACGGATCGCGCCCGAACAGGATCAGATTCGCGTCGTCGTGCGTCAGAACGCCGGCATCGACGGTCACGAACGGCCGGTCGCGCCGCGGGCTGAGGTCGTGGACGAGCCGCGCGACGAAGTTCTTGCCAACGCCCGTCGGCCCGGAGATCATCAGGTCGACGTCGGCACGCGCGACTTCGGCGATCAGACGCTGCAGCCGCTCGGCGGTCTGCGACGATCCGCCGATCCGCCGATGCTCCCGCTCGCGCAGCGCGTCGCGCAGGCGCCGGTTCTCGAGCACCAGCGCGCGCCGGTCGTGCGCCCGGCCGATCGCATGCACCAGCCGCGAGACCGAAAAGGGCTTGGTAAAAAAATCCGCCGCACCATTTTTCATCGCCTCGACGGCCATCGCGACATCGCCGTGCGCGGTCGTGAAAATCACCTGCATTTCGGGATCGAGCGCGCGCAGATGATCGAAGAAGGCGATCCCGTCCATTCCGGGCATACGGATATCGCTGACGATCACGCCGGCAAAGGCGGGGGTGACGGCGCGCAGCGCAGATAAGGCGTCGGCGTGGGCGGAGACCTCGAAACCTTCGAGCGTCAGCGCCTGCACCGTCGCCTCGCGCAGCGTCTCGTCATCCTCGACGAAAAGGACCGTTGGCCGCACGCCGGTCATGCGCGCGGGATCGTCATGACGAAGGTCGTCGCGGATGCGTCCGCATCATAGGCAAGCTCGCCGCCAAGATCGCGCATGATGTCGCGCGCGATGACAAGGCCGAGGCCGAGGCCGTCGGGCTTGGTCGTCGCGAAGGGCCGGAACAGATCGTCGGCCTGCGCCGGCGAAAGCGGAGTCCCACTGTCGATCACGCGCAGGCAGACAGCATCGCCGCCCGCATCGACCGCGACTTTCACCCTGCCCCCCCAGGTCGATGGCGACGTGCATCGAGCGGATGCGATCGCGCAGCAGCAGCAGCGCCCCGTCGATCGCCTCGCCGAGCGGCATTTCGCGGCGGTCGGCCGGCTGACGCCGACTGAAGCGCCGCAGTTCGCCGGTGATCCGTCCGATCCGATCCGCCAGATCGACGATGCGGGCGAAATTGCCCGACGCCTGCTCGACCTCACCGGCCGCGAGCATCTTTTGCCCGTTCTCCGCAAAAACCCGCGTCGCGGCGACCGGCTGCCCGATCTCGTGCCCGACGCCGGCCGATATCTGGCCGAGCGTCGCCAGCCGGTTGGCCTGCGACAGCTGTTCGCGCAGCGTGCGGGTTCGCTCGTCGAGCAGCGCCTGCGCGCGCGCATCGCGGCGCCGGCGCATCACGACGCCCGTCGCGGCAAGGACCGCAAGCACCAGAAAGCCGAGCGCCAGCGCCAGCCGCCCGGTCGCCACCGCCGCATCGACGCGCTGCGCCGGATCGGCGAGCAGGTGCAACACCCATCCGTCGGGAAGGATCGGCTGCCGCGTGTCGAGCAGCGGGATCCGCACCGCCTCGCCCTCATTGGGCGAAACGATCGCGAGCGGGCGCAGCGTCCGGATGCCGAACTGTCGCAGATCGGCCTCGGCATCGCGCGCGTCGGTGCTCGCGCCTTGGGCCAGATGAAACCGCCAACGCTCGTCGCTTGCCAGCAGCACTACCCCGTCGCGATCGGTCACATAGACGCGCTGGGCCGTGTCGCGCCAACTCCTCTCGAGCCCGTCGAACTCCACCTTCACCGCGACGACGCCGAGCGGCGCGGCGCGCGTCCCGATGCGCCGCGCGATGTATAGCCCCGGCTCGCGGCTGACGGTGCCAAGCGCGAACTGGGTGGCCGATCCGTTGGCGAGCGCATCGTGAAAATAGCGGCGAAAGGCATATCTCGACCCGACGAAACTGGTCGGCAGCCGCCAGTTGCTCGCCGCGAGCGTCGTGCCATCGGCGCGCATCACATAGATCGCCGCCGCCGCCGATTGGCGCGCAAGCGCCTCGAGCCGCCCGTTGAGCGCCGCCACCGAAGCGCCGTCGCCCGCAGCCAGCGCGCGCACCTGCGGATCGTCGGCGAGCGCGATCGGAAGCAGGCTGAACTTGTCGAGCTCGCTGCGCAGGCTCGACGCCAATATCGCCGCGTCGTTACGCGCAAGTCCGGCCTGCTCGGACAGCGCGCGATCGTGCATCACCCGATCGGTGATCGCGACCGCGAGCGCGACGACGAGCAAGGCGCATAGCCCCGCAGCCAAAGCCCAGCGCCGCGCGCGCAGATCGATTCCCAGCACCGTCATCGCTCGGTTGATGTGCGAATATCCGCACTTTGTATATCCGAAATATGCGGAAATCTGCACAAATTTGATCGGAGATCATCATAAGCCGTTGTTTTATATAGAGCCGAAGGGAGGCAGCGCGATCGTTGCGCCCGCCGCGAACCATCCTAGAATTCCCGCAACGGCCGGTTCGAGCCGGCGGACAGGGGACAGGATGGCATGGGGTCGATCAGCATCGCGGCAGATGACGGCATGGGCGGACGCAAGCGCGTACCGCTCTATCGCCAGCTCTATTTCCAGGTTGTCGTGGCGATTTTGCTCGGCGCGCTGTTGGGGCATTTCTATCCCGATGCCGGCGAGGCGCTGAAGCCGCTGGGCGACGGCTTCATCAAGCTGGTGAAGATGATCATCGCGCCGGTGATCTTCCTGACGGTCGCAACCGGCATCGCCAGCATGAAGGACATGTCCTCAATCGGCAGCGTCGCCGCCAAGGCCTTCATCTATTTCCTGACCTTTTCGACGCTGGCGCTCATCGTCGGCCTGGCGGTCGCCAACATCGTGCAGCCCGGCGCCGGCCTCAACATCGATCCCGCCGCGCTGGATACCACCGCAGTCGCGACCTACGCGCACACCGCCGAGGAACAATCGCTCGCCGGCTTCCTGCTCAACATCATTCCGACGACGCTGTTCAGCGCGATGACCGACGGCGAAATCCTGCAGGTTCTGCTCGTCGCGATCCTTTCGGGCGTCGCAATCTTCACGACGCGCCCCAAGAGCGACCTCGTGCTCGATCTGCTGACGTCGTTCAGCGAAGTGATCTTCAAGCTTGTTCACATGCTGATGAAGTTCGCGCCGATCGGCGCGTTCGGCGCGATCGCCTTCACCATCGGCAAGTTCGGGATCGGGTCACTCGCCAGCCTCGCGACGCTCGTCGCGACCTTCTACCTCACCTCGCTGCTGTTCGTGGTCGTCGTGCTCGGGTTGGTCGCACGCTTCACCGGCTTTTCGATCTTCGCGCTGATCCGCTATCTCCGCGAAGAGTTGCTGCTGGTGCTGGGCACCTCGTCATCCGAAGCGGCGCTGCCGAGCCTGATGGAAAAGCTCGAAGTCGCCGGCTGCCGCAAGACGGTGGTCGGACTCGTCGTGCCGACCGGCTATTCGTTCAACCTCGACGGCACCAACATCTACATGACGCTCGCCGCGCTGTTCATTGCGCAGGCGACGGGCATCCACCTGTCGCTCGGCGAGCAGCTCGCGCTCGTCCTTGTCGCGATGATCAGTTCAAAGGGCGCGGCCGGGGTGACCGGCGCGGGCTTCGTGATCCTAGCCGCGACGCTCTCGGTCGTCCCGTCGGTTCCCGTTGCGGGCATGGCGCTGATCCTCGGGATCGACCGCTTCATGAGCGAATGCCGGGCGCTGACCAACTTCATCGGCAATGCGGTGGCGACGATCGTCGTCGCCAAATGGGAAAAGGCGCTCGATACCGATCGGTTGGCGGCGGCGATGGCCGGCACGCCGATGGCGCTGCCGAGCGAGGATAGCGAGCGCCACGAACGCTCCGGCCCGCACAGCCTTGCGATGAGCAAAGCAGGAGAAAGCGCATGATCTCGCGGCGGTCCATCCTTGCCGGCGGCGCGGCGCTCGCAGGTGCCGTCGGCGCTGCCGGATCGGCCCCGGCGTTTGCCTTTGCGGTCGAGGAAATTCCGCTTTGGCCCGGCAAACCGCCGGGCGGCAACGGCCCCAGCGGCCCCGAAAAGATCGGCGGCGCGGGGACCGGCTATGGCGCGGTATCGAATATCGCGACCCCGCGGCTGCGCGTCTACCGGCCCAATATCGCCAACGGCCGCGCGGTCATCGTCTGCGGTGGCGGCGGCTATTTCCGTATCCAGCTGTGGAAGGAAAGCACGCCCGCGGCGAAATGGCTCCAGCTTCACGGCTATACCGTGTTCGAGTTGATCTATCGCCTTCCGCGCGACGGCTGGGACGCAAGCGCGCCCTTCGCCGACGCGCAGCGAGCGATGAAGATCGTGCGTACTCGCGCCGCCGATTTCGGCATCGCCCCCGACCGCATCGGTATCATGGGCATGTCGGCGGGCGGGCACCTCGCGGGCTTTACGGCGCTGCGGGGCGCGAGATCATCGGCGAGCATCCGACCAAAGCCGCCGAAGACGCCTGGTCGCTCGATACGTTGGCGAACGGAAGCGCGCCGCCGATGATCCTCTTCTCGGCATCCGACGATCCGATCGCGCCGCCCGGCCATAATCTGTCGCTGTTCCAGGCGCTGCTCGCCAAGGGCGCGAAGGCCGAGCTGCACATTTTCGAGGAGGGCGGCCACGGATGGGGCCTCGGCACGCCCGACCAGATCCTAAGCCAATGGCCCGATCTGTTCGAAGCCTGGATGACCAGGCGGCCATTCGATCGATGAATACAGACAACAGGGGAAGGGAAATATCCATGCGTGCAATCACCATCGCAAAGCTGGCGCTGCTCTGCGGACCGAGCTTGCTTGCGGCGACCGTCGCACAGGCACAGGAACCGCTCGCCGCCGAAACCGCGGCGGACCAGAGCGCCGACCAGCCGGCACCGCCCGCGGACGCGAATGAGGCGATCGTCGTTACCGGGTCGCAGATTCAGGGTGCGAAGATCAACGACGTCCTGCCCGTCACCGTGCTCGACGAAACGGCGATCGAAAACACCGGCGCCTCGTCGGGCGACGAGCTGTTCCGGGCGATCCCGCAGGCCGGCACCGTCGCGTTCAACGAACAGAATTCGTCGACCGTCAACAATGTCCGCGGCGACGTCGGCTCGATCAACCTGCGCGACCTCGGCACCGGCAACACGCTGCTGCTGATCAACGGCCGCCGGATGACGCTTCACCCCGGTTTCCAGACCGAACTGCTCGTGCCGGTGGTGAGCTCCGACACCAATGAAATCGCGCCCGGCAGCGTCAAGCGGCTCGAGGTGCTGCGCGACGGCGCGTCGGCGATCTATGGCGCGGATGCGGTGGCGGGCGTCATCAACACCGTCCTCAAGGGCGACATGAAGGGCGGCTTCCTTGAAGGCGACTGGCGCGCCTCCGACGGCACCAGCCTCTACAGCTACCAGATTTCCGGCGGCTATGGTTTCGACTTCGGCGGCGGACGCGGCAACCTGACCGTTTATGGCGGCTATTTCTATGAAAACGGGCTGTCGAATGCCGCGCGCGACTATGCCGCGGACGATAATCGCCTGCCGCTGGTCGAAGGCACCGATTTCGAAGGCGACGCGTCGTTCAACAATCGCAACACCTTCGGTCCGTTCGGACAATTCGATATTCAGGGTTCGTCGCCGTCGAGCCGGACGCCGATCGGCGACGATGATTTCTATCTCCAGCCGTCGAGCTTTCCCGGTTGCAAGCTGAGCTTCGGCAACGGTCTCTGCGCCCGCGACGGCACGACGCCGACCACTGCGGTCCGCTACAACACAATCTATGGCAACAGCCTGATCAGCCAGAAGCGTCGCTACAATGCGATGGCGCTGCTGAGCTACGAGCTCAGCAACAATGTCGAGGCCTATTTCGAAGGCAGTTTCTACCGGTCTGAAAACAACCGCCAGCTTGATGCTTCGGCGATCCTGAGCGCGGTGCCGGTCGGCATTTCGAAAAATGCCTATTGGAACCCGTTCGGCCCGGTCGGCAGTCCCAACCGCCTGCCCGGCACCACCATCGCCGCGAGCGGTGTGGATGTCATCATGGAGCGCTATCGCTTCGTCGATGTCGGCAATCGCGACGTGTCGGTCGATAAGAATGTCTATCGCCTCGTCGGCGGGCTGCGCGGCAATATCGGCGCGTGGGACTTCGACACCGGCTTCGTTTATTCCGAAGCGAAGCTCAACGACCTGACGCGCAACCGTGTGTCGCTCACGCTGATGCAGAACCAGATCAACCTGACGACGCCTGACGCCTATAATCCGTTCAACGGCGGCTGCGTCACCTCCGATCCCGGCATCGGCGACTGCACCCCCAACCCGGCCTCGTCGATCGATCCCTTCCGCATCGACGTCTACCGCAAGGGCGGTACCAGCCTCGCGCTCGGCGATTTCAAGATCAGCCGCAACGACCTGCTGTCGCTGCCGGGCGGCGATCTGGGTATCGCCGCGGGCGTCGAATGGCGCCGCGAAACCTTCTATGACGACCGCGATCCGCGGCTCGACGGGACAATCACTTTCACCGACAGAGTGACCGGCGAAGTCAATGGCAGCGACGTCGCGGGCACCAGCCCCTCGCCCGACACCAGCGGCTCGCGCGAAGTCTATTCGGCCTTCGCCGAACTGCTCGTGCCGGTCGTCAGCCCGGAAATGAATATCCCGCTGATCAACCGCTTCGATATCCAGCTCGCCGGCCGCGTCGAGCATTTCAAGGATATCGACGAAACCGCCGCGGTGCCGCGCATCGCCGCATCCTGGTCGGTCTTCCCCGGCGTCACCTTCCGCGGCGCCTGGTCCCGCGGTTTCCGGGCCCCCAATCTGGTGCAGGTCAACGACGCCGGGACGACGCGGTCGAACACGCGCGACGATTTCGTCCTGTGTCAGGCGCAGCTCGAAAAGGGGCTGATTTCCAGCCTCGGTTCCTGCACCGGCGCGGGCACGATCAGCTATCGCTCGGGTACCGAGAATTTAAAGCCCGAGGATAGCACCAGCATCAACCTGGGTATCGTCCTCGAACCGCGCTTCATCCCCGGGTTGACGCTGACCGCCGATTACTGGCGCGTCAAGCAGACCGGGCTGGTCGGCACGTTCGGCGACGACAATGCCATCGCGCTCGACCTGCTGCGCCGCCTGAACGGCAGTAGCAACCCCAACGTCATCCGCGCCGATCCGACCGCGGAGGACATTGCGCTGTTCACCGGCACCAGCCTCGCCCCCGCGGGCAAGATCACCCAGGTGCTCGACCCCTATCTCAACCTCGACAGCCGCGTCTCCAAGGGCTGGGACTTCGGCCTGTTCTACAAGGTGCCCGATTTCGGCATGGGCAAGTTCCGCCTGAGCCTCAACGTCGCGCACCTGATGAGCTTCGTCCAGTCGGCGGGGCCCGACGGTCAGGAAATCCTCGACGGTATCGCCTCGGGGGTCCTGCCGCTCGACGTCACGGTCGGCGGTCTGGGCGAGCTGGTCGAGATCGAGGGCCGCCCGAAATGGCGCGCGACCGGCGCGATCAACTGGGGAAGCGGCCCGGTCGATATCGGCCTGTTCGGCCAATATACGGGCAAGGTTTACGACACGAGCGTGATCCGCGACGTGCTGATCGATTCCGACGATCCGAACGCAAACTATTACCCGGTGCACGATCAGTTTACGCTGAACCTCTCGATCGCCTACACGATCAAGAATGACACCCCGCTCGACGGCACCCGCTTGCGCTTCGCGATCAACAATCTGTTCAACGAAGATCCGCCGCTGGCTGACGAGGATTATGGCTTCTTCAGCAGCCTCTACACCGCGCGTGGTCGCGTCTTCCACGTCGAGTTGCGCAAGAAGTTCTAGCGCAATGCGACTGTCCAGCGCCCTGGCGCAGCGCGTCGCGCTTGCGCTGGTCATCGGAGGGACGGGGGCGTGCAGCGGCACACCCCCGCTTCCCTCGCCCCTCGCCGCCGCGCCGGTCGAGCGCGGTTCGGGATGCGCGACAAGCACGGTGAGGATCGACTTCGATTTCGAAGAAGCGTCCGCATCGCGCTGCGTCATCCGGGGCGAGCGGTCGTTCGCGATATTGATCGGCCCTGAACATGCGCCACCGATCAACCCGAGTCCTTGGTACGCCTTTCGCTACCGGGCGAGCGGGTCGGCCGATATTTCGGTCGAACTCGACTATCTCGGCGCGGCGCATCGCTATGCGCCCAAATTGACCGCAGGCGGCACCGTCGCGCCCCTGTCCGCCAGCGTTGCGGCGGACGGGATGAGCGCCACGCTCTCGCTGCCCGCCGGCGAAGGGATCGTCAGTGGGCAGGAATTGTTCGGCAACGACCGCTATGATGCGTTGCTCGACCGGCTTGCGGCGCTACCCGCAGCCGAGCGGCGGACACTTGGCGCGTCGCTCGACGGTCGGCTGCTATCGGCGGTCCACATCGGCGACACGAAGGCGCCGCGGCTCGTCGTCCTGATCGGACGCGCCCATCCGCCCGAAATTACCGGCGCGCTCGCGATGGATGCCTTCTTGCGCGCGCTCGCGGACGAGATCGCCGCGGGGCGCGTCGACACCGCAGCGACGCAATTTCTTATCCTGCCCTTGCTGAACCCCGATGGCGTAGCGCGGGGCCACTGGCGCGCGAACCGCGGCGGCGTCGATCTCAATCGCGACTGGGGCAACTTTTCGCAGCCCGAAACGCGCGCGGTCAAAAACTGGCTCGATCGCCTGCCCGCCGGCGTGCGCCCGGTCGCCATGGTCGATTTCCATTCGACGCAGCACAGCCTCTTCTATGTGCAGGGCGCCGACGAAACGACACCCGCAGAGGAGGCGTTCCTCGCAGCATGGCTTGGCGGGAAGGAGAAGGCGCTGCCCGGCTATCCCTTCACGATCGAGCGCCGCAATGCTAACCCCGGCTCGGGCACATCGAAAAACTGGTTTCACGCGACCTATGGTATCCCCGCCTATACCTACGAAGCCGGCGACGAAGCCGACCGCGCCGGAATCGATGCCGCCGCGGGGAAACTCGCACGCGCCTTTCTGAGCGCGCTTCCGCTCCTCGCTCGATAATCTTCCGGCGCCGGACGCCGAAAGGCCGGCCCGCGTCGGCGGGCCGGCCTCGGCAACCGGGAACTGACGCTGGCGATCAGCCCTTGGTTGCGGCCTTCTTGTCGGCCTTCTTCATCTTGTGCGCGTGGTGCGTCGCCTTCTTGGCGGGCTTCGACGTCGCCGCCTTGGTCGGCGTCGCGTCGGCAGCGAAGGCCGAGCCGCTCACCATGGCGAGCGAAAGGACGGCGGCGGCAGCGAGTTTGCTATAGTTACGCATAAGACTTCCACTCCTTGACAGTTCAACCGCCCAAATCGGGGGCTGTCAGGGCGGCCGGTCCGTTCCAGGGACGGGGGAAACGGTTCGGATCGGCCTGCCCGACGACCGATCAATAGCCCCCGGCCCCTGCCCAGCCGATGGCGGCGGGATTACAAGTTGGTCATCTGTCGGCGCGCTCAAACCGCGGCGAGCGTCCGCTTGGCGAGCAGCGCCCGCTGTTCGCCCGCCGGGCGAAAGGCGAAATCATACGGCAGACCCAGCCGCTCGCTCGCCTGGCAGACCGGCGCGCTGCGATCGACATGGCGGTCGGCAAGGCGCCCGGCCACCTTGAGCGCGAGCCGGTCGAAGCGCGTCAAATCATAGGAACGCCCGAGTTCGAGCCGCGCGCGGATATGCGGCGGCAGCAGCGACACCGACGCGCGGGCGATCGCACGGTGCAGCAGGCGGGGCAAGCCGGGCGCGGCGCGGCCGGACTGGATGATGTCGAGAAATTCGAAAAGGATCGGATGGGGTTCGAAGCGCGCCTCGAGCCGCGCCATCATGTCCATGAAGTCGGGGATCGTCGGCGGCGTGTGCAGCGCGCCGAACGCCCGTCCGATCACCGCGCCGTCGCTCATGAAGCGATCCTTGTCGGCATCGCTCACGGGGCGCACGAAGCGATCATAGGCGGTCAGAAAGCCATAGGCCGCGGTGGCCGCTACCCAGTCGAGCAGCACCGGGTCGAGCGCCCGATACGCCTCCCCCGCCGGCGTCTGTCCCTTCACCGCGCCATGCATCCGGTTGACCTTGCCGATCACCTCGCGCGCGACGCTTGCGGGGCCATAGCAGGCGAGCATCGCCACCAGCCCGGTGCGCCGCGACCGGCCGATCGGATCGGCCTTGTAGGTGGAATGATCCCACACCCCCGACC
>LUMV01001091.1_pt1 | contig 12290 bp, 10 predicted proteins | sample 729731 | NCBI WGS metagenome assembly LUMV01 (sample SAMN03860301, study PRJNA289734) | marine metagenome | biome: seawater column; feature: ocean; material: water; isolation source: Red Sea water column Station 192 - depth 200m | place: Saudi Arabia: Red Sea | collected 2011-10-15 | depth 200 m
GCTGCGCGGCCTCGATGCCGAGCATCAGGCATTCGTACGTCACTTCGACCAGCCGCTTCGCCTTGAGCGAAGGCTCCCCTGCAAAGAACATCCGGCTGGTATCGCCGTGCCAGCCGTCGAGCAGCGGGGTCACGTCAATATTGAGAATGTCCCCGTCCTTGAGCGGCTTTTCACCGGGGATCCCATGGCAGACGACGTGGTTGATCGAGATGCAGCTGCTATGCGTATAGCCGCGATAGCCGAGCGTTGCAGGCGCAGCGCCGCCATCCAGCATCAGCTCGCGGATCTTGTCGTCGATCGCGGCGGTGGTCACGCCCGGCTCTACCATCGGGGCGACTTCGTCGAGGATCTGCGCTGCCAGCCGTCCGGCGCGGCGCATGCCTTCGAAACCCTCTTCGCCATGCAGCTTGATGGTGCCGTCGCGATAGACGGTCTCGCGCCCGTCGATTTCCTGATATTCTGTCATGGCGCGCGATGTAGCGATCAATCGCCCGAAATGCGAGCTTGCTTCTGCGGAGCCCGGCTGAAGGCCTCGACATAGTCGGGATGGACCGCGTCGATGACGGCGGAATCGACCGGAAAGGTAAATTCGTACGATCCCTCGGCATAGGGCCCCGCGACGTAGGGGCCGATCAGAATGCCGATCCTGTCGAAAGTCTGCGTGTTGCTCGATCCCAGAAGCACCGTCACTTCGCGCGGTTCGGGACATGTGTTGAAGGCGTTGTCCGACTGCGGATCGACCGCTTCGCCGCGACGCGTGGCCCGTTCCGCGTCGAGAGCGTCGCAGAATCTACCCCACAACGCAGTCTTGAAAGCGGCGGCGCTGCGGAACAGGTCGAGCGGGGCGCGGGCGGTATCGGCGCGCTTGTCCCAGACCAGGCTGTCATACCCGTAATTGGGATGCGCCCCGCCGGTATAGGAATAGATCAAGGCCGAAAGGCTCAGCCAGTCGGTAATGTCGGCAACCGTCTCCCACTCCTTTTCCGCAGCGTGAGGGCGAAACTCCCACCCCTCCCCGCGCGCGGCTGCCTGATCCTCCGCCGCCATTGCCTGCGCTTCGCCAAGAGCGGTCTGCGCCTCGCTTTCGAACCGCGCCGCCAGCTTTGGAATGGCATTCGCCGCTGCCGGCCAGGTGTGCGAAAATTCGGCCCGCTCGTTCTGGAGCTCGACCGCGCCGGGCTCGGCATCGGTATCATTCGCGGCATCGGCGACCGGTCGATCCGTCGTTGAGCCTGCGCCCTCTTCCAGGCCCACTTTGGCCTCGTATTCCTGCGCTTCGCTGCAGGCACCGCTCGCCAGCACACTCGACAGCAGCAAGGGAATCAGGAACAGGCGCATCGGGGGTGGGTTTCCTGTGCGAAGATTGACGTGAGGGAATAGAAGTATGAACGGCATTATGAACGCGGGCGAAGCATTGATCCAGCCCGATCGCGGGCAGGACGCGATCGCGATCCACCTGACCGATAGAAACGGCTTCGAGGGTTTCGCAAAAGGCTTGAACGCCGCCCAGCGAGCAGCGCTCGGAGCGCAGAAATTCGACGGGAGCGGCTATCAGACCGCGATCGTGCCCGATGGGGAAAGCTGGTTCGCCGTCGGCGGCGTGGCCGATCCGCAAAGCCTGTCGAGCTGGTGCCTCGCAAAGTTGGCCGAGGTCCTCCCCGAAGGCACCTATCGTTTGGCGAAGGATGCGTCGGGCGGCGATCCCGGCCCGGCGCTGCACGGCTGGCAGACCGCACAATACGTGTTCGATCGCTACAAAAAGCCGGAAAAGCCCACCGGGCCGCGCATTCTCCTGACCGAGAAGGCAGGCCGCATCGATGCGGTCCGCGCCGAGGCAGAAGCCGTCTGCCTGGTGCGCGATCTGGTCAACACGCCCGCAGAGGACATGGGGCCGGAAGCGCTGGAGGAGCGGATAGAGGCGCTTGCGAAGACCCACGGTGCCACGCTCGAAACAGTGCGCGGCGATGCGCTCGAACGCTGCTACCCCATGGTCCACGCCGTCGGCCGGGCTGCAGCGCGCCGCCATGCGCCGCGCCTGATGCATCTTACCTGGGGCAAGGAAAGCGACCCCGTGCTGGCCGTGGTCGGCAAGGGCGTCTGCTTCGATTCGGGCGGGCTCGACATCAAGGGCGCGTCGGGCATGATGCTGATGAAGAAGGATATGGGCGGCGCGGCGCATGCGATCGCGCTGGCCGGACTGATCATGGAGGCGGGCCTCAAGGTGCGGCTGCATCTGCTGGTGCCCGCGGTCGAGAATGCGATTTCGGGCGAAAGCTTCCGCCCCGGCGACGTGCTGTCTTCGCGAAAGGGGCTGACTGTCGAGATCGGGAACACCGATGCCGAGGGTCGCTTGATTCTGGGCGATGCCCTGACCCGTGCGAGCGAGGAGAATCCTGATCTGATCCTCGATTTCGCCACGCTGACCGGTGCGGCGCGCGTGGCGCTGGGTCCGGACCTCCCCGCCCTGATGGCCCGCAATGATGCGACGGCGGATGCGCTGATCGCGGCGGGCAAGGCGCATGACGATGCGCCGTGGCGTCTGCCTTTGCCCGAAGCCTACCGCGAATATCTGGCCTCCGACATCGCGGACACCAATAATGCGGCGAGCAACGGCTTTGCCGGGGCCAGCGTGGCCGGATTGTTCCTCGACAAGTTCGTCGGCGAAGGTATCGATTGGGCGCATTTCGATACCTATGCTTGGCGCCCGCAGGCCAAGCCCGGTCGCCCAAAGGGCGGCGATGCCTACGGCCTGCGCGCGGCGTGGCACATGCTCAAGGATCGCTACGGGTCGTAAGAGGGCGCAACGCCCGGTCATGCAGCCGAACTTGCGAGCCGCGCCCGAGGCGGCTAAGCGCGCCAGATTCAATCCATCAACAGGTACGATCGCCCGACTTCCGTGAGCAGGCCCGCAGACTATTCGCTTCCGACCGAAACGGTGGGCCTGACCGGTCCGGTGCGCAAACCCGCGCCCGGCACGAAGCCCTTGCGTGGCGATCTGGCGCATATCGCGCTGGCGGGCCAATATCTCGCGACGCAATATGTCGTTCCCCTCTGCCGCAAGATAGGCCCGAACAGCGTCCAGTTGCGGCTCGCCATGCGCGAAGACGCGGATATCGGGGCCAGCCTTCCCGCCGGGACGCCGGTCGAGTTGCTCGATTGCGCGGGCGAATGGGCGTGGATTGCCTGCGGACCCGAAGGGCCGAGCGGCTATGTCCAGCTCGGCGCACTCGAACCGACGGAATAGCCCATGGCCGACCGGATCTTCATCGACGGCGCCGCCGGAACCACCGGCCTGGAAATTCTCGACCGCCTGAACGGCCGTAGCGAATTCGAGCTCATCCAGCTCGACGCAGCGCACCGCAAAAGCGCGGAGGCCCGGCGCGAGGCGCTGAACGAGGCCGATATCGCGATCCTGTGCCTGCCCGACGATGCGGCGCGCGACGCGGTCGAACTGCTCGATCCTGCAAAAGGCACGCGCATCATCGACGCATCGAGCGCGCATCGCACCACCGAAGGCTGGTGCTACGGTTTTCCCGAACTGGTCGGCCGCGAACGCGTGGCCGATGCGCGCCGGGTCAGCAATCCCGGCTGCTATCCCACCGGTTTCCTCGGCCTCGTCGCTCCGCTGGTGCGCGAAGGACTTCTCCCCGCCGATTGGCCTTTCACCGTCAACGCCGTCAGCGGCTATTCGGGCGGCGGCAAGGCGATGATCGCGGATTTCGAAAGGGACGATGCGCCGGGCTTTCGCGCCTACGGGTACGATCTTCGCCACAAGCACTTGCCCGAAATGCAGGCGCGGGCCGGATTGGAGCATTCGGTGCTGTTCGCCCCTGCGGTCGTGCCGGTCTATCGCGGTATGATCGTCGAGGTGCCGCTGCATCTCGGCGCCATGGCGGGCGAACCCCATGCCGACGATCTGCGCGCTAGCCTGGCCGATTTCTACACCGGATCGTCGGTCGTGTCGGTGCGTCGCGACGGAAATCCAAGCGAACTCGTGCTTCAGCGGGAGGCCGAGCCTTGGGACGGGATGGAATTGTTCGTTTTCGGCAATGAGGGCGGCAGCAACGCCCGCCTCGTCGCCCGGCTCGACAATCTCGGCAAGGGCGCGAGCGGGGCGGCGATCCAGAATCTCAACCTGATGTGCGGCCTGCCGGAAACGACGGGTCTGTCGCCCTAGCCTGCCTGTTTTTCAGGCAGCGCTCGCCCGGTGTTTGGGCAGCAGATCGTCGCATGAGGCGATCCGATTTCAAGCCCGGCTCGCCCGACTATGCAAAAGATACCGGAATGCGCCCTTTGCCGCGCGCTTTCGATCCTCTAGGCTACCTGCGAGCGGGTCGAAACGATCTGGCACGATTCTTGGTAATCGATCCTTAAGGATCGCCCGGATCGGCGAACCGCGCAGCGCCGAAACGCCTTACAGGGGGCTTCGGCCGCCAGAAGGGCCACACCGAACTCTATCGCGGCGCGGAATACGTCGTCGACTTCCTCCCCAAGGTGAAGCTCGAAGTCGTGGTGAGCGACGATATCGCCGAACGCACCGTCGAAGCGATCGCCGCCGCCGCTCAGACCGGCCGGATCGGGGATGGAAAGATCTTCGTCTCCTCCCTCGAAAGCGCGCTGCGCATCCGCACCGGCGAACGCGACGACGACGCCATTTAACGCCAACACCCAAGAGACATCCCGCCGCGAGGCGTAACTCGAAACCAGCAAGGAAATTGATCACATGAGCAATGCAAGCGACGTCCTCAAGCGTATCGAAGACGAAGGCATCGAATGGGTGGATCTTCGCTTCACCGATCCCAAGGGCAAGTGGCAGCACCTGACCATGGTCGCCAAGACGCTCGACGAGGATCAGCTCGAAGACGGGCTGATGTTCGACGGCTCCTCGATCGCGGGCTGGAAGGTCATCAACGAAAGCGACATGATCCTGAAGCCTGACCTCGAGCGGGTCTATGTCGATCCCTTCAGCGCCGAGCCGATGCTCATCGTGTTCTGCGACATCGTGGAGCCCTCCACCGGCGAATGGTATGCCCGCGACCCGCGCACCACCGCCAAGCGCGCCGAGGCGTTCCTGCAATCGACCGGCGTGGGCGACACCGTGTATGTCGGCCCGGAAGCCGAATTCTTCATGTTCGACGATGTCCGCTTCGAAGACGGCTATGCCGGCTCGGGCTACACGCTCGACGATATCGAGCTGCCGACCAATTCCGGCCGCGAATACGAAGCGGGCAACATGGCTCACCGTCCCCGCGCCAAGGGTGGCTATTTCCCCGTCGCGCCGGTGGACAGCGCGGTCGACATCCGTGGCGAGATGGTCTCGACCATGATCGAAATGGGCCTGCCCTGCGACAAGCATCACCACGAAGTCGCCGCCGCGCAGCACGAGCTGGGCCTCACCTATTCGACCCTGGTCGAAACCGCCGACAACATGCAGATCTACAAGTATGTCGTGCACCAGGTCGCTCATGCCTACGGCAAGTCGGCGACCTTCATGCCCAAGCCGATCAAGGACGATAACGGTTCGGGCATGCACACCCACTTCTCGATCTGGGATGGCGGCAAGCCGACCTTCGCTGGCAATGGCTATGCCGGCCTTAGCGACAATTGCCTCTATTTCATCGGCGGAGTCATCAAGCACGCCAAGGCGCTGAACGCCTTCACCAACCCGACCACCAACAGCTACAAGCGTCTGGTGCCGGGCTTCGAAGCGCCGGTCCTGCTCGCCTATTCGGCGCGCAACCGTTCGGCTTCGTGCCGCATCCCCTACGGTGCGGGCGAGAAGGCGAAGCGCGTGGAATTCCGCTTCCCCGATGCGATGGCCAATCCCTACCTCGCCTATGCCGCCTTGCTGATGGCGGGCCTCGACGGGATTACCAACAAGATCCATCCGGGCGAAGCGATGGACAAGAACCTCTACGATCTGCCGCCCGCCGAACTGGCCGACGTGCCGACCGTGTGTGGTTCCTTGCGCGAAGCGCTGGAGAACCTGGAGGCCGATCACGACTTCCTGCTGAAGGGCGATGTCTTCACCAAGGACCAAATCGACGCCTATATCGAACTGAAGTGGGACGAAGTCCTGCGCGTCGAAACGACGCCGTGCGCGGCCGAGTTCGATATGTACTATTCCGCTTAACCTTTAGCGGTTAAAGGCCAGCCTTCACCGAGCGGGGCGTCCGGAGCGATCCGGGCGCCCCAATTTTTTGTCCGGCTGCCTTAGGATCCTGTCGCGAGCGACTTTACTCGGCAAAAAACCATTTTCCTACAGGCCCATTGCGCGACTACTTGCTCCGCCTCCCTCGATTCGGCGCTGGAGGCCCCCGATGATCCGCAAGCCTTTGTTCGACTTGATCCGCCGCCTGCTCGGCCGCCCCTTTCGGCAGGACGAGGTCGATCTGATCGACGCGGCACTCGACGATCTCGACGATCCGGATTCCAAATTCCTCCACCCCCACACCATCGGCCCCGGCGGTATCGCGCTGATCAAGCATTTCGAGGGCTGTGCCCGGCGTCGCGACGACGGAATGGTGGCGGCCTATCCCGACCCCGGGACGGGCGGCGCTCCATGGACGATCGGCTGGGGCTCGACCGGGCCGGGAATCGGACCGGATACGGTATGGACTCAGGACCAGTGCGATGAACGATTCGCCCGCGATCTCGAAGGATATGCCGCCGAAGTCGCGGATGCGATCGGCGATGCTCCGACCACGCAGGCGCAATTCGATGCGCTCGTCAGCTTCCATTACAACACCGGCGCGATCGGTCGGGCGAGACTGACGCGACTGCATCGCGCCGGCGATCACTCGGCGGCGGCACGCGAGTTTGCCCGCTGGATACACGCTGGCGGAAGGGTTCTGCGCGGCCTCGTGAAACGCCGGGACGCAGAAGCACAGCTTTACCGATTCGACCGCTAATCCTTTTCTCGGACGCTCGTCTCGACTCGTCGTTACTGTGGAACCGGGTGCGAAATACGCCGTTGGGTTTCCGATCAGGAGTTAACAAATGCGTATTCTTACCAGCAGTGTAGCGATCCTCGCTCTCGCCGCGACAGGCGCGATCGCCCAAGGAAACGGCAAGGGCAACGGACAGGGAAATGGTGGCAACGATCGCGGCGGCCCGCCCGCCGCTGCCCAGGCCGGACCCGACGCGAAGGGCAATCGTGGAAACGGCAACAATAAGGGCAATGGCAACGCCGAACGCGGCGGTCCGCCGGTTCAGGCCGAACGGGGCAATGGAAACGCGGGCAACCCCAACGCGCGAAATGGCAATGGCAATGGAAACGGCAATGCCGGTGTCCGCACGCTCGAACGCGGCAACGGCCAAGGGGCAGCCAAGCAGATCGAGCGCGATTTGCGCGGAAATAACGGCAACGGAAACGGCAATCGCAACGCTGCGAACAATCGCGGCAACGGCGCGAATGACGGGCGCATTCTCGATCGCACGCTCGACCGGACCCGGGACCACTATATTCAGACCGAAGGCCGTTATGGCGGAACCTTCGGCTATGCGCCCTCGGTGATCGACGGGTGTCCGCCGGGATTGGCGAAGAAGAACAATGGCTGCCAGCCTCCGGGCCTTGCGCGTCAGCGCGCGCCTTACGGTTCGATCTACCAACCCTCACTTTTCGGGTTGTCGGGTTATGATCGCGGCAATTACTTCTACGACGATGGCTATCTGCTGCGGCGCAGTGGGTCGGATATTGCCGGTTATATTCCCCTGCTCGGCGGTGCGCTGGCGATCGGAAACCAGTGGCCGAATTCTTATGGCAGCAGCAGCCTTCCCGATTATTACGTCGATTATTACAGTCTGGGCGGGCCGCAGAACTATCGTTACGCCGACGATGTGATCTATCGCGTCGATCCGACGACGAGCGCGATCCAGTCGATCGCGGCGCTCGATGCCGCGTGGCTATGACGTCTACAACGTCCCCTCCGCCTATCGCGATCGCTATTACGACACGCCCGAAGCCAATTATCGCTACTCGGACGGATACGTGTACCGGGTCGATCCGCAGACCCAGCTGGTGGCCGCAGCCATCGACCTGCTGACCTGAACCGGAGTTTCATAATGTTCAATCGCACTTGGCGCTCTCTGGCGCTCGTCACTCTGCCTGCCAGCCTGGCTCTCGCGGCATGCAGCTCCGAACCGGGGGAAGCCCCTGCAACCGAAGCGACCGATCGGGACACGGTCGCTCAAGCGATCGCCTCTGCGGGCAATCTTTCGACACTGTCCGGCGCTCTTACCGACGCGCAGCTTGCCGGAGTTCTCGATGGATCGGGCAGCTATACGATCTTCGCTCCGACCGACGAGGCGTTCGCGGCCCTGGGCGAAAGCGGCCAGCTGCTGCTCGAAGTCGAACAGCGCCCACTCCTCGTCGGCCTGATGCGCGAACATATCGTGCCTGGCCATATCACGCCCGACGCAATCCGCCAGGCGATCGACGCGGAGGGCGGCCCGGTCACCATGACAACCATGGGCGGCGGATCGCTGACTTTCTCACGCGAAGGAGACGCGATCAGCGTTTCGCGCGATGGCACTAACAGCGCGACCTTCGCAAGCGAGGGCACGGAAGCCGGAAATGGAGTCGTCATCCCAATCGATGCCGCTCTGATTCCTCAGGGCGCCACGAATGCGGGTGCCAGCGACGAGACCGGTGCCGCCGCTCAGTAATCGCGACTGATTTCGGCCACCACGCTTTCGCGGCCGATCGTCGATACCGAAGCGAGCAGCGCCAGCCAGCTCGTGATGCGGAATTCGACTTCGGTCGCGGAATAGCCTCTGCCGTCAGTGATGATCTCGACATAGAACCGGCGGCCGAAATTCTTGCCCAGTGCAATTCCGGTTCCGCGATCGAGCGCCGGATCCGCGCTGACGATACGCAGCCGATCGAGCCCGATCGCGCTGCGCAATTGATTGATCGGATCCATCCCGCCCCCACCACGCAAGGACGCGACCGCCGCGCCCAATTGCAGCGCATCGGTAGCGGACAGGTTCGTGATCGATCCGCCGAACAGGAGGCGGGCGAGAATTTCCTCTTCGGGCAGAGCCGGGTTCGAACTGAAAGTGATTTCGGGTTCTTCCGAACTGCCCACGACGCGCACCTCCACCTCGATCCCGTCGCGCTCGCTTTCCGCGCGGATATCGAGACTGGGATCGATGGGGCGCGTGACGTCGAACTCGATCATTCCGCGCGACAATTCGAACCGTGTTCCGGCAAAGGTGTAATCGCCTCGCACCACGCGCGCCTCGCCACCGATGCGCGGATCGTCCGTCGTTCCGCGCAGACGGATATCGGCGCCCCATTCGCTGTCGAGCCCCATCCCGTCGACGTCGATACGATTGTTGCCCCGCGCATCGATCAGGTACCGCCAGGGCCGTCCGGGGGCCACGCGCTGGCCGATATCGGCGGGCCGATTGATCTCGCGCGTGGCGATGCGGGGCAGGCGCATATCCTCGGCAGCCGTGGCAAGTTGCCAGCTCGCGCGGTTGATCCGTACTCTGCCTGCGATTGTCCCGCCGAAACCGTCGGAAACGATGCGCAAGGGGCCGGTCACCGTCGCTTCGATGCCGTTGGCGTCGAGGAGTTTCGCGTTCGCCGCAGCCGCCTTGAGGTCGAGCTTGGGGCCGCGCGCTTCGAGGAAACGGCCCTGCACGCGCTCCCCCAGCCCTTCCAGATCGACCGTTCCGCTGCCCGTGACCGTTCCGCCATTGGGCGCGGTGCCCTTGAAGCGCAGCAGGCGCAGGCGCGATCCGGCGAAATTGCCGCGCACGGCAACATCGCGAATATCCGTGCCCGATAGAGAGCTTCGCACTCGTAGCGCCGTGCTGCGCAGCGACCCGCGCACGCGCGGATTGGCGAGCGTACCGGTCGCGTCCGCTGCAATGGCGACCGGGCCGGTAAGGTCGAAGGCATCCACTGCCGCAAGCCTCCACAGGCTCTCCGCTGCGCCCTGATACCGCAATTGCGCCCGCAACGCGCCGCGCCGCAATCGCTCGTCGAGCGTTCCGTCCTGCGGCAATCCGGCAATCACGGCCTGGATCCGTCCGCGCCTGATATCCTGGTTCTCCACCACTGCGCGGGCCTCCAGCCGGTTCGCAGTCAGATTGGCGACCAGCGCGAGGTCGACCGGTCGGCTCGACAAGACGAGGCCCGAGCGTGCCAGATCGTCGACCTTTACGCGCGCCTGGCCCCGCGGCAATCCATCGGCGCCCTTCGCGAATTCGATCCGGCCCGAAATCGTGCCACCGAGGCCCAAATCGGGCACGGCGATATCGGTGAGCGAAAGCGGCATCTGCGAAAGGGCCAGATCGAATGCGGTTTCGCCGCCTCCGAACCGTCCTGATGCAAGCACGCCGCCTTTGCCGAACTTCACCAGAGTGCGGTCCATTCGCCAGCCGCCATCCTCCAGCTTCGCGAACACGGCGCGGCGCGGCATGGTAATGCGCCGTCCGGCAAATTCGCCCTGCGCCGCCAGCGTGATCCGTTCGGGCGCGATGCCTGCTTTCAGATCCATCGCGAAGCTGCCGCTGCGGCGTCCGGCGATCGAAGCATCAATCGTGCCGCGCCCATTCGTCACTTCGCCCTGCGCAGCGAAGCGACCGATGAAGAGCGTTCCGTAGGTAAGACCCGCGCCGCGCGTAGTGCCGGACACGGTCGAATTGCCATCCGCGATCAGCCCGCGCGCATCGACCGTCGCGCGCGCGATCGTGATCGGAGTGACACCGCCGAACACCGCGTTGCGCGCTTCCAGATCGAGGTCGAAACCCTGCCCGCCGCCGCGCGGCGCCAGCGCTATCGTGCCATCCAGACCTCCGCCCGCCAGCGCCAGATCGCCGGCAATGCCACCGTCCGTCAGCGTCAGATCGCCGCGCACGTCCGTATTCGAGACGCTGAGCCGTTCGATCGCGATCCGCGTCGGCCCGTCACCCGGAGCGAGCAAGGTCAGCACGCCGTCGAACGGGCCGAGCGTGGAGCCGCCCTCGGTCTCGATCCGGAATCCGTCCCCGTCCGGCGCTATCGCGAGGCGCACATCGCGCAAACCTGCGGCAGGCAGAGGATCGGCGAAAACCAGCACGGCCTCCGGCCCGCCGGGCGCAAGCCGTCCTTCGATCGTGAACGGCCCGTAATCGACATGGCGCCCAGTCCCGGCCAGCGTCGTCACACCCTGCGCGATCGTCCCGTCGAGCCGCGCCGTCAGCTTGCTCGCGGCGACGTTGAGACCGTCGAAGCGCAAAGGCGCGCCGGAGCCGAACTGCAATCCGCCGCGCAGCCGGATCGGCTCGCCCGCCAGATTGGCCAGCGTCGCATTCGTCACCGGGTTCACTCGTGCATCGAGATCGGCGCGCACCTGCCAGGTTCCGGGTGCGATAGTTGCTCTGATCCGGGCCGAACCGCTCGCCCGCCCGATATCGTCGAAGGCGACCTGCTGGGCGCGCACACCGCCTGCAATGCCGAACAGGCCGCGCGCCAGATCGCCCTGCACCGCGACATCCGCACTCGCCGTGGGAAACCGCAGAGCGAGATTTTCGGCGGTCAGTCTGCGTCCGCTGAGCACGGCCGTGCCGCGAACCGTGCCGTTCGCCAGCCTGGGATCGAGAAGCGAATTTCCAGTCGTAATGCGCGCCAGCCGGGCGTCGAGCGGGAAGGTCCAGCGCGAACCGTCATAGAGCCGGATACCGCCGAACAGGCCGGGATCGCGTAATGTGGCGGACAGCGCGAGTTCGTCCACGCGATTTTCGGCGAGATCGATCAGCCCTTCGGCCTGCGCAGCGAAGGCGGGCGCCGAGACGGCATAGGTCCCGTCAATCCGGCGATTGTCGATTCGCGCTTCGGCCCTCACCGACACGGTCCCGTCGAACATGTCCGCCAGCAGTCCTTCGAGCGCAGGCGCAGGTGTCGCTTGGCCGAGCAGGCCGAAACGACCGGCGCGATTGGTGATCCGGAACGCTGCGAAGCGCTCGTCTCCCCGTCGCACCAACAGCGATCCGTCCCATCGGCTCCAGCTGCCATCACCGACGATGCGCGCACGATACGGCGCTTCGGCGCCCAGCAGCCGCGCGATGGCCCCGGTTTCGGGCGCGACGTAATTCAGGCCGAGATCGAAGCGGTCCCGGTCGGGTGCGGCATCGATCAGAGCGGCAAAGCGATCGCCCGATCCCATCGAGCCGCGCGTATCGACCTTCAGCCGACGATCTCGCAGCTGGACCTCTGCGAGCAGATCGAGCGTCTCGGCCCGGCCGCCCAGGATGCCTTCGGCAAGCGTCAGGCGTTCGATGGCCAGCCTGTCTATCGC
>LUMV01000214.1_pt1 | contig 12270 bp, 12 predicted proteins | sample 729731 | NCBI WGS metagenome assembly LUMV01 (sample SAMN03860301, study PRJNA289734) | marine metagenome | biome: seawater column; feature: ocean; material: water; isolation source: Red Sea water column Station 192 - depth 200m | place: Saudi Arabia: Red Sea | collected 2011-10-15 | depth 200 m
GAAAAGCTTTAAATTGGCAAACACCATTGGAGGCTTTTTCTCAACTGGTTGATTATCATAGTGCTTTTAAATCTGTCGCACCTCATGTTTGAATTCGCCGTTATTTTGCAACGATTGCGTTGCAATTGGTTTAAACTGTGTCTGAAAAGCAGTTGAACCTATGTTCAAATCTTGTTCAGCATCAAAAAGAGAGTAGTCTGGCATTTCAAAGAATTCATATTGCTTTTTTAAATTTTTTAAGAATTCTTCTCCTGGATATTCCTTTTCAACTCTTCCTAAATCTTGTGTATTTGCGTCAATTAGTTCAATTTTTGAAATATTAGTTACTCCACGACCTGAACGAGAATGTTCAACATTCAACGAATTTAAATAACCATTTATTTCAGCTTCCTTAACTCCCCAACAATTTGAATATTGTTCATTATTAATGTCGTTACAAGAATAAAATAGCTCTTTTACTAATTTACCTGCACTTGAAAATGTAAAGACTTTTTTAAGTTTAATCTTTCCCTCTTGGTCAAGTGCCAAAGGATTAATTGTTTCACTTGATTCAAACCGAATTACTATTTCTGTTTTCTCATTTTCGGCAATTCCTTTGAAAACGTCATTCGGTGTGAATTTCTCATTAAAAAAAGCATCTAGTGCTTTGAGTATGCTGGATTTCCCTGAATCGTTTTTTCCGACAAAAGAGTTTACATCGCCAGCTTTTAGATTCTGTAACGATTTAATTCCTCTGAAATTAATAATTGAAATGTCATAAATTTTCATAGTTAGCTTTAGGTTCTCATTAAAAATGGCAAATAATTTTTTTACTTTACGAAATTTTATATTATGTTCATAAAGTTCCATCAAAATCAAAATTTAAATTTACTTTTTATCCTTCAAATCCTCCCAACATCTGCAAAAACTCATCTTCATTCATCACCGCCACACCAAGTTTTTCCGCTTTATCGAGTTTACTGCCAGCTTTCTCACCTGCCACCACACACTTGGTCTTACTCGACACACTCCCCGACACCCTCGCACCAAGTGCCTGCAATCGCTGTGTCGCCTCATCACGCCCCATACTGGCAAGCGTGCCTGTGACTACCCAACTTTCTCCATTCAACGGCTGACGTGTCGGTGCTTGCGGTGCAGCCCAGTGAATCCCTGCATCAAGTAAGGCTTGAATCACTTCAATATTATGCTCGGCATGGAAGAAGTCAAAAATCCACTGAGCGGTAATGTCTCCAACATCAGGCGTTTTCTTGAGTGTTTCCAAATCCGCCGACATCAACGCATCTAAAGTCTGGAATTGATTGGCAAGCATCCGTGCTGTGGTTTCACCCACGCCACGAATACCCAGCGCATAGATAAATCTGTGTAGCTCGGTTTCTTTACTTTGTTCAATCGCATCGATTAAGTTCTGAACGGATTTTTCGCCCATCTTTTCAATGGTGAGCAATTTTTCACGATGCAGATGTAAACTGTAAATATCAGCGACATTATCCAGTAGTTCGAGATGTAACAACGACTCCACCCAACGATCGCCCAAACCTTCAATATCCATTGCTTTACGCGCCACGAAATGCCGAATCGCTTCGATGCGCTGTGCCGCACAGTACAAGCCACCCGAACAACGTGCCAATGCCTCACCTTCAGGCATCACCACAGGCGACTCACAGACTGGACATTGACTCGGTAATTCAACCATTTGCGCTGTATCAAGGCGAAATTCTTGCCAAACTTTTTCGACTTTGGGAATCACATCACCAGTCCGATACACGCTCACCGTATCACCAACTCGCACATCAAGACGATGAATTTCACCGATATTGTGTAGCGTGACATTGGATACCGTCACACCACCGACGAAGACAGGTTTTAGACGTGCCACAGGTGTCAGCGTACCTGTACGCCCGACTTGCCACTCGATATTATCAACAGTCGTCAGTGCCGCTTGCGCAGGGAATTTATACGCCGTCGCCCAACGTGGTTCACGACTCAAAAAGCCAAGTTGTTTTTGTTGTTGAAGACTATCGACTTTGATCACCATGCCGTCGATTTCGACGGCGAGATTTGGACGCTCTTGCATGATTTCTTGATAGCAATTTTCTACATCTTCGATGCTATCGACCAACCATTGTCGCTCGGCGATTTCAAAGCCAAAATGAGTCAACCAATGCAGACTCTCACTCATCGAATCTAGCGCATGATGCGGTTCGCACTGCGCTATACCATACGCATAAAATGCAAGTGGACGACTTGCAGCAATCTTCGGATCGAGCTGACGTAGGCTACCTGCGGCGGCATTACGTGGATTGACAAAAGTTTTCTCACCTTTTTGCTCTGCTTCACGATTGAGCTTTTCAAAGCCTGATTTTGGAATTAAGACTTCGCCTCGCACTTCTAGTAATTCAGGAATTTCACCTTGTGTATTGTTCAATTGAAGTGGAATATTACGAACCGTGCGCACGTTTTGACTAATGTCCTCACCTGTTTCACCGTCACCACGCGTCACGCCTTGCACCAGTTGACCGTTTTTGTACCATAGTGAAATCGCCAAACCGTCAAGTTTCAGTTCGACATCATATTGCACTTTTTGATTGGGTAAACGATCTTGAATACGCTGATCAAAGGCTTTGAGCTCATCAAAGTTAAAGACATTGCCCAAAGACAACATCGGTACAGCATGTTTAATGGATTGGAATTTCTTTAAGGCCTCACCGCCAACTTTCTGCGTTGGCGAATCGCTTTGAATGTATTCAGGATGGCGTGCTTCCAAATCTTTGAGCTGATGGAACAGTTGATCGTATTCTGCATCACTGATGCTCGGCTGATCCATCACATAATAGGCATGACTATGCTTGGCTAAAATCTGAATCAACTGACGCATCTGCACAATGATTTCTGAACCGGTGCTATTTTGATCGGAGCGCATCAACAATCTATCCCTTAACTTGGATTTTTATATATGAATTAGCCGATATTTAAGCACAAACCACCGACTGCGCCTAGCAAGATCAAATTCTAAATCTCAGATTTTTAAACGTTAGTGCATGTAATGTTCATATTACAAATCGTAAGCTGACTTGCGTAAAGCCGACATAGGCGTTAAGGTAATATTTGTATGACAAATTACCATTGTTTTTATTCAATTTCATGACACTATGATGATTAATTGATTACAGTTTTTCTAATAATGGTGATCATAAATCTGATGATTTTTATTTGAATATTGATTTTGGTGGTTTTTTCGTTTTAATTTTTAATTGAACGCATTAATTTCAAATATTTGGACAGCTTTTAAATATTTTTAATTTTTGCATGAAACTTTATATTCAATATGGAGCATGATAATGGCGACCAAGAAAGTCAGCAAAAAAGCAACTGCGAAGAAGAAATTGCAATCTGTGAAGCGTGAGATCAAACAACGTTTGAACAAAATTGATAAGCAAGAAGGCAAAGTGAAAAAGCTGAAAAAGAAACTGAAAAAAATGAAATAATGTTCTGATTATTCATGAAAAAAGCTAGGCAATTCGCCTAGCTTTTTTATTGCGTTGCTTTTTGGGATTACTGAATTTTGAGCTGTTTCAAGATATTTTGAATATCTGTATTGGCTTCACCTTGATCACTACGTTGTCCTTGTGGTGTCAAAGAATCAATGATTTGTGGTAATACCGTGGCGATTGCACCATAGACATTTTGCTTCGGCTCGTTCATCTGATTTGCAACTTGTTCAACCTCTTGATCATCAAAGAGTTGCTCCATTTGCTCATTTTGTACGCTTTGATTTTGCGTGGTGTTTGGATCAACCCAAGACTGTGCTTGACTGCCTAATCCTGATTTGGTCAATTTATCGAGTGCACCTTGCAAGCCACCTTGCTTTTGAATCCAAGCCAATACGATCGGCAATACCGCAACCAATAATGCCGTCTTACCTCCACCACTGCGACTTTGTGTACCGCCAAGCTGTCCAAGCACTGAACCCAAGATACCACCTAGACCGCCTGCGCCAGTGTTATTTTGTTGTGACGATCCACCAAGATTGCCAAGTACCGAACCTAAAATACCACCTAAGCCACCACCTGCATTATTGGCATTTTGCTGTGTGTTTTGCTGTTGAGTATGTTGATTCTGAGTCGAACCTTGCTGAGTACCATTTTGACCGCCAAGTGCTTGCTTGGCGATAGCTTCAACTAAACTGGCTAAATTTGTCATGAGATTTTCCCTTATTCTTTATGATCGTAGAATGTGACTGTCTTTGCATATTACCGAGATTAAAAGGCGATTGTCTGTATCTGCAATGTATATCACATCATCCACAATTGCTGTAATAAAGCCATAAATTATAAAAGTTCATGGAAAAAATAAAGGCTCATTCTAGAGAATAAGCCTTAATTGGTTTTTTTAATATCAATGTTTAAAGTGTATTCACTAACGTCCACCTGGCAGTTGCGTGAAATAACTCTTCAATGCTTCGATACAACGCAACACTTTGACAGGTTGTTGTTCACGCTTAAGTGTCACTGCATACAGCGTATATTCAGGAAGTTTCCAATCAGGTAATACTTCGACAAACTCACCACGCTTGAGCTCTTGCTGTGCGTCAAGATGCAGGATTCGACCGATACCATGCCCTTCATAACACAATGTTTTCATGACAAAAACATTGTTGGTGCGGACTTTTACAGGGACTTCAAGCTCGACTGTTTCGCCTGTTTTTTCATTGCTAAACTTGAGCTTGGAAAAATTCTTCATCAAATCTACTGGAAGCAATTGATGCGCCAATAAATCTTTTGGATGTTCGATCGCAGGACGTTGATTGAGATAACTTGGCGATGCGATCAAGATTTGCTGAACACGAGCCATCGGATAAACTTCAAACTCATCATCATTGACATGTTGACTCATCCGCACTGCGACATCGATGCGTGCTTCAATCAAATTGACATATTCTTCAGATGCAAGGATATTTACCTTCAATGTTTCATGCGCCATGATCCAACGAGACAACGCTGGCACAACATGCAGTGAAGCAAGCTCTGGCGAAGTGGCTAAACGCAGCTCGCCAATCAAATTGTCCTGCAACTCGCTGATGCGAATTTTACCGCGTTCTGCAGCCGACATCATTTCTTGACAGCTTTGAAAAAAAGCCTGTCCAGCCTCAGTCATACTGATCTTACGTGTCGAACGATGTAGCAAAGTCACATTCAGCTCTTGTTCTAATGAACGGATTTGCTGACTCACGGCACTGGTGGTGATGCCCAAATCTTTGGCAGCACCACTAAAAGAGCCACGCTCAACCACGCAGGCAAACACCCCCATCGCACGAAGATTTTCTAACACAATTTGATTCTCAGCATATACAATAGCTTGATATTAAAGTAAAAGATTCGTAAATAAAATACAGATGTATCAACTAATTGGCAAAATTGATACTGGGTCGATTGGCTTGCCATCTAAGCGAATTTGGAACTCAAGCATGGTTTTATCCGTTCCTGTGCTACCCATCTCAGCAATTTTTTGGCCTGCAGTGACTTTATCACCGTTTTTGACGACCAGTTTGCTATTGTGCGCATAGGCTGTAATGTAGCCATTGCTATGACGCACCAAGACCAATTGACCATATTCTTTCAACCCATCGTCAGCATAAACTACTTCACCTGCTGCGGCTGCATAGATTGGATCGCCTGTATTCCCTGCAAAACGAACGCCTTTTTTATTTTGACTCAAGTCATAGCGATCAATTACACGACCATTACTCGGCATCACCCAGTTCAAACCTTGTGTCGAGGTTGCAACTGGATTTGGATTAATCGTTGGTGCGGGTGTATTTCCTAGCCCAACAGCTGGCGCAGTCGTCGGGATGTTCGGCTGAACCACATTGACTTGATTAGGTACTGTCGCATTCTGCGCTTGGGTCAAGACACTTTCACGTTGAATCGTGCCTTGCTCTTGGATTGGGCGAGTTTGCACCAGTCTAGACGTGTTTTTACTGTTTCCTCGTAAACGCAGTGATTGATTAACGTAGATGATATCCATAGTCTCAATATTATTAATTCGGGCAATCTCTCGATAATCCAAACCGTATTTCTGCGCAATTTTACTCAGGCTATCGCCTGATTTTACGGTATAAAATTCTGGAACATAAAATACCCGTGAGCTTTGTTGATTAATGGTCGGTTTCGAAGCACATCCAACGAAAAGCGTACCTGACAATACACTAAGCACCATTACATTACGGATAACACGGTATTCCATGAATCAAAATTCCTGACTTCTAAACAAATTTTTTAAATAAAAATAACATCATCTATCGATGCCTTTGAGGATACCAAATATTGCCAAAACTTTGCATTTCAGATTGAAAATGTCACAAAGCAATAACATATTTTCTTACATTTGCTGTTTTTTTATGCATAATTGAATCATAGTCAATTCTTCAATATCAATTGTTTGGGGTCTTTTAACCAACTTGCTCTGCCAACTGCTCAAGCAATTCGTAATTTGTCGAATCCATCTTGATCGGCGTGATGCTGATATAGCTGTTGAGCACTGCGTAAAAATCCGACTGTATCGCACCTGCCTCTTTATTCACTTCAACAATCGCTTCACCAGAAAGTCCAATCCAATACACCTGACGACCACGTGGATCAACATGACTTGTGATTGGCTTAGATTGCGTACGACGTCCAAGGTGCGTGACTTGCACCCCTGCATACTCCTCAACATCTGGAATATTAATATTCAAAATATGACGTGGTGGCAGGCTTGGCACACCTGCCTTGATAAAGTCTTTGATCCAATTTGCCGCTTTTGCATAATTGTCAGGATGTTCATAGCTACGTACATTCGGTCCTGCAAAAGACACTGCAATCGCAGGCTGCTTCATTAATCGCCCTTCAAATGCTGCGCCAACCGTGCCTGAATACAACACATCATCGCCGAGATTTGGACCACTATTGATCCCTGAAACGACCAAATCAAAATGCTGATCAAGCGACTCATCTTGACCAAGCTGATTAAACAATCCATTCATCGAGAGATAAACACAATCCGCTGGCGTACCATTCACCGCCCAAACTTTTGGCGAGATCTCAGTAGCACGAAGTGGACGATCTAAAGTAAGTGCTGATGAAAAGCCACTACGCTCGCTTTCAGGTGCGACTACGGTGACATCGGCGATCTCGGACAACGCTTTCGCCAAAGCCTGAATACCTGGTGCGAAAACACCATCATCATTAGAAATTAATATTTTCACTAAAACACGCTATCCAATTAAAACAAGACTAATTCAAAATACGATCAATTAAGGTCTGTGAAATGTCAACAAACCCTAAATATTCTACAAAAAAGTCTACAAAAATCATCTAGTCATGAATGCCTAACTTGACTATTGTAATGACCATTGGTCCAATCAGTATGAAATAAAGGTTAATTTATAATGCAACAATTGATGAAAAATGTATTGAAAGCAACTTTGTGTGCAACACTCCTGACCACAATCAGCCTTTCCACTTATGCTGATGATAGTGCAACTAAAACGCCTGCTCAAGCAAAGTCTGAAAACAATATTGAAATCACCCCAGCGATTCAAACGACTAAAGAAGAAGTCGCAGTAGTGCATGTACTTTCTGAAATTTGTCCTGAAATTATTGGTAAAAATCAAAATTTTGACAAAGGCTATGAACGCATGTTGACTGAATTGTTGCCAGGAATCTCTGATCCTGTACTTGCCGTTGAAGCTTTAAGCGAAGAAGGCGACTATCAAGAAGTTCTTGCGGAAGCCCGCCAAAATGCTTCTAAACATAGCCGTGAAGACAATCGTGAAGTCTGTTTAGAAATGGTGCAATGGGGTCAGAAAGCCTCTTAACTGCTTTACTTTTCCTCATGAAAAAGTAATTAACAAAAATATCGGTGAAATGCGCTTAAATCATTTGGTTTAAGCGCATTGCTATTTTAGAATGCTAGTTTTAGATTTTGTTAAATTTCGTATTGGACTACATCGCATGGCTCGCCGTCTCGCATCAACAATGACTTATACTACAATCCTTAGCACGACATTAATTGTATCTACTCCACAATTGAGCTATGCCGCAACGGTAATTCCCTCACCGCCTGAACTCGATAATAAATCATACATCATCATGGATTTTGACTCAGGTAAAATCCTCGCTGCAAAAAATGAAAATGAGCATCTTGCACCTGCATCTATGACCAAGATGATGACCAGCTACATCATCGAACAAAAGTTACTCAAAGGCGAACTCACCGAAAATGAAAAAGTTCGCATGAATGAGTCGGCATGGTGTCGTGGTAGTAGTAGCGAATCATGTATGTACGTTCCGCTAAACGGGACAGCGACCGCTTTAGAAATGCTTCGTGGCATCATCGTACAATCAGGGAATGATGCGTCAAAGGCTATGGCAGAACATATCGCAGGTAATGAAGGCACGTTTGCGCATATGATGAACCAAGAGGCGAAGCGTATCGGTATGAACGATACCAACTTCATCAACTCAACAGGTATGCCAGCTGAAGGTCACTATTCCAGTGCGCTCGATATGGCGAACTTGGCAAAACACATTATTCACGATAGCTCAAAATACTATCCGATCTATTCAGAAAAAGAATTTACCTTCAACGGCATCAAGCAAGGCAATCGTAATGCTTTGCTATACACCGATCCAAGTGTTGACGGCTTAAAAACTGGTCATACCAATGAAGCAGGCTATTGCCTGACAACATCCAGTAAGCGTGGTCCAATGCGTTTGATCACAGTGATCATGGGTGCGCCAACCATGCAAGCACGTGCAACGCAAACACGTGAATTGCTCAACTGGGGCTTTGGCAACTTTGAAACAACAATTATCCGCCCTGCCAAACAGGCATTAGCCACAAGTCCAGTGTGGTTTGGTACAGAAGATCAGGTTCAACTTGGTATCGTCGATGCACTTGCGACGACCATGCCAAAAGGTCAAGCAGACAATATTGAAACTAAACTTCAAGTCAATCCTGAGCTTCGTGCACCTTTAAAACAAGGTCAAGTGGTGGGTAAAATCACAGCAACATCAAATGGTAAAGTCGTTGCAGAACAGCCTTTGGTCGTTCTAAAAGCAGTTGAAGAATCAGGCTTCTTTGCTCGTTTGATCGACCATATCAAACTATTCTTTAGTGGCTTATTCTAATTCCATCTAAATAACGCCTCTTTTTTTAAAGAGGCTGGCTGGGATTGAGAAACTCCTCCCTTTTTAAAAGGGAGGTTGGGTGGGATTAATAAAAACCTTTAAGCCAAGAAGTCTTCAATCAATGGGACTAAGCGATTGAGTAAATCATCTGCTTGATCTTGCGTCAGATTCAACGGTGGTAATAAACGCACCACGTTTCCTGCTGTGACATTGAGGATCAGTTGCTTTTCATCTCGTGCGCGAGCGACCAATTCTGCGCAATCTTTTGGCAATTCAATACCAATCATCATACCAAAGCCACGTACATTGACATTATGCACAGAAAGTCTACGGCTAAACTCATCCGCAAGATATTGACCAATTTTTGATGCGTTGATAATCGCAGCTTCTCCAATCAAACTATCAATCACGGTACAAACTACACGGCTACCAAGTGCCGTACCGCCATAAGTTGAACCATGATTGCCTGCTGCAAGCACACCAACTGCTTTACCACTGGTAAGTACTGCCCCAATCGGAAAACCATTACCCAAACCTTTTGCCGTAGTCACCACATCAGGACGAATATTGGTATGCTGATAGGCGAAATATTTGCCTGTACGGCCATTACCTGTTTGGATTTCATCGAGCATTAATAGCCAATCGTTTTTATCACAGATATCACGAAGCTGTTGCAGATATTGAAAGCCTTGTGGTGCAGTATTGATACCGCCCTCACCTTGAATCGGCTCCACAAAAATCGCCACAATATCAGGATTGGTTAATGCTAATTTTTCAATAGCATCCATATCACCAAATGGAACACGTAAGAAACTATCCACCAATGGCGCAAAGCCTTCTTGAACTTTGGCATTCCCCGTTGCAGAGAGTGTTGCTAAAGTACGACCATGAAAAGATTTTTCAGCAACGATGATTTTGCCATTGAGAATATCTCGATCATTGCCATATTTACGGGCGATCTTGATCGCACCTTCATTGGCTTCTGCACCGCTATTGGAGAAAAATACCTCGTCCATGCCTGATATTTCAGCGAGTTTTTGCGCTGCGGCAGTTTGCCACGGAATTTCATACAGATTACTGGTATGAACTAATGTCTGTGCTTGATCGGCAATCGCTTCGGCGATCGCAGGATGTGCATGACCTAAACCACACACTGCAATACCTGATAGTGCATCTAAGTATTCCGTGCCATCTTCGGTATAGAGATAAGCACCTCGTCCTCGTACAAACGCAATCGGCTGACGTGCATAAGTCTGCATCAGATGGGATGGTTGATTGGTTTGAACAGGAGCTTTAGTAAACTGTGCCATGATTTATCTCTATATAAAAAAATAAATGGAATAAAATAAAAAACTTCTACCAAAAGAAACTGATAAAAGCTATTCCAATGTATAACGAAAGCACTGTGAAACCAAGTGATTTTTTATGCTGTGAAAATACCTTGATCATATGCAATCCAGTAAAAATGATGCTTTAGTCACGATCGGATTTTGGCTATAATAGGCGCATTGAAATAGAGGAAATGAAAATGACTGAACAAGCTCGTGATACCGAAGCATTGATCCGTGATCAAATCGAGAAACATGCGGTATTACTTTATATGAAAGGCACACCACAATTTCCACAGTGTGGTTTTTCTGCACGTGCAGTCGAAATCTTGAGCCAAATCGGTCGCCCATTTGCGTATGTCAATATCCTTGAAAATCAAGATATTCGTGCAACACTGCCTGCGATTGCCAACTGGCCTACTTTTCCACAACTTTGGGTCAATAAAGAGTTGATCGGTGGTAGCGATATCATGATGGAAATGTTCCAAAATGGCGAACTTCGCACATTGGTCGAAGAGCATAGCCCAGCACCTGAAGAAAACTAATTTTTAAAACATAGTTTTCACCTAAAAATTCAAAGCCTTTGATGGAGAAATCTGTTAAAGGTTTTTTTGTTGGCTATAATTCCAAAATTATAAAAATTCACAAAGAAAACCTTGTTTTAGACATCCTCTTATTTATATTGGAAATAGAAAAGATGAATGATTGAAAAGTTAAGGGATTTATATGATGAATATTTTACTCCTCGGTGCGACAGGTGTGGTTGGTCAACAAATACTAGCCCAAGCTTTACATCATCCACGTGTCACGCAAGTCTTTACGCCTGTGCGCAAACTCATGCCGATGAAACATGATAAGCTTCAACAATTTCAATTGGATTTTGGGCACATTGAGGCGCAACTGCCAACACAGATCAACTTAAAAGAAATAGATGCGGTGCTCTGTGCGCTCGGTACAACGATGAAACAAGCGGGTTCAAAGGATGCTTTTCGCAAAGTCGATCATGACTATCCATTAACATTCGCTGAAATTGCTAAGCAAAATCATATTTCCACCTATGTGCTAAATTCTGCAATGGGTGCAAATGCAGATTCGATGTTTTTTTATAATCAAGTCAAAGGTGAGTTGGAACAAGCTTTAAAAGATTTGCATTTTCCATCGTTAACTTTAGTCCGTCCTGGTTTGATTGATGGCAATCGTGATGAGTTTCGCTTAGGTGAGAAATTGGCATTAAATGTACTACGACCGCTCAATGAATTATTACCAAAATCTTGGCGTTTAAGTCCTGCGCAAAATATTGCCAAAGCACTATTACAATCTGCCCTAGAACAAAAGCTTGGCACGCATATCATTTCGGCGGATGCATTGGCTGAATAAGGCTAAAACAATAGCGCTAAATTAAGAAATAGTAGTTGCGGATTTACATTTTCATAAATTTTAAAACCTGATTGGTGGTCTCGCTCAACCACTCTTCTCGTTCTGAATTTTCATAGTTGATCCTAGACAGTATCGTGGACAACAAATCCCTCTAAATTCTTAAAATATTTCTGTTCAAAGGCTTCTGGGCTTAACCAGCCATTTGCGGAATGCCTTCTGACCCGATTGTAATAAATCTCAATATAGTCAAACAAGACAGTATTCGCTTCTTTTCGAGTGGCAAACACACTGCCATAGACCACATGACCTTTCAATGTATGAAAGAAGCTTTCGGTCACTGCATTATCCCAACAGTTTCCCCTGCGTGACATACTTTGAACGCAGTTATTCGTCAA
>LUMV01000473.1_pt1 | contig 12207 bp, 7 predicted proteins | sample 729731 | NCBI WGS metagenome assembly LUMV01 (sample SAMN03860301, study PRJNA289734) | marine metagenome | biome: seawater column; feature: ocean; material: water; isolation source: Red Sea water column Station 192 - depth 200m | place: Saudi Arabia: Red Sea | collected 2011-10-15 | depth 200 m
CTGTACAGCACAGGTATTGTTGGCCAACATCGCGGCACTCTACGCTATGTATCACGGCCCCCAAGGGCTTAAGACGATCGCTCAGCGGGTTCACCGATTCAGTCAAATTCTCGCATCAAGCCTTGCGGGATTTGGCTACACCGTCGTCGATGAGGTCTACTTCGACACCTTAAAGGTTTATGCCCCTGGCGTAGCCGGAAAAATCGCGGCGCGCGCGCGCCTGCCTGTCGCGGCGAGCGAAACCGCCGAGATCGTTGCTTTTCGCAGCCCCGAGGAAGCGTCGGACCATGTCGCGCTGATCATCGGCAAGCGCGACGGCAATCCGCCCGTGGTGCGATTGCACAGCGAATGCCTGACCGGCGACGTGCTCGGCAGCCTCAAATGCGATTGCGGACCGCAGCTGCATGCGGCGCTGCACGCGATGGCCGACGCCCCATGGGGGGTGTTGCTCTATCTGCGCCAGGAAGGCCGCGGTATCGGCCTCGTCAACAAGCTGCGCGCCTATGCGCTGCAGGATCAGGGCTATGATACGGTCGATGCCAATCTGCGGCTGGGTTTCCCCGTCGAGGCGCGCGATTTTGCGATCGCCGGCCAGATGCTCGCGCTGCTCAACATCCCGCGCATCCGCCTGATGACCAACAATCCCGAAAAGGTCGCGCGACTGGAAAGGGAGGGCGTCGACGTCGTCGAACGCATCCCGCTCGCACTGCCGACGAACCCGCACAACGAACGCTATCTAGCGACCAAGCGCGACCGCACGGGACATCAATTGTAAAGCCTCGTCATTGCGAGGAGCGCAGCGAAGCAATCCAGGGCGGTTTACGCGTGCTCCGTATCGCCGCTTCGCTTCGCTCCTCGCAATGACGATGTTTATTGTCGGGGGTTAGTGCACGAAACGCGCGACCACATCGCGGTAGCTGCGGCTGACCTTCACCTGCGCGCCCGAACCGAGCACGAGGAAACACTCGCCGTTGGTGTGCGGCTTGACCTGCTTCACCTGGCTGAGGTTGACGATGGTCGAGCGATGCACGCGCTGGAAATTGCGCGGGTCGAGCCGCTTTTCGAGATCCTTCATCGTTTCGCGCAGGATCAGCGAATTGTCGGCGGTGTAGATGCACATATAGTCGCCGGCAGCGTCGATTCGTTCGATGCTGTCGACGTCGACGCGGAAAATCTGCCCGCGATCCTTGATGTTGATCATCTTTTCGTAGCGGTCGGCGGCGGGCGCATCGGCCGCCGTTTCGGCATCATATTCCTCGACCGCGTCGGGCGCGACTTCGGCAAGCACCGTCTTCAGCCGCTCAACCTCGGCCACGCCGCGCTTTTCGGCGAGGCGCTGGCGAACGCGGTCGAGCGCATCGGCGAGCCGCTCGGGCTCGACGGGCTTGACCAGATAATCGACCGCCTGCGCCTCGAATGCGCGGATCGCATGGTCCGAATAGGCGGTGACGAAGACGACGAGCGGGGGCTCGACTTCCATCAGTCCCTGGATCACCGAAAAACCGTCGAATCCGGGCATCTGGATATCAAGGAAGACGAGGTCGGGCTTGTGCGTCTTGATCTTGCGAATGGCCTCCCGGCCGTTCTGCGCGGTGTCGACGACTTCGACATCGCTATGCGCTTCAAGCCGCAGTTGCAGGCCCTGGGTCGCCAATTTCTCGTCATCCACCAGGATGGTTCTGATCGTCATGTGCGTTCGGTTCCAATCGTCGCTTGTCCATCGGGCTGAAACGGAATCTCGATAATCACCGTGAATCCGCCATCGGTGCCCGATTGCACCTCGAACCGTTGCTGGTCGCCATAGGCCTGGGCCAGCCGGTCCCTGATGTTGGCTAAACCCACACCGGTCGATTCCGTTGCAATCCCGGTGGTGGGGTCGACGCCATCGGCTGACAATCCCGTGCCGGTGTCGGACACGGTAATCCGAACATTTTGACCGGCAAGCTGAGCCGTCAGCGTAATGTCGGCTCCTTCTTCCTGCGGTGTCACCGCATATTTGATCGCATTTTCGATCAGCGGCTGAAGCAGCAACGAAGGCAGGCGCGCGCGCTGCGCCGCCGGATCAATCTGGAAATGCGGCCGCAGCCGGTCCTCGAAACGCATCTTCTCGATGTCGAGGTAGAGCTTCAGCGTCTCGACCTCCTGCGCCAGCGTTACCTGTGCGGTCGGTTCGTTGGCGAGCGTGTAGCGCAGAAAGGCCGACAGGCGCGACAGCATCGCATTGGCGGGCTCGGTCTGTTTCAGAAGGACGAGGGTCGAGATGCTGTTGAGCGTGTTGAACAGGAAGTGCGGGTTGAGCTGGTAGCGCAGCATCGCGAGCTGCGCCGACGCGGCCTGCGCCTCGAGCCGCAGCACGCGGTCATTCTGTTCCTCGAGCTGCAGGAAATAGTTGATCGCGAAATAGAGCGCCGACCAGGCCGCGAGCGTCGTCGCGTCGATATAGATCGACACCAGCAGCAGGCCGGTAAAGCTCGTCTCGCTGTCGGGCTTCAATATCTGGAAAAGCCAGGCGTCGATGAAGGCCCATACCGCGGTGGCGAAGGCCAGGAGGCCGAAGCTTGCCCCCCACATCAGGATCGTGCGGCGGTTGATCAGCGCGCGGTAGCAAACCGAAAGCAGCAGCGTCAGCGAAAAACCCGTAACCGCCGAAACAACGACAAGGACAAGGAAATCGAAGGATTGGCCGCCCGCCAGCCCCGACACGACGCGCAGCCCGAACCAGCCGAGCCAGCCGAGGATCTGGAGATTCCAGAAGGCGCGAACCTTGTTCCCGAAAAACGGCCCGGGCGAGGAAAAGCCGAACAGCGGAATCGGGGAAGTCTGGCTTGCCATGTCAGCCGCCGAAATCAGGGGACGAGCGCGTCGTCCGCGAAGTGAGGATCATTCGGCCGCGACCGGTGCCATCCGCACGCGCGCCTGGCCGAGCGGCTGGAGTTCCGAACGATGTTTCCAGACAAGCTCGCCATATTCGAGCGGCCGGCCGTCGTGCGCGGTGATCGTCACCGGGCCGATCGGCTGTTCGTCATGCGAATCGACGAGCACCGGGGTCGAGGGAACTCCCGCCCCCCATTTTTCGCCCCACTGGCGCAGCGCGATCATCGCGGGCAGCAGTTCGACGCCCTTCTGGGTAAGCTGATACAGAACCTTGCGGCGATCCTCCGCCATCACTTCGCGCGCCATGATGCCATGATCGACCAGCTTCGACAGCCGGTTCGACAGGATGTTGCGCGCGATATTGAGCTCCTGCTGGAACTCCTCGAAATGGTGGACACCGTTGAAAGCGGCGCGAAGGATCATGAAGGACCATCGTTCGCCCATCGCCTCGAGCGCGAGCGGCAGGGCGCAATTGCCCCCATCAAGATCGTTCAGTTTTTCGCGTAATTTTCCCATAGGCCATGCCCTAACGTAAAATCGCCGCCGTGCCAAAAAAATATAGGGCCTCGGTTGCATTTCGCAACGGACGCACCAGATCGCGAAGCGCAACCTTCCGGTTGTCAAAAAAAGGAGGCTCCCATGTTCCATTTCCGGCTTTCCCCCGGCACTCCGATACTCGCCCTGGCGGGCGCGCTGTCGATCGGCGCCGCGGCGCTCCCCGCTGTTCCCGCCGCCGCCGCTGGCGGCGCTTTCTATCGCGCCGAACTGGCCGACGCGGCGAAGACCGCGCGCTTCGTCGCCCGCGATGTCGTCTGGGTGTGTGAGGGCACGACCTGCACGGCAGGCCGTGGCACCAGCCGCCCGCTGATGATGTGCGCCGCGCTCGCCAAGAAGGCCGGCCGCGTTACGAGCTTCACCGTCGATGGCAAGCCGCTCGAGGACGCCGACCTCGCACGCTGCAACGGCGAAGGCTGACCCTTCGCCCGCAAGAAGGGCCGCGCACGCTCTCCCCTCTGCACCGCGCGGCCCTTTTCTTGCCTTGGCGAAGCCAGCGGCTTCGCTGCTCCACCGATACAAATATATTGCAATTGGCATCGCATGAACGACATTGGATGCGATGCTGAGGCAGTATGAACTTGTCGAGCGCGTGCGCGCTTATGATCCCGACGTCGACGAGGCGCTGCTGAACCGCGCCTATGTCTTCACCGTACAGAAGCACGGCAGCCAGAAACGCGCCTCGGGCGACCCCTATTTCAGCCATCCGGTCGAGGTCGCGGGCATTTTGACCGACCTCCATCTCGACAGCGAGACGATCGTCACCGCGCTGCTCCACGACACGCTGGAAGACACGCTGACCACGCCCGAAGAGATCGAGCGGCTGTTCGGCGCCGACGTCGGGCGGCTGGTCGACGGCGTCACCAAGCTCAGCAAGATTTCGCGTGCTGCTCGTCAAGCTCGCCGACCGGCTGCACAATATGCGCACGCTGCATTTCATCCAGAATCCGGACAAGAGGCGGCGCATCGCCAAGGAGACGATGGACATCTATGCCCCGCTGGCGGAGCGGATCGGCATGTATGAATATATGCGCGAAATGCAGCTTCTGGCCTTTCGCGAGCTCGAGCCGGAGGCCTATGCGACGATCACCGGCCGCCTCGCCAAACTGACCGCGGGCGGCAAGGACAAGGTCGCCGGGATCAGCCGCGAGTTCAAGGAGCTGCTCGCTAAAAGCGGGATCGAGGCTGACGTATCGGGGCGCGAAAAACATCCCTATTCGATCTGGCGCAAGATGCAGGAGCGCCACGTCAGCTTCGAACAGGTCACCGACATCATCGCCTTTCGCGTCATCACGCACAGCGATGCCGACTGCTATGCCGCGCTTGGCGTCTTTCACCGCAAATGGAAAATGGTCCCCGGCCGCTTCAAGGATTATATCTCGACCCCCAAGCGCAACGGCTACAAATCGCTGCACACGACGATCATGCACAATGAAAATATGCGGATCGAAATCCAGATCCGCAGCGAGGCGATGCACCAGCAGTCCGAATTCGGCTTTGCGGCGCACTGGGCCTACAAGCAGGGCGGCGGCTCACCCGACGGACAGGCGGGGTGGATTCGCGACCTGCTCGAAATCCTCGACCAGACGCACGATCCTGACGAACTGCTCGAGAATACGCGCATCGCAATGTATCAGGACCGCATCTTCGCCTTTACGCCGAAGGGCAGCCTGTTCCAGCTTCCCAAGGGCGCGACGCCGGTTGATTTCGCTTATGCCGTCCACACCGGGCTCGGCGACCGCACCGTCGGTGCCAAGGTCAACGGCCGGCTCGTGCCGCTGCGCACCCAGCTCGTCAACGGCGATACCGTCGAGATCTTGTCATCGGAAAAGCAGACGCCGCAGCCCGCGTGGCTGGGCTTTGCGGTGACGGGCAAGGCGCGCGCCGCGATCCGCCGCCATGTCCGGTCGAAGGAAAAGGTCGAGCTCGCCGCCCTTGGTCGCAAGATGTACGACGAGATCGCCCGCCGCCTGCCCAACAAGGTCGGCGACAAGGCGCGCGCCGCGGCGCGCGAGCGGCTGAAGCTCGAGGATGACAGCGCGCTCTATGTCGCGATCGCGCGGCGGCGATTGTCCGACGACCAGATCCTCGAAGCGCTCGTCCCCGGCATCACCGCCGAGATGAAATCGAAGCCCGGCAAGCTGCGCCAGGGCGCTGCGGTGTCGATCGAGGGGCTGACCCCCGGCGTCGCCTACAAGCTTGCCGACTGCTGCCACCCCGTTCCCGGCGACCGCATCGTCGGCCTCGCGCGGCCCGGCGAGGGGATCGAGGTGCATGTTATCGACTGCCCCAGCCTGGCCGACGGCATCGACGCCGACTGGATCGACCTGAGGTGGCAGGAGGACAGCGAGGGCGGCAATGCGCGGCTGTGCGTCGTCATCCTCAACGAAACCGGCACGCTCGCCGAAATGTCGGGCATCCTCGCCGCCAATTCGGCGAATATCACCAATCTGCGGCTGTCGAACCGCGAGGGCGATTTCCACACCTATGACGTCGTCGTCGAGGTGCGCGACGTTCAGCATGTGATGCGTATCCTGTCCGCGCTCCGCGCGTCGGACAGCGTCGTGCAGGCGGAGCGACTCTAGGCGATCAACTCAGGCAGCTTAGGGGTAGGGAACAGCCATTTTCCAACTTTCGTCATCCCGGACTTGATCCGGGATCCATTCATCCGGCGTTGAAAGAATGGATCCCGGATCAAGTCCGGGATGACGATGCAAGGTAAGCCGGCCTAGCTGCCTTCGCCTTCAGTTCGGGTAGGCCAGCGGCGGTCGCCACGCCGCCTGATCGACGGTGTCGCTGACCTTGTAGACCAGCCCCTTGCTGTTCAGGAACAGCTTCTCCATTTCGGGCCGGGTGAAGGGGCGCGATCCCACGCGGCCGAACACCGCCATCTGCCCCCCCGTTTCGTCGACCGCCCGGTCGCGGTCGAGCCCCTTCGACAGAGCGAGCGCCGGCGACGGAGTTTTGGCCCAGGCGATCAGTTCGGGGGTCGGCGCGGGCGAGAAGCCATAGAGGCCGGGATTGTCCGGACTGGTAAGCTGAAGCACCTTGATGCCGTTCCGTCCGTCGGCGACATAGGCGAAGAGCGACGCATTGGTTGATGCGACGATCACATCCTCTGCATCGTTGAGCGCCCCCCCGAAGGTCATCGCGGGCCAGACGGCCGGCGCCATCGGCCGCGTCACGTCGACGATCACCAGACCGTCCTGCTTGGCCGCGACGTACATGAAGGTGCGCGCGAGATAGATTTTGCGCGCGTTGGCGAGCCGCACCGTTCCCGCCGGCACCGGTTCCGGCCGGTCCATATGCGTGATGTCGAACAGCTTCACGCCCTCCGCGTCGGTGACCCACAGGTACCGGAACTGCACGGCACTCGCGCGCGCATCGGTCAGCGGTAGCTGCGCCGTCACCTTCGGCTCGAGCGGCGTCGACAGGTCGAGCACGACGAGCCCGGCATCGGTGGTGACATAGGCATAGTCGCCGGCAAGCGTCACGTGGCGGGCCCCGGCCAGCACATTATCGGGGTTCCACGTCAGCGCGCGGCTCAGCTTGTTGTTGCGGAATTCGCCGTCTGCCATCGTGTCGATGTCGACCAGGATCAGGCCTTCGACGCTGTCGGTGATGACGGCATAGCGGTAGAGCGGGTGCAGCGCCTGTTCGTGATTTTCGGGGAAATCCTTACGGATATGCTCGTTGCGGGCCATGCTGATCGGCTGGGTCGTGCCGATCGCCATGCAGGTCGCGTTCGTCGTTTTGACATGCGTATCGTGTCCCAGCGGCGAAAACGGCGCGCGGGTGATGCGTTCGGAGAAGCCCTTGTTGCCGATCGATGCGACGTCATAGACGCGAAAGCCGCCCTTGCCTTCGGCGACATACATATATTCGCCGCGCAGTTGCAGGCAGTTGACCCGTCCGCTCGTCCCCTGGACGATATTGGCGAATTCCTCGAGCGCATGGCTTTCGCCCGACCCCTTCTTGTCGAAGGTCTTGCCGCGCACCCAATTTTTGAGCTCGCGATGATTCTGGTCGACATGCAGGCGCCAATAGTCGGGATAGGCATATTTCTGCAGATAGCTGCCGATCACCGCCTGCGGCTCGTCCCATTCGGTGACGCGGGTCGCCTGAAAGCCGTCCTCCAGCCCCGACCAGACATTGAGCCCGACGAAATTGACGAAATTGGTCCCCATCAGGAGCAGCTGCGACATGATCGCATTATTGTCGTCCGCCTGCGACAGATGGCAGTCGGTGCACTGTTTCGTCTCCTGACGCCGCACCGTATGTGGGAAATGCGGCGCGAAGGCCTGGCTCGAGAAACCCGCCGCCGAAATCGGTGGCTGCTGGATATAGATGCGTTCGCGGTTGAGGTTAGTCGAGGACAAGACCAGCGCCGATGTCGATCGGATCGGCGCAATGATCCCGCGCGGATTGCCGTCGGCGTCGGGCTCGCCGGGCTTGGTCAGCATGTGCCGGCCGAGCTGGAACATCTCGTCGCGCGCGACCTGCGGGTTATAGGTCGCGAAGTTGCGCGTCTCCTCCCCTTCGAAGTGGTGCATGCTGGTCTTCCAGTTCGCCTCGATCGGCAAATGGCAGCCGCCGCAGCTCGTCGTCCATGACAGGTGGCAGGTGAAGCAGGCCATCTTGTCGTCGCCGTGCGCGCGATCTTCCCTTGCCACGCCCGGCCCCCACGCAAAGCTGCCATCGTCGGCGCCGCTGCGCGACATCAGTTTGGCGCGCGCCGCTTTCGCGTTGAAATGCGGCCCCGGCGTCACCGCCTGCTTGACCAGGCTGACCTGCCACTGGAGCTTCGGATCGACGATGGACCGCTGGATCAGCCCGGTGATTTCACCATTGTCGTCATATTGGAATTCGAACCGGCGCCGGCCGTCCGAATTGCGAAGCAGCGCAAGATTGGTCCCTTGCGGCCGTGCTGCGACGTTCGAGGTGAGCAGATTGGGATAGGCATCGGCGGTGCCATGGCAATCCTTGCACCCGATCTCGACCGCGTTCGCGACTTCACCCTGAATATAGCCATTGCCGTGCGCATCCTGCGCGAAGTGGCAGTCGGCGCACTGCATCCCCTTTTCGGCATGAATGTCCATCATATGGACCGCCTTGCCGGGATTGATGCCGGGCGGGACGAATTTGCCCTCGACACCGGGTTTGGCGGGATCGGCGCTGGCGAGGCACAGGTCGCGCTGCGCCGGGTCGCTGTAGCTGGCGCAGCTCTTGCGCCATTTTTCGGGATCCTTGGGATCGATGATGTGCGCCTTGTCGGTGCCATAGGTCGACATATTGCCGTCGGCGTCGAGCAGATTGCCGCTGCGGTCGCGCTTGAAGATGCCGCGGAAGTTCCAGCCATGGCCATGATAGTCGGCGAACTGGGTGTCCTTGTTGCTGTCGTTCACGTCATAGACATCGCGCAGAAACTCGACGTCGGCCCACAGGCCGCGCGGGCTCGCGCCTTCGGGATTGCGTTCGAGAACCTTGTGGACTTCGGCGGCAGTCGGATAGCGCTGTTGCTTGTATTTCTTCTGATATTCCTCGTCGCTCATCCCCGGTGGGCGCGGCGCGGTGTTGTCGGGACCGGGCCATAGCTGCGGCGCGTCCGATTCATAATCCCACATCGTGTAGCCGAGGTAGGAGTTCAGGAAGATATTGGGCTGGTGCATATGGCAATTCATGCACTGCGCCGTCGGGATCGCGCGGGTGAAGGCGTGGGTGATCGGATGCCCCGATTCGCGCCGGTCCTTCGCGGGTGCGGCTTGCGGTCCGGCTTTTGCGGCTTCGGGGTCGATCAGCGCGCCATGGCCATCGGGCGACGGCGCATGTTTCGCCGGATCGCCATGCGCGTCGCCAGCAGCGCCCCCACCATGTCCGCCGCCATGCCCGTCATCATCGGGTTTCCATTTCTTCCCCGCGATCGTCGGATCGATCGTCGCGCTTTCGCCGTCACGGCCATATTGCGCATAGGTCAGGCTGTGCCGCGGTTCGCGGTCGTTGGCATAGATGACATGGCAGCCGGCGCAGCCCGACTGGCGATAATCGCCCGGCTGGTCGTTGGTGCCCATGAACCACATGAAGGGGTCGTTGAGGCGCGTCTTGTGGATGTTGAGCACCGGAATCGCGACACGCAGCCCGGTGCCGGGACCGCGGTTCGACTGTTTGAGGTCGGGACGTCCGGGTTCCTCGAGCCGCTGGATGCTGCCGGTCGGGTTCGGCAGGCCGATTTCGGCGAACTGGGTGTTGATGTTGCGGCCGCCGCGTTCGAAGACGCGGAAGACGTCGCCGGGCGGGATCACGCTCCAGCGCGGCAGCGGGTACATTTTGGCAAGCGCGCCGCGCTTCTTTTCGGCGTCGGTCAAAATCTTGTCGAAACCGAACTCCGGCTTGCACGCCTCGGCATATTCCTCTTTCGTCAGCCGCGACGAGGGCGACAGGATGCAGGCGGCCTTGCCGTCGCGCGTATAGGCCTCGCCGAAGATGTAATTCTTGTAGGGAACGATGCCGTTGTTGTACGCGGCCCCGCCCCACAGCATCGCGCCGGTCGACATCAGCGACCGCTCGGTCGCCTCGATGATCTCGAGGTGGCATGACCCGCACGCCTCGCGCGCGACGCGGTAGTCGCTCGGGTTGACGAAGCGGATATATTCGGGCGCTTCCTTGTTGAGCAGCGTATAGCTGCGCTTCGGGTTCGCCGATGTGCCACCCCACGCTCCGGGCAGCGTCGGCTGGGGATGCGCGAGTTTCATCGCCGCCAGATTATAGGGATTGTCGTAGCCGAGTTCGGGGCGCCCGAACGCCGCGGGCGATTGCGAATCGCCGCCGTGACAGTCGGTACAGCCGAGGCGCACCGCAGGCGTCGCGTGCATCGACGGCCGGTCGGTCTGGGTGTGGCAGCTGTAACAGCCCTTCGACTTTGCCTCGACGTCGGCCTCGCTCTGTTCGCGCGGCGCCGGCGGCGTGAAGCGATAGGTGACGGCGACCGGCTTTTCGCCTTCCGACGCGCGCGCGCCCTGCATACCGGCGGTCATCGCCATCAACAGGAAGATCTGGAGGGCGAGGAGCCTGCGCATCATCGTCTAGAAACTCACGATCAGATTGGCGAGGACCGAGACATAAGCCCGGTCGCGCTCGCGATTCTCGAACAGATCCTTGAACCCGTCACCGGGCAGCAGCACCGCGGCGCTGAGGCGGCCGACGATATTCTGCGTCGCCTTGGGTCGCCAGATGCCTGCCACCGACAGATCCCAGCCGATATCCTTGGGGATCGACCCTTCGCTGCGCAGCACCTGCAAACCCGCGGTATTGTCGAACCACAGATGATTGGCGATCACGCTGACGCGCGTTTCGGGTGACAGGTCGAAATCGGCGCCGGCGCCGACGAATACGGTGCCGGGGTTGTTGAAATTCGACTGCCCCTCTTCTTTCGACGAGCGCAGAGAATTGAGGATGCCGTTGCGGCCATTGATCGAAATGACGCGCCCGCCGCCCGCAAAGGGAATCGTCTGACGAATCCAGTAGCTGGTGTCGGCGCCGCCGAAGATCGGATTTTCGAAAATCGCGTCGAAGCCGCCCTCGACATCGTTATAGGGATCGCTGTCGCCGGTGGCGTAGAGGCCCGACAGGCGAAAGCGCATCCAGTCGTGATCGTAGCTGAGTTCGGCGGCGCCGAAGCCCGCGCGGATCTTTGCCGGCTTACTGGTGAAGAAGCTGTTCCGGTCCTCGCCCAGCGCCGCATAGAAGCTGGCGGTCAGATTGATCCGCCCGATACGCCCGTCGGCGCTGTAACCAAGATAGGTCACGTCATATTCGCGGCCGCGCAGATCGCCGAGCAGTGCCGGGCGCACCGGAAAGCCGTTGCGGTCGATCTGGATGTCGTTCTTTTCGCGGTTTCGATTGTAGGTGACGCTGACCTGGCTCGTCAGCCCGACGAACGGGAAATCCTGGCGATAGAGGTTCGCGGTGAAGATGAAATCGTCGCGCGGGCTTTGGGTGATGTCGTTGAGCCCGCTGTTGGTGTCCTTTTCGAGCCGCCAGAAGGCCGCGACATTATATTGAAAGCGGTTATTGTCGCGGTTGCCGAACAGGCGGATGCCAAGTTGGCTGTCGTTGAACAGGAAACCGCGAAAATCGCTCTGGAACGGCTGGATGCCGATGCGGATCGAATGGAAGTCGTAACGGTCGCTGTCGTTGCCCAGATGCTTGTCGACGAACAATTCCTGCACCCCCAGGAAATTGTCGTAACGATGGCTCGGCTGCGACGGGCGCACGTCGAGCACGCGCCGTTCGGGCACGTCGACATAGTTGAAATTATAGGCCAGCGTGACGCGATATTCGACGTCGGGCGGCTTGAAGGCGGTCGATCCCTTGATGAGCGCGGCGCCCGCGATCAGCGTCTGCGACAGCACGAAGCTGCGGTTCTTGCCGAACACGTCGAGGCTGCCCGGCCGCTCGGTGGTCTGGACGCCGACCGGAATCGGAAAGGTGCGCGGTTCGAACACCGTATCCGACACCGCACTGGCGACGAAAAACCAGTCGTCGCCCCTGATCGGCAGCCACGGCACCTTCGACCGGTCGATCGGCCGGTCGCCCTTCAGCGTGTTCTGATGATAGGGATCGAACCAGCGTTCCTTGACCACGCCGAGCGATTCGATGAGGCGCCAGCGGTCGGGCACCGGCAGTTGATCCTCGATCCCCGGAAAGGCCTGCGGCGGCGGCGGACGCAGCGCGCCGACATTGTCCTGCCGCATCTGGTCGGGCAGATCGGGCGTGTAGCCG
>LUMV01000564.1_pt1 | contig 12163 bp, 11 predicted proteins | sample 729731 | NCBI WGS metagenome assembly LUMV01 (sample SAMN03860301, study PRJNA289734) | marine metagenome | biome: seawater column; feature: ocean; material: water; isolation source: Red Sea water column Station 192 - depth 200m | place: Saudi Arabia: Red Sea | collected 2011-10-15 | depth 200 m
GCAGCGGCCTGCCGGTGAGCGCGGGTTACGGTGTGTTCGGCTCGGCGGCCTTGAGATGCCCGCCGGGCACTTCGAGCCGGTGGCGGATCAGCGCATCGGGCTGGTTCTGCTTGATCCAGGCCAGCATGTGTTCGCGCACGCCGCAGCGCAGGGCCCACAAGTCGCCGATCGTCTCGGCGCTCATCGACAGGCGCAGTTCGATGCTCTCGGGATAGGCGTCGGTCATCAGCAATTGCAGATTGCGCCCGTCCCACAGCTCATGCGCCGAGACATAGCGTTCGAATTCGCTGCGGATCGGTTCGACATCGGTGATCGGGTCGAGATGCAGCATCACCGGTCCGGTCAGCTTCTCGTCGACGCGCGACCAGTTCTCGAAGCTTTCGTCGAGGAACCGAGTGGTGGGCACGACCAGCACGCGCTCGTCCCAGGTGCGGACGGTGACGAAGCTCATGCGGATTTCCTCCACCCGACCGGCCTGGTCGTCGACCTTTACCAGATCGCCGATCCGCAGCGGCTGGGTCAGCGCCATCTGCAGCCCCGCGATCAGCGATTTGAGCGCGGGCTGCGCGGCGGCGCCCACTGCCAGCGCGGCGAGACCCGCCGATGCCAGCATCGTGGTGCCGACATCGCGGACACCGGGGATATTGAGCATGATCAGCGAAACGGTGACGATGATGATCCCCACCTTCACCGTCCGCGACAGGATCGCGATCCGCGTTAGGCGACCGCGCTGCGCCACCGGATCGCTCGCCGCGCCGACCTGCGCTTCGTAGCCCCGCGCGAGACCGCGGACCATGGCATAGGCCACCCACCCGATCACCGCGGGCACCAGGAAGCGGGCCAGAAGGTCCCAGCCGCGCCCGACCAGCGCATCGTTTTCGGCCGCCGCAGCGATGGCGAAGGCGATCGCCGCCCAGCGCAGCGGCTTGCGCACCGCTTCGACCACCACATCGTCGAGCGCGCTTTCGGAGGTGCGCGTCACGCGCCGGAGCAGGGCGAAGACGATCCAGTGCGCCAGCAGGGCCAGCGCGACCGCGCTGCCGAGCACGATCAGCGTGTGGATCACGCCGTCGTAGGAGATCGGCCAATTGCGGGGATCGTAGCGCTCTAGCATCGGCTCAGGCGGTATGGGCGCGGGCCGCCGATGGCAAGATCAGTCACCGGCGGGAAGCTCGATCGTGACGATCAGCCCGTCGGGGGGGAACTTGCGCTCGAACGTGCCACCGAACTGGCGCGCGGCGCTGGTCATCAGCAGGCTGCCGAAGCCGGTGTGCTCGGGTGCATCGCCCAGTTGCGCGCCGGTTTCGCGCCACTCCAGCCTGACCGTCCCGTCCTGTTCGCTCCAGCTGACGTGGACCGTGCCCTCGTCCTTCCAAGCGCCGTATTTGACCGCATTGGTGGTCAGCTCGTGCAGCACCAGGCCGAGCGGGGTCACGCGCTTGGCGGGCAGCATGATTTCGGGCCCGTCGATTTCGGCCGGGTGGTTGCTCGACCGGTAGGGCGCCAGCGAGGTCTCGACCAGCGCGCGCAGCGAGGCCACCGGGCGTTCGAGCTCGCCCTGGCTGACTTCATGCGCGGTGAGCAGCGCGCGGATCCGCTGCGCGATGCTGTTGGTGACCTCCTTCGCCTCGGGCTTGTCACGGGCGCTCATCTGGACGATCGCCAGCACCACCGCGAAAAGGTTCTTCACCCGGTGGTTGAGTTCGCGCGCCAGCAGGTCGGCGCGGTCGCGCGCCTCGCTGACCACCGCGGCCTGCGCCGCTTCGGCTTCGGCGCGTGCCGCGCGCCCGACCAGCCGCGCGCCGGCGAACATGGCGATGATGAGGAACACCAGCAGCGCGCCCAGCAGCGGGAGAACGCGGGCATTGGTACGCGCGGCGTCGGCGCTGTAGGCGGCCAGCGTCTCGTTCTCGATATCCTCCAGTTCGGCGATGGCGCGGTCGAGCCGTTCCATCGTCTCGACTCCCTCGTCGGTGAGAATTGCGCGCCGTGCATCGAGCAGGCGCCCGTTCTCGAGCAATTCGACCCCGGTCGCCATTTCGTCGAACTTGGCGCGGGCCAGCGCATCGATCTTGTCGATCAGTTCGGTCTGCCGCGCGGTCGCGTCCTCGCCGATCAGTTCGCGGATGCGATCAAGCGTCGGGTCGATCTGTTCGCGTCCCGCCTGGTAGGGCGCCAGATACCGCCGGTCGAGCGTGATGAGATAGCCGCGCTGGCCGGTTTCGCCGCTGATCGCGGAACGGCTGACCTGGCGCAGTTCCTCGAGCACCTCGACCGTCCGGCGCACCTGCTCGCGCTGTTCGCGCTCGGCTTCCACGGTCTGGTAGACCAGGAACAGCGTGGCGAACATCGCGGCGGCAATCACCCCCAGCAGGACGACATTCATCCACCGCGGATCGCGCGTGCGCGCGACGAATTCCTCGATCTCAGTCAGTGTGCTGCTCCCCAGCTGGTCCCGGTGCCGATATCGACCCCCAGAGGAATGTCCAGTTTCACCGCGGGTTCGGCGGCGCCCGCCATGACTCGTTCGATCACCGCCGACGCGGCATCGACGTCGCCCTCGGGCAGTTCGAAGACCAGTTCGTCGTGCACCTGCAGCAGCATGCGGACATGCCCCAGCCCGGCAGCCTCGAGCGCAGGCATCATGCGGACCATGGCGCGCTTGATGATATCCGCGCTGGTGCCCTGGATGGGCGCGTTGATTGCCGCCCGCTCGCTCCCCTGGCGCTCCGCCTGGTTCTTCGACGCGATCCGCGGGAACCATGTCTTGCGCGCGAAGAGCGTTTCCGAATAACCGCGCTCACGCACCTGCTCCAGCGTACGCACGATGTATTTCTGGATCCCGGGGAAGCGCTGGAAATAGGTGTCGATCATCGCCTGCGCCTCGTCCGCCTCGACGCCGAGCCGGCCCGCCAGCCCCCAGCGCGAGATGCCATAGAGGATGGCGAAATTGATCGTCTTGGCGCGACCGCGGCGACGAAAGCCTCGCGGATCTGGCGGCCGATCTCGGTGCGAATGGGGATGTTCTGCAGATTGGGTTCGGTCGACGACAGCCGCCCGGTCTGCGCCCCGACCAAGCTGTAGCTGGTGTGCACCCGCCCGGTTTCGGGATTGATCGCCTGCTGCAGCGCATCGGTATAGGTGTTCTTGAGCTTGGCGAGCTGGCGCCATTCGAGCACCTTTCCGGCGATCTCCGCGCCTTCGCCCGACAGCCTCTCGAGCACGCTCTGGTCGGTGGAATACTGGCCGCTCTTGCCCTTCTTGCCCCCCTTGTAGCCGAGCGTGTCGAACAGGACTTCGCCCAGCTGCTTGGGGCTGCCGACGGTGAATTCGGTGCCCGCAATGGCGTGGATTTCCTTCTCCAGCCGGGCGATCTCGCCAGCGAATTCCTCCGACAGCTTGGCCAGCCGGGTCCGGTCGACCTTGATGCCGTGGCGTTCCATCTGCGCCACCACCGGGACCAGTGGCCGGTCGACCCGTTCGTAGATGCGCGTACCGCCCTCGGTCGCCAGCCGCGGCTTGAGCGTCTTGTACAGCCGCCAGGTGACGTCCGCGTCTTCCGCGGCATATTCGGTGGCCTTGTCGAGCGGGACCTCGCCGAAGGGAATCGCCTTCTTGCCCGTGCCGCACAGCTCCTTGAAGGTGAGGCAGGCGTGATCGAGATGGCGGCCCGCCAGCTCGTCCATCCCGTGGCCGCCACCGATACCGTCGAGCTGGCGCCCGGCGTCGAGATCGAAGCTCATGATCATCGTATCCTCGACAGGCGCGACGGCAAGGCCGTTGCGCGCGAGCACGTTGAGATCGTATTTGCCATTGTGGAACACCTTGACCACGGCATCGCTGGCGAGCAGCGGCGCGAGCGCGGCGAGCGCAGCGGCCTTGTCTACCTGCGCCGGGCGTTCGGCAAACATGTCGCTGCCGCCATGGCCCAGCGGGATATAGCAGGCATCGTTGGGCCCGAGCGCCAGGCTCACCCCGACAAGATCGCACAGCATGCAGTCGAGCGAGCTGGTCTCCGTATCGACCGCGACCAGCCGCGCCGCCATCGCCCGCGCGATCCACTCTTCGAGCCGGTCAAGCGTCTGCACGCATTCATAGGCGCTGCGATCCACTGCGGGAAACTCGGGCAGCGGCTGGCGGTTGCCCGCACTGCTGGTCGGCGCGCCGGCGGTTTCGGGCTTGGCCGGATTGAGATCGGTCGCGCGCGAAGGGCTGCCATTGCCTGCCTCGAGCCGCTTGAGCAGGCTGGTGAAGCCATGCTTGCCAAGGAAGGCGGCGAGCGGTTCGGGCGGAACCTCGTCAAGCTTCATGTCCTCGAGCGTGACGGGCAGGCTGCAATCCTCGCGCAGCGTTACCAGCACACGGCTGAGTTCGGCATCGGCGCGGTGTTCGATCAGCCGCTCCTTGAGCTTGCTCTTCTTCATGCCCTCGGCCGCATCGAGCGCAGCGGTAAGCCCGCCGTGTTCGGCAATCAGCTTGCTCGCGGTCTTGGGGCCGACACCGAAAATGCCGGGAATATTGTCGACCGAATCGCCCATCAGCGCGAGCACGTCGCCGACCTTGTCGGGCCCGACGCCGAATTTTTCCTCGACCTCGTCGATATAGATCCGGGCATTCTTCATCGTGTCGAGCATGTCGATCCGCGCGCCGTCGCGTTCGCCGACCAGCTGCATCAGGTCCTTGTCCGAAGACACGATCGTGACATGCCACCCCTGGCGCTGGGCTTCGCGTGCATAGGAGGCGATGATGTCGTCCGCCTCGACATCGGGTTCCTCGATGCAGGGCAGGCTGAACGCGCGGGTGGCATCGCGGATCAGCGGGAATTGCGGCACCAGATCCTCGGGCGGTGGCGGGCGGTTGGCCTTGTACTGATCGTAGATCTCGTTGCGGAAGCTCTGGCTCGACTTGTCGAGGATGACGGCCAGATGGGTCGGGCCGTCGGCCTTGTGCAGATCGTCGGCCAGCTTCCACAGCATGGTGGTGTAGCCATAGACCGCGCCGACCGGCGTCCCTTCGGGATCGGTCAGCGGCGGGAGGCGGTGGTAGGCGCGGGAGATATAGGCCGAGCCGTCGACGAGATAGAGATGCGGTGTTTCAGCCATGGTCTGGCGGCTTAGCGAAGGCTCGGCGCAATGGGGAGCGCCTTTTTCCTGCCTGCCCATGGCTATGCACTGCTGCGTGCCACCGGGGGAAATATGACCGAAAAATGGCACCTGCGGCTTTATTCGCTTGCCGTGCCCTATTTCCGCCACTATTTAGACACTGTGAGGCCCCAATTGGGGGTTCGCGCGGGAGGGGGGTAAACCTTCCGAACGCATTCATATTCGCTGTTCAAGGATTTAGAACTATGCGCAAGATCGCTCTTTTCGCCGCTGCTTCGGCCGCTGCCCTGACCCTCGCCGCTTGCTCGGAAGCAACCGAAGATTCGGCTGAAGCAACCGCAGACGAAGCAGTTGCAGACGCTGAAACCAACATGGAAGCTATCGAAGCAGAAACCGACGAAGCCATCGCCGACGTCACTGCTGAAGCCGACGAAGCTGCTGCCGAAGTCGAAGCTGCTGCTGAAAACGAAACCACTGCCGAAGCTGCTGCCGACTAATCGCGCACGCTTCGCGGACGGTTATCGTTCACGAACAGAAAGGGCGGTGCCACGCGGCGCCGCCCTTTTTCGTGCCTGACGTTACGTGAAGCTTATTCGCCGCCGTAATCGGCGGTGGCCCAGTTGCGGCCGTCGTTCATGCTTTGCCCGAACCCGGTGTAGAGCGCCTGCGTAATGCTGGAAATCCGCGCATCACGATTGGCCCGCGCTTCGAGCTTGCGGCTGCGGCTGCCGTTTTCCACCGCCATCGAGGGGCTTTGCCCGGTAACGTAGATGGCGGCCGCGATCGCGCGGCCATCGGGCGTATGGAATATGCCAATATCGCTGGCGGTGCGGGCCAGCGTTCCGGTCTTGTGCGCCAGATTGGCGCTCACCGGAAGGGCCGAGGGCATCCGCCGCTTGCCCGTGGTGGTTTCCTCCATCGCGTCTAGCAGGACCCGGCGTGAATAGTCGCTCAGCCATTTGCCCTGATAGATCCCGGCAAGCAGCTGCCCCATCGCGCGCGGCGTGGCGCTGTCCTTGATATCGACGCTCCACGCGGGGTCGATCCGGCCGTCCTCGCGGATCAGCGTGGCGATGTCGCGCGACAGGCTGAAGCCTTCGATCCCTGCATCCTTCATCCACTTGTTGACAGCGCTCGGGCCGCCGACCGCTGCGAGCAGCGCATCGGTGCAGTCGTTGCAGCTCTTGCTGATCATCAGGCTGAGGTGGCGGTAGGCCGGCAGATAGGCCCCGCCGGGCCGCGGCAGGCGGTACTCGCTCGTCAGGCTCCACCGATTCGCATCGACGCCCGCAAGAAACGTCGCGGCGATCGCGACCTTGCTGGTGCTCGCCATCGGGAAGCGCTGGTCCGCCAGCACGCCCACTTCGCGCCCCGTCGACAGATCGATCGCATAGACGCCGATGCGTCCGTCCGATCCATCGGCCAGCTGGGCGATCTGCTGTTCGAGCGGAGTCGCGTAGACGGCGTCGTAGCTTTGCGGCGTGCGGACATCGGTGCCCAGGACAGTGTCGAACTGGGCTTCGAACCCGGTACCTTGCGCAGCTGCGGGAGCGGCCAGGGCCATTGCCCCGATCGCCAGAAGTCTTCCGAATAGGTTTGTTCGCATGCTGATCGTTTACACCCTGCGTGGTTAGGCGAAGCTTAACGGATATCCCCGGTAGCGATACAAGCGCGGCGCGACGAAAAGTGTTTCGATCACGACAGTTTCGCCCCGCACGGTGTCATATTCGTGCGGGGCGATGCAGGTCATGCGTTTGCAATCGCCTGTTCGATGCGGTCGGTGGGTTCGCCGGTCATGGTCTTGTCGATTTCCCCGACCAGCCGTTTCTTGAGCTCGCCATGGTAGTGGCGGCGCATCTCGCCCAGCGTCTTGGGGTCGGCAATGACCAGGATGTCGCTGATATCGCCAGCGATCGCCTTGGCATTGAGCCATTCGGTTGCCGCTGCGCCATGCGCGAGTTCTTCCAGGTCGGTGCGTCCCAGCTGCTGTCCCGCATTGTCCTGATGCTTCACCCCGGCGCTGTAATTGGTTGCCGACAGATCGGGTTTCTCGGCCGAGCCGAGCTTGGGTTCGAGCGGCTGGCCGGTATTGCGCATGACAGTGAAATTCTCGCCGTCGACGATCGCGACATGGGCATTGCTGGGAAGGCGCATCGAATGGTCTCCTCTTATTGGTGATTGGTGCACGGACAACGTTCGAACGCCGCAGGAGGTCCGGGCTTGAGCCACGCGGCGTTTGTCTGCACAGATGTGTCCATGGGAGAGATCGAAAGCGCGGGGGCGCTCGAGCAGGGATTGGCCAAGGCGCTGGCGCGTGCCGGCATGGCGGCGCCCGAAGGGGTGCGGCGGCTGACCGGTGGGGCAACCATGGAAAGTTGGCGGTTCAGCAGCGGCGGGGAAGATTTCGTCCTTCGCCGCGCGCCGAGCCTAGCTTTCATGGAAGGCCGCCCCTTTGGTCATGACAGCGAAGCGGCGATTATCGGTGCGGCGCATGCCGCGGGCGTGACCGCGCCCGAGGTGCTGGTCGGCCTGCAGCCGGGCGACGGGATCGGCAGCGGCTTCGTGATGCGCGCACTGCCCGGCACGCCCGATCCGCGGGCGATCCTCGCAATGGACGATCCGGCCCGGTTGCTGCGCGACGTGGCACGCGATCTGGCGAGAATCCACGCGCTTCCGCGCGCCGGTCTGCCGGGAGACGTGCCCGAACTGGACTACGCCGAGGGTATCGAAGGCCTGGCCGAACAGTTCGAGGAAGCGGGCGGCGACCGGCCGATCATCGCGCTGGGCCTTCGCTGGCTGCGCGAGAATATGCCCGACCGGGTGGAGCCGGTGCTCAACCATGGCGATTACCGGCTGGGCAATTTGCTGGCGCAGGATTCGCAGCTGACCGGCGTGCTCGACTGGGAACTGGCGCATTTCGGCGACCGGCACGAGGACCTGGCATTCGGCTGCATGGCAGTGTGGCGCTTTGCTCGGGTCGACCGCCCGGCATTGGGGCTGGGATCGCTGCAGGACTATGTCGCGGCCTATGAGGCTGAGAGCGGGGCCAGGGTCGATGCCGAGCGGTTCCGCTTCTGGCTGGTCTATCGCACGGTGTGGTGGGCGCTCGGCTGCCTGCGCATGGCGAGCTTCTGGCGCAGCGGCGATGATCGCATGCTCGAACGCGTGGTAATCTCGCGGCGGACGAGCGAACAGGAACTCGACCTGCTGCTGCTGCTCGAAGAGGATGCGCCGGAGGCCGAACAGGCCCGCGCCATGCCGCCGCGCGATGCGCTTCCCGAACCGCTCGGCGAAGCCAGCGCGGGCGAGCTCGCCACTGCCGTGGCCGAATGGCTCGGCAGCGTGAAGGACCGGATGGAAGGCCATGACCGCTTCCAGCTCGCCGTTGCGCGCAATGCGCTGGGGATGATCGCCCGCAATGATGCGGCGGCTACGCAGGTGGAAGACGACATGCTCGCGCAGGATGTGCTCGACGGCCGCGCCTCGCTGGTGACGCCGGGACTGCTGGCGATGCTCCGCCGCGCCGCGCTCGACAAGCTGGGGGCTGATGTCCCGAAATACCCGATGCTGGCGCTGGCACGGAAAAAATGGACGGGAGAGGAATGATGGATTTCGCGATACCGCAGGACTTAGAGCACTATTACGCCGAGCTCGAAGCCTTTATCGAAAACACGATCGACCCGATGGTCGCCCGAGATGACAACATCCGTTTCTTCGACCACCGCCGCGAAGACGCGCGCACCGACTGGGAACGCGGCGGGCTGCCCAGCCATGACTGGGAAGAGCTGCTGCGCGAATGCCGCAAGGCGGCCGACGAGGCTGGCCACTGGCGCTTCTCCGCCCCGAAGAAATACGGCGGCAAGGACGGTTCGAACCTGTGGATGGCAGTGATCCGCGACCGGTTTGCGCAGCGCGGGCTGGGCCTGCACAACGATCTGCAGAACGAACATTCGATCGTCGGCAATTTTCCCTTCGTCGCCATGTTCGAGACTTTCGGGACCGAAGAGCAGAAGCAGGAATTCATCAATGGCGGGTTCGAAGGCACGCGCCGGGTCGCCTTCGGACTGACCGAACCCGATCACGGATCGGACGCGACCTGGATGGAAACGCGCGCGGTGCGCGAGACACGCGACGGGGTCGACGGCTGGCGGATCGATGGCGAGAAGATGTGGATCACCGGCATGCATGTCGCCACGCATTGCGCGATGTTCGCGCGGACCAGCGGCCACAACGGCAAGCCCAGCGGGATAACCTGCTTCCTCGTCCCAAATCCCACGCCCGGCCTCGAGATCGAGGAATGGATGTGGACCTTCAACATGCCGACCGACCATCCGCGGCTGTCGGTGAATGACGTCTGGGTGCCCGATTCCGCGATCCTGGGGCGCGAGGGCGGCGGGCTGGCGCTGGCGCAAAGCTTCGTCCACCAGAACCGCATCCGCCAGGCCGCCTCCAGCCTTGGCGCGGCGCAATACTGTATCGAGCAGAGCGTCCGCTATGCCCGGACCCGCAAACCTTTCGGCGAGGAACTGGCCAAGAACCAGGCGATCCAGTTCCCGCTGGTCGAGCTCGCGACCCAGTGCGAGATGCTGCGCCTGCTGATCTACAAGACTGCGTGGGACATGGACAACATGCCGCACGAGGACATCGAGAAGACCATCTCGGACAAGGTGTCGATGTGCAATTACTGGGCGAACCGGCTGGTCTGCGAAGCCGCGGACCGCGCATCGGCTATTCGCGGCACAAGCCGTTCGAGCACATCTATCGCCACCACCGCCGCTATCGCATCACCGAGGGCGCAGAGGAGATCCAGATGCGCAAGGTGGCGGCCTATCTGTTCGGCTATATGGGGCCGCGGCGGGGCAGCTTCGACGAAGCCTGATCGGTACGGTCCGCCGATGCTCGTGCGCCCGCCCGGTCAATCGGCGCTTGACCCGAGCGGGCGGGCAAGGCCTTGTAAGCGGCAGATATTCAGGGGACCCATACGATGACACCGACACTTCGGACACTGGCTGCCGGCCTGTTGCTTTCCACCGCCACCACTGCGCTCGCGCAGCAGGCTCCGATTGTTCTGCCCGGTGCGCCCGGCGCCGCGCCGCGGGTGATCGACGAAGACGAAGCCACGCGTCTGTCCGACACGCGTTTTTCACCCGCCGATGTCAAATTCATGCAGGACATGATCGTCCACCACCAGCAGGCGGTCGATCTTGCCGCGCTGGTCGAGGGCCGCAGCAACAATTCCGATATCGTGGCGATCGCGGGGCGTATCGACGCCAGCCAGGCCGATGAAATCGCCTTCATGCGCGAATGGCTGGCCGAACGCGGGCAGCCCGCGGCGATGCAGCATCACGCGGGAATGGATCATGCCGCGCACCACCTGATGATGGGCATGGCCACGCCCGCGCAGATGGCCGAACTCGGCACGCTGGAAAGCACTGCATTCGACCGCCTGTTCCTGCAGCTGATGGTGCGCCATCACGGCGGCGCGATCGACATGGTCGAAACGCTGCACGACCAGCCCGGCACTGCCTACGATCCGGTGATGTTCGAATTCACCAACGACCTGGTCAAGGAACAGCAAGCCGAGATCGACCGGATGAACGCGATCCTCGCCGAATTGTCGGACGACCCGCGGGCCAATCTCGCGGCAGGCTTTCGCGATGCCGAGGAGGCGATCAGCAATCTGCGGCTGGTCGCCGCGCTGCCCAAGCCGACCGGCTTCTACGATCCCGAGAACCCCGCGCAGCTTGCGCCGCGTATCGCGGAAGACGCCGAAGCCGACGAGGCGGGTGATCTGGTCGATACCGCGCGCCCCGATATCCGCGAGGAAGAGGACGAGGACGGCAATCCGCGCTTTGGCGAGCGCGGCTCGCTGCTGAGTTTTGCCAACACCGACATGGCGTTCAGCGGCGATCTTCTGGTCGCGGGCAATTACCACGGCTTCAACGTGTACCGGTTGGGCGATGACGGGATCCCGCAGCTGGCCAGCTCGATCGTCTGCCCCGGCGGGCAGGGCGATGTCTCGATCGCGGGTGATCTGCTGCTGATGAGCGTGCAGGACAGCCGTGCGCGCGAGGACTGCGGCCTGCAGGGGATCGAAAGCAATATCAGCGACGAGCGGTTCCGCGGCCTGCGCATCTTCGACATTTCCGACGTCACCCGCCCGCGGCAGGTGGGCCAGGTGCAGACCTGCCGGGGCAGTCACACCCATTCGATCGTCAGCGCCGACGACCAGCGGCTGGTGGTCTACAATTCGGGCACCAGCTACGTGCGCGACGATCGCGAACTGCCCGGCTGTTTCGAACGCGGCGGCGACAACACCGCGCTGTTCAGCATCGATGTGATCGAGATCCCGCTGGCCGATCCGGCCGCCGCGCGGATCGTCGACAGCCCGCGCATCTTCGCGCAGGACGGGCGGATCGCCGGCCTGTGGCGCGGCGGCGACCATGGCGAAGGCACGCAGGAAACACGCGTGACCGACCAGTGCCACGACATCACCGTCTTCCCCTCGCTCAATCTCGCCGCGGGCGCGTGTTCGGGCAATGGCATCATTCTCGACATCGCCGATCCGCTGGCGCCGAAACGGCTCGACGACGTCACCGACACGGGCTTTGCCTACTGGCATTCGGCCACCTTCAACAACGATGGCACCAAGGTGCTGTTCACCGACGAATGGGGCGGCGGCGGGCGGCCGCGCTGCCAGGCGGGCGACCCGATGACCTGGGGCGCCAATGCGATCTATGCGATCGAGGATGGCAAGCTCGCCTTCCGCAGCCTCTACAAGCTGCCGGCCCCGCAGAGCGACGTGGAGAACTGCGTCGCGCACAATGGTTCGATCATTCCCGTGCCGGGCCGCGATATCTTCGTCCAGGCATGGTATCAGGGCGGCATCTCGGTGATCGATTTCACCGATGCGGAAAACCCCTTCGAAATCGCCTATTTCGACCGCGGCCCGGTCGATGCCGATCAGCTCATCACGGGCGGATACTGGTCGGCCTATTGGTACAAGGGCCGCATCTATGCGACCGAGATCGCACGCGGGCTCGACGTTCTGGCTCTGGAGC
>LUMV01000217.1_pt1 | contig 12154 bp, 7 predicted proteins | sample 729731 | NCBI WGS metagenome assembly LUMV01 (sample SAMN03860301, study PRJNA289734) | marine metagenome | biome: seawater column; feature: ocean; material: water; isolation source: Red Sea water column Station 192 - depth 200m | place: Saudi Arabia: Red Sea | collected 2011-10-15 | depth 200 m
CCGCCGTAATAGGGATCGGCCACTTCGCGCCCTTCCTGCCCGGGGACGATATCGAGCAACATGGCGACCCGCGCCCTGCCATCGCCCGGATCGACGCGGGCGATATTGGCCATGTTCGAACGGTCCATGCCGAAGATGTAGTCGAAGTCGTGGAAATCCTGTGCGGCAAGCTGCCGTCCGCGATAGCCGGTGACATCCACGCCGCGTTGGCGGGCTTCGGCGATGGTCCGCGGATCGGGTGCTTCGCCGACATGGTATCCCGCGGTGCCTGCGCTGGCGACATGGACCTTGAGCCCGGCCTCGTCGGCAGCTTTGCGGAAGGCCGCTTCGGCGAGAGGCGAGCGACAGATGTTGCCGAGGCAGACGAACAGGATGCTGGGCGTGGACATGGTGCGACCTAAACGGGCGACTGGCGTCGGCGCAACCCTCACGCAGTGGTGCGGACCTGGTTTCTGCCGCTTGTCTTGGCATCGTAAAGCGCGGCATCGGCGCGCGTCATCAGATGGTCGATATCATCCTCTGCCTGGAACTGGGCGATCCCCACGCTGACGGTAAAGGCGATGATCGCATCATCGCGCACCACCGGTGTCCCGGCGATGGTTTCGCGCAATCGGCCGCACACCGCCCGCGCGCTGGCGAGATCGGCGCGCGGCAGGATCACGCCGAATTCCTCGCCGCCGATACGCCCGACGATATCGTTCTCGCGCAGGGCCGATTTCGCCCGTTGGGCAACTTCTTCGATAACCGCGTCCCCGGCCGGGTGACCGAAGCGGTCGTTGATGCGCTTGAAATGATCGATGTCGAAGATTGCGAGGCTCAACCTCGGGGTCTGTTCGGCCTGCGATGCCGCGATCTCCCGGCTGAGATCGCTCATGAACGAGCGACGGTTGGGTAGGGCGGTCAGCGCATCGGTCATGGCGAAGACTTCGAGCTCGCGCCGGGCGGCATCTTCGCGCGCCAGCGCCTTGCGGACGTAGTTCGTAGTGACGATCGACAGGCCCAGCAGCAACAGACCGATCCCGGCCAGCAGATATTGGTAGAGTTCGTTGGCGACAGCGCTTCTCTGCGCTGCACGCGAGGACGCCGCCAGCGCTTCGCGCTCGCTTGCCTGGATCGCATCGAGAGTGCGGGTAATCGCCTCGATTGCATCGCGGTCGCTTCCGCTTCGCATGATCCGCATCGCGTCGCTCTGACGGCCTTCGTCGGCTAGCTTGATCATCGCATCAATGACCATGTTCAGATGTGCCAGATCGATTGCCAATGCGCGGGTCCGCAGCAACTGGTCGCGATTGTCGCCGATCAGCGCAGTCAGTCGTTCGTGCGCCGAAGCCGCGGCCTGGCGACCCTCGTTGAAAGGCTCGAGAAAGGCAGGCCTCCCGGTCAGCAGATAGCCGCGACCGCCGCGCACCTGCTGCAGCGCTGCCGAGCGCAGGTGGTCGGTTTCGAGCAGGACCTGCAACGTCTGATCCTGGCGCCGTTCTGCCGCGGTACGCTCGATCGAGGATTGTCGGGCGCTCCAGCTGGCGCCCGCCAGCAGCAGGGCCAGCACGGCGACGCAGCCGATCAGGAAATAACCCCGCCAGTCCGAACCCTGCGTGCGCGCCGCAACGTGCTTTACCAACCACATGATGCAAGGCCCGCTTCCATGAGCGATTTATGCGCCCCGGCTGGTTAATCGTGCGATAACGCTACATGCGGGGGAACCACACGCGGCGACGCATTCAGCGGTTCCGGCGGCCTTCGACAAGCGCATCGACCACGCCGGGGTCGGCCAGCGTCGAGGTGTCGCCCAGCGCCCCGTGATCGTTCTCGGCAATCTTGCGCAGGATCCGCCGCATGATCTTGCCACTGCGGGTCTTGGGCAGGCCGGGAGTGAAGTGGAGATGGTCGGGTGTCGCGATCGGGCCGATTTCCTTGCGCACATGCGCGCGCAGTTCGGCGGTCAGGTCTTCGCTCTCCGCGACACCGGCATTGAGCGTGACGTAGCAATATATTCCCTGACCCTTGATGTCGTGCGGGAAGCCGACCACCGCGGCTTCGGAGACGTTGGGATGGAGGACCAGCGCGCTCTCGACTTCCGCCGTGCCCATGCGGTGCCCCGACACGTTGATCACATCGTCCACGCGGCCGGTGATCCAGTAATAGCCATCTTCGTCGCGGCGGCAGCCATCGCCGGTGAAATACTTGCTGGAATAGGTGCTGAAATAGGTCTGCACGAAGCGGTCGTGGTCACCGTATACCGTGCGCGCCTGTCCCGGCCAGCTGCGGGTGATGCACAGATTTCCCTCCGCCGCGCCGTCGAGCACCTCGCCCTCGGCATCGACTAGCTGCGGGCATATGCCGAAGAAGGGGCGTCCGGCGCTGCCCGGCTTCATGTCATGCGCGCCGGGCAGGGTGGTGATCATCACGCCGCCGGTTTCGGTCTGCCACCAGGTATCGACGATCGGCAGTTCGCCCCTGCCGACAGTGTCGTGGTACCAGCGCCAGGCTTCCGGATTGATCGGCTCGCCCACGCTGCCCAGAAGGCGCAGCGACGACAGGTCGTGCTTCGTCACGTGCCCTTCGCCCTCGCGCATCAGTGCGCGAATGGCCGTGGGCGCGGTGTAGAAGATATTGACCTGGTGCTTGTCGCAGACCTGCCAGAAACGGTCGTGATCGGGGTAATTGGGCACCCCTTCGAACATCAGCGCGGTCGCGCGATTGAGCAGCGGACCGTAGACGATATAGCTGTGCCCGGTGACCCAGCCGATATCTGCGGTGCACCAGAAAACCTCGCCTTCGCGGTAATCGAAGACGTGACGGAAGGTGGTCTCGGTCCAGACCGCATAGCCGCCCGTCGTGTGCAGCACGCCCTTGGGCTTGCCGGTCGACCCCGAGGTGTAGAGGATGAACAGCGGGTCTTCCGCTTGCATCGGTTCGCAGGGGCAATCGGCTGCGACGTCGGCAGAAAGTTCGTGGTACCAGTGGTCGCGGCCGGCGGTCATGGCCACTACGCCCCCGGTATGGCGCAGCACCAGCACCGCCTTGACCGAAACCTTGTCGAGCGCGGCATCGACATTGGCCTTCAGCGGAATGCGCTTGCCGCCGCGCAGCCCCTCGTCGGCGGTCACGATCCAGTCACTGCGGCAGTCCTCGACCCGCCCTGCGATCGCTTCGGGGCTGAAGCCGCCGAAAATGACCGAATGGATCGCCCCGATCCGCGCGCAGGCGAGCATGGCGAAGGCGCCTTCCGGAACCATCGGCATGTAGATCGTCACCCGGTCACCCTTTGTCACGCCCATCTTGCGCAGGGTGTTGGCCATGCGGATCACTTCCGCCTGCAATTGGGCATAGGTGATCCGGCGCACGTCACCTGCCGGATCGTCGGGCTCGAAGATCAGCGCGGTGCTGGCCCCGTGGCCCGCCGCGACATGGCGATCGACCGCATTGTGGCAGATGTTGAGCACGCCGTCCTCGAACCACTTGATCGATACCGGATCGTAGGACCAGTTGGCGATCACGGTCGGGTCCTTGATCCAGTCGAGCCGATCGGCCTGGCCAGCCCAGAACGTATCGCTGTCCTCGATGCTGCGCGCGTAGAGCGCCTGGTAATCTTCCAGCGTGCAACCGGTACCCTCAATGGCTGCCGTGGGACGCTTGACCCAGCCCGAACGATCCTCTGCCTCAGTCATGCCGCATTTCTCCCTCTTGTGTGTGTATCTCTAGGCATTCGGCGCGATGCTGCAAACGGTTAGTCGGGCCTCGCAATTCGGCGTTCCACCGGTTACGGCGCACCCCCATGACCCTGTTTCCCAGCTTGATGGCCGGTACCGGCCTGTCGTTGGCGCTGTGCGCCGCTACCCCAGCATTCGCCCAGGATGATCCTGTGATCGTCGTGACCGGCAGCGGTTTGGAGGAAACCCCCGCTGCGCCGGCCTACGATACCCAGGTCATCGACCGTGACCAGCTGGCGTCGGTACCCTCGGGCCGGATCGAGGATGCGCTGAGCGCGGTCGCAGGTTTCCAGCAATTCCGCCGTTCGGACAGCCGTTCTGCCAATGCTTCGGCGCAGGGCGCGACGCTGCGCGCGCTGGGCGGCAATGCGACCAGCCGAGCGCTGGTGCTGCTCGACGGTGTGCCGATGAGCGATCCGTTCTTCGGCTATATCCCCTTCAGTGCAATCGCGCCCGAGCGCCTGGCGCAGGTGCGCGTAACGCGGGGCGGGGGATCCGGGCCCTTCGGTGCGGGCGCGCTGGCAGGGACGATCGAGCTGGAGAGCGCCGGCATCGACACCTTGGGCGGTTTCACCGGACAAGCGCTCGCCAACGACCGCGGCGAAACCGAACTGTCGGCCAGCACCGGCGCGCAGCTCGGCAGCGGTTTCGTCGTGGCGTCAGGGCGCTGGGACCGCGGAAAGGGATTCTTCACCACACCCGAGGCGGACCGCATTCCGCTCAGCGCGCGCGCCGCATTCGACGGCTGGTCGGCCCAGGTTCGCGGCGTGGCCCCGGTGTCGGGCAATGTGGAACTGCAGGTCCGGGGGCTGGCCTACCGTGACGAACGCACGCTGCGGTTCGAAGGGGCCGACAGCACGATCGAAGGACAGGATGCCAGCGTGCGACTGGTTGGCCGCGGCGCCTGGGCCTTCGATGCGCTTGCTTATATCCAGGCACGCAACTTCACCAATATCGTCGTCAGCTCGAGCCGCTTCGTCCCCGTGCTCGACCAGCGCAACACGCCTGCGACGGGCCTGGGGGGCAAGTTCGAACTGCGGCCCCCGGTGGGCGATGCGCATGTGCTGCGGCTGGGGGTGGACTATCGCAATGCGCAGGGCGAATTGTTCGAAACCGCTATCAGCGCCTTTTCGGGTAACGTCACTGCGCGCCGGCAGGCGGGCGGGACCAACACCGATCTCGGTTTCTTCATCGAGGATGACTGGACCCTGGGGGCAATGGTGCTGACCGCGGGCGCGCGGCTCGATCGCTGGACCATCCGTGACGGGTTCTACCGTGAGCGCGACGCTGCGGGCGCGCTGCAGATCGATGCCGGCTATCCGGACCGGTCGGGCTGGGATGCCTCGTTCCGTGGAGGATTGCTGTACCGGGCGAACCCGCTGATCGCCCTTCGTGCAGCAGCCTATTCGGGCTTGCGGCTGCCGACACTGAACGAATTGTACCGCCCCTTCGTGGTTTTCCCCGTCGTCACGCAAGCGAATGCCGCCCTCGAGAACGAGCGTCTCGAAGGGTTCGAGGCGGGTGTCGATCTCACGCCGTCATCGGGCGTCAAACTGTCGCTGACAGCCTTCGACAACCGGGTGAAGAATGCGGTGGCCAACGTCACGCTGGGCACCAATCTGCGTCAGCGCCGCAATATCGACGCGATCCGTGCGCGCGGCCTCGAAGCCGCCGCATCCGCGAATGTCGGGCGGCTCTCCTTCGATGCTTCGGCTTCATGGACGGATGCCGAAGCGCGCGGTTCGGGATTTGCTGCAGTGCTCGACGGAAACCGTCCGTCGCAGACGCCGCGTTTTGTCGGCGGGGCATCGCTTGCCTGGCGCCCAGCCGAAGCCTGGCTGCTTTCGGCGACGATCCGTCATGTCGGTGCTCAGTTCGAGGACGATCGCGAAACCAACGTCCTGCCAGAAGCGACCACGCTGGATGCCTACGCGCAGGTACCCCTGCTTCGGAATGTCGCGCTGGTGCTTCGCGGCGAGAACCTGACCGACGAGACCATCATCACCCGCAACCAGAGCGGATCGATCGATCTCGGCGTCCCGCGGACTGTCTGGGCGGGGGTGAAGATCGGCCTCTGACCGGCGACCTTCAACTCACCTGCAGGTCAGACGACCGCGAGATGCCGATTGCTCAGCGTGCCGCTGTAATTTTTCTTCAGTCGCACCTTGCGTTCGAGATCATCGATGATCGCGCCGCTGAAATCGACTCCGCTGAGGTCTTCCATATAGCTGAGCGCACCAGGGCTATCGACATTCACTTCGATCATCCGGTCTCCGACGATATCGAGCCCGGCCAGATACATGCCATCGTCGATCAGCTTGGGCGCGCACATCTCGGCCGCGCGCATCGCCGCCTCGTCGGGCTGTTCGAGATCGGCCTTGCCCCCCGCCGACAGGTTCGAGCGATGATCTTCGGTCGTGCTCGAGCGGCGCAGCGAGGCGAAGGTGCCGTCCACCTGCAACGGACGCCCATTGAGCGTGATGACGCGAAGGTCGCCCTCGGCTGCAGCAGGCAGGTACTCCTGCACGATCGCATAACCATCGCGGGTGATCGATTCGATGATCTGGTTGAGGTTCTGGCGGTTCTTCTTGTCGACAATGAAGACGCCTTGTCCGCCCGAACCCTGCAGCGGCTTGAGCACACCCTTGCCGTCATGTTCTTCCAGAAACGCGCTGACTTCGTCGGCGTGGCGCGTGATGCAGGTGGCCGGGCGCACTTCCTCGGGAAAATGCTGGAAATAGGTCTTGTTCTGCGCGTCGGTCAGATGGCTCGGATCGTTGAGCACGATCGTGCCGTGCGCGGCCGCAAGCTGCGCGAACAGCAGCGACGACGGCGGCGCCCACGGCCGCGTGGTCAGTTCGTCGGCCGGGTCGCTGCGTAGCATGACGATGTCGTAATCCTCGACCACGATGCGCTTTTCCGGAGCGTCGTTCTGGAGGTGGTCGAGATAGGCGGCGTCATCAGCATAGTCTCCCGGCTCGGGCACGCTTGCCATTGCGCAGATCCGCCCCGAGGATTCGTAGATGAAATCCGCCAGCCCGAAGAAGGCCAGTTCGTGCCCGCGGGCGGCGGCCTTCCGAGCGAGGCGGATGGTGGTATAATCGGCCTGTTCGGTCTCGATCCGATTGACGACAAATGCGAGTTTCATGCTGCAGTGCTTTCCGTGTAAAATTGTTCGACGCGCATTTCCCGAATGGGGGAGATGGGGTCTTTGTCTGGCGGTGCCGCAAATTCATCGGGCACGATTGCAGGCGGTTGCAGGAAGCCGTTGTCGAGAAGCCGTTCCAGCAGTGCGCGCTGTTTAAGCGCGAACTTGCCGATGAAGAGGAATTCCGTCGATCCGCCGCCTGCCAGATAGGCGAGCAGGTCGACCAGCCCGTGCAGGTACAACGCGTCCTTGGTCATGCCGCCACCGCGCAATGCACGGACGGTGGTGTCGAATGCGGTTTCGCTACGCAGGTGATACTCTTCGCGCATCTTTGCGAATATCTCGCTTGCAGGCCGGCCATCGATTGCCATGCGGGCAGCCACCGCGCGCGCCGCCAGGACCCGCAGGCGTGACGGCGGCATGTCGCCGGCGAGGTATTCTGCCAGAACGGCGATGCCTTCCTGCAATGCATCGTAATCGGCAAGCCCGCATTCGAGCACGCTGAGCGGTTGGCAGCGACCGTTGAACCGCGTCACCGTATGGGTGCCGACTTCATGGCGGATCAGCGGTTCGACGCGGTTGCGCGGACAAGTATAGTCGAAGGCGACATGCAGATTGCCCGCCGCTGTGAAGATGTGGGTGCCCGGCGTGGTTTCCTCCACCACTTCGAAATCGAAGCGCGGATCTTTCGCGCGGTAGCTGTCCATCGCCTCGCGTGCGGCTGCCATGAAGGCCTGCGCATCGACGCGCTGGGCGGTTGGCCGGTCGCGGATCGGCACCTCTTCAAGCACTTTCTCGGCTACCGCCAACAGGGCCGCATCGACATCGCCGAACAGGTCGATCGATGCCATGGTGAAGCCGTCGCGGCCGCGCAAGCGGACCAGTTCGATCTGCCGGTCGAGTTCGCGCTGCTTTTCGATCAGCAGCGCCTCGATATCGAGATTGCCAAGCTGTCGCATCGGCAGGTCGAGCAGTTGGGAGCGCAACGCCCCGAGATCGTCGGGGATCGGCGGGTATTCCAGTTCGGGCAGCACCTTGTACCCGCTGTCGCGAAAACCTTCGGCGACCGCGTCGAGGTTCGTCGGCGTGAGATAGGACAGCCAGTCGATCCGGCCGTCGATCCGTGCCAGCGCCCGGTCCGTTTCGCGGGCCGTTGCGGTAAATTCGATGTCATCGCTCATCGGTTGAGCTTGGCCAGTTCCGTGCGGGCCACGCCGAGCGCATGCATCAGCCCGGTACGCAGATCCTGCGCCGCGCCGATGTCGAGCGTGCCCGTCCATTCGTCCATGAATATCTTCTTGTATTCAAGGGTGATGACGCAGGTGCGCTTGCCATAGGTTTCGAACAGCCATTCGGGGAAGTTCCCGCCATCGGGATAGCGGACATTTTCGCCGATCTGCAGCGCATTGCCGCGCATCGTGTGTCGCCCGAGCTCCTCGGTGAAGCGCCCCAGAAGATCGCCGAATACCCCGCGGTCGAGCGTTGTTGCTCCGATATCGATATCGGGGTTTTCCTCGACCGGCGCCGCTTCGGCCTCCGCCCCGTCGCGGCGGTGGTTGTAGCTGTGAAGATCGAGCACCAGAAGCCGGCCGTGCTGGTCGAGCAAACGGTCGAACAGCGTCCGCATCTCGGCATAGAAGCGATCGTGCAATTGGCGCGAAGTTTCGATCTGGCCTTGGGGAAGCCCATCCTGCCAGATCTTCAGGCCCCAGGTATCTGCCGGATCCGGGCTGATGCAGCCCGTGCGGGGGCGGTTCATGTCGCATTCGAAGCGTGAGCGGTTCACACGGACGAGGTTGTCGCTCAGTGACAGGAAATAGTCGGTAAGCGGGTCTTCCTCGCGCCGGCGGTCTTCGGGATCGATCGCGAGATAGGGCGCCAGCTCGTCACGGACGACATGCCCGGCGTGGATGGCAGTGGCCACGACCGGGCCCCCGTTGGTAATGATATTCCAAGGCGGCCCATCGTTGTGGGAGGTGGTTTGTTGTGCTTGCATGGTAGGACAATGCCTCGCCGCGGGGAGGGGTCCGAGAAATTGTCTCCCACGGCTTTTGGCCGCTGCGCGGATGCCGCAGGGCGCCGCTCACGGGACTACGATACCGCGAGGCCAACGGATTTGCCGAAACCGGGCTGCATGCCCCGGCCGTGGGTGGTTCTAACCGGTCCTCAGTTCGCCCATGGCCCGGTGACGGCCAGGGTGCGGGTAGGCGAATAGGCGTTGACGAAGAACCATCTGCCATCGGGGGAGAAGCATCCGCCTGCCAGTTCGGTCTGCATCCGCAGGCGTCCAAAGGGATAGGCGCGCCCATCCGGCGTGATGCCGCGCAAGTGGTTGTCGACCACGTCGGTGTACTGGTCCTCGCAGACGATCAGATGGCCATTGGGGCCGACGGTCAGGTTGTCGCCATAGTTGAACTGGTCCTCGCGCTCGCTTTCGAAGAACAGTTCGATCGTATCCGCGGTTGTTCCCCGGCCCGGAACAAGTCGGAAAATCTGGCCCAGCTTGCGCTGCCCGCCATTGGTCGAGCAGACGAACAATGCGTCGGTCCCCATGTGAATGCCTTCGCCGCGTGCGACCAGCGCCGCGCCTCGCGCCGCCGCGCGGTGACGCAGATCGTCCTGCGGTGCCTCGACATTCTCGCAGTCGATCCAGCGCACCGCATGGCGCGTGCCAACGGCCATGGCCGGGCCTGCCCAGTTGCGCGTATCGGCCAAGCCTTCCACCACCATGGCCTGCAGGTGTCCGCCTGCGCGCAGATTGCCCGGAACTGCCGGGAGGAAACGATACAGTACGCTGTCGCCGCGATCCTCGGTCAGATAGACGATACCGGTCACGGGATCCACGCAAGCCGCCTCGTGGTTGAACCGGCCCATTGCGGTGAGCGGCACCGGCTCGACAAGCCCGGTTGCCGAAGCGGGAACTTCGAACACCCAGCCATGACTTTGCGCGAGGCCCTCGCCGGGTCCCACGGGGGCTTCCTCGCAGGTCAGCCAGCTTCCCCATGGCGTGATCCCGCCAGAACAATTGCGGATGGTCCCCGCCAGTGTCCGAAACTCGCGTTTGACCTCCAGCGTATGCGCATCGAGCACGATATTGGTCGTGCCCCCCGGCACGATCGCTCCTTCATAGGTGCCGTAACCTGCGGCCGGCGTGCCGCCCGCTTCGTCGCTCGGTACGAGCTCGTGATTGCGGATGAGCACCAGCTCGTCGCGCCCCAAGGGCAGGCAGCCCATGCCATCGGCCTTGTCGGGCACGCTCCCGCCGTCGTCCATCGGCGTGCCGAGCTGCGACAGCAGGCGGTAGGAAAAGCCGCGCGGCAGGTCGAGCATCCCTGCGGGATCGGGGATCAGCGAGCCATAGTCGGTAAAGCCGCTTCCCGAAGCGGCCAACGGAGATGCCTGTCTCGTGCAGCCGTTCAGCAGCAGTCCCGCAAAGGCTGTGCCCGTTGCGCCGAGAAAGTTTCGTCGGTCGATATGCATGGTATCTCGGTCCTCGATCCTGCTCTTGCTCGGGCGCGATTTTGCTGCGCGGCCAATTTTTTCCGCATCTCGCTCACTCTGCGCCGGTGACGCAGGCGAGGCAACCGGGTCTAACTGTCGAAGATGACACATTGACTGCGCTCCGCCGCAAGGCGACAGATCGGTCGAACCGCGAGTGAGAGGATTGACGAGATGGCGATAGGCAGGCTGGCGACGGGGATCGCATTGCTGGTAATACCGATGGGCAGCGTCTTGGCACAGCAAGCCGAACCCGCGTCGCATGACGCACCGGCACGAAGTGTCGAAAACCAGCGCGCGGCGCCCATGACGGGTGCGGCAATGGGCAGCGACCGCACCGGGCCCGAACGCCGTTTCACCGGCGCCGATCTGTTCGACATCGCGATTGCGGCCGACCCGCAGATCAGCCCTGATGGCCGCCATATCGCCTATGTTCGCCGGACGAACGACATCATGTCCGACCGCGCCGTCAGCTCGATCTGGTTGATCGACACCCGCACCGGACGCGAAACGCCGCTCGCCGGGCGCAATGGCGATGCCTTCAGCCCGCGCTGGTCGCCCAGCGGCGACCGTCTTGCCTATGCGTCGACCGAAGCGGGCGGGGCGCAGCTGGGGGTGCAATGGCTGGATGGCGGCGAGGCCATACGCCTGACCGGCCTGCCGACGGGCCCGTCGAGCATCGCCTGGGCCCCCGACGGCCGTTCGATTGCCTACACTATGAAGGTCAAGGACGAGGGGCCCAAGCTGGGATCGGCGCCGGCGAACAAGCCGGAAGGCGCCGACTGGGCCGAACCGCTCGAGATCCGCGACCTGCTGACCTATCGCACCGACGGGCAGGGGTATGTCGAGCCCGGTTTCCAGAAGATATTCCTCGTTCCGGCAACCGGGGGTGCGCCGCGGCAGCTGACCTACGGGCGGTATCACGACGGCGGCCCGCTCAGCTGGTCGCCCGATGGATCGACGATCTATTTCGGTGCCAACCGGCGCGCGGACTGGGAAGAGGATCCCGTCGAGGGCGAGATCTACGCGCTCGATGTGGCGAGTGCCGCCGTGACCCAGCTGACCGATCGTGACGGCCCCGATCATAGCCCGGTCGCATCGCCCGATGGCCGGCTGGTGGCCTATCTCGGCTTCGACGATGCCTTGCGCGCCTATGAGGATGACGACCTCTATGTCATGGACCGCAGTGGCGGAAGCGTCCGCAATTTGACCGCCGAATGGGGATACAGCCCTGCAGGTATCCGATGGGATGCCGACGGCCGCGCGATTTACGCGCAATATGATATCAGCGGGGAAACCCGCGTCGCGCGTATCGGTCTCGATGGCTCGGTGCGCGATGTGGTCGAGGGCGTCTCGGGCGGGGGGCTCGATCGGCCTTATACCGGTGGCAGCTTTTCGGTTTCGGAAAACGACACGATAGCCTTTACGGCGGGAACGGCCACGCGCCCGGCGGAAGTCGGCCTGCAACGCGGCGGCGACCCTCGGATACTGACCGATCTCAACCGCTCGCTTCGCGCGGTGAAAACGCTGGGCGAAGTGCGCCGGATCGCGGTGCCGTCGAGCCATGACGGGCTCGAGATCGAGGGGTGGCTGACCTTGCCGCCGGGCTATACCGAAGGCCAGCGTGTGCCGCTGATCCTCGAAATCCATGGCGGACCCTTCGCCGCCTACGGCCCGCATTTCTCGACCGACAACCAGCTTTATGCAGCTGCCGGCTATGCAGTCTTGTCGGCCAATCCGCGCGGTTCGACCAGCTATGGCGAGGACTTCGCCAACGAGATCGACAAGGCCTATC
>LUMV01000469.1_pt1 | contig 11907 bp, 9 predicted proteins | sample 729731 | NCBI WGS metagenome assembly LUMV01 (sample SAMN03860301, study PRJNA289734) | marine metagenome | biome: seawater column; feature: ocean; material: water; isolation source: Red Sea water column Station 192 - depth 200m | place: Saudi Arabia: Red Sea | collected 2011-10-15 | depth 200 m
GGACTGGAAGGGTCGGCTCACTCTCGCCACGCGGCGCGTGTCCGCGCGCGACGTGCGCAAGATGGGCATCGATATCATGCCCGCCGACGATTACACCGTGCTGATCGTCCAGGATACCGGCGGCGGCATACCCGAAAGCCATCTCAACAAGATCTTCGAACCCTTCTTCACCACCAAGGAGCAGGGCAAGGGCACCGGGCTGGGCCTGTCGACAGTCTACGGGATCGTCAAGCAGTCGAACGGGTTCATCTTCGCCGACAATGTGCAGGGACCCGACGGCACCCCGATCGGCGCGCGTTTCACCATGTACCTGCCGGTGCACAAGGGCGAGCTGCCCGCGAACATGCGCAGCGAGGAAGTCGAGGAACCCAAGGCGACCGAATGGTCCGCCGGGGGCAAGCTGCTGCTGGTCGAGGACGAGGACATGGTCCGCGCGGTGGCCGAACGCGCGCTGGTGCGCGCGGGCTATACCGTGACGACCGCGGCCGACGGCGAAGAGGGGCTGGCGGCGGTGGCCAATGGCGATACCGAGTTCGACATGATCGTGTCCGACGTGGTGATGCCGACGATGGACGGGCCGGCCATGGCGCGCGCGATCCGCAAGGTTAAGCCCGACATCCCGATCCTGTTCATGTCGGGCTATGCCGAAGAACAGCTGCGCAACGACATCGATATCGCGAACATGCATTTCATCCCGAAGCCGTTCAGCGTGCAGCAGATCAATGCGAAGGTTTCCGAAGTGCTCAGCGAACAGCGGGGATAGGGGGTGGCGGAATTAATTTCGTTCCCTACTTGTTCTTTGAGAACAAAGCCGATACATACTGCGCCAGTTGAAGAGTCGGTAGCCGACTCTGGCCAAGTGCAGGAGGTAGTGTCATGGCGGCAAGTCTGAAGCTCGTAGAGGACAAGAAAGTGAACGCAGACCGCCAGAAGGCATTGGACGCCGCGCTCGCACAGATCGACCGCGCATTCGGCAAGGGTTCGGCGATGAAGCTGGGCCAGAAGGAAGCCATGCAGGTGGAATCGATTTCCACCGGTTCGCTCGGCCTCGACATCGCGCTGGGCGTGGGCGGCTTGCCCAAGGGCCGCGTGGTCGAGGTTTACGGTCCTGAAAGCTCGGGCAAGACCACGCTGGCGCTGCATGTCATCGCCGAAGCGCAAAAGGCCGGCGGCACGGCCGCTTTCGTCGATGCCGAACATGCGCTCGACCCGGTCTATGCCAAGAAACTGGGCGTCGACATCGAAGAACTGATCGTTTCGCAGCCCGACACGGGCGAACAGGCGCTCGAGATTACCGATACGCTGGTCCGCTCCAACGCGATCGACGTGCTGGTGGTGGACTCGGTCGCTGCGCTGGTCCCCCGCGCCGAGATCGAAGGCGAGATGGGTGACAGCCATGTCGGGCTGCAGGCCCGCCTGATGAGCCAGTCGCTGCGCAAGCTGACCGGGTCGATCAACCGCTCCAAATGCATGGTGATCTTTATCAACCAGCTGCGCATGAAGATCGGCGTGATGTACGGTAACCCCGAAACCACCACCGGCGGCAATGCGCTCAAGTTCTACGCCTCGGTCCGCCTCGACATCCGGCGCACCGGCCAGATCAAGGACCGCGACGAAGTGATCGGCAACGCCACTCGTGTGAAAGTGGTCAAGAACAAGGTCGCTCCGCCGTTCAAGCAGGTCGAATTCGACATCATGTATGGCGAGGGGATCTCGAAGATCGGTGAGATCCTCGACCTCGGCGTCAAGGCGGGCGTGGTCGAGAAATCGGGCAGCTGGTTCAGCTACGACAGCGTCCGCATCGGCCAGGGGCGCGAGAACGCCAAGAAGTTCCTTACCGAAAACACCGAAATGTGTGCCAAGTTGGAAGCCGCAATTCGCGGCCGCACCGACGAGGTCGCCGAAGAGATGATGACCGGTCCGGACGCGGAGGAGGACTGAAGTCTCTTCAAGCGGGAGCGCGTCGGCCTTCATCCCCTGGCCGGCGTCCCAGCCGGACTGTCCCCCGGCGCTCCCGACAGAACGGAAAGCCGGTGCGCGCCGCTCCGGCTTTTCCGTTTTTCGGCTGGCGACAGGTGCGCGGCAGCGCCCTAGGGTGCGCGCGAATCGCCGAATAGGGGAGCTGCCATGTCGATTACCGTCCATCACCTCAACAACAGCCGCTCGCAGCGGATACTCTGGCTGCTGGAAGAGCTGGGTGCGGACTACGATATCGTGTCCTACCAGCGCGATTCCGAAACCAATCTCGCGCCCCCCGAACTCAAGCAGGCGCATCCGCTCGGCAAATCGCCGCTCATCGAGGATGGCGGCACCTGCGTCGCCGAAAGCGGCGCGATCATCCAGTATCTGTGCGAACGCCATGGCGGCGCGGACTGGCTTCCCGCACATGATAGCGAGGCGCACGTCCGGCATCTCGAATGGATGCAGTTCGGCGAAAGCAGTTTCTTCGTGCCCGTGATGCTGAAGATCTACGCGGGACGCCTCGGTGATGCCGCTGCCCCGCTGATGCCGCGCGTGGAAGAACAACTCGCCGCGCATGTCGCCTATGCCGAAGAGCACATTTCGGATGATCTGCATTTCTGCGGCGAGGGCTGGTCGGCATCGGATGTGATGATGAGCTTTCCTGCAGAAATAGCGGTTATGCAGGGCTATGCGGAGAAGGCGCCCAAGCTGGCACGCTTCGTCGAGGCGGTTCATGCGCGGCCCGCATGGCAGCGCGCGCGCGAACGCGGCGGGCCCTATTTCATCTGGTGACGCGCCAATCCACCAAGGGTTGCAATCGCGTGGGCATCACCACAGAAGGCGGCGCGCTGCTGGTCAGTGCTATGGAACTTTCGTGACGGGACAATCTATGAGAATTGCCGTTTTTGGGCTTGGCTATGTGGGCCTCTCCAATGCGATCATGCTGGCGCAGCACAACACGGTAGTCGGCTGCGATATTTCGGCCGATCGCGTTGCCATGCTTTCACAAAGGCGATCGCCCATCGAAGATGCACTGGTCGAGCAGTATCTGCTGCACGATGATCTCGATCTTTCCTTCACCACCGACTTCGAGAAGGCTATCGCTGGAGCGGACTTTGCGATCGCTGCAGTGCCGACCAATTACGATGTCGAGTCCAACTTTTTCGATACGTCAGCGGTCGATGCGGTGATTGAGCAAGTGCTTGCCGCCACTGAGCGGACAGTGATCGTCGTCAAGTCGACCGTTCCGGTGGGTTATGTCACCGAGGCACGAGCGCGCTTCGCCAGCGACCGGATCGTCTTCAGTCCCGAGTTCCTGCGTGAAGGTAAGGCGCTGTACGACAATCTCCATCCTTCGCGCATTATCGTCGGCGAACGATCCGAACGCGCGCAGCAGTTCGCCGATCTGCTGCTGCAGCCCGCGTTGGAAGATGATGTTCCGGTTCTGCTCACCAATGCCGAGGAAGCCGAGGCGATCAAGCTGTTCGCCAACACCTATCTCGCCATGCGCGTCGCCTTCTTCAACGAACTCGACAGCTATGCGCTGTCGCGCGGGCTCGATACCCGGCAAATCATCGAGGGCGTCGGTCTCGATCCGCGCATTGGCGGACACTACAACAACCCGTCCTTCGGCTATGGCGGCTATTGTCTGCCCAAGGATACCAAGCAGCTGCTGGCAAATTATTCGGAAGTCCCGCAGAACCTGATCCGCGCGATCGTCGATGCCAACCGTACCCGCAAGGATTTCCTCGCCGATCGCATTGTAGCCGAGAAACCCAAGACGGTCGGCATCTACCGTCTCGTCATGAAAGCCGGGTCAGATAATTTCCGTCAATCCTCGATCCAAGGCATCATGAAGCGAGTCAAAGCCAAGGGTATCGAGGTGATCGTCTACGAACCGGTGATGGACGAGGACAGCTTCTTCGGCAGCCGCGTCGAGCGCGATCTTGGCACTTTCAAGGCAGAGGCGGATGTGATCGTAGCCAACCGGATCGACGATGCGCTCGAAGATGTCCGCGACAAGGTTTTCACGCGCGACCTGTTTGGTGCCGACTGATGGCCGAACAACGTACAGCTCTGATTAGCGGCGAATGAGCCGATCGAAACGCCAGGCCTCCTGGCCGATCTCTTTGCCGAACATCGGCCCGACGTGGTCGTCCATCTCGCAGCGCAGGCCGGGGTGCGCTATTCGATCGACAATCCGCGCAGCTATCTCGAAAGCAACCTGGTCGGTACCTTCGAACTGCTCGAGGCGGCCCGCGCGCATCCGCCGCAGCACATGCTGCTCGCCTCGACCTCATCGGCCTATGGCGCCAATACCGAGATGCCCTATCGCGAGACGATGAAGGCCGATCACCAGATGTCCTTCTATGCCGCGACAAAGAAGGCGAGCGAGGCCATGGCGCATTCCTACGCGCATCTCTTCGGCCTGCCGGTGACCATGTTCCGCTTTTTCACCGTCTACGGGCCGTGGGGCCGGCCCGACATGGCGCTGTTCAAGTTCACCCGCGCGATGCTCGCGGGCGAGAAGATCGACGTGTACAACCACGGCGAAATGATGCGCGACTTCACCTATGTGGAGGATCTCGTCGAAGCGGTCCGGCGGCTGATCGACACTCCGCCCGTACGGCCCACTGCGGCCGAGGACATCGCCGAAGGCGACAGCCTGTCGCCGGTCGCGCCGTGGCGCGTGGTAAACATCGGCAATTCGCAGCCGGTCCAGCTCGGCGACATGATCGCCGCGATAGAAGACGCGCTGGGTATCAAGGCCAAGCGCAACTTCATGCCGATGCAACCGGGCGACGTCCCCGCGACCTGGGCCGATGCCGAGCTGCTGCGATCGCTCACCGGCTACGTTCCGGGCACCGATATCCGCGAGGGCGTGAGGCGCTTCGTCGCGTGGTATCGCGATTACTACCAGATCTGAGGTGCAATGACCGATCAATCCGAATGGACCGGCAAGGTCGGCAATGTCTGGGCCGAGGAATGGCAGCGCACCGATCGCAGTTTCGGACCGCTGACCCAAAAGCTGCTCGCGGCCGCGCGCAGCGCACCGTTCGCACAGGCAATCGATATCGGCTGCGGCGCAGGCGAGATCAGCTCGACACTCGCTGCTGGCGCGCCATCCTCGCATGTACTCGGCGTCGATATCAGCCACGATCTGCTGCAGGTCGCACGGGTGCGGGGCAAGGATAGGCCCAATCTTCGCTTCGAATTGGCCAATGCCGCCAACTGGTATGCGGGCGCGGCGGAGAGGCCCGATCTGGTCGTCTCGCGCCACGGGGTGATGTTCTTTGCCGATCCCACCGCGGCCTTCACGCACATTGCCGGCCAGGCGGCCCCCGGGGCGCGGCTCGCCGTTTCATGCTTCCGCGAACGCGCCGACAATATCTGGGCGCGCGAACTGGCATCGATCGCGCCGCCGGGCGAAGAACCGGCGCCCGACCCCGAAGCCCCCGGGCCGTTCGCATTCGGGCGGCGTGAACGGACCGAGACCCTGCTCGCGCAGGCCGGGTGGACCGATATCGCGTTCGAAGCGGTGGATTACGGCATGGTCGCCGGCGAGGGCGCAGAGGCGGTCGCCGATGCGCTGTCCTATTTCCAGCGCATCGGGCCGGTCGCCCGCGCGGCAGCGACGCTGGAGGCTGCTCCGCGCGCGACAATGTTGGCGAAGCTGGAAGCACTGCTCGAAGCCCATCACCGCGATGAACAGGTGTCCTTGCCCGCGGCCTGCTGGATCGTGACTGCCCGCGCACCCGGTTGATCGTCTCTCCTGCACAGTCTGGCCGGGCATTCGCGCTTGTCGCCCGCGCGCCGATTGCCTAACTGCCCGGTCATGACTTCGACCAACGACATCCGCCGCAGTTTCCTCGACTATTTCGCACGCCACGAGCATGCCGAAGTCGCCAGTGCGCCGCTCGTCCCCTTCAGCGATCCCACGCTGATGTTCGTCAACGCCGGCATGGTGCCGTTCAAGAACTCGTTCACCGGGCTCGAAACCCCTCCCGCGCCGCGCGCCACCAGCGCTCAGAAATGCGTCCGCGCCGGGGGCAAGCATAACGATCTCGACAATGTCGGCTACACCGCGCGGCACCACACTTTCTTCGAGATGCTCGGCAATTTCAGCTTCGGCGACTATTTCAAGGAGCAGGCGATCCTGCACGCCTGGACGCTGCTGACCGAGGAATGGGGTCTCGACAAGGACCGGCTGCTGGTCACCGTCTACCATACCGATGACGAGGCCTTCGACCTGTGGAAGAAGCTCACCGGCTTCGCCGACGAGCGCATCATCCGTATCCCGACCAAGGACAATTTCTGGGCCATGGGCTCGGATGGTCCCTGCGGGCCGTGTTCGGAAATCTTCTACGATCACGGCGACCATATCTGGGGCGGCCCTCCGGGATCACCCGAGGAGGACGGCGACCGCTTTGTCGAGATCTGGAATCTCGTGTTCATGCAGTTCACGCAGGAAAACGACCAGATCGTCGGCGACCTGCCCAAGCCGAGCATCGACACGGGCATGGGGATCGAACGCATCGCCGCGGTGATGCAGGGGGTGCACGACAATTACGACACCGACACTTTCAGGAATTTGATCGCGGCGAGCGAGGGGCTGACCGGAGTGAAGGCCGAAGGCGACAGCACTGCCAGCCACCGGGTCATCGCCGACCATTTGCGCTCGACCAGCTTCCTGATGGCCGATGGCGTTCTGCCTTCGAACGAAGGCCGCGGCTATGTCCTGCGGCGGATCATGCGCCGTGCCATGCGCCATGCACACCTGCTCGGCGCGAGCGAACCGCTGATGCACCGTCTCGTGCCCGCTCTCGTCACCGAGATGGGCCAGGCCTATCCCGAACTGCAACGCGGGCAGGCGCTGATCGAAGAGGTGCTCGAACGCGAGGAAACGCAGTTCCGCCGCACGCTCGACAAGGGCCTCAAGCTGCTCGACGAGGCGACCGGCACGATGGGCGAGGGCGGGACGCTGGACGGGCAGACCGCGTTCAAGCTCTACGACACCTATGGCTTCCCCTACGATCTGACCGAGGATGCGCTGCGCAGCCGCGGCATCACCGTCGACAAGGGCGGATTCGATGCGGCGATGGAGCAGCAGAAGGCGGCTGCCCGTGCGGCGTGGAAGGGTTCGGGCCAGTCGGCCAGCGAAGAGGTCTGGTTCGATATCGCCGATGCGCAGGGATCGACCGAGTTCACGGGCTACAATTCGACCACCGGCGAAGCCGAGGTGGTTGCGATCGTCAAAGACGGTGCGCAGGTCGATTCGGCCGGGGCCGGCGATGAGGTGGTCGTTCTGACCAACCAGACGCCTTTCTATGGCGAAAGCGGCGGCCAGACCGGGGATGCCGGGCGGATATGGACGCCCGAAGGTTTCGAATTCGCAGTCGAGACCACCAACAAGCCGCTGGGCCGGCTGCACACGCATGTCGGCAGGATTACCGGCGGTTCGGTCAAGGTCGGCGACGCGGTCCATTTGGAAGTCGACGCCGAGCGGCGCGACCGGATCCGGGCGAACCATTCCGCGACCCACCTTGTCCATGCCGCGCTGCGCAATCGCCTCGGCGATCACGTCACGCAGAAGGGTTCGCTGGTTTCCGAAGACCGCTTCCGCTTCGATTTCTCGCATCCCAAGCCGCTCGGCGATGACGATATCGCCGCGATCGAGGGCGAGGTGAACGAGGAAATCCGTGCCAACGAACAGGTCGGCACACGGCTTATGACACCCGACGATGCGGTCGCTGCGGGCGCGCTGGCGCTGTTCGGCGAGAAGTATGGCGACGAAGTGCGTGTCCTCTCGATGGGCCGCACGGTCGGCGAAGGGCGCAATTATTCGGTCGAGCTATGCGGCGGCACGCATGTGAAGGCGACCGGCGATATCGGCCTGTTCAAGATCGTTTCCGAAAGCGCGGTCAGTTCGGGTGTCCGGCGGATCGAGGCGCTGACCGGCGAAGCAGCGCGCAAATGGCTTGTCGCGCGCGACGAAGCGGTGCGGCTTATCGCGGGCGCGCTCAAGACTTCGCCCGACGAGGCGCCGGCACGCGTCACGGCACTGGTCGAGGAACGCAAACGGCTCGAGAAGGAGCTTGCCGAAGCCAAGCGCGCGCTTGCACTCGGTGGCGGCGGCGCGAGCGAATCCGGCCCCGCCGACGAAGATGTCGGGGGCGTCACATTTTCGGGCCAGGTGGTTGAAGGGCTTAATCCGAAGGACCTGCGTCCGCTGCTCGATGAGGCCAAGGGCCGGATCGGCTCGGGCATCGCCGCGATCTGTGCGGTCAATGACGGCAAGGGCGCCTTTGCGGTGGCCGTTACCGACGATCTGACCGAACGCTTCAGCGCGGTCGACCTGGTGCGTGCCGGAGTTGAGGCGCTGGGCGGGAAGGGCGGCGGCGGCCGCCCGGACATGGCCCAGGGGGGCGGTCCGGACGGTGCCAAGGCCGACGAAGCGATCGCCGCGGTTCGCGGCAAACTTTCCGCCGGATAGGTTGCTTAGCTGCGGTTGCGCGATTTGCGGCCGACTTCGGACTGGCTGCCGCGCGGGAGGTCCTGACCGCCCGTATCGGCCGGCTTGTCGGCATTGGCAGTCGGCGGTTCGACCGTGCTTACCGGATCCTGCACGTTCTGCGGCTTGAACTTTTCGCTGTTCGGCGTCGGCTTGGTGGGGTCGGGGTTGCTCATGTCTTTCTCCTTTGCCCCACCAACGCATGGGCCAGCCGGAAGTTCATGAATTCCGCAGTGCGTCCGGATCGAGCGCGGCAAATACCTGCCTGACGTCGGATTGGACCTTCGCAATGCGGGCCGATTCGCGCAGCGTCTCGCGCGACGCGGCTATTTCCGCCAGTTCAGCCTGGAGCGCTTCGAGCCGGAGGATCGTGTCCGGATCGGGCCCGCTGGCGAGCGCGCGACTTACCAGGAAGGCCAGATCGCTCACCGGGCGCATGGCGAGGAATGTCTCGATCATCGGCCCCAGCAATTCCCGGTCGTCGCGCCAGTCGCGCCCTTCGAACAGGGTCTGGACGACATGCTGCCCCGCGCCGAAGCATTCGAAGCGGAGGCAGCCGGCAAAGCCCTGTTCCGCGCGGTCCGCATAGATCGTACAGAGACCGTCATGACCAAGCTTGGGGCAGGGCTGGCCCGCTTCCTTGGCGGCGGCAAAACCCGGCATGTTCTCGGAAGGGTAGGCGATACAGCACAGCGCTGCGCAGCGTGTGCAATCCGAACGGGATTCCAACCTTGTGGCCATCGGCTAAGCCTCGGTCGTACTGGTCCGCAGCTTGGGCTTGTAGGCCAGCGCGCCTTCCTGTTCGATCTGTCCGCGGAACTCGTCGCGCTTCTCGTGGATCGAGGCGATCACCGGGCCCAATGCGACGCCGATATCGACCAACACGGCCTCGGACAGCTGCAGCGAGCTTTCGAGCGTTTCGGGCACCGCGTGGCTCGCGCCTGCGCGGTAGAGCTGGGCCGCATGCTGGACGTCGCGCGCACGGCACACGATCAGCAGGTCGGGATGTTCGCGGCGCAGCTTGGCGACAAGGCGCTGCACGAGAACGGGTTCGTCCATCGTCAGCACCACCGCGAGCGCGTTCTCGATACCCAGCCGGTCCATCGAATCGCCGCGCGCGGCATCGCCGAAAGTCGCACGGAAACCGCCGCGCTTGGCGCTTTCGATCAGGTCCGGGTCGGCATCGAGCGCGATATAGGGCTTGTCATGCGCGGTGAGCATCTGCGCGACGAGCAGGCCGACACGGCCCGCGCCGACGATGATCACGCGGGGTTCGTCGGCCGTATCCTCGGGCAGTTCGGGGACGGGTTCGACCCGTCGGGCTATGACCCGGCCGAGACGCGCAAGCAGCGGGGTGACGGTTAGGCCGATCGCGGTGACGATCTGCCAGAACTGCGCGGTACCGGGCTGGATCAGCAACGCCGAGCTGGCCGCTGCCAGAATGATCAGCGTCGTTTCGGACGGGCTGGCCATGAGAATGCCGGTTTCCGCCGCCGTGCTGCGCCGCGCACCCATCATGCGCAGCAACATGCCGGTCACCAGAGCCTTGAAAGGCAGGATCAGCAGCACCGCGGTCGCGATCAGGCCAAAATTCTCCCAGATCGTCTGGAGGTCGATGCTCATGCCCACGGTGATCAGGAAGATTCCGAGCGCGAGGCCCTTGAACGGCTCCATGATCGTTTCGACTTCGGTGTGGTATTCGGTCTCGGCAATCAGCAGGCCCGCGATCAACGCGCCGACGATCGGCGACAGTCCGACCGCCGCGGTGGCCAGGCTCGCGCCGATCACCACCAGCAGCGACGCGGCAAGGAACAGTTCGGGGCTCTTGGTGCGCGCAGCCTGCCCGAACAGCCGGGGCAGGGCGAAGCGGCCGAGGATCATCATCGCGGCGATGACCAGCCCGCCCTGCCACAGCGTGGTGAGCATGCCTTCCCAGCCTTCGCCCGCGGCATTGGGGGCCATGGCGCCGAGGATGAAGATGATCGGCACGATCATGATGTCCTCGAACAGCAGCATCGACAGCGCTGCCCGGCCGACCGGTGAATGCGTGCCGGCAATCGGCAGCACGATGGCGGTGGACGAGAACGCCAGCGCGAAGCCTAGCGCCAGCGCACCGGTCCAGAACTGCCCCATCATCGACAGGGCGATCGCCAGCGAGCTGCCGATCACCAGCAGCTCCATCGCGCCGAGTCCGAAGACCAGCTTGCGCATCTGCCACAGCCGGTTGAAACTCAGCTCGAGCCCGATCGTGAACAGCAGCAGGATGATGCCGAATTCGGCAAAGGGTTCCAGCGCCTCCGGATCGGATATCGTTATGTGATTGAGCCAGGGGTGCTCGAACACCAGCCGCCCGAGGCCATAGGGCCCCACGAGGATGCCGATCAGGATGAAACCGATGATCGGCGTCACGCGGAAGCGCGTGAACACCGGGATCACCAGGCCAGCCGCGCCGAGGATGACCAGCGCGTCGGATACTGCCGGACTTGCGAATTCAGCCGATGCCATGGGACCTTCCGTAACCGCGCCGTGTCAGGCTGTCACGAAGCGATCCGCGCTAACCCCCACCCGGATGAGCGGGGCCGAGCGGTTCACGGCGCGGGCGGGGCTTGCCCGGGTGCTTGCCGTCCTCGTCCCATTCGATCCGGTAGAGGTCGAAGCGCCGATCGGCGAGATTGCGCACCGTCCCTTCGGCGCGTGCCCAGCTGAGATCGGCGAGATTGATGTCGCTGATCGTCAGCGTCTCGACATTCTCGCTCGCCTCGGCGGCGATTCCGTCGCGGGCAAAGGGGAAATCGCAGGGCGTCAGGATACAGCTCTGCGCATATTGGATATCCATGTTCGCGACATTGGGCAGATTGCCGACATTGCCGCTGAGCACGACGAAGCACTGGTTCTCGATCGCGCGGGCCTGTCCGCAATAGCGCACGCGCAGGTAGCCCTGGCGGCTGTCGGTGCAGAAGGGCACGAAGATGATTCGCGCGCCTTCGTCCGCCAGGCGCCGCGACAGCTCGGGGAACTCGCTGTCGTAGCAGATCTGCACCCCGATCGGACCGCAGTCGGTCTGGATCACCTCGACCTTGTCGCCGCCCTTGATGTTCCACCAATAGCGCTCGTTGGGGGTGGGGTGGATCTTTTCCTGCGCATGCACCGCACCATCGCGCAGGCAGACGTAGGCGACATTGTGGATGTCGCCATCCTCCATCCGCGTCGGATGCGAACCGGCAATGATGTTGATGTTGAACCGCATCGCCATCTCGGAGATGTCGTTACGCAGCCGCGGGGTATACTCGGACAAGCGCTCGATTGCCTCGACGGGCGAGAGTTCCTTCTCCTCGAAGCTCAACAGCATAAGCGTGAAGAGCTCGGGAAAGACGATGAAGTCCGCTTCGTAATCGCTTGCGACATCGACGAAATATTGCACCGCGCGCATGAAC
>LUMV01000705.1_pt1 | contig 11820 bp, 16 predicted proteins | sample 729731 | NCBI WGS metagenome assembly LUMV01 (sample SAMN03860301, study PRJNA289734) | marine metagenome | biome: seawater column; feature: ocean; material: water; isolation source: Red Sea water column Station 192 - depth 200m | place: Saudi Arabia: Red Sea | collected 2011-10-15 | depth 200 m
GCGATGGCCCTCCGCCACCCCGACCGCGAGGCGGGTCGAATTGCCCGTCATGAACGACACGAAAAAGCCCGCCGATTCGACGAAGCCGATCGCATCGACGAAGCCCGCCAGAATCGCGATCCCGACGGCGAGCGTGCGATAAGCCTGATCGAAACGGATCATCGGCGGATCAAAGCAAGGCTTCGATCGCTTCCGCCAGGCGCGCGTCGCGCTCGGACAGCCCGTCGGCGTCGTGCGTGGTCAGCAGGATGTCGACGCGATTATAGACGTTCGACCATTCGGGATGGTGATCCATCTTTTCGGCGATGATCGCGACGCTCGCCATGAAGCCGAAGGCCTGCGCGAAATCGTCGAACCGGAACCGGCGCGTGATCGCGTCGCGCTGCGGCTCGTGCGTCCATTCGGGAAAGCGCGCGAGCAGCGCCGCACGCGCCGCATCGTCGAGTTTCTGGACCATCCGCTTTCTCCCGCTGGTAAAGACCCGCGGCGTGGTCGTCGCGATCGAGGAATTTGCCGACGACGAAACGCTCGCTTCGCTCGGTATCGAGCATCCCTATGATCTGACCGGCCTCTACGAAGGCCGGCCGCTGACCGAACGCAGCATCGACATGAGCGGCGGCATGCCCGACCGGGTGACGCTCTATCGCATCCCGATTCTGATCGAATGGATCGAAGGCGGCGAACGGCTCGACTGGCTGGTGCGCCACGTCCTGATCCACGAAATCGGACATCATTTCGGCTTTTCGGACGACGATATGCACGCGCTGGAAGACATGGCGTGACGCTGTTGCTCCAGCTAGACCGCATTGCCTGCATCCGCGGCGACCGGCTGCTCTTCGAAGGCCTGTCGCTGGCGCTTGCGCGCGGCGAGGCGCTGTGGCTGCGTGGCCCCAACGGTGCCGGAAAATCGAGCCTGATCCGCGTTGCCGCGGGCCTGCTCCGCGCTGCCGCGGGCAAGTACCGGTTTCGATGCTGTCGACGGGCCAGCGCAAGCGCGCCGCGATGGCACGCGTCATCGGCAGCGCGGCGCCGATCTGGATGCTCGACGAACCCGCCAATGGCATGGACGACGCCGCCCGGACGCGGCTCGTCGCAGCGATCACGGCGCACCGCGCGAACGGCGGCGCGGTATTGCTCGCCTCGCACTTCGCGCTCGACATCCCGGACCTTGCCGAGCTGGACATGGGGGCGCGCGCATGACCGCATTGCTCGCGCTCTTCTGGCGCGACCTGCGCCGTGCCTGGGGCAGCGGCGCGCTTTGGCTGCCCGTCGTTTTCTTCCTGCTCGTCGCGACCGCCTTTCCCTTCGCGGTGGGCCCCGACGCGCCGCTGCTCGCGCGCACGGGGGGCGGCATGCTGTGGGTCGCGGCGTTGCTCGCGGCGCTGCTGCCGATCGACCGGCTGGTGCGCCCCGACAAGGACGCGGGCGTGCTCGATCAGCTTGCGGTGCGCGGTATCGCCGACGAGGTCGTCGCGGCGGTCAAAATCGCCGCCCATGCGATCGGCTTCGGGTTGCCGTTGCTGATTGCGCTGCTGCCAGCCGCCGCGCTGCTGGCACAGGATGCGGCGCGCGTCGCGACGATCGCCACCGGTCTCGCCATCGCCATCCCCGCCCTCGCCTCGCTCGCGGTGCTCAGCGCCGCGCTCACGGCGAACCTCAAGGGCGGCAATGCGATCGGCGGCCTGCTCGTCCTGCCGCTCGCGGTGCCATTGCTGATCTTCGGCGCCGGAATGCTGGATCCATCGGGCCGCGGCGCAGTGAAACTGCTCGCCGCTGCCAGCCTGCTGCTGACGGTGATCGGCCCCTTTGCGGCGGGGGCGGCGTTACGAGGCTTGCGGGAATAGCGGGTTTCGAGCGGAAAGGGGCATCTGATCCTCATCGTCATCCCGGACTTGATCCGGGATCCATTCGCGCAGCGTCAGAATAATGGATCCCGGATCAAGCCCGGGATGACGAACGAATAGAGCTCCACGTCGTCTTTGTGTTCCCCGGCGAAGGCCGGGGTCCAGAGTGTCGAGCGCTGATGTTGATACTGTAAAGCCCTGGCCCCCGGCTTTCGCCGGGGAACACCAAGCGGTTAGCGGCAACGCCCGCTTTCCATCCCAATCCATCCCTTCAGCCCATAAGAAAAGGGCCGGAGTTTCCCCCGGCCCTTTCCTTGAATGGCTTCGCCTGAAATCAGGCGCCGGCGACGTCCGCGGTGTCGATCTTGACGCCCGGGCCCATCGACGACGACAGCGCGATCTTGCGGACATATTTGCCCTTCGCACCGGCCGGCTTGGCCTTGACGATCGCGTCGACGAACGCGTCGAAATTCTGGCGGAGCTTTTCCTCGCCGAACGACAGCTTGCCGAGGCCAGCGTGGATGATCCCGGCCTTTTCGACGCGGAATTCGATCTGGCCGCCCTTGGCTGCCTTGACCGCTTCGGCGACGTTCGGGGTCACAGTGCCCAGCTTCGGGTTCGGCATCAGGCCCTTCGGACCCAGCGTCTTGCCGAGGCGGCCGACGATGCCCATCATGTCCGGCGTCGCGATGACGCGGCCATAGTCGAGGTTACCCGCGAGCATGTCTTCCATCAGGTCTTCGGCACCGACCTTGTCGGCACCGGCGGCGAGCGCCTTGTCGGCATTGTCGCCGCGCGCGAAAACCGCGACCTTGACGTCTTTGCCGGTACCGGCGGGCAGCGTGACGACGCCGCGGACCATCTGGTCGGCGTGACGCGGATCGACGCCCAGGTTCATCGCGATTTCGAGCGTTTCGTCGAACTTCGCCGAAGCGAGTTCACGGACGGTCTTGAGCGCGTCTTCGATGCTGTGCAGCTTCGTCGCGTCGACCTTGCCCTCGAGGGCCTTCTGCTTCTTGGTCAGCTTTGCCATCGGTTCAGCCCTCCGTCACTTCGAGGCCCATCGAGCGGGCGCTGCCTTCGATGATCTTGGTCGCCTGTTCGATGTCGTTGGCGTTCAGATCCTTCATCTTGATCTCGGCGATTTCGGCGAGCTTCGAGCGCGCGATCTTGCCACCGCTGATCTTGCCGGGCTCCTTCGAACCCGACTTCAGGTTCGCGGCCTTCTTGATGAGGTAGGTCGCCGGGGGCGTCTTGGTGACGAACGAGAAGCTCTTGTCCGCAAAGACGGTGATGATGGTCGGGGTCGGCGTGCCCTTGTCCATGCCGTCGGTCGCGGCGTTGAACGCCTTGCAGAATTCCATGATGTTGACGCCGCGCTGACCCAGCGCCGGCCCGAGCGGCGGCGAGGGGTTGGCAGTGCCGGCGGGCACCTGCAGCTTGATATAGCCGCTGATCTTCTTGGCCATGATGGCCTCCTTTCTTTCTGTCGCCCCGGACGCGTCCGGGGCTCAAAATAAGCGGTCCAGCAGAGGGTTATCAGCCCTCCTCCCGCGCGGAATCACGCCGCCGTTCCAAAGGAGGGCGATCGCGAAGCGCGGCCGTTAGCGGGCTTTCGCCCGAAATGCAAGGAAAGACGCGCCGCGCGGCGCGATCAGGCGGCGGCCGCGACCGCCAGTCCGCTCCGGCGATTCTTCCACCGGTTTCGGATGATGCGCTGCGCCGGACGCTCGACGATGCGATAGGTGAGTTCGGCGAGCAGCAACACGATTGCGGCGAAGAGCATATGCGCCGCCAACAAGCCATAGTCCCAATGCCGGAACTTCGTGGTCAGCCGGAGCAAGCCTTCCGCGACCGGGATATTCAGCAGATAGATCGAATAGCTGCGATCGCCGAGCCAGACGAGCGGGGCTGCACCCATGAACCGGGTCCGGAGCGCAAGGATCAGCACGGCGGGCCATGTCAGTATGGCAAAAGGCAAGGCGGGATTCGCCATACCCGTCGGAATGAACAATCCGGCCACCGCGATCGCGGCGAGCAGCAAGGTCGGAACGCGCGCCAGCAACGCGCGATAGCGCCAGAGCAGCAAACCGATGAAAAAGCCGAGCCCGCCGCGGGCAAGGCTGTTCGCGGACGTTAGCGGTTGGCCGGCATGTCCGTCGAGCAGCAGCACCGCCGCACTTACGGCAATCGCCAGACACGCGACCGCCACGAGCGTCCGCCGCCCGACAAACGCTGCCGCTGCGAACAGGATGTAGCAGAAAATTTCGACCGAGATCGACCAGGACGGCCCATCAAAGGTTCGCGCGACGGGCTGCGTGAACACCTGCAACATGAACAGGTGAGCGATGAAAGCGCCCACAGTATTATAGGACATCCACCAGAAGGCGATAGCCGTAACCCCGAGCATGAACAGGTGAAGCGGATAGAGCCGCGCAATACGCGCCACGGTAAAATCGGCAAGGTTTGCCGGTGTTCGCAGCGTTTCGCCAAAGCGATAGACATGCGCGAAGACAAAGCCCGACAGGATGAAGAACAGGTCGACCCCCGCCCATCCATAGTGACGGAGCCATACTATGACCGGTCCGCCCCAGCCGTCGGCAAAGACGGCACGGTCGAACATCACCTGAGTGTGATAACCGAAGGCGACAGCGCAGGCAGCAAGCCCGCGCACCCCGTCAAGTTGCTTCAACCGCTCCATGGCCGCGCCGCCCGCTCCTACCGAATAGCGGCAATGGACCGCCGGTCCGCGCAAGCGCTATCGCGCGGCATCCGGGCGATAGCGCACCAGGCCTTCCTGCACCACGGTTGCGATCAGCGTGCCGTCCTGGCGATAGATCGACCCGCGGCACAGCCCGCGATCGCCGCCGGTCCACGGGCTGTCCATCACGAACACGAACCAGTCGTCGACGCGAATATCGTCGTGGAACCACATCGCATGATCGAGGCTGGTCGACACCATGCCCGGCGTCCAGAAGTTGAGGCCGTGCGGCAGCATCGCCGACGACAAAAGCCCCATGTCGGATGCGAAAGCGAGGAAACCGCGATGAAGCAGCGGATCGTCGCCGATCGGTGCGGCGACGCGGAACCATTGATAATGCTGCGTCGCCTTGGCCGAAGCCGGGGGGCGATAGCTGCGCACCTCGAACGGCCGCCGCCGCGCCATATGGGCAAGGTGGCGGTCCGAAATATTGGGATCGGCAGCGATGAAATCGGTGAAGTCCCAGCACTGCTCGGGCGGCAGCAGGTCGGGCATCGGCACCTGATGCGACAGCCCTTTCGCCGGAATCTGGAACGATGCGGTCAGGTTGAAGATCACCTTGCCGTCTTGGCGCACGACGACACGGCGGTTCGAAAAGCTGCGCCCGTCGAAATCGCGGTGGATGCGGAAATGCAGCGGCTTGGTTTCGTCGCCGCCGCGCAGGAAATAGGCGTGGAGCGAATGCACCTGCTTTCCGGTCTCGACCGTGCGCGAAGCCGCGAACATCGCCTGCGCGATGACCTGCCCGCCGAAAATCCGGTCGCGCGCGGTGGTCGCTAGGGCGGGATAGGTAAATTCATCCTCGACGCCGGGCACGGGGTCGAGATCGAACAGCCGCGCGACCGCCGCGACGACCTTCTCGGCCGAAACACCCGCGTTGATTTCGCGTGCGCGCGCAACACGGGCCTGAATCTCGTCCTGACTCAGACTCATGCGATTATCCAGTGCTGCGAAAAGCGACGGCCCACGGCCATCACTTCATCCGTTCGACCTGCTCGAAATCGAGCTCGACCGGCGTCGCACGGCCGAAGATCGATACGCTGACCTTGACGCGCGCCTTGTCGAAATCGAGTTCTTCGACCACGCCGTTGAAGCTCGCGAACGGGCCTTCGAGCACCTTGACCTGATCGCCGATTTCGTAATCTACGCGAATCTCGGTCTTCGGGCGCGCAGCGGCTTCTTCCTTGCTGTTCAGGATACGCGCGGCTTCGGCTTCGCTGATCGGCTGGGGCTTGCCCGACGACCCCAGGAAGCCCGTAACCTTCGGCGTATTCTTGACGAGGTGATACACATCGTCGGTCATCGTCAGCTTGGCGAGCACATAGCCGGGGAAGAATTTGCGTTCGGACTGAACCTTCTTGCCGCGCTTGACCTCGGTCACCGTTTCGACGGGCACTTCGACCGCCTCGACGAAATCGCTGAGTCCCAGACGCTCGGCTTCGGTGACGACCGAATCGCGAACCTTGTTCTCGAAACCCGAATAGGCGTGAATGATGTACCAGCGCGCCATCTGTGCGTGTCCTGTCCTGAAATTGGGTGTGAAGCGCGGATCAGCCCGCGAGCGACGTCAGCCAGCCGACGATCAGCTTGAATACCGTGTCGACGCCGAAGAAGAACAGCGACAGCAGGATCGTCATGATCAGAACCATGATCGTCGTCTGCATCGTCTCGCGGCCCGTCGGCCACACGATCTTGCCGGCTTCCGCCTTTACCTGGTTGACGAATTCGCCAATTTTGGGCCTCGCCATATCGATCGTCCCGTCCTTCATGCGTCTCAGTTCACGGCCAGATGGGTTGCCGCCCCCGCCGCGTCAAGCGCGGCTTCAGGCAATAGTCCGCCCACCCTCCCCGAGCATGTCGGCGAAAGGCGGAAGGAAAACGGCGCATCTGTCCGAATGGGCGGCCTTTAGCCGCGCGCCAGAGCCTTGGCAAGCGATTGCCGCATGGCACCCCGCCCCGGGCCGGGATATCGCGCCATGCACGCGCCCACAGAAAGCTGGCCGGGAATTTTCGGATCGGAACCGAGCGGCATGGACGGGCTCCACAAGGCCGTGCGGCCTGTTCGGGAGCGGCGGCTATAGGCAGGGGTTTCGATCCTGTCCAGAGCCTTTGTTGTGCAAATTTTGTCCTGTCATTCATCCTCGAAACGGTCGCCGTCGAGGCCCCCGTCGGGCGCCTGATCGACCGGTACGCGATAGCCTTCGTCGAACCAGCGATTGAGGTCGCGGTCGCGGCAGCCGCGGCTGCAAAAGGGCTTGTAAGCCTCGTCGCGCGGCTTGCCGCACAAGGGGCAGCGGCGCGATCTGGCGGCGGTATTACTGGGCATGGCCCGTTCCTTTCACTTGCGCATCGGCGGAGATCGCGACCGCGCGGCCGGTGCGCCGTTCGAGCATCGCGATCCAGTGCGGGTGCGCACCGATCCATTGGGCAACGGCCGGTCGCGCCGTGAGTTGCAGCGGTCCGGCACCAACCGCGCGCTCGGCCTGACGCAAGAGCAGCGCGGCGTCGGTCGCCACGGCATCGAAGCGAACCTGCTCGATCAGCGACGGACGCTCGCGGCGCCGGATGATCTGCAGAAAGCCGAACCCGTTGGTCGCGGTGCGCTCGAACGGCTGCGGAAAATACGCATCGACCCAGCCGTCGACCGCCTGCCGCTCGGCGCGACCGGGCAGCGAGGGAAAATCGATGCCGATCGAACCGCCGATGTCGCAGCAGCGCACGACATGCGCCGCAGCGGCGGCCCCGGCCTGCGCCAGCGCCAGCGGATCGCCGTCGCCGTCGATATCGATGAGCAGCATCGCCGGCGTGGCATCGACCCACAGCGCGCCGCCGGCGAAAGGCCAATGGCCGGTGCGGACGTGATCGATCAGATCGGACCAGCCCGCTTCCTCGAGCCGGTCGGGACCGGTCGGCGCCAGGTCGGTCACCGGCAGGCCGCTCGCGGCGATGCGCGCGCGCAGGTCGGGGCCGTCATCTGGCGCGGCGTCGCTAAGCCGGCCGCGCGCGGGCTTGTCGCGGCCGCGCTCGCGCAGCGCCATGCGTATGATCTCGATCATGAGCCGCGTCCCGAGCGCGATGCCCTTTGCCGCCACGGTGACAACCGGGTCGCCCGGCAGGTCGAGCCGCACCACCCCCGGTTCGATCAACCGTCCGGCGACAATCGCACCGACGCGCGGCCGTTCGCCCTCGCGTTCGATCCGGGCCTCGACGATTTGGCCGTCTTCGATCAGCGCGGCCCGCGCCTCGCCGATGCCGGCTTCGTAGAGCCACTCAGCCAAGCGGCACTCCGGCACTCGTCAACAGCGCGCGCGTCTCGAAGATCGGCAGGCCGACGACATTGGAATGGCTGCCCGAAAGAAAGCGCACGAACATCTCGGCCTTGCCCTGGATGGCATAGCCGCCCGCCTTGCCCATCCCCTCGCCGCTCGCGACATACCAGTCGATCTCGGCCGGCGTCAGCCGTTTGAAGGCGATGATGGTGCCGGCGACGCGAACGCGCGGGCGGCCGTCCGCTCCGACAACGCAAACCCCCGAGTAGACATGATGGCGCCGCCCCGATAACAGGCCGAGCATCCGGCGCAGATCGGCCTCGTCGATGGGCTTTTCGAGAATCCGGCGCCCGACCGCGACTGTCGTGTCGCCCGCCAGCACCACCTCGTCCGCCGCGCGGTCGACGGCGCGCGCCTTGCTTTCGGCGAGGCGCGCCACATAGGCGCGCGGCAGTTCGCCCTTCAGCGGGGTTTCATCGATATCGGGGGCCGCAATGCGTGCCGGCTCGAGGCCGATGCGCGCCAGCAACTCGCACCGACGCGGCGACGTCGATGCGAGAACGAGCGACGGTGCGGGCAAGATCGCCGCCCCGCTCACTTGAAGCGATAGGTGATCCGACCCTTGGTCAGGTCATAGGGGGTGAGTTCGACGAGCACTTCGTCGCCCACCAGAACGCGGATGCGGTTCTTGCGCATCTTGCCGGCCGTATGGCCCAGAATTTCATGGTCGTTTTCCAACCGGACGCGGAACATCGCGTTGGGCAGAAGTTCGACCACCTGGCCGCGCATTTCGAGAAGTTCTTCTTTCGCCATCTATCCTCTATGGGCTCGAAATTTAAGGATGGGCGCCCATAGCTCCAAATGCGCGCAATTGAAAGCCATCTGTCACGGTGGCGTCAGGACACGAGTTTCAGTTTGCGCGCGACGCGCCAGCCGACGGTCTTTGCCCAGGCATAGCTCGGCCAGCGCGGCGGCATTGCGGGGTTCATCCCCATCCGGCGCAGCGCGGCATTGGCGGCATGCGCTTCGGATTCGCGGTAGCTCCATTCGCTGCGCCAGGTGATCGAGAGCGAGATCGAGGGCGCATCGCCGTTGCGGACATAGTGCGGCGCCATCACGGGCATCAGCACCGCATCGCCCGGCGCGAGCGGGACCGCCTGTTCGGCGCCTTCAAAGCCATCTTCCCACGGCAGGTTGCGGTGACCGCCGGTGTGGTAGCGTTCATGCTCGATCCGGTGCGCAAAGCGTTCGTCGCCCGCAGGCCAGACGTGCATCACCTTGCTGCCGCGAAGCTGGAGCAGGATGTTGTGCTCGGGATCGAAGTGATAGGGCGTGATCGATCCCGGCGACGAGATGAAGACGAACCCCTGCGGTGTCAGCAAGCAGATCCATCAACAGCGCGCGATAGGCATCGACCGTTTCGATATTCTTGAGCACCGCCCAACTGCGGTTGCTATCGATGGTGCGGATCGTTTCGGCAATCGACAGCCCGTTCGATGGCACATCCTCGGGCCGGATACCGACAGGCAGATCGCCCGGATTATATTCGACCTGCGACCCCGGCAACGTGTCGGCAAGCGCGGCGAGCGCTTCGAGCGAGAGCAAGGGATGGTCGGGCAGATGGTGGTGCAGCAGCCCCGCCTGCGCCGGATAGAGCGCGGCCATGCGCTCCAGCGTTTCGGGCGGAAAGACACGAATATGGTCGGCGGATTGCGCGGTCATGACGGATCCTGTTCGATCGGCGGTTTGGGGGCGGCGCGCTTCAGACGCCGCCAGATTTTCTCGGCACGCGCCAGCGCGCGAAAGCGCCAGCGGTCCGAGGCGCCCGACAGGGGCGCGTTGATCCACACCAGCCGGCGCCGTTCGCGCCAGACGCTGTCGATCATCGGATGATCAGGCGCCGCGCAGCTGTCGACCCATGCGACGCGCGCGTCGCCGAGAATGTCGAGGTTCGCCTGCTGAAGCAGCACCCCGGGCGAGAAGCGGGCATATTCCTCGTCGAAGGCGGTCTTGAAGGAAAAGGCGCCGGGCGGCGCCACGAAGTTGATCAGCAGCGCGATCGGCCGCTCGCCAAGATCGAGCGCGCGCATGTCGAGCCGGCCCGCCTCGGCCGCTGCGGCAAGGATCGCGCGGAACCAGGCCTCGGTTTCGCTCTGGCTCGCAAGCGCCGATCCGGCGCGCCCCTTCCAGCCGCGCGCTTCGAGGTCGAGGAAGGCATCGATCCAGCCCTCGATCGCGTCGCCGCTGCGCCACTGGCGAAATGTCAGCGGCCCCAGTTCGGCAAGGCGGTTGGCCTGGCGCCGCAATTCCTTGCGCTTCTTGCCGCGCATGGCGGCTTCCCAATAGGCGCCCGGCGAAAGGTCGCTTTCGAGCAGCGCGCGCTCCTCGCGGTGGACGGCTTCGGCCTCGTCGCCGCGACCGCGCACGACTTCGGCCAGCGCGCGATGCAGCGGGCCGTCTTCGGTCAATCGCGGCACCTGAACCAGCGTTTGCGCCCACGGCGCAGCATCGCACCAGCCAAGCAGGATCGACCAGAAAAGCGTCTCGCAGCCCGCGCGCACCAGCGGGGCGCCGTGAAAATGATTGGGATGCGCCCAGCCGACAACATGGCGGAGCGGCAACGGGCCGTAGCGTGCGGCGGGCGCCAGCGGCATCACGCCGATCAGCGGCCCGTCGCTGCCCGTCATCACCATCACCAGCCGCGCCTGCCGCTCAGGATCGAGCAGGTGCAGCGCCGATTGCAGGCACCAGCGTTCGACGAAGGGATTGGGCTCGCTCGCCGCCGCGGCCAGGCGGTCCCAAGCCGCGGCAAGATCGTCCGACAGCGCGAGCGGATCGACAACACGAACGGTCAGCGGCGCGGCTTCGGCGGCATGGGTCGGAAAGGCGGGATGCACCGTCATCGGCGGCGAGCCTAGCAGCGAGTTGTTAAGAAGCGGTGGCGATTCAGCGGCTTCGCATAAGGGCGCGCGCCGGGCGTTAGATACCGAAGAGCTTGGTCAGCGACTTTTCGAGCATGAAAAATTGCCAGATCAGCCGCCCATGATCGCGGCGACCCGATTGGTGCGCGGCAACGACGCGTTCGATCTCCGCCATGTCGAACCAACCCGTCCGCGCGAGCGTCCCCGAATGGGCGAGCGCGCGCGCCTGTTCGGTCAGCGCGCCGCGAAACCAGTGCGACACCGGCGTCACGAACCCCATCTTGGGCCGGTACAATATGTCCTGCGGCAGATAGCGTTCCATCGCCTGTTTCAGGATCGCTTTCCCCGTCCCGCCTTTCACCCGCATCGCGGCGGGGAGCGAGGCGGCGAATTCGACGAGCCGATAATCGAGCAGCGGCTCGCGCGCCTCGAGGCTGACGGCCATGCTCATCCGGTCGGTCTTCGTCAAAATGTCGCCGGGCAGCCAGATCTTGAGGTCGGCATATTGCGCGCGGTCGAGCCGTTCGCGGGCCGGCGCCTCGGCCATCGCCTGCCAATAGCGCGTTTCCGCGACATGATCGCCGAGCGCGCGGATCGCGGCATCATTGAACAGGCGCGCGCGCTGGTCCGGGCCGGTGACGCCGACCGCTTCGGCATAGCCTTCGGCGCCGCTCTTCGACAGGCTGGCAAGCGTAGCGCGGGCGCGCAGCGGGCGCGGCGCCCATTCCATCTGCGGCCAGACGCGCGCGAGCGGCCCCAGAAGATTGCGCCGCAGCACGGCGGGGATCAGCGACCGCAGCCGTTCCTCCTGATGATGGAAGACCAGCCGGCGATAGCCCGCAAACGCCTCATCGGCGCCGTCGCCCGACAGCGCGACCGTCACCTCTTCGCGCGCCAGTTCGCAGACGCGATAGGTCGGCAGCGCGCTCGCGTCGGCGAAAGGTTCGTCGAACATGTCGGCGATGCGGTCGACCAGCGCGAAATCGGCGGCCGCGACGGTGCGGGTGCGGTGGTCGGTTGCGAAG
>LUMV01000292.1_pt2 | contig 11767 bp, 10 predicted proteins | sample 729731 | NCBI WGS metagenome assembly LUMV01 (sample SAMN03860301, study PRJNA289734) | marine metagenome | biome: seawater column; feature: ocean; material: water; isolation source: Red Sea water column Station 192 - depth 200m | place: Saudi Arabia: Red Sea | collected 2011-10-15 | depth 200 m
TACAAACTGATGGTGGATTATCTGTAGCAAAAGATGCAGTGTTTGGTGATGATGTTAAATTATTAAGTGACTCTGCAGTATTGAATTTTGGTGCAGATTCAGATGTATCACTTACTCATGTTGCAGATACAGCTCTATTATTAAATGCTGCAATGAGATTACAATTCAGAGATTCTGGATTATATATAGGTTCAAACTCTGATGGTGATTTAGATATTGTTTCAGATGGTACAGCAGTTGACTCAATTAACTTAGAATCTGCTGGTGGTATTACTCTTGATGCTGGCACCGCAGGTAGTGGTATTATCTATGAAGATGATGGCACTGAAATGGCTCGTATTCATAATTCATCTAGTGATGTAATTTTAGAAACTAAAGTTTCAGATAAAGATTTTTTAATTAAAGGTAATGATGGTGGAAGCACAATAACAGCGTTAACTTTGGATATGTCTGCGGCAGGTGCTGCAACATTTAACGATAAAATAATAGCAACTGAATTAGATATTTCAGGTGATGTAGATGTTGATGGAACATTAGAAACAGATGCATTATCAATAGCTAGTACAACAATAACTACAACAGCAGCAGAAATTAATTTAATAGATGGTGACACTGCACGAGGAACTACAGCAGTTGCAGATGGAGATGGTTTACTTGTAAATGATGGTGGCACAATGAGAATGACTAATGTCACAACATTAAAAACATATTTTCAAAGTGGTGCTAGTGTAGCAGCGGATGATATTTCTACAGGTGATGGAGCGGTAACAATTGCAACTTCTTCAGGAAATATTACAATTGATGCACAAGCAGGTGATGCAGATATTATATTTAAGGGCACAGATAGTAGTTCAGATATCACAGCATTAACATTAGACATGTCAGATGCTGGATCAGCTACTTTTAATCATGACGTTATTTTAGGCAATAACTCTTTTGTACAATTTGGAGACGCTGGTGAAAAAATGTTAGGTGATGGAACAGATTTAACCATTAACTCGTCTAACGATTTAAATTTAACAGCCACAACAGATATTAATATACCAGCTAATGTTGGATTAACATTTGGTGATGATGCTGAAAAAATTGAAGGAGATGGCACAGATTTAACAATTTCAGGAAATAATATTAATCTTACAGCTACAGCAGATGTAAACATACCATCAGGTGTTGGATTAACTTTTGCAACTGCAGAAAAAATAGAATCAGATGGAACAGATTTAAGCATTACAGTAGGATCAAATGGTGACATAAATATTCCTGCAAACATTGGTTTAACTTTTGGTGATGATGGTGAGAAGATTGAAGGTGATGGCACAGATTTAACTATTGCTGGTAATAATATTAATTTAACAGCTGTCGCTGATGTAAACATACCATCAGGTGTTGGATTAACTTTTGCAACTGCAGAAAAAATAGAATCTGACGGAACTGATTTATCTATTACAGTTGGATCTGGCGGAGATATTAACGTAGGTGCTAACATAGGTGTTACTTTTGGTGACGATGGTGAAAAAATTGAAGGAGATGGGACAGATTTAACAATAGCATCAAGTGCTAAAATTAATTTAACAGCTACATCAGATGTACATATTCCAAATAATGTTGGAATAGTTTTTGGTGGAGATTCTGAAAAAATTGAAGGTGATGGCACTATTTAGACGCTGACGGTGCTGATGTTAATATTAAAGATGGTGGCACGACAATAATATCATTTACAAATAGTTCTAGCGACGCTGTAATAACTGCAGGTGTGCAAGATAAAGATATTATATTTAAAGGTGATGATGGTGGATCTGCTGTTACATCTTTAACTTTAGATATGTCAAATTCAGGCGCTGCTGTATTTAGTGCTGCTGCTTACAATGCAGAAGCAACTTTAACAGACGCTTCAACAATATCTTGGAATGCAATAACACAACCTGTTTGTAAAGTAACACTTGGCGCTAATAGAACAATTGGAGCAGCTTCAGGTGGAGTTGCAGGAGCATTTATAAGTATATTAGTTATTCAAGATGGCACAGGTAGCAGGACTGTGACTTGGAACGCTGCATACGAATTTGCGTCGGACACAGCCCCGACGTTAACAACAACCGCATCAAAAGGAGATCTTTTTGTATTTAGATACAATGGAAGTAAATGGTTAGAAGTAGGGAGGAATTTAGCATTGACGCTAAGTTAATAATATATGTTTGCATTAGTAGAATCAGGATCAATAACAAAATATTTTAGTGGTAATAAAGGTATTACAATTGGAGATAATCAATATCCAAAAGCTATATTTCCTTTATGGACTAAGTCTGAAAGGGAAGCCATTGGTATCTATGAAGTAGAAACAGATAGCACAAATCGTAAAGATGAAAAATGGTATATTAATACTAATGAATCTTTTGCATTTGCAGATGGTAAAGTAACTAGATCATGGGGCACAGCTACAGCTAAAGCACATGCAGATACTCTATATACACAAGCTGATAAGGATGATGGTAAAATACCAGAAGGTAAAGATGTAGGTGATGTTGCAGTTGAAGGATTAAAAACACAATTAATTAAAACTATAAAAGCACAAGCTGCAGGAGAGCTTCAAAGAACAGATTGGTATGTAATAAGAAAAGCAGATGCAGGTACAGCAGTACCATCATCTATTACAACTCATAGAGCAGCAGTAAGAACTAAAGCAGCCGAGATGGAAACAGCTATTACAAATGCTAGTGATACACCAGCTTTAGAAACTTTATACAAATATACAGAACAAGAGGATGGTTCATTCGCAAGACCATTAGGTGAGCTTCCAAGATTGGAGTCTTAATGCCTATTATTCTTGGAGCAAATACATTATCAACTGGAGTATATGAAGTAGCCAACTCATGTAGGTTTGATGATGGTGATAGTGCTTTTTTAAGTAAAACATTTTCAACAGATGGTACTTCACATGATATTGGTACAGTATCTGTTTGGTTAAAGAGAGGGGAGTTAGCTGCTGAACAAGGAATATTTACTGCTGGTTCTTCAAATAGACATTTTATAAGATTTGAAAGCGGTGATACTTTAACTTTTCGTGCTGTCACAGATTCTTTTCATGTGCAAACAACACAAGTTTTTAGAGATCCGTCTGCTTGGTATCATATAGTAATTGCGTATGACACTTCTCAAGGAACTGCTTCGAACCGAGTTAAGATGTATGTAAATGGATCACAGATTTCAAGTTTTAGTCAAACAGATTATCCAGATCAAAATTTAGATATTAAATTAGGTGCTGCAGAATTAAATGCTATTGGTAAAGATAGTGAGCAAACTAATCCTTACTATGATGGATACATGGCAGAATTTGTTTATATTGATGGTCAACAACTAACACCAACATCATTTGGAGAGTTTGATGAAGACTCAAACATTTGGAAGCCGATAGATGTATCTGGTTTAACCTTTGGTACAAATGGATTTTATTTAGACTTTGAAGATAGTGGAACTTTAGGAAATGATGTATCAGGTAATAATAATGATTTTGCTTCATCAGGACTAGCCGCAATAGATCAAAGCACGGATACACCTACTAATAATGCAGTTACTTTTATGCCAAATACTCCTAGTGCAAGTAATTTTACTTTAAGTCAAGGTAATTTACAAATAGATAAAAGTGGTTCAGGAACATTTGGACTTTATGGCAGTTCAATAATGTTATCAAATGGTAAGTGGTATTGGGAAGCTAAAATGACTGGAGATGCTGGTTCAGATAGAACAAGAGTTGGACTTGCAGCTTATGAAAGTGTAACAGGAACAAGCTCAATACAAGGCAGTTATTCAGGTTTTGAATTTACTTCCGTAACAAGTGGTAGATTTTCTATAACAGTAGATGGCTCAACTACAGAAGTAGATGGATTTAATTCATATTCAACAGGAGATATTATTAGATTTGCTTTAGATATGGATAATACAAAATTATATGTAGGAATAAATGGAGATTGGTTTGATTATAATTCATCTGATACAGGGGGAGACCCCACATCTGGAAGTGGTTGGGTAACTAATAATGCAACAGCTTTAGCCGCACCTGTAACAATTTATGCTGGACACGCAGTTGGGGTTTCTGGAAGTAGTGAATTAGAATTTAATTTTGGTGCAACAAATACTTTTTCAGTTTCTTCAGGAAATTCAGATGGCAATGGATATGGAAATTTTGAATATGCAGTGCCTTCAGGATATTATGCAATCAATTCAAAAAACCTAGCGGAGTATGGATAATGGCTTTACATTCGTTACACTCATGCAAAGAAATTAAAGGAGACCTTTAATGGCATACACAACAATAGATAAACCAACAGATTATTTTAATACTAAACTTTATACAGGAAATAATACTACAGATACTGCTATAACAGGAATTGGATTTCAACCAGATTGGGTTTGGGTAAAAAGACGAAGTTCAACTCAATTTCATGGTCTTTATGATTCAGTAAGAGGTGCAACAAAACAACTTGCATCAAATAGTAATAATGCAGAAGATACAAATACAGAATCATTAAAAAGTTTTGATTCTGATGGATTTACAATAGGAACATCTGCAAGATTAAATGCAAGTTCAGAAACTTATGTAGCATGGAATTGGTTAGCTGGTGGCTCTGCATCATCAAACTCTGATGGAGACACAAATACAAGTGTTTCTGCAAATACTACAAGTGGATTTAGTATTGTTAAATGGACAGGTGATGGTGGTGCTACAACTCTTGGTCATGGACTTGGTGCAGTGCCAAAATGGATTTTAGTAAAAACTTTAGATAGAAGTGAAAATTGGGTAGTTTATCATGTTGGAAATGATGCAACTGCACCTGAAGATAAATCTATAAGATTAGATGGCACTAATGCTGTACAAGATAATAATACTCATTTTAATGACACAGCACCTACATCTTCTGTATTTAGTGTTGGTGCAAGTAATGGTGTAAATCCCAATGGAGAAGATCAGATAGCCTACTGCTTCGCAGAAAAAAAAGGCTACAGCAAGTTTGGAAGCTACACAGGAAATGGCAGTACAGATGGCCCATTTATTTACACAGGATTTAAACCTGCGTTTGTTATGCAAAAAAGCACAGCAGTTCAAGGGTGGCAATTACAGGATAACAAAAGAGAAGGGTATAATGGAGATAATGATCTTTTACAACCACATGATAATGCCGCAGAAAGTGGTGTAAATAGAATAGATATATTATCAAATGGTTTTAAAGTAATTACAACAGATGCTGGTCAAAATTCTTCAGGTCAAACATATATTTATATGTGTTTTGCAGAATCACCTTTCGTCTCATCTTCAGGAATCCCAACAACAGCGAGGTAATTATGTTACAAAAATTAAAATTTGCACCAGGATTTAATAAACAAGTAACTGCAACAGGTGGTGAAGGTCAATGGGTTAATGGTGACAATGTAAGATTTAGGTATGGTTCGCCTGAAAAAATAGGCGGTTGGTCACAATTAGGATCTGTAGATATTACAGGTAGAAATACTGCAATTCATCACTTTATTAACACTTCAGGTATTAAGTATGCAGCATTAGGTACAAATAGAATTTTGTATGTATATTCAGGGGGTATATTTTATGACATACATCCTATTAAATCGACTACGACATTATCAAGTGCCTTTACCACTACAAACGGATCTTCTACTGTAACTTTAACTTTTTCCTCTGCACACAATATAAATAAATTTGATATTATTTTATTAGATAATTTTTCGTCTATAACTAATTCTAACTTTTCATCTTCTAATTTTGATGACAATAAATTTATGGTGCAATCTATACCAACATCAACAACACTTACAATAGATGTTGGATCAAATGAATCAGGATCTGGTGCAACTACATCTGGTGGTATTAGGGTTCAACATTATTATTCAGTTGGACCAGCGGTTGAAGTTGCATCCACTGGATATGGACTTGGACCTTGGAGTGGATTTAAGTCCGGTCAATTTACGTCTACATTATCATCTTCTATAAATACAAGTGTAACATCACTAACAATGGCAAGCTCATCATCATTTCCATCATCAGGAACTGTATTAATAGATAGTGAGCTTATAACGTACACTGGTAATAGCAGTGGAACTTTATCTGGTTTAACTAGAGGTGCATCAGGCACAACTGCAGCGTCACATAGTTCAGGCGCAACCGTAACCGATGCATCAAACTTTTTTGCATGGAACGCTGCGGCTTCGGGAGACGTTATTACAGCTCCTGGTTTATGGTCTTTAGATAATTTTGGTAATAAATTAATTGCAACAATAAATGGTGGTGAAAGTTTTGAATGGGATTCAAATGGTTCTGTATCAACAAGAGCGACAATTATATCAGGGGCACCTACTGCATCTGCATTTAGTTTAGTATCTACTCCAGATAGACACTTAGTGTTTTTTGGAACAGAAACAACGATAGGAACTTCTTCTACACAAGACCCCATGTTTGTAAGATTTTCTTCTCAAGAAGACATTAACACGTATGCACCCAGTGCAACTAATACTGCAGGTACACAAAGACTTGCAGATGGATCTAAAATTGTAGGAGCGATTAGAGGTAGAGATGCAATTTATGTTTGGACTGATACAGCGTTGTTTACTATGAGATTTGTTGGTCCACCGTTTACTTTCTCTTTTCAACAAGTTGGTACAAACTGTGGATTGATTGGACAGAACGCAGCTGTTGAAGTTGATGGTACAGCGTATTGGATGTCAGAAAATGGTTTCTTTAGATATGCTGGTAGATTAGAATCACTACCATGTTTAGTTGAAGACCATGTCTTTGACGATATCAACACTATACCAAAACAACATATTAATGCAGGTTTAAATAATTTGTTTGGTGAAGTTGTTTGGTTTTATCCAAACTCAGGTTCAGGAACAGTAAATAGAATAGTTGCGTATAATTATCTAGACTCAAGTGCCGAGCGACCAGTATGGACAACAGGAACTTTAGCAAGAACAGCATGGCAAGATTCAGCTGTGTTTGGTAAACCTCATGCAACAGAATATGATGAAGATGGCACAACTGCAACTACAGATACAAATTATGTTTTTGGTAATCAAGATGGTACATCTACTTACTATGAACATGAAACAGGATTAAATCAAGTTAAGGAAGGTGCTACAACTGCGATTACTGCAAGTATTGAATCTGGAGATTTTGATATTGGTCAACAAGGTTTAGCAGGTGATGGTGAGTTTATGATGAAAATAAGAAGAGTGTTACCAGACTTTTTATCACAAACAGGTAACGCAAGAGTTACATTAAATTTAAGAGATTTTCCAAATGATTCACAAGCAAGTTCATCTCTTGGACCATTTACAATAACTAGCAGCACACAAAAGATAGATACGCGTGCAAGAGCAAGATCTATATCTTTAAAAGTAGAAAATACCAGCACAGGTCAGTTTTGGAAAATTGGAACTTTTAGAATTGATTATCAACCAGATGGTAGAAGATAATGGCAGGCATAGTAGAATTAATTAAATTATATAGAGGTGAAGCTCCTTCAAGATCTAAATTAGATTTTGGAATTAATAGAGGAACTTATTTTACTCCACAAAAAAAATTTGCTAAATTTATGGCTCAAGGAGGAGGTAGTACACTTGGAGATACTGTTAAAGATTTAAAAGGAAAAGTTAAAACTTTAACAATACCAAAAAAATTATATGAAGAATTAGGTGGAGGTTCACTCGAAGTAAATATAAGAGATCCTAAATTACTTAACGCCGCTAAAATTGATTTGTTACAAACTTTTTTAGCAAGAGCTGGAAGTTTAACCCCTTTAGCTATGAAAGGATTAAATATATTAGCTAGTTTACCTGTTGCAACATTAACAATGTTTTTACAATCTACTCCTGCTAATGCAGATGAAGCAAATATGCAATTAGAAGATTTTGCTATGATGGCAAATAAAGAAAAAGAAGGTATAGAAACAATTAATGTAGGAGATATGTAATGGCAAAAATAGTACAATCATTAACGCAACCACCTAAAGAATATGATCAAATTTCATTTTTATCTTTAGTTAGAGATTTAAATGGTTTAATAGAAAAATTAAATACAACATTTCAAGAAGAAAAAGGAGAAGATAACGAAGCGACTATCTTCTTTTTAGGAGGATAATGGCTAATAGTTTTGTAAATAAAAAAGCAGATTTAACATCCACTGATCAAACGACTTTGTATACAGTGCCAACTGCAACAACTGCTATAGTTAAATCTATATTAGTAAGCGATGATAGCGGTAGTGGATCTAATATTACAATACAAATAGTAACATCTGCTGATGCTACTTTTAGTGTTGCACATCAAAAAACCATATCTGCTAATACTCCAACTGAGATATTAACAAATCCATTGGTGGTTGAGACTGGAGAGATAGTAAAAGTCACAGCTGGCCATGCAAATAGACTACATGTGTTACTTTCAGCTATGGAAGTATTACCAAGGACTGTTACAACATAGTCTTGATTTACTTGTGAAAAACGAGTAATAATGTAAATTCAGGTTAAATTCCTGCCTTTTAAAAATAAACAACATTTAATATATATGATTAATAGAGCAAAAATGCCAAGACAGTTGCGTAATAAAGGTGGGATCATGACCATTGGTGGCGGTGGTTATACAGGTATACCTATGGGCAGTAGAACAGGTTTTGGAATTATCAGTAAAATTAAAGATAGAATTAGAAAACTTATACCAAATGAATTAGCAAGTGTTGCAGTTAAAGCTGCACCGTTTGTTGCACCATTTAATCCAGCGATTGCAGGATTGATGAGAGGTATAGGTCGATTTGATCAAAGAGGCAGTTTGTCTGATGCTTTTAAACAAGGGCTCGCTACTACTGCATTTGGAGCAGGAGCAAGAACGTTGGGTGGAGCAACAGATATTATGGGCGGTGGAGTTAAAGGTGGTCTTACATCCCCATTAAGCCCTGATAGAACAACTGCTGTTAAGGATTTTTTTACACCTGGAAAAGAAAAAGATACAGATTTTATTAAAGAAATTACTGGCGACACTAAAAAAAATGTTGGCTTAAAATCAGTAAAAGATGCAACTGGATTATTTAAAAATGTGCCAATACTAAAAAATTTACCAAGTTTAGTTCAACAACAGATATTAGTTGGCGGTGTATCGGGAGCATTGACTTATATCTATCAAGCATTCTTAGCAGAGGAGCCACCTCAACAAGAAGGTGAAACTTATGAAGAATACATGGCTAGAAGAAAAGAAAATGTTGGTAAAAAAATGAAAGGATATTTTGATAATTATTTTAAATTTGATAAAGAATATTCATCTATGACTGACGAACAAAAACAAGCATTTATTGATAGAGTCAATGTTAGAGACGGCGGTAGAATAGGATATCAAACTGGTGGTATTACTATGGCTAATACACTTGCAGAAAATATAAAACGTAACTTGGCTAATCAGGCTGCTATTAACCAAAAATTAGAACAAGCAAGAACAAAATTACCTACTGGTATAACAAGAACTAAATCAGGATATACGACAAATAAACCAGCAATTGATCCAACAGGAATGCTTCCACAAACTTCAACACTAAATCCTGATTTAGAACAAGCGATTAAAAATGCAAGAGCAGCGGGAAGAAATAAAGAGTATATAGATACGATGCTTAGAGAAAGACAAGACGATCAAGCAATAGATTTTTTTAAAAATTTACAACCTACACCTACACGTGCACCTGCACCTGCACCTACAACTGCAAGTAAAAAAGATATGACAGATCCTATGTTGGTAGGTTTTGATTATTCAAAACCTATTAATTGGTCTCCAGGACAACCTGCACCTGAAGGTTATAGAGTAGTCAATATGATGGGTGATGAATTTTTAGAAAAAAAGTTCCCTAGTAAAGAAGAAATAGCTAGGTTGCCAGCTAATTATCTAGATGATTTTCCGCAACTTCCAGGGCCTATGGGCTCCGGACCAATAGCACCAATGGTAGCGCCTTTTGAAAAATATGGAATTACACCAGAGCAGTATGCAAATATGTCTCCGGAAGATCAAGAAGCAGTAATGAATAGAGTTGATAGAGACATGGGAATATACGGAGATAATATTGGTAAAAGAATATATGGAATACCAGATGATGAGGCAGATGATTATGGAATAACATTTGCAAAAGGTGGCAGAGTAAATTTTGATGAGGGCGGCACTGGATTTATGAAATGGTTAAAAGCTAATTATGGATTAGAGGTAAAAGATTTAGATTTAGAACAATATGTTAAATTATCTAGAGAATTTAATAATGAAAATCCAGATCCATATGAAACTGGTAGAAAGAAAAATGCTATGGGTAGCATGCCAGTGGGTATAATGAGAACAAATAAAGCTGGAGTTATGGAACGAGACTACAGAGACAAAGGTGGATTTGTGCCTGTGGGTATTAAAGAAAAAGCAGATGACGTGCCAGCCATGTTATCTAAGAACGAATTCGTATTTACTGCCGACGCGGTTCGAGGAGCAGGCAACGGCAGCATTGAAAAGGGAGCACAAAGGATGTATGATACAATGAAAAAATTAGAGAAAAGAGTAGTATAATGGCAAAATTAGAAGTAGTTGACGGGAAAGTAGTTATCACTTACCCTGAAGATATGTATATGGCAGAGCCTGAAGAAGAAAGGTTTCCAATAGGACCAGGGCCTGAAGAAGAAAGAAGATCAGGTATAGGATCTTTACTGGGAGCAGTAACCGGAGCAGGTAAAAGTATCGCTACATTACTAGGAAGAGCGGGTCAACAAAGATCTGATGATCAACCAAACTTTTTTAAAGATTTATTTTTAAACAGAGCAGGTGGCGGTGGTAAAGACTATATGATACCTGATGAAGCTAGCACTAGAGCAGATTTAAATGAAGTTTTTATTATTGGTGGTAATGATATGAAAAAAGCTGAAGAAATAGAAGCTAAAAGAATATTACCATCCTTATACGATCAAGCTATGAAAGTAGTAGATGCAGCATTTGAGATAGATGATGAAGATGAAAAAATGAGAATCATAAATGATATTAATAGATCTTTTGATAAAACAGAGGGAACTGGTTCATCTAGAGCTGCAAACTCTTATTATAGAATTATTCAGAAATATGGCTATCTACTTAACAAAGATAGAATGGGTTTACCTAGCTTGCCTGGTACGGAAGTATCCGGAGATAAACTTAAACTAGCACTTGAAATAGCAAAACAAAGAAAACCTGGTCAAAGAATAACAAATAAAGATCTTCAAGAAATTATTCTTATGTTTGAAAATCTACCATCTAAATCTATGATGATGGATACCACTACAGGAGAGGGTGCTAATATCTTTAGAGTTAAAGAAGCAGATGGTGGCAGAATAGGTTATCAGACAGGTGGTATTACAGAACAGAGAACATTACCACCAGAGTTTGTAGAAGCAGCACAGAAAACATTTTTAACTGACTTATCTAGACAAGCTGGTATACCAAGTATTACAACAGCTGTTCAACAACAGCCAGGTGAGACAGCAGAACAGTTTGCCAACAGACAGGCACAAGCACAACAGTTTCAAATTACAAGAGCTGGTATGGCAGAGCTTGCACCACAAGTTGCAGCACAAGATCCATTACAAGCTGCAGCGTATCAACAAGCAGTTGATCCAACAAAAGGACGTGGAGCGTTTCAACCATTTTTAACGGCAGCACAAACAGCGGCAGGCGCAGCGGCAGGGTTAACAGGACCTATGACAGCAGCACAACAAACTGCATACAC
>LUMV01000946.1_pt1 | contig 11692 bp, 17 predicted proteins | sample 729731 | NCBI WGS metagenome assembly LUMV01 (sample SAMN03860301, study PRJNA289734) | marine metagenome | biome: seawater column; feature: ocean; material: water; isolation source: Red Sea water column Station 192 - depth 200m | place: Saudi Arabia: Red Sea | collected 2011-10-15 | depth 200 m
CTTTAATTGCTTGAGATATTTGTGTGGTGCAAGCGAATCTCAGTAATATGTCAGTTTCAATTTTTTTTGAAAGTAATGTTTTATTTTTTTTCGCATAAAGAGATAATGCAAGTATTTTTTTTATGTGGTTTGCATCAAGGATAAACCTAGAGTTTACCGCCTGTATGATTAAGTATGGATATTTTTCTCTTAATTTATTTAAAAATTCAATATCAAGTTCCCCGTTAGTAGTTATATCAAAAATTTCAACATTTGAATTTGTTATCGAAAATTGTATTCTAGAAGCAGATCCTCCATGAATAATTGGAATAATACTGATAACATCATTATCTTCTAATTTAGTATCTAATCCATCTAACGCAGAAGAATCTATACCGTTTACTGCAATAAGCAAATTTGCTATATCAAATTCTAAAGTATCTTTTGGTTTTATCTGGATCAAGTGGTTAATCAATTCAGATAATGTTGAAATATTTTTTTCAAATGACATAGTATCAGTAGAAAATGACTTTTTTGCACCACCCAGCAGTTTAACAGTAATCAACAAAAGTACTCCATATCACTTCAAAATTAATCTTATAATTTCAATATTCAAAAATTAGTCAGCTAGAGATGTTTTTACTGCAGATTTTTATGATGATGCTTCAGCTGGTTGTGTATCTCCAACTGTATCCAATTTCTTTCCATCAAGCTCCACTTCTTTAGTACTTGCCATACGTTTAGCTTTTTCTATTTTCGCCTTAAATTCATTTTTTATAAATTTCGTAATATAACCAGCCAGCTTATTTTTCAGTGTTTTAGAAGTAATTTTGGATATATCGTTCAATGCCTGCTTATTTTTAGCGAAATCAACTCCAAATTTTTCTTTATGATCCTGTAAGACCTTCATTGAAAGCATCTTTATTCTGTTCACTATAAACCGAGAAATTTGCTCGGTATTTTATATCTATAGCATGAGAAATTGTTTAGAATTTTGTTCTAATACGTTACATAAATCGTCATAATCCATGTGCAAAACCTTAGATGCACAAAAAACAACACTTGGAATAAAGTCTATTTGAGCAATTTTGTTACCGAAACATCTAGAATATCTTACTGGTCCGTCAGTTTCTACTAGAATTCTATTTTTGTCCGCTTTAGATAGTAAGACTTGTTTATCCTTTGCGTATGTCATGACTGGACCAAAGGAAACATAGTATCCTAAATCCATTGCTTGCTTTAGTTGCTTTTTGTTTCCATCAAACCAATGTAATAAAATTGTAGGAGCATTATATGATGGTAGGATTTTTAGTATCTCGTTAAGTGATTTTCTAGAATGGATTGAAACAGGTTTTTTAAATTTTTCTGCATAAGAAAGTTGGGCTCTAAAAACTTGTTCCTGTTTTAACAATTCCTCATCGCACACCAATGAAGGGAAAAACCAAGTTGCTCTTTTTTCCAAGTTCAAGAGTTTTTTTTGATGAAGTGTAATCCATAGAAACACAACATGCCTTAATGTGAATTTTTTTCATGGAATTAAGAATTCGAGTGATATCATCCTCATATTCCAAATCAGAGAGATGGATGTGGGCGTCATAAAGCCAATTCATTACTAGATAAAACCTGAACAGCCTAAAATAGTCTGTTTTAATCAGTCTTCTATCAGTATTTTTTTTACTAATGTTCTTTTATCATATATTCATTAAAAAAATTTATGAGATCATCAGAACTGGGGCTCTCCGCTATGTATCGTATTTTAAAAAAATCTGGCGCTGAACGTGTTAGTGATGAATCTGCCAATGAGCTTAGGAGGGCTATAGAAGAAATAGCCGAAGCTATTGCCAAAAATGCGGTAGATATGTCAAACCATGCTGGAAGAAAGACTGTGAAGGCGGAGGACGTTAAACTAGCTTCTAAACAATTTAACAAGTATTAATCTAAAGAGTTAATTGCTGATTTTGTGTTTTTTTTACTGCGGTGAGGTAGTACAGTCCGGTAGTGCATGGGCCTGCAAAGCCTAGTGTCGGGAGTTCAAATCTCTCCCTCACCTCTTTGATCCTGGTTATTTCATAATCACCCACCCTTTCTTAAGGGGAATAAAAGATCAAAATCAAAATTGACATCTAAAGAAGCGACTCTCTTAGATTATAGCGAAGAGGGACGTGCTCTGCTAACTCAACTATCAAGTGCACCTCTTGAAGGATTTGCAACGCATGCAGTAGATGTAAGCATCGCTGAATTCATGAAGGACGCAAAAAACGAAGTAGAGAAAGGACATCTCTATCTTTTATGGCATTTACTATACGTTGAAGAAGTACTGGAAGATGTTGCAGAAAATGCAATAATAGATGGTGCATATGATTGTGGAATTGACGCGTATTTGGTGGATACATCAGAAAAAAGAATTAGGTTATTTCAATCAAAGTATGGTGAGTCTCATTCTATAGGAGCAATTGACAAATTCATCAAGGATGTTGCTCGGTTCAAAAAATTAGAACAGTCAAAGATCAGACGAGATGAGTTACAATATCTTTGGAAACATCTTCATGAAAAAAACATGAAGACAGAGTTGGTTTACGTGACTGATAATGATGTAGACGAGTATGAAAGTGGTGAAGTGAAAGTTGTGGGAAAGGAACAGGTCTATCAAATATTGTGGGAACGTATTAAGAAACCAGCCAAAGGTGAAAAGTCTAGTTTAAGGATTTTAAAATGCCTCGAGCATGATAATGCATTATGCTGTATTGTTTCTGCATTTGACTATGCAGATTTTGTAGAAAGAAATGAGCACTACGCTTTCGAGTCAAATATTAGAAAACATCTTGGCGGAAAAGGATCAATTAACAAAGGAATTACAAAAACTCTAGAAGAAGATCCCCACAAATTCTTTGAATGGAATAATGGGATTACTATAACTGTAGATAATTACTCGATGAAAAATAATCAGCTTAGCCTAGGAGGAGCACAAATTGTCAATGGCGCACAGACATCTAAGAGTATTCTTGACAGAAAAAAGAAAACAAACAACTTGGATGCAGAAGTTTTGGTTACTATTATTAAAACCAAAGATGAGGAACACCAGAGAAATATCACAAAGTACAGGAACTCCCAGAATGCCATTAAAGGTAAGGACTATGTCTCGCTAGAGGATTACCATATAGCAATACATTCCATGTTACAAAGGATAGGCTATTTCTATGAACACCAACAGGGCTCCTGGCTGAACCTTCCATCCTCGGAAAAAGCTAAATTCGATGGTAATGAAATTTACAACAAATACCTATCAGATAAAAAAGAAAAATGTAGAATCAAAGATGATACTGCGATTGCCTCAATGGTCTCATATTTTGAACAGAAACCAAATGACGTGTATGGCGGCATAGGAAAATATCTTCCCAAGGGTGCAAAATATGAAACTGTCTTTGATGATGAGCTAGAATGTGATTATCGATACTTTTTATTCCCACACTTAATTCGTGAGTATGCGAAAAATGAATTGGGATACGACAGAAGTAATACTCAAAACAGATACAAGAAATATGCACAGAATCTTTTTGTTGCAGTTACTGCAAGGATTATTCACAAAAACATTATAGGAAAAAATGACGATTTTAAGAAAGATATTTCTGAGTTAGAAAAGATGATTCAGAATATTGGATTGTTCACAAAAATTCTAAAAACTACAGACAAGGTTGTAACAAAGTTTCTTGAAGATTCTAAGGTTGAAGAAAAGATAGATGAGGCTAACACTGCTCACAACTTTTTCTCAAACCAGGTTTACGGCAAATCCATGTTAGAAGTAATAGACTCAAAAATTAGACAAGAACAAGAAGAAATAGGTTATATCAAAAAAACAATTTCTGGTATATAATCAAACAATCCTCAAGAATGGCAGACGTCTAGCCAAGAAACTTCTTGCAGGAGGTTTACAATGGCCAGACGTTCTACCGGTAATTTATAAAAAAAACTTCTATATAACAAAATATGGTTTTTATAACAAATCAAAAGTGATGATGTGTATGAACTCTGAAAAATGTGCGTTGTGTGATGGTGAAATTGATCATCCATACTTGCCTATGGAAGAATGGAAAATAGATGGACATTTGTGCGGTAAATGCTATTCAAAAAAAATTTCAGAGTTTTATCCTGGCGATCATGAAAGAGTAAACCTTTCAGAGTAGAAAAATAACTGTCTGCACTATTTCTTCTCAGTGTATTTATTAACAGAAAAACAATTCCACGCTAGTACATCGTCCTTTACTTCGGCTTCTGTAAGAAATTTAATGTCAGAGACGGTTTTTTTCTTTTTTAGCAAGTTTACTTGAAAGGTTTCAAATTTTTCACAATCGCAGTCCTCAAAAAGACAACTGTCATCGTCTTTCCCCTCTTCATGGTCCTCCTTGATATGACCACAGTTACATTTTGCATCATCTTTGACATCTTTTTTGTATTTTATGACATAAGTGCCTAGTCGCAGATATGCAGTGCCTTCATGTCCTTTTTTAAAGCGATCAAAGTGAGGAGACTTTGGAAGAACTTTGAAAATAGCTCTATTGTTTTTTGGATTACGAGATTCCGCTCCCATTATGAACCAGTAAGTATCGCCTGTTTCTACGAATCTAATTTTAATAGAATGATCGTTCCACCAATGCATCGTATCCATCCAAAATTTCCGCGCTACTTTGAGATCAGAAAATAGTGGTACTACGTTCATGCGTATTTCATAATAGCGGTAAGCAACGCCAAGAAAAGTATCAAACCATGGAATTGGCGAATCTGAAGACATATTACGAAATCAAATTAATATTATATGTACTTGATTACTTTAGAAGTTATACTCTTATATCGGAGTAATTTTCAATTATTTCAATGGTAGTTTACCGGACCAGCATGCAAATTGTAGGCGATCTCTTAGTCGCTACAGATCAGTGCGGACAGCAAGGAATCAAAACTACCTCGTTACTTTCAAAGGCTAATCTTTCACATTCAAGATTAGAAAAATTTGTTAGTAATTTAACTGGAGCAGGACTTGTCAACAAGATTGAATACGATGGAAGGAATGTATTCGTGATTACTCCAAAAGGCAAACAGTATCTTGAACAGTACCAAAAATTTTCTGATGTAGCAGAATCTTTTGGTTTAGAAATGTAAAAATTATTTCTTAAATTTTCTTCTTCTCTCTCTATTAGCTTGTTGTCTGGCTTTCTTTCCTTTGTAACCATTGTACATAATAACTACAATTATACCACCAATAGACGCATAAAATAATAGATACAATGGTTGATCCCTAAGTTCTCCTGTGTCTGGTTGTACAAATGCTATTGGTATTCCAACCAACAGAAAACCCAAAACAACCATCATAACCTTATCCATGAGAGTGTGTTGTTGTAAAGCCATATATCTTTTTGATGTTTATCATGTTACATTGTCAAAAATTCTGGAAATCATTGGATTCGCTTTGATTGGTGGAACAATTTACTCGTTTCTTGGAATGACAGAATCAGAGTTACGATGGCCAGTATTTTGGTCGTGTGCTGGAGGAGCACTGGCAATCATAGTATATAGAAACTACATGAGAAGAAGAAGAAGAAGAAATACGTAGATACTACATCACAAAACAACAGACAAACTACGCATCGACAGATCTATTAAGGAGCATTTTAGGGTAATGGAAGGGGAGTATGACAGAACAAACTGAATGGTGGAAGGGATTAGGAGAAGAACTTGAAACAGACATAGAAACCCTAACTGATAAAACTGAAAACTCTTAAAATTATTTTAAAAAAATGTAATTGAAAAACATTATCAATTTTATGAAAGCCTCGAGCGAGATTCGATCTCGCGACCTAACGCTTACGAGGCGTTCGCTCTACCAGGCTGAGCTATCGAGGCACTAACCATTTCCTCTCAGAGTTTCTGTACTAATAAATTCAAAAAAATGTGTTATCGCAACAGATACCAGACCAACTGGACAGATGGTAGCAGAAACTGTTAAAGCTGGATTAATGCAATCAGGCATAGATGTCTATGATTTAGGAATAGCACCAAGCCCTGTAGTATTTCGGGAATCGCGTAAATATGGTGCGGGAATCATTGTTACTTCTTCACATAATCCTATAGAATGGAATGGGCTAAAGATGATCATAGATGGAAAGGGAGTAAACGAAAAACAACTTGATACGGTAATGAGCGAACAGAACCCGCCCAAGTCAAAAATTGGAGAAGAACATAAAATTGAATCCGCATATGTTGATGATGCATCTAAAATCATAGGAAAAATATCTGACATTCCTAAGGTTGTAGTCGATATTGGAGGCGGTGCCGCAAAGGGATTTCCATCGCAACTACTAGAGAAAGTTGGATGTGATGTTGTTACAATTAACAGTAAATTAGAAAAAAGCTCTAGGGGACCTGACCCAACAGTGGATACACTGGAAGAGCTTGTAACAAATACCAAAAACAGGGATTTCAAGATTAATAAGTTCTTTAATAGTTGGAAGAATTTTTTTTATAGTAGCATCAGGAAGAAAAAAAGGACCCCGATATTACGCTAGGAATGGGAGTAGTCAAGGCGCTTGAACTAGGTTGCAAAAATTTTGTGCTTAGCCAGGATACCAGCATATCTGTTGAGAAGTACATAAAACAAAACGGTGGAACAGTTTTCCGTTCCAAGGTGGGTGAAGCAAACGTTACTGAAAAGATGATTGAAACAAAATCACAGGTTGGTGGCGAGGGAAGCAGCGGCGGTTTCATTCTGTCTGACTTTAACTACTGCCGCGATGGAATTTTGACTAGCGGCCTGATTGCATCGATAATTAAGAAAGACGAGTTTGCTGATGCACTGAACTTTATGGAAAAATATCATATCATAAGGGACAAAGTAGAGTACGATTCAGAACACCATGACGATATACTGAAAGTACTGCATGACAAGATGAAGGAAAAATTTGGCAGTGTGGAAACTCTTGATGGTATTAAAGCGATAGTTGACGAGGATAGTTGGGCGCTGGTCAGAAAATCAAACACTGAAAACTCCATTCGCGTGTCTGCAGAGTCTAACAGCTTGGAAAAAGTTAGAAAGATCCATCAAGAGATAAAGGATCTTGTCAAAGAAAGCTATGAGCAAATTAAGTGAAAAAAAAATAATTGAGCTTTTTCAGAACAAGTTTGGTAATACAAGTTTTGTTCCGGAAGATGTTGAATCACTTAAGATCGGAAAAAAGCGCCTTATCGTTAAGGTAGATACGCTTGTTGAAAGCACCGATCTTCCTCCCGGGATGAAGCTGGAGGACGCGGCAAGGAAAAGCATAGTGTCGTGTGTCAGTGACTTTGCCGCAAAGGGTGTAAAACCAATTTTTGGTATCATATCACTAACAATTCCCAAAAGATTTTCAAGGTCAAACATAGAAAGTCTTGCCAGGGGATTTCAAAAGGCTGCAAAAGAGTTCCGACTAAAAATATTGGGTGGAGATACGAATGAAGGAAAGGAACTTGTTATAAATTTCTCATTGTTTGGTGTTACAGAAAAAATTGTAAACAGAAAAGGCGCAAAAACAAATCATGTGATAATTGCTTCCGGACCGTTTGGATATACTGGAGCTGGTCTCTCCATACTGCTGAAAAATAAAAAATGTTCGAAAAAGTTTGGTGCAAAGGCGAAAAGGGCTGTGTTTAAACCAAATTGCAGGTTGATGTTTGGGCTAAAAAATAAAAATTACTTCTCATCAAGCATGGACTCAAGTGACGGGCTGTCAACAACGCTAAATGAAATGTCAAGCCAAAGCAAAAAAAAATTTGTCATTACCAGAATGCCATCAGAAAATGATGTTTTTGACTTTGCCAGTTCAAGCAGATTGAATGTAGACGATTTGATCCTTAATGGTGGAGAGGAATATGAAATTGTGGCAACCGTAAACGTATCTAATTTACCAAAGATCAAAAAATATGCAAAAAAACATCGAATGAAGTTATATGAAATTGGCTATGTTACAAAAGGCAAGGGAGTATTTTATAAAAAAAATGGAAGATTAATTAGAATTAAGGATAAAGGATGGCAACATCTACAAAAATCCTGATTACAATACGAGTGAATATGTTTTTTAAACCCCTTGAGATTGTGGTATACATTGTCTGAAACAGAATCAGTTACTGAAGAGGAAGTAAAGGAGCAAGTATCCGAAACTTCATCTGAAGCTCCAACGGAAACTGTTGAGGCAACATCTGAATCTAGTGAGGCAGCAACTGAATCTGTTGTGGAGGCAACAACCCAAACTAAGAAAGAAGGAAAAGAGAAATGGGGTATTGCCCATATTTACAGCAGTTACAATAATACAATTATTCATGTCACTGATCTTACTGGTGCTGAGACAGCGTCAATTAGTTCTGGTGGTGTTCATGTCACTGCTGATAGATACGAGTCATCACCGTTTGCTGCAATGAAAGCAGCTAACGCTGTCGTAGAGGCTGCTAAAACAAAAGGTTTCACGGCATTACATATCAAAGTGCGGGCAGTAGGAGGTGTAGGCTCTCGCGTTCCAGGACCTGGTGCTCAAGCAGCAATAAGAGCACTCGCAAGAGGAGGATTCAAAATTGGACGCATTGATGATGTTACACCCATTCCACACGATACTACTAGAAGAAAGGGCGGCAAGCGTGGAAGAAGGGTTTAATCCTTAACCATCTTCACTTTAACACTACAGCCCTTAGATTCAAAATATTGGCCTAGAAAATTAACAAATTTTTCATCTGGTTTATTCCCTTTACATTTTTTTATCATGTCTGAAAATTCATCTTCAATTCCCACATACAATTCCTGATCTAAGAGCATTTGGAAAAATGTCCAGCCAAATCGTGAAACTGGATCTCCAAACTTGAATCCCACAGTAACATCACAAAGAGCCGCCATCTTAGTCATGGCAACTTGAAGAAGTTTGATATCCTCCTTGTATTTGGTTGTACTAATTTCAAAGAAAGCCATACTATTCGTCCGCTGAAGATGATTTGCCTAGTTTGTCGGAAAGGGATACAAACTTCCCGTCCTTTTCCACATTGATTTTAGTTTTCATTCGTACATTAATGCCAACACTTCTGAATAATGCCAAAAGATTGCCTCCATCTAATACTTCGGTAATGTCACCAGATGAGATCAATTCAGATAGTTTCAGTACTATGATCTCCGTTTCCTTTGGAAACTGATACTCTGCGTTTTGTAAAACTTCTAGGCCCCTGTAGCCTAACCGCTTGATGATAATCTCACGTGGAGATGATTTCTTATCTTTTTGTTCTTTTTGTAATGCGGCTATTTTTTCTTTCTCCTGCTGAGAAGAAAGATTTTTTCGCATTTCTTCCAGACGTTTTGCCTGAAGCCTTTCTAGATCCTTATCTTCGCTCATCCCTTGATTACACCTATTGGTACAAGTTTTGCAACTTTGGTGGCGATTCCAAGTTCGTGTGAAACATTAACCACTGTATCAACATCCTTGTATGCCTGCGGCGTTTCTTCCACTGTGCCATCACGTGTTAACGACTTTAGGAAAATTCCTTTATCACTAAGAGATTTTTTAACTTCAGACTCGGTGAAATTTCGTCTTGCTTTTGAACGGGACATCATTCTTCCTGCACCATGTGCTGTGGAACCAAAAGTTGTATTCATGGAATTTTCTTGTCCCAAAAGTATCCAACTTCCTGTTCCCATGGAACCTGGTACTAGAACTGGTTGACCAAGATCACGATACTTTGCTGGCACGTCATCCATGTTTGCAGGAAATGCTCTGGTAGCTCCCTTCCTATGAACCACAACTGACTTTAACTTTCCATCAATTTTGTGTTTTTCTACTTTGGCTATGTTATGAGCCACATCATAGACAAGTTTCATATCTAAATCAGACTCTGATTGTTTGAAAACCCTTTCAAAAGATTTTCTCGTCCAATGAGAAATCATTTGTCTATTACTCCAAGCAAAATTTAGTGCTGCAAACATTGCAGCCCTGTATGATTCTCCCTCCTCAGATTTGTTTGGAACGCATGCAAGCTCTCTGTCTGCTAAGTGAATGTCGTATTTTTTTTGTGCCTGTTCCGAAATTCTAAGGTAATCACTGCATATTTGGTGACCAAAACCTCGTGAACCACAATGAATCAATATGGTGACACTATCTTTCTCAATTCCCATTGCCTTTGCCGCCTTCTCATCATGAATCTCTGCCACCTTTTGTACTTCAAGAAAATGATTTCCAGAACCAAGACTTCCTAACTGTGGCGCGCCTCTTTTCCTTGCACGGTCAGAAACCTTGTTAGGGTCAGCGTTTGCTATCTGTCCACTTTCTTCACATACATTTGCATCATCACTTACACCATATCCATGATCAATTGCCCAGGTTACTCCTTTAACCAAAACTTCGTCTAGCTCTGACGGATTTAGCCGAATAGCTCCTTTAGATCCAACGCCAGAAGGAATTGATTTGAAAAGATCATTAACAATGTCTTTCAGTTTGGGTCTAACGTCACCTTCTGTTAAATTAGTTCTAAGAAGTCTAACACCACAATTGATATCATAACCTACACCTCCTGGGCTAATCATTCCCTCCTCTGCATCCATCGCAGCAACACCACCAACAGGGAATCCATATCCTTCATGACCATCGGGTAGAACTATTGCATGCTGTTGAATTCCGGGAAGCGTTGACACGTTTACAGCCTGTTGAATTGTCCTGTCGGTCATCATTTTGGTTAGCAACTTTTCATCCGCAAAAATTGTAACAGGTACTTTCATTCCCTTGGAAGAATCAGCATCTATCTGATATCTCATATTCCCAATTTTTTTAGGTGTGAAACTAGACATGTAGATTTGAATCGTCGCTTGACAATTTAAATCATAATTAGATTAAAATGAAATGAAATTATTGGACAGTTATGAAGACTGCCATAGTCTTAGGAGGCTCAAGGGGAATTGGGAAAGCAATTGCCGACTCGCTGAAATCAATCGGCTGTGATGTAATTGCCACCTCAAAAAATGAATTGGACACATCAAGTTTGGAAAGTGTTTCAAGTTTTGCCGAAAAACATAATGAAGTTGATATCTTGGTCCTAAACACTGGTGGACCTGAACCAAAAGAATTTTTTTCCGTAACTGAAGAGGATTGGAATCATTACCACAACCAATTGTTTCTAGGCTTTTGTTTGCTTTTACAAAAGATCAAGATCAATGATGGGGGATACATATTTCTCATGTCATCTAATGTGATAAAGGAACCTAATCCAAAGTTAATTATTTCAAGTGCTTACCGCTCCGCCTTCTCTAGTGTGTTTAAAATTCTCAGCAAAGAGTTTGCAAACAAACAAATCAGTTGCATTAACATAGCTCCCGGACCAATCCACACTCTACCAATGAAAAGACTGGGAAAGCCAGAAGAAATTGGCGATTTTGTAAAGTCCATAGTTGAAAATGATATCAAATATCTTTCTGGCGCAGTAATCAATTTTGATGGCGCGAACTCCAATTTTGTTTACTAGCAAGACATAGATTTATTTCCAGAATAAGCTGAGAATAATTGTGTCCATCTTACCCATAGATACTGGTCGTTATGGTACAAAGGAAATGCTGGATATTTTTAAAGAACAGAAAAAGATTGATTACCAATTAGACATTGAAGCCGCTGCTGTATTATCACAAAGCGAAATTGGATTGATTCCTCTTTCTATTGCAAGGAATATATCC
>LUMV01000275.1_pt1 | contig 11643 bp, 8 predicted proteins | sample 729731 | NCBI WGS metagenome assembly LUMV01 (sample SAMN03860301, study PRJNA289734) | marine metagenome | biome: seawater column; feature: ocean; material: water; isolation source: Red Sea water column Station 192 - depth 200m | place: Saudi Arabia: Red Sea | collected 2011-10-15 | depth 200 m
GATTACGATAAGTATTGCCGAGGACTAAATTGCCTAAACGAAGTTTTTTTGTCATCCCTGCAACAGTCGCAATTGCTGAAAGCCCTTCAAAAGCTGTCAGGGCTTCTTGTTCACTATCCGCACCGGGCGGAATGTAATGATCAGCAAACCAAACACTATCCCAATTGCCTGCTTCCATTGCCATTACCGAAGCGCTTATTTCTTCCCAGCTGGTTCGATAAACATTAACCTGAACTCCAAAATCCATAGATCTAAGATTAATAGTTAATCTACAAAAGTCAAAGTTGCTGAATCAATTTGTTAGTCTTCAGACAAATCTGTCTGTAGCCTGACATAATTCCTATAATGGCTGTCTTCATTACGCATTAGTTCCCCAGGTGAACCCTGTTCGAGAATAACCCCATCTTCAAGAAAAATAATTTTGTCAGCATTGGCAATGGTTGATAAACGATGGGCAATGATAATAACCAAACGATCCTTGGAAGCTTCTTTTAATGCACTGACAAGGTACTGTTCAGTTTCAGGATCAAGCGCTGAGGTGGGTTCGTCTAAAATAAGAATTTTAGATTCCCTTAACAAACCTCTAGCTATAGCTATCCTTTGTTTTTGTCCGACCGAGAGTTTACTTACTGCAGATGAACCAAGCTTGGTTTCATAACCTTCAGGTAGAGAGATTATAAAATCATGTATTCCAGCAATTTTGGCGACCCTTTCAACTTCAGCTTGTGAGGCTTCAGGTTTGCCAAAACAAATGTTGTCAAAAATACTTAAAGAGAAGAGTTGAGTTTCTTGAAACACATAAGTAATTTGGCTTCTTAGGCTTTCTATTTTTATATCGCGCACATCAACACCATCGATGAAAACTTCACCTTCAGTTGCCATGTGATATCTGGGCAGAAGATAGGCGAGACTTGTCTTGCCTGATCCTGTGGGTCCTACAAAAGCCACTATCTGGCCTATTTTGGCTTCAAAGGAAACATCTTTAAGCGCTCTACGGCCATCTGGGTATACCAACCCAGCACCCTTGATTTCAATATCTTCATTAATCGTGTCTATTCTTAAATGACCTAAATCTTCCTCAACTGGAAGATCCATAAGAGCAAAAACCCTTCTCATACCAGGAGCAAATCTTTGAAGATGAATCCAAAGTGTAGCAAAAGAAATTGCGGGTCCTGCCATCCACCCAAAATAGAACATTAAAGAACCATAATTACCTGGAGTAAGATCTCCATCTATAACTTTAGAAACTACTACCCAGAAGGCGATTGTTAAGATTAAGACTCCCGCCAAACCTTGCGCATTAGCCAAAAGAATTTCAACAAATACTGTAAAGCGAAAACGTTTGAAAGATTCTTTACTGTCAGCTCCAAACCTCTCTCTTTCCTTATCGTCTCCTCCTAAACTTTGGACAGCCAGAATATTATCCATTCCCTCTTCAATCGTACTTGTTGTTACAGATCCTGAAAGTCTACTTTTTTCTTGTACTTTTCTCATTGCTGAAGAGAAAGGTCCTGTGATTAGAATATAAATTGGAAAGATAGCCGCTGCGCACCAAATGACTTCTGGAACATGAGGAAAGGCACTTATCATAGTAGCCATTGCCACTATAAATAATATTGTAGATAAAGTCGGTCTATTAATTATTTCGTAAAACATTTGATTGATAGAAGGAGTGTCATACATGACTCTATAAATAGCATCGCCAATCCTCTGATCTTCTAAAGTTGTGATTGGCAGCGACTGAATTCGATTAAACAACTTAGCTCTAATTAAGTGATTGACAGACTGAGTTAAACGAGAATTCATCTTATATTCGTAGTACCCAGTAATCCCACCAGAAAAACTAAAGCCGCCATGAGTCCAGTTGTCTTGCTGGGTAGCGGTATCATTGCCCTGCTGCATATCAGCCTCAGAAGTGTCCCTTTGTTCATTTGAATAAGCACCAAAAAAAATTACAAGCAAGAAAGAAGAAGCCGTTAACCAAATTAAAATCTCAATAGCTGACATATCCTGCATTAAATCCAAAATGGGATGCATGTATGCGGGGAAACCCAGATAACCACTTGAGCCATCAATAGGGTTGCCCAAAACAACGTGATCTATCATGATTTGTAAAGTCCAAGGGAGAACTAGAACAGGAAACATTAATGAAAGCAGAGTCAAACTCCATTTAATGAAAAAACGCCACTTGAAAAACCTTACAAATGACCAAGATCTAGCAATAATACGTAAGGTCTCAATAAAACCCATGTGAGGAAGATTTTCATACTCAATGGTAAGATCGCGAATAGAATTTTTATTGGTTTCTTCCACTTCTGCTTTTGCGTTTACATTAGTACTCATTCCGTTTCTTCCCCAGATTCCTTGCCGCTTAGATCAGATTCCGCGTCAACAAAAGACTTGTACCTACCGTTTTCAGTTCTCATGAGTTCTTCATGAGTACCATTTTCTATAATTACTCCATTATCTAAATATAAGATGTTGTCAGCTCTCCTTATTGTGGAAATACGATGTGTGATCAAAAAGATAACTCGATCCCTTCCCCACATTGATAAATTTCTCATGACTTGCTGTTCAGTAACTGCATCCAATGCGGCCGTCGGCTCATCCAAGATAAGTATAGGGGTGTTTCTTACCACCGCCCTTGCTATGGAGAGCCTTTGTCTCTGACCTGTTGATAGTTTTCCTCCTCTGTCACTTAAAACAGTATCCAAACCTTGAGGAAGGTTATGCACATACTCATCCATGCAAGCTATTTCAATAGCCTGATTAATGGTTGAATCATCGGCTTCAGGAGCAACGTACCTAATGTTGTCTCTGACACTTAGAGAAAATAGAACATTTTCTTGAAGAGCAATTGCTATTTTTTCTCTTAAGGAAGAAATCTGGAATTTAGTTAAAAGAGTGTCATCAATCTTTATTGACCCTGAAGAAGGCTCATACAGACGGAGTAGCAGAGACATCATAGTTGTCTTGCCTGAACCAGTCGGACCAATAATGGCTGTGATGGTGCCAGGTTTAGCTGCAAAACTTACTCCCTCAAGTACTGGAACTCCTGATTCATATTCAAAATTGATATTCTCAAAACTAATCTCCCTTTCAGATTTTATAAATGGTATCGCATCAGGTTCATCTTCAATATCAGGCTCAATATCCAGAATATCGAATACTCTGCTTAAACCCATGGCCATATCCTGCGCCGTTAACCAAAGGCGCATAAAAAGCCTTACGTTATTTGAAGTCGTATGAAACTGAGTTCTGGCCCATTGGAAGGCTCCTAAATTCCAGACTACCCAACTAACAGCCATTAAAGCTATCAATTCATTCGCGTAGGTTTCATTTCCTTGATTTGCGCTATAACCCATAAAAAATTCACCTGAAAGTAGAAATATTGATGCAATGACAAACATTATTATCATTAGAAGTGCAACCAATCTACGAGATTGGAAGGCCGCATTCATCGCAATGACAGAGTCTCTTTCCATACCTTCCTGAATACGGTCTCCAGCATCATATGCCTTGATAAGTTTAAGGGCAGCAAAAGATTCTTGGATTCTAGATGTGAGATCTGAAGTGGTAGCCCTATATACAAGACTTCTTATTCTCATCCTTGGCATGGCCCATCTTGCCCAAAAGATTGTTGGAATAATCAATGACAACGCTATAGCTCCCATTGTAGGACTGAGGAAGGAAAGTAAGAAAAGAGCATAAACGTAATACCAAAGACTCAATGAAAGCTCCACCAAACGCCCTATAACGGCATTAACTTGTGCGCTGTCTGCATAAATTCTGAAAATTGAATCACCTGTCCTATGTCCACTGTGATAAGAGAGAGGTAACTGATGCCATCTTCTCACAAGCGCAATTCGCATGTTTTGATTAATTTGCTGCATAATCCAGACAGTGTAATAAGGAACTATCATCCCTATTGGAAGGTTGAAAGCCCAAAGGGCCAGCGAGAGGTAAACCCAGGACCACTTAAGGTCATGTCGTTGTTCTACGCTTAAAGTTTCAGTATTTTCAGCTCCCATTTCAGGCGCTCCAAACCATAAAGAAGAAGCAACCTCTTGTTGAAGAGGTTCAGACTGCAATAAAGACATACTTAGAAGGTCAGCTATTATTATTCCTAACGGTAAAGTGACTAGACCTTGAATAGCTGCCAGTAAATAGAGGTAAGTCAAATGAGAATGCAGTCTATAACGGGTTACAAGTCTTCCAGATTCAAACCGAAACTGAACTACCCACCCTAGTCCACAACAAAGAGTAAGCAGAATCCCATATATGATTGGTCCAGTACCGTCCAAAACTAAAATACACAGCAACAGAGTGAAGAAAGTGCACAATGCTAAGAAAATCGCTACAGCTGATTGTCTTACACCACTTAAATTTCCTAATGCTAAGAGCCACATACTTAAGACCATAGAAGCAACAAATAGGTAAAGAATGCTTTCAGCAGTTCCGAACTCAATATTTATAAGACCCAATAAGGGTCCTAATATAGCAATTGCAGTAGCCAAAATCGGTGCGTAAATTAGTCCGTAACCATCACCAGCTAAAGGATCAGCTACTTCTTGGCTGGTTCCATGACTTCTGGTATACCACCGACCTAAAAAATAAGGCCTAACAAAAGGCCAGGACCTAAAAAGAAGGATAATAACCTCTCGAAGACCATGAGCATCTTCATCAACTGTCTTATTTTTTTCTTCAGGTATTTCCCCGTCAGTCAAAAATGGTAGAGCAACAGCCCGTTTAAAGTCTTTAGGATCTAGTTCTGATTTAGGTATGCGATCACTTAGAAACCACATCCCGACAGGTATAACAATTGCGATGATCATCATCCCTAAGGAGACGATGGCAAACGCGTTCATAAGATTTCCTCTCTTTTTTCCTCTTCTTGTTTTTCCCAGGTCTCGTACATTTGAAAATAACTTCCTTTCTTCTTAATCAGCTCTTCATGTGAACCCATTTCAACTATCTTTTGTTCATCTACCACAACTATTACATCCGCTCTTTTTGTGGTCGCTAATCTATGAGCAATTATTATTGCAGTCCTTCCTTGCAGTAATTTATCAAGAGCCTTTTCTATCTTAGCTTCATTCTGCTGATCAATATTTGAGGTAGCTTCATCAAGTATTAAAACTCGTGGTTTGCTTAAAAAAGCTCGAGCCAGAGCCAATAACTGTCGTTCACCTGAAGAAAGGGATGATCCTCTTTCATGACAATGTGTTTCCAGTCCCTCAGGAAGCCTTTTAATCATGTCTTCAATACCAACAGCTTTACAGGCCTCTTCAACTTCCTCATCCGTGGCGTCAGGCCTTGCAAACAATATATTTTCTTTTATGGTCCCGTGAAATAAGAAAGGCTCTTGAGGAACTATTCCAAGCTGCGTGTGAAGAGATTGAAGCGAAATATCTTTCAGATTTATATTATCAAGAGTAATAGAACCACTAGTGGGGTCATAAAACCTACATATGAGTTTTGCAATTGTTGATTTTCCAGCTCCAGTTGGGCCCACAAAAGAAATCGTTTTGCCTGCTTCTACATGCAGGGAAATATCTTTTAAGACAGTATGGTTATCTTCGTAAGAGAAACTTACATCTTTAAATCTTATATCCCCTTTTAACTCCTCGAGATTAAAAGCATTCTCTGACTCTTTAACGCTGGGTTCTGTACCTAATAAGTCTGCAAGTTTCTTAACTGCAGCATTTCCTGATTGGAATTCATTGTATAGTCCTGAAAGTTCGTTAATAGGAATAAAGAACCTTCCGACCAAAACATTGAAGGCAACTAAGCTGCCCACAGTAAAAGTTCCTTCTGGGCTTAGCGAGGGATTAACATCCTTAAGGATAAAAAAACCAGCAGTAAAGATTAATAAAGACGTTCCTGTTGTTATAAATTGTGTTCCCGAACGATAAGTTGCTTGAATTTTTGACGTGTAATTGTTGGCATCCCTATAATCTCCAACAATATTCCTATGGTTAATAACATTGTGTTTCATTCTGTTGAAAGAAATTACAAGTCGCATTCCAGACAAACTTTCTTGTAGGTCAGCCAAGACATCTGCAATTCTATTTCTGACTACCTCATACCCTCTTTCAGAAGTCCTACTAAACCAAAAAGTAAAACCAAACATTACCGGCGCGGAGAAGACAAGCAGTATTAATGTCAATTGAAGATTAAAGGAGAAAAGTAGGATTAAAATAAAAAATAAAGCCAGCAACTGAGCTACTAAATTAACTAGGCCTGTTTGTAATAAATTTGAGAGGGCTTCAATATCACTGGTCATTCTAGTCAATAGACGACCTGCTTTCTCTTCAGTAAAGAAATCTACCGACAGTCTCTGTAAATGACTAAATACCCTGACCCTTAAGTCGTACATCAGTAATTGACCTAAACGTCCTAAAAACCGGATCCTTATACCGCTTATGATTACTGCTAAAAATAAACTTCCTACCCAAACCATTGCTACAGTCATTAAGACAGAGAAGTCTTTAGGCACAATAGCTTTATCGATGGCAACCTGAACTAAGTATGGCCCAACCAGCAAAAGCATTTCAGTCATAGCCACTAAAACTAGTGCAAAAATAAATCTAAACTTATAAGGCGCAAGAAAATTCCATAAAGTAAAAGTTTTAGAAGAAGGACTTTTGTGTGAAAACGTTATTTCAATATCTGAGAAATCAGGTTCTTTTTCTATCAATGCATTAGTTTTATCTAGCATTTCTGGAGGTATTCCAGCAAAAGGTAGGCTTGCTTCTTTACTCATCAAATCCTCCTTTAAATTCATCGTCAGATGAACTTTGTACGAGCATCTCGCTTATCCTTTTTCTATACTCATCATCAGTCTCTTCTTCATCTTGCTCTTCTTTCGTAAATTCTTTGGTTGATTGTTGTGAGAGAATTTCTGAATACCTTGGTTCATCTCTTAATAGCTGTTCATGTGTTCCAGAAGCAATAATCTTACCTTCATCTAAGACCAATATTCTGTCAGCTAAATTTATTGTTGAGAGTCTGTGTGCAATTAATATCGTAGTTCTTTTATTTAAGAGCTTAAGTAAAGATTTATGTATTTTGGCTTCAATTTTTACATCAATTGCGCTGGTTGCGTCATCAAGTATGAGTATAGAAGGATCAACAATTAAAGCCCTTGCTATTCCTAGCCTTTGCCTTTGTCCACCAGATAAAGTGTAACCCCTCTCTCCAACTATGGTGTCATAGCCGCCAGAAGTCTGTTCAATAAAATCATGCGCTTCTGCTGCTTTCGCTGCTTGGATAATTTCATCCATCGAAGCATCAGGCCTTCCGTAAGCAATGTTGTCTCTAATGCTAACTGAAAACAAGAAAGGTTCATCTAGGACTTGAGCTACATGGTAATGAAGATTTCTGACGCCCATATCTTGAACATTGACTCCATCTACAGAAATACTTCCTTTATCCACATCATAAAATCTTGAAAGTAATCTGATGATAGTCGACTTTCCTGACCCGGTTTGCCCAACAATGGCCACGGTTTCGTTAGGTTCCACCTCAAAACTCAATCCTTTTAAAATAGGTTCTTCGGCATAAGCAAAATGAACATTCTTAAAGGAGACTTCCCCTTTTAACTTCTTGACTTCAATTTTATTTTCTTTGTCCCTTATTTCTGAAGTTTCATCAAGTATTTCGAAGATTCTTCCGGCAGAAGCTTTAGCCCTCTGCTCAAGCATAAGCATCCAACCCAAAAACCTAAAAGGCATCTGAATCATCATTAGATACATCGTAAAAGCGACTAAAGAACCCAAAGCAATCTCCCCTTCAATAACTAGCCAACCACCATATACCCATACCAAAACCGAGCCTAAAACAGAAAGATTCTCTATTAATGGATTGTAAAAAGCTGAAACATCTACAGATCTCACTTGTACCCATTGGAGTTTTTTAGCGGCTCGAGCTAGTAAATTAACTTGCATCATTTCCTGAGCAAAAGACTTTACTATTCTTTGACCATTAACATTCTCATCTACTATTACAGCGACATCTGCTTGCCTTGCCTGAGTTAGCCAAGACAAGGGGAAGGTTAATCTTCGTAATTTAACGCTTAGGAAAAAAACTAAGGGAATGGCAATCATAGAAGCCAAAGCTAAGGTTAGATGCACTGAGAGCATGTAAATAGCAGCAAAAGCAAAGCTTAAGAGACTTGTTAATAACATTGGGGCAATCATCAAAAACATCTGAATTGTCTTTATATCGCTATTAGCTCTTGATATTAGTTGGCCAGTTTGGGTTTTATCAAAAAAAGAAAAAGAGAGGGTAAAAAGATGATTGTATACAACAGATCTTAGATCCGCTTCCAGCTGATTTGAAACCCTCCCAAGTTGATAGGAACCTACTGCGGCCCCAATAAATCTAACAAAACTTATAATAAAAATTACGGTAACTAAGAATATAAAGTTATTTGTGTCTCCCGTTAATAAGGCAGGTTCAATTGAATCAACTAGCTTTCCGATTAAAGCCGGAACTGATACTCCCAGCATCATTGTTGTAATCATGAGAGTAATGCCCATACTGAAAGACCATTTATTTGCTAATAAAATGGGTAAGACTCGACGGAACCAATTCTTAGATTTGTCTTGGTCAATCTTTGCCTTAGGATCTTCGAATCTAGGCTTTACATTAACGGGTTCGAGGCTGGCCTCGAAATTGATTATGTCTTTATCATCTAAAGATGGGTTTAGCATGAGAAACTGTCCTTAGTTCCTCCAAATTCCTTGATCGTTGGCTTGATATTTATTGATGTCGCCTGGGGTTCCAACTTCAGCAATAACTTGTCCATTCAAATTGGAAATCTGGTATTTTTTACCTTCTATAACTAAAGGCTCAAAGGAAGTTTTTTTAACAAAACTAGTAATGTACTTATAAGCTTGCCTTTCATTCATGCTGCCTTTCACTTTAACTATATCTACACCTTTAACTTTTCCTTTTTCATTTATGAAATAATCAAAAGTAATTAGGCTTTTACCCTTTTTAGCCCCTTCAGGCATCTTAAAAACTCTTGATACATGGGAAGGCGAGCAAAAGAGGATTTTACAAACGGCTGCATCACCAGATTTTTCTGATGGCCAAGCCTTTAATGCGCATGAGTCATCTGAACAATTGAGGCATGTTGAATGGTACTGACTTCTAAATTTTTTTAGGTTTTGTATGACTTCCTTATCAAGCTCTTTGTCTATGGCACAAAATGAATCAGATCCAAAGATAAGGCTCGAACCAGCTAAAACTAAAACCAGTAAAAGAACTTTTTTCCCCATAACAATTACCTTACCTGCATTCGGAAAAGAGTCAAATTTCCTTAGTAAGATATAGTAGGTTTTTGCCGAATTTAATTTCTAAGCTAAGACGATCCGACTTCCTCAAATTTTGAACAACCAAAGAGTATGAGGTATCAATCATGCTTTCTATCTCCTCTCGAGGTACTCCCCCATCTAATATCACTGTATTCCAGTGTTCTTTATTCATGTGGTAACCCGGAATGACAGATTCAAATATATCTCGCATAACCATGGCTTCTTCAGGTCTGCATTTAAGATTGATGTGCCCTACTCCTTCTTTATATCTTAAGAAGCCGAACATTTTATTTTTGACTTTAAAAACTGGTGTCTCGGGTCTAAAAGGGAAATCTTCTATAGCCTCAGGAAGAGACAGAAAGTAAGACCTTGCTTGTTCACCATTCATTTGATCTGGCGGAGAGGGAGGGATTCGAACCCTCGAAGGATTTTAGTCCTTACTCCCTTAGCAGGGGAGCGCTTTCAACCACTCAGCCACCTCTCCAATAATTAAATAAAAGCTTAACACAGCAAAGAAACTTTTAATTTAATGTGATTTATACTCAAAAAAAGCCGTTGGGTCTCTGTTACAATGCCGATTCTACCTATATTTTAATTTTTGAAATATAAAAATTCATTAACGCAATAGTGAACAACAAAGAAATTCACAAGGTCAAGGAAGCAAAAAATCCTTTATTAAGATTTCTTTGGGTCGGACTTGGTTGTCTTTTTGTAGGCTTAGGGGCAATTGGAGCTGTAGTCCCAGGGATGCCCACAACTGTCTTTTTAGTTTTAGCAGCGGCTTGTTTTATTAGGTCTTCTCAAAGACTTTACGACTGGTTAATTAGCAATAAAACCTTTGGTCCCTATTTAAAAGATTACAGAGAGGGCAAAGGAATTCCCCTTAGAGCTAAAGTGTTAGCTCTATCTATGATAGTTATTTTTGTTAGCTTTGCGGTTTTTTATGCCATAGAAGCTAAACAAATAAAGGTCTTGGTAGGACTAATTGGCCTTATCGGTTTCTTATTTGTATTCTTTAAAGTACCGGCAGCAAAGATCTAGAATTTATATCTAAGGGAAGCATTTATGGATCTTCCTGGCTCACCAAATAAATCCAGCTCTTCATCATTCTCAGGTAACTCAGCTACTGAAGCCCATCTTATATACTTTTTATCTGTCAAATTCTCAACTGATACTCTTAACTGAAAATTATCGTTATGATTATAAAAACCAAATACATCAATAAGGCCATAACCAGATGAATACATCAATCAGGCCATAACCAGAAGTTGTAGCTCTTGGAGTGCACTCATTACCTGGTGTTCCACATTCGTGCCCTATTCCCACTGTAGGGACACCGCTTAAACCATTTTTACTTGAATCTACTAGATTAACTAATCCTTGTAGACCCCACTTTTCATTAGATGATATCCAGTCCAGGCCAACAATAAGTTCTTTAGGGTCAACTTCAGCTATGTCTTCTCCTTCATCATTTTTTCCTGAGCTAATTGATCCAGCAAATTTGGCATTAAGATTTTCTGAAATTTCTCTGTCGTATTCGAATTCAATCCCTTCAATATCAACACCCTCGTGATTATCGTACTGGTAGATAACTAGACCACTCTCCTTGATCTTGCTGACCTCTCAAGCCTAATTCATAGCTCTTGCTTGTTTCAGATTTTAGATTTGGATTAGGTCTAACTGTGTATCTGTACGCAAAATTAGTGAATACAGTATTTGCACTCTCGTAATCAGGAGCTCTAAATCCTTCACTGTATTGACTATAAAAAGTTAAATCTGGAGATATGTCATAGAGGTAGCCTACCTTGAGTGAAGTTTCTGAATCCCCTACATCTTTAATCTGATACCCCAAAGAATTACCATTGAGAAAGTAAGAATCTATAGAGGTATTGAGCTCATAATCATCATATCTGAAACCTAATGAAAGTACCTGGCTGTCAGAGAGGTTGATACGATCATTAAAGAAAAAAGCCTTTCGAACTGATTCAGAATCTGGAAAAGTCTTATTAGGGTAATTTTCTCCATCAACTGCAAAAGACATTGTGCCTGTAATCAGATTAGTTTCAGATCTCATTCTTGGTCTAGTGGTATCTGTTCTCTCGTAATCTAAGCCATAAACCATTTGGTGTTTTGTTAATGTTTTATACGCCTGTAAGGTCATTCCTTTGAGAGATTGATTAAACCCGAAATCACTAGTTCTCATTGTTGGGGTAGGAGCTGCCTGCATTCCATTAAGAAAAGATACTTGTTGTTGTACAGTCAGCTGTCTCTGCTCAGTGTCTTGCTTGTAGACAGTAACACTACCTGTATCCAATAAGTT
>LUMV01000262.1_pt1 | contig 11596 bp, 9 predicted proteins | sample 729731 | NCBI WGS metagenome assembly LUMV01 (sample SAMN03860301, study PRJNA289734) | marine metagenome | biome: seawater column; feature: ocean; material: water; isolation source: Red Sea water column Station 192 - depth 200m | place: Saudi Arabia: Red Sea | collected 2011-10-15 | depth 200 m
GGCTCGTCGCGGGGGCGGCCTATCTGGCGGTCAATATGATCCTTTATTTTGGCGTCGGAATCATCTTGTCGCTGCCGATCCTGCTGCTCGCTGCATTTCAGCCTGTTCAGAACTATGGAATCGCCCTTGTGATCCTCCGCTATATCGTTTCGGCGCTGCTGGGATCGTGGATCTATGCGCGCTTCTGTCTCGTCGGCCCGGTAATGGCGGCGAGCGGGCGGCTCGAGCCGGTATCGGCCTTTGCCGAATCCTGGCGCCGCACGCGAACGGCATGGTCGCGCCTCCTCTGGCTCTATCTTGCCATCTATGTCCTGTCCGGCCTGCTGACGCTGGCGCTGCTCGCACCGCATCTCTTCATTCTGTTCAACAGCCCGCCCGGCAGCTTCGCGGAAACGGCGATGAGCGTCGGATGGCTATTGTTCTGGGCCGCCTATTTCCTGATGTTGCTGCTCGTTCCCGCGGGTCTGTACCGCGCCTCCGAGGGTCGGGCCGCGGTCGAGGTCTTTGCCTAGGCTGCGCGTCTAGGGCTCCTCGGGCAGCGCGGGGGTGCCCGTTTCGGGATCGGTCGCGCGCTTCGCCATCTCGTAAAGCGGATTATATTCGGGGCCGGGCTTGTACCCCCCGCCGATCGGCATCCAGTTATAGGGCAGCTTGTCGAGGCTTATCGCCTTCGCCTCGGCGCGCGGGATTTGCGGCGATGCGTCCTGACCCACCCCGGCGATGGCGCGCAGTTCGGGCGACAGGCGATTGCGGTCGGTATCGGAGCCGCACACCAGAATCTCGCCAGCCTTGATCGGGCCGCAGCGGCGCACGGGGTCGGGCAGCACCCGGCTGCGCGCGATCGCACCCTCGGCGTCCTGCGCGGGCGGCGGCGACGCATCCTGCGCGGCGAGCGGCGGCGCTGTCATGCCGATGACGCACGACAGCGCAATCACGCCCCCGAATCGGGCGAAGCGATCTCGACAAGCGGGGCGCACGACCATATGGCGCCCAGCATGCCGATGGGGCGGAGCAAGTAAAGACGGAGATGTGTACCGATGGCAAAAAGTGGCGGTAGCAACCTCGACCGGGTCCTGGTGCTCGAAATGGTGCGCGTCACCGAAGCCGCGGCGATCGCCGCCGCCAAGCTGATCGGCCGCGGTGACGAAAAGGCGGCCGATGCCGCCGCCGTGGAGGCGATGCGCAACGCGTTCAACACGCTCTATATGGACGGCACGATCGTCATCGGCGAAGGCGAGCGCGACGAAGCGCCGATGCTCTATATCGGCGAAAAGGTAGGCAATGCGCCCGGCAAGGGTCCGAAGATCGACATTGCGGTCGATCCGCTCGAAGGCACGACGATCACCGCCAAGGCCGGCCCCAACGCGCTCGCGGTGCTCGCGATCGCCGAAGAAGGCTGCCTGCTCAACGCCCCCGACGTCTATATGGACAAGCTTGCGGTCGGCCCCGGCTATTCGCCCGGCATCGTCAATTTCGACAATAGCGTGCGCGAAAATGTCGAAGCGGTGGCCCGCGAAAAGGGCTGCGCGCCGGCCGACATCATCGTCTGCGTCCTCGACCGTCCGCGCCACGAGGCGATCATCGCCGAACTGCGCGCGATCGGCTGCGGCGTTGCGCTGATCCCCGACGGCGACGTCGCAGGCGTGATCGCGACGACCAATCCCGAAACCAATGTCGATATCTATATGGGATCGGGCGGCGCCCCCGAAGGCGTCCTCGCCGCAGCGGCGCTGCGCTGCGTCGGCGGCCAGTTCAAGGGCCGCCTGCTTTTCCGCAACGACGACGAGCGGCTGCGCGCGAAGAAATGGGGGATCGAAGATCTCGACCGCGTCTACGACCTCGAAGATCTGGCCAAGGGCGATGTGATCTTCGCCGCAACCGGCGTCACCGACGGCTCGCTGCTGCGCGGCGTCAAGCACCGGCGCGGCGGCATTTTGACCACCGAAACGGTCGTGATGCGCGCATCGTCGGGTACGGTGCGCTGGGTGAAGGGCGAACATCGCCTCGGCTGAGGATGCCCTGCAACCCCAAAGCGGGATCAGGACTCTAGCCGCCGCCATCCCGCGCATCATTGGGCGGTGCCCGTGCGCCGCCCTGTCCCCCATCGGCGGCGTCCCCGCCCGCCAGCGCGCGCGCCAGCGGCCTTAGCGCCAGCGTTCCGAGCCGAACGCGCGGCATCTGCTTGCCGGGGACGGCGGACAGCACGAAAGCGGGATCGAGCCGCAAAGCGGCCGCCGATGCTTTCGCCATCCGCACCGTGTAACGCCCGTAAGCTACGCTTTCGAAAAGGAAATATCCGTCGAACTCGGTCAGCGTGGTCGCGCGCACCCGTCCTTCGGCATCGACCAGCTCGAACTGCAATCCCTCGATCGCATTGCCGCCGTCGCGCATTGCGACGCCTTCGATTTCGCCGGCGGCGGTCAGCGGCAGCGCGACCCGCGTCGCGACGCCGGGCCGCGGCGTGACGACCACACCGGGCAGCGCGGGCTGGACATAGGGATCGGGCAGGCTCCCGGCGTCGATGCCGATCATCACCGGACGAAAGGGTTCGAGTCCGTCGATCGTGGCGCTGCCATCCTTCGCGGTCGCGCGATCGACAAAGGCATTGCCCGCGGTCAGCGGGACGTCGGCGACCGCCGCTTCGCCCGGCTGGCGGATGCCGTCGGCATTGTCGTCCATCCACACTTCGGCGAGCACCTGACCGCGGCTCGCCAGTTTTTCGCTCGACACGCGCCAGCCCCCGCTGCCGCCATCGGCCCGGCTGCGCGGCCCGAAGCTGAAGGCGAGCGACAATGACGCCGCGACCGATCCGTCGCTCGCCACCTCACCGAAGCCCGAAAGCTGAAACTTGTCGAAACGGCGCGTGTAGCCGATCCCGGCGCGCGCGCGGTCGAGCCCCTTGTCATAGCCCAGCTCGGCGCGCCATTCGGCGTCGCGCTTGCCCGACCATTCGGCAATTGCGGTCAGGCGCGAATCGGCGTTTGATCCCGCCAGCGCAAAGCGCGCCTCGCCGCGCAGGCGGACGCGCCCGATGCGCGCATTGGCGAGCAGCGTGGCGGTCAGATTATCGGGCGGGTCGGGGCCATAGGGCACGTCCGATCGCGACCAGTCGATCTGTCCGGTCAGCGTCATGGTGCGGAAACTCGCCGAGGCGCGCGCCGAGGCCTCGATGCTCGAAACGCCCGAGGTCCGGTCGATCTTCGCCAGATCGACGTGCAAGGGCAGCACCGTCTGTCCCAATTTTACCGACTGGTCGATCGACACCGAATAGAGGCCGTTGATATTATTGATAAAACGGTCCGAAACAAAACCGCCCCACCCGCGCATGGCGTCAGCGCGGATATAGGTTTCGCCAAAGCCGGCGAGCCAGCTTGCCCGCAGTGCGCGGCCGCCATCATCGGCATAGGCCGCGCCGACCTCCAGCAAGGTCGGGCCGATCGAGCGGCGCAGCGCCGCCTCGCCATAGTTGCGGCGGATATTTTCGATCAGCAGGCTGTGGAAATAGGCGGCGATCGAGGTGCGCGCGTCGAGACCGCGCTCGATCCCAGCCGAACCGCGCCAGCCGCGCCGGAAGGCGCCGCCGCGGGGTCCGCCGAATTCGATCAGATCGGTATCGTCCTGGGCAATCCCCGCCCAGTACCAGGTCTTTTGCGGCGGAATCGAATCGAGCCCGACCTGCAACTGCCGGATCTCGCGCCGCACTTGCCCCTGCGGACCATAAAGGACGATTTCGAACCGGTTCGATCCATATTGCAGCGGCACGCCCAGAAATTCGTAGCGGCCATCGCCATTAGGGCTGGTAAAGGCCAGCAACTGGCCGTTGCGATAGAGTTCGGCGTCCCATCCGGCGGGCAAATCGCCCCGGAAATCGGTCTTGTCGAACGCATCGGGGCGTTCGACCGGGCGATTGGTCAGGACCGCGCCGCGGCCCGGTACCGATTGGGCGACGATTCCCGTCGACAACAGGCTGACATCGCCGACCGCATAATGCGTCGCGCGGAGCGGGCCGAGAAGCTGGCCGGTGGGATCGGTTCGATAGAGCCGCAGGCGCAGGCTGTCGGGAACGCCCTTGTCGTCGGACGACAGGCGCGCATCGAAGCTTTGCTTGAGCAATTCGCCGGCCGCGAAGATTTCGTAGCGCGCCTGCGTCGAAGAACCGCCCTGCTTGTCGGACACCACGCCTGCAGAGGCGACGACATCGACCGACGGCGTGCTCCACGTCCGGTAGGGGCGCGCCGTTTGCGGCAGGCTGGCGAGATCGAAGCGCGTCTGCGGACGGATCGTTGCGGCGCGCGCGCGGCGTTCCGCGGCGAGCTGAAACGGCAATTTTTCCTTCGAATCGATGCGCAGAACCGCATTCGACAGGTCGGCGCTGATCGGCACCCCGATCCATTTCGACAGGCTGGCAAGGTCGACGCACCACCCCGCCGCCGTGTCGCGGATCGTATTCGCCCCGATCCGGAAGCGCTCGCTGCCCGCGCGGACTTCGCCCGCGTCGCGGTCGATCAGGAAGGTGCGGCGCTCGTCGAGCACCCAGCCGGTTGCGCGGCGCAACTTGCGGTCGACGCGCACCGCGAGATCGAGTGCGAGCACAACGTCGGCAAGATCGACGCACAGCCCCTGCGGCGTCTGATAACCCCGCACGCCGTCGCCGAGCCGATATTGGCCCGAGCGCAGGTCAAACAGCCAGCGGTCGTCTTCGTTCGGTTTCCAGCCGTCGCTAGGTATTTGAGAAATATCTGTTTTTTCAGCGGCATGGGCGCCGGTGGGCAGCGTGCCCACCAGCGCCATCCCGGCGGCGAGCGCCGGCAGCAGGCGTTTCAGGAGGGCGCCGAGCATCGCCGCCTCCGCCCGATCCCGCGCGCCGTCCGGCTATTTCACCACCCGGTCGGCCTGATCGATCGTCGCGCCGCCGACTTCGCGATCCTCCGAATAGCGGATCTGCACCGGCCCTTTCAGCTTCGCCGCGACCTCTGCCGGCACGCGCAGCGAAACGGTGCGCTCGCCGACCTCGGGATAGACGGCGATGCCGCGCGCGAGCAGCAGCGGCTCGGCCACACCCGGCCGCGTCACCGCGATATCGCCATAGACCGACCGGTTGCCGGTGCGCGTCAGGTGGAAATTGAAGGCAGGTCCGTCGCGCGTATCCCCAACCCAAGCCTCCCCGATCTTTGCGGTCGCGGCGAGGTCGCCGACGCGCACGATGATCGGGATAGTGATGCCATAGATGGGGGTGAGCGCGATCGACACACCTTCGCCCTTCGGCTTGGCAGGATCGGCCACGGCCGGTGCCGCATCGGGAACCGCGCGGAACAGCATATGCGCGCGATATTCACCCGGCGCGAGCCCTTCGGGGATACGCACGCCGATGCGGATCACCTGCGGCTGGTTCGGCGGCAGCGTCACGCGGCGCGGGCTGAAGGCGATCATGTCGAGCGCGGCGCGTTCGGCAGCGTTCGCGTTCGCCTCGTCGATCTCGTCGAGCCCGCCCTCGGCGGTCATCCGCTTGACCTCCAGGCTGACGCGGTAGGTTGCGGGTTCGGCCCCGATGTTGTTGAGCACCACCTCGGTGCCGCGCGATCCGTCGAGAATCACGCGCGTCGGTGCCACGAGCAGATCGCCCGCGGCGTACGCGGACGGCGCGGTGCTGCTGCACACAGCCGCCGCGAGCAGGCAAAAGCCCCTGAAAAAGCGAAACATAGATACGATCCCCACAATCGTTCGGGGCCGCGGTCGCCGCCCCCAGGTTGGTCGCATCCCTGTTGCGCCATCATGGTTGATATTTCGCTAACCATGCCGGGGCCCGCGCACGTAGTCCTGCGCCGCGCATACGAAAAGGGGCCGCCGGAGCTGGTATCCGGCGACCCCTTTCGATGGCCGGCACGCCCACAGGCGCGCCGATCCCCCCACCTGATAATCAGGGTTTACTGGTAGTTGGCAGTGACGTTGAACGTGCCGCTGTAATCGCCAGCCGTCTGGTTGGCGCCAACGCTGAGCGTGCCGCCGACCTGAAAGCTGCCGCCGGTCGCACCGAGCGTGACGTTCGTCGCCGAATAGCTGAGCGTCGAGTTCATCGTGCCGCCGAGCGATCCGTTGAGCGTGACATTCGCGTCGCCGCCGACCACGACAACCGCACCATTGGTGCCGGTGATGTCGAAATTGGCCGCCGTCGTGGTGCCGGTGCAGGTCAGCCCGGTGCCGCAGGTCACGCCGCCCGCGGTCGACACCGCGACCGTCGAGGCGGTCGCGCCGCTGATGACGGTCGCGAACTGCAGGTCGCTGGTGTTGGAGAGCGTGATCTGGCGAAGGATCTTCGCCTTCGCCGTACCCGTGGCCGTCGCCGCATGCGCCGCCGGGGCGTTCATGGCAAGAGCAGCAATAGCGGCGCCGATGAGGGCGCGCTTCATTCCAATGGTGCGCATAAGTTGGTCCCTTGAACAGTCGATAATCGAATGGAAATCCCACCCCATTCGCCGCCCCCTTTAGCGGGCGACCGGTTCAGTTTTTGCCCAACAAGCATGGTTAACAGCGCATATAGAATTGGCCCGCCTTGCGGGGTGCAAGCGAGCAAAAACAAGGCGTTAAGCCAGTATTCGGCCAATCGTGGGGATTGACGTCGCCTCTTTAACGGCCCGCGGCGGGACAGATTAAGCGCGTCGGATAGAAAAATATCAGCAGCGAATCGCGATAGGTCGGCAGGCGCCGATCAGATCGATTCGCCCGACAGCCGCTGGCAGATCATGTCGAGCTGGTCGAGCGACGCGAATTTCAGGGTCAACGCGCCCTTGCCGCCGCCCGCATAGTGAATCGCAACGCCAATTCCGAGCAGCTCGGACAGATGCCGCTCGACCGCGACGATGTCGGGATCGCGCCCGCCGCCAGCCGCGCTCGGGCTTTCGGCGGGCGCCTTGCGGCCGCCCCCCTTCGCCTCGCGCACCAGCGCCTCGACCGTACGCACCGACAAGCCTTCCTGGACGACCCTGCGCGCGATCGCCTCGGCGCCGTCGGCCCCGATCAGCGCGCGCGCATGACCCATCGACAGCGATCCGTCACCGACCAGATCCTGCACTTCGACCGGAAGGTCGAGCAGACGCATCAGATTCGAAACATGGCTGCGCGACTTGCCGACCAGCTTTGCCAGCGCTTCTTGGCTGTGACCGAAATCCTCGATCAGCTTGCGATAGGCGCTCGCCTCTTCGATGGCGTTCAGATCCTGGCGCTGGATATTCTCGACCAGCGCAATCTCATAGGTCGCAGCGTCGTCGAGTTCGCGCACCAGCGCCGGAATCTGGTGCAGCCCCGCGCGCTGCGCTGCGCGCCAGCGGCGTTCGCCGGCGACCAACTGGTACCCCTCGCCCCCCGGCGCGCGCCGGACGATGATCGGCTGCAACAGGCCGCGCGTCCCGATCGAATCGGCAAGCTCGGCAATCGCATTTTCATCGAAGTGGCGGCGCGGCTGGCCGGGAAGCGGGCGAATTGCGCCCACCGCGATATGCTGCACCGAATCGCCAGCAGGTGCTGACGTCGCCGGGCGGGCGGCCCCGGGACTCGCGAGTACCGGGGCTTCTGCCGCTACGTCGCCGAACAGCGCATTCAGACCGCGGCCGAGTCCCGACGGGCGTTTGCGCGGCGCAGATTGTCCGGTTTCATCTTTATTATCAGCCATTTATGCAGCCTTGCGAACATTGGGCAGGCGGTCGATCAATTCGCGCGCGAGCGCAATATAGGCGGCCGATCCAGCGCAGCGATGATCGTAGATCAGCGCCGGAAGCCCGTGGCTCGGCGCCTCGGACAGCCGCACGTTGCGCGGAATGACGGTCTGAAAGACCACCGGCCCCAGCACTTCGCGGACATCGTCCGAAACCTGGTCTGTCAGCCGGTTGCGGCGATCGAACATCGTCAGCGCGACGCCGAGAATTGACAATTTCTGGTTGAAGCGACCGCGTACGCGCTCGACCGTAGTGAGCAGCTGGCTCAACCCCTCGAGCGCAAAGAATTCACACTGCAACGGCACGATCAGCGATTCGGCGGCGATCAGCGCGTTCAGCGTCAGCATGCCGAGCGACGGCGGACAGTCGATCAGGCAGATATCCCACTGCCCCGCCTCGGCACTCGTCAACGCCTGCTCAAGGCGATGGAGCCGATCGGCAAATTCGATCAGTTCGATCTCGGCACCCGACAGATCGACCGTCGCAGGGACGATATCAAGCCGCGGCACTGCGGTCGGGACGGCACAATCGGCCAGCTGCGCATCGCCGCGCAGCAATTCATAACTCGAAAATTCGCGCTGCGACTGCGCGATTCCGAGCCCCGTTGAGGCGTTGCCCTGCGGATCGAGGTCGATGATCAGCGTGCGCCAGCCCGTCGCCGCAAGCGCGGTCGCCAGATTGATCGCGGTCGTCGTCTTGCCGACCCCGCCTTTCTGGTTCGCCACGGCGATACGGATCATCGCTTTCCTCGCTGTTTTGCGCCGATCGTCCCCATGCCGACCAATATCTGGCTCTCGGCGTCGGTCCGGCTCTGTTCCACGTGAAACATTCTCTGCCATGGCTGCGGCAGAGATGCCAGTTCCTTAACTGCATTTCGCCCCTTTGGCAGCAGCCACCGCGTCGATTCGGTGGAAAAACGCGTGGATAAGGCGATCAGCTTGTCGAGCGGCGCAAAGGCCCGCGCGCTGATCGTCGCGGCGGGACGCGGCGCGATGCGTTCGAGCGGCGCTTCGACAACCTCGACATGCGCAAGATCAAGTTCGCCCGTGACCGCACGCAAAAAATCACAGCGCCGCCGCCGCGATTCGACAAGCAGCATCGGCCGCGGCGACAGGATTGCGACGACCAGCCCCGGCAACCCTGGTCCGCTGCCCAGATCGATCCAGAGGCCCTCGCCCGCATCGTCGAGCGCCAGCAACTGCGCGCTGTCGGCGATATGCCGCACCCACAAGGTCGAGACTGTCGATGCAGCGATCAGATTCTGCCGGGCATTCTCCTCGACCAGCATCGCGGCAAAGCGCTCGAGCTGCGCCCATTGCCGTTCATTCGGCGCAAATGTCGCCCCGATCCAACTCCGTGCCTCCGCTTCGCTTGTCAGCAATTCGACCGTCATGCGTATATTGTCCCGTCGATCAATGGCCCTCGACCTCACCCACCCTAGCGCCTCTCGATCGGCATTTGAATCCGGCGTCGGGGTGCGAGGTCGGTTACACGGCGGACCGGCTTCAACGTTAGCCAAACGGAGGAAGGGCCGAGAACCACCAGTTACATTTTGCCTCACCGTGAGCGTTGGAGGTGGTAACGGAGTCTCTTCTGCTTGACCCGCTTTGCGGCAATAGCAGCTATTCGATAGAAATGTCGGCCAAACCCAACTCACGCCGCCCGTCGTCGACTATGCACCATGATCGCGGTCAGCGCAGCTGGGGTCACGCCGTCAATGCGCCCCGCCTGCCCGAGTGTTTCGGGTCTAGCCTTGGTTAGGCGCTCGACCATTTCGCGCGAAAGGCCGCCGATCGCGGCGTAGTCGATCGTAGCGTCGAGCAGAATAGCCTCATTCGCCGCGAGCGCGCGCAGTTCAGCTTCTTGCCGTGCAATATAGGGCGCATAGTGCGCATCCTCGGCAAGTTCGGCGAGCAATGCCGGGTCGATGTCAGCCAGCTCGGGCGCGAGCGCCACCAAGTCGCCGATCGCCACACCCGAAAAGCGCAGCAGATCGATTCGCGTGCGCGGTGCGCCGTCGCCAGGCAACGCCAAGCCTATCGCGGCATAACCGGCGCTCGAAACCGGTGCCGACAGCAGCTCGGTCGCTTTGGCGCGCTCTGCCATGCGCGCTTCGAACTGCGCCGCCGTCACCGGTCGCACCAGCCCCAGCGCGATCCCCTTCGGCGTCAACCGCGTCGCGGCATTGTCGGCGCGCAGCCGGAGGCGATATTCGGCGCGCGCGGTGAGCATGCGATAGGGCTCGGTGACACCCTGCAACACCAGATCGTCGACCATCACCCCGATATAGGATTCAGACCGATCGAGGATCAGCGGCTCGCGGCCCTGCGCCGCCAGTGCGGCATTCGCCCCCGCAACCAGTCCCTGTGCCGCCGCTTCCTCATATCCGGTGGTGCCGTTGATCTGACCCGCGCACCACAGGCCGGCGATCGCGCGCACCTGCAGACTGCGATCGAGCGCCCGCGGATCGATATGGTCATATTCCACCGCATAGCCGGGCACGGTCATCTCGACGCGTTCCAGACCCTCCATCGAGCGCAGCATCGCGAGCTGGACATCGGCGGGTAGCGAGGTTGAAATGCCGTTCGGATAGACGAGCGGCGAATCGAGCCCCTCGGGTTCCAGAAATACCTGATGCCCGTCGCGGTCGGCGAAGCGGTGGATCTTGTCCTCGATCGACGGGCAGTAACGCGGCCCTGCCGCCCCGATCGCGCCGGTGAAAAGCGGCGAGCGGTCGAGATTGTCGGCGATGATGCGATGCGATTCGGTGTTGGTGCGCGTGATTGCGCAGAAAATCTGCGGCACTGTCCGCTCGCTGTTCCACGTGGAACAGGTCCAGCGCGCGCCTTCGGCGCTGTCCGACCGTTGTTCCTCGAGCCGCGCCCAATCGATCGAGCGCCCGTCGAGCCGCGGCGGGGTTCCGGTCTTGAGCCGCGCCATCGGCAAAGCCGCAGCACGCAATTGCTCGGCGAGCCGGTGTGCGCCGGATTCGCCGAGCCGCCCGCCCGCCATGCGCTCCTCACCCCGAAACAGGCGCCCGCCGAGGAAGGTGCCCGTCGCGAGCACGACCGCTGGGGCGACGAGACGCGTCCCGTCGCCCAGTTCGATACCTTCGACGCGCGCGCCATTGTCACCCAGCACCAGCGCAGCGGCTTCGCCCGACGCGTTGAGCATCCGATAGTGAATCGCGGCGGCATCGGCGGCGCGCGCCATCCAGCCGTCGAGTGCATCGACTTCGCGCATCAGATGGCCCTTGCCGAGGCCACCGATCGCCGGGTTGCACGACATCGTGCCGATAAGCGCCGGGTCGAAACTGACGAGCGCAACGTGCGCGCCGAGCCGCGCCGCGGCACCCGCGGCCTCGGTTCCGGCGTGCCCTCCGCCGACGACGATCACGTCGAAAATCTTTCTGCTGTCCATGATTGCGGCGCCTTTAGCCGATTCGGCGGGGTCGGTCTACGGCGCCCGCGCGCATGGGGCGGCATGAACATGTTCCACGTGGAACATCATTTGCCGATGCAAAACCGCCCGAACAACGCATCGAGCATATCCTCGACGCCGGCGCGCCCGGTGATCCGGTCGAGCACCCCGGCAGCAAGTCGCAGGCGCTCGGCAATAAGGATCAGGTCGCCGGCCTCGCGCGACCCAGGGTCTATGCCAAGCCATTGCTGCGCTTCGGCAAGTGCGGCGCGCTGACGCTGGCGCAGCGCCGCTTCGCCTTCGCGGGGCAACAGCGTTCGCGCCATATCGACAATCATGCCATGCAGCGCTTCCATCCCTTCACCCGTCGCCGCCGACAGGATCAGGTCGCAGCGCGCAGCATCGGCCTCGGCAGCAGCATCGCCGCGCCAGTGATCGGCCTGCGCCGCAATCAGGATGCAGCGGGG
>LUMV01000232.1_pt1 | contig 11588 bp, 14 predicted proteins | sample 729731 | NCBI WGS metagenome assembly LUMV01 (sample SAMN03860301, study PRJNA289734) | marine metagenome | biome: seawater column; feature: ocean; material: water; isolation source: Red Sea water column Station 192 - depth 200m | place: Saudi Arabia: Red Sea | collected 2011-10-15 | depth 200 m
CTTCTTTCATCTAGAAAGGGTCACACTGAGATGTCAATTTACCTAACAAAGTTGGCAAAATTACAGCCAGTTTCTGCCATATGTGAAATGATGGATGCAGAAACTTATGCTGCATTGTCTGTTGAAAAGGCAAAAAAGTATGCAAAAGAGAATGCCATTCCCTTTATTGATGGCAAGAAACTCTACGAATTTTCAAAGGTGCGTTAATTTTGAATATTGCAATAGTAGTTTCGGAATTTAACAACAAAGTGACGTCTAGAATGCATAAGGTTGCACTTGAAAAGGCCAAAGGTTTGAAGATGAACGTCAAATACGAATGTAAAGTTCCCGGCGTCTTTGATATGCCACTAATTATTGATACATTACTGCAAAAGAAAGAGATTGATGCGGTTGTTACGTTAGGCGCAATCATCAAGGGGCAAACTAAGCATGATGAAATCATTGCGGATGTTGTTGCAACGAGAATTTCCAAATTATCAATTAAATATCAAAAGCCAGTTTCCCTAGGAATTTCTGGTCCAGGAATGTCTGAAAGGCAGGCATTTGCAAGAATTCGACCGGTATCAGAAAGAGCAGTCGAGGCTATCTTGAAAGTATCAGAAGAATTGAAGAGGATAAAATGATGATTCAGATCACAATTATCAAAATCACAGGTTATGGTCCTTGGACTCTTACATTAGGAAGTGACCGGGAACATGAAATACAGATGCTTCAGGCATCACTCTATCTCCAAATACAGAAATTATTTTCTGACAAAAATGGTCTAGTTTTTTCGAATAGATCCGACGAGTTTTTTGCGATTACAAACGGAATTACACTGGAAGATCATATAGAAATCCAGAAGAAACTTGAATCATCTTTTGATTTGAAATTATCAATGTCAATAGGTTATGGAAATTCTCCATTTGATGCTAATCTTAGTGCATATGATGGAAAAAAATCTGGAATAAAACTAAATGAGGAACATAATATTTTTGGATTCATAGATGGCAAAGTAGAATCAAAAGTTACAATCATGCACCTAGATGTGGATAATCTAACTTCTAAAGGCAAGACAGTCTCACCATACGAAATTTCATCATTAATGTTCAAACTCTACGCAAAAATGTCTGAGTTTTTCTTATCTAAGAAAGCACTTTCATTTTTCATGGGAGGAGATAATTTTATGGTTGTTGCAAATTCAAACTATAAGGAGAACGCAGGAGAATTTATTGATATAATTAAAAACGAATTTGGAATTGAACTAAACTGTGGAATAGGAACAGGTAAGATTGCTAGAAACGCGGCAAATCTTGCAACAAAATCACTTGATACAATCAGAGAGATTCGCGATTCAGGAAAAGATAAACCAGAAATCTACGAGCTTACATGATATTAAAAAATATCAGCATACTGTATGGAAATAATTTAAAATTTATAGAGAAAACAAATGTGCTGATCACTGATAATACATTTCAAAAAATTAGTTCTAAAATTAAACCTACTAAACATAAAGTTGTAAACTGTGATGGTCTTTTACTAATTCCAGGTTTAATTAATTCACATACACATATTGGTGATTCAATTGCAAAAGATATAGCTCTGGATAAGGATCCCGATTCTAAAATCAATCCTATTTTCGGAATTAAACAAAAAATTCTCAAAGAAACTAATCCGAAAAAACTAATTCATTACATGAGAAAAACTGTGAAATCTATGCTAAAAAAAGGAACAACTACATTTGTTGATTTTAGAGAGGGTGGATTAGATGGGGTTTTACTTATGCAAAAGGCACTATCAGACATTCCAATTCGTTCCATAATACTAGGTAGGATAGAATACTATCAATCCAAAGACCAGATCAAAAGAAACATACCAATTCCACAATCATATCAAAATCAAATAGACGCATTGTTAAAAAATTGTGATGGAATAGGAATCAGCGGCTCGAATGAAAATAGTGATTCTTCTCTGAAACAATTTTCTAAAACAAAAAAGATTCGTGCTATACATTGTGCAGAAACTAAGCAAAGTTATTTGAAATCAAAGCAAACTACAAGAAAAACTGAGCCAATGCGTTCCATGTTGCTAAAACCAGATTTTCTTGTACATATGACATATGCATCAAAAAGTGATCTGAATATGGTATCCAAAAAAACAAGAGGCATAATTGTTTGTCCCCGTGCAAATGCATCTTTAGCTGAGGGAATTCCAAATGTTGTTCAAATGATGGAAATGAATTGTAATGTAGCAATTGGAACTGACAACGTAATGATTAATTCACCTGATTTATTCAGAGAAATGGACTTTTTATGGAAGGCAAGTATGGGTATTCATCAAAAACGCATTGAACCAAAAAATATTCTAAAAATGGTTACTGTCAATGCAGGAAAATTACTAGATAAAAAAATAGGGTGTATCAAAGAAGGTTATTTGGCGGACGCTGTTTTTATTAAAAAGAATGACTTGGATCTTGATCCCTTGCAAAACCCACATGCATCTATTGTTCATAGAGCAAATGAAAATTCTATTCAGGCTGTAATGATTGGAGGTGATATAGTTCATGGGAAGATTTAGATCATATGTAATATTCAGCGCTGCAATCACCTTAGATGGAAAGCTAGCAACACGAACTGGTGATTCAAAACTTTCCTCAAAAGCGGATAAAAACAGAGTTCATAGATTAAGAAGTAAAGTTGATGCGATTCTAATTGGAAAGAATACCGCCAAACTTGATGATCCAGTTTTATCTGCGCATAACGCAAAGAAAAAAAACCCAATACGTATAATTCTTGATTCAAATGCAACAATCAAAAACAATTCAAGAATTTTAAGAACCAGTTCAAAAATACCTACAATTATTGTAGTAGGAGAAAGAGCATCCAAAAAGAACCTACAAAGATTAGAAAAACTTCCTGTTCAGATTATAATCTGTGGGAAAGATAGGATAAACATAAAAAAATTACTCATATCGTTAAGAAAACAAGGGATAAAAAAAATTCTAGTTGAGGGTGGTGGGGCAACAAACTGGGCATTTGTGAAAGAAGACCTAATAGACGAAGCTATGATTACAATCACACCTTATCTTGTAGGAGGCATTAATGCCACAACATTAGTAGACGGTGATGGATTTTCAACAATCACAAAATCAATAAAACTTAAACTAAAAAACGTTGTAAAAATGAAAAATGAAGTTGTACTACACTATGAAAACTAACTTTGCATTTCTTTTTTCATCTTATCAATTTGTTTAGCAAATGCCTTTTGTGATTTCTCATTTTTCTTGAGGTTTAAAACCCCACCACACGATGGGCATTTAAAAAATTCATCAAGAGCATCTTCAAATGTTATTCTTGTGCAATCATCATTTCCACAATGATAAAACTGTGATGAATTTTCATAATCTAATCTCTGTTGAAGTCTCTCTGAAATCTTTTTTTTCTGATTCTCAATAAAGTTCTCAACCTCATCTCTTCTAGAACGCCAACGGTAGACAAACCAACCTTTTCTTTCATCTTTCACTCTAACCCCAGTAATGAGAGCCTTGCCAAAAAGATCATAGAGTACTTTTCGAACCATGTTAATTCTTAAACCAGTTGAACTTGCAATTTCTTCATCTGTTGCATCCTGTGATTTTAAGAGTGACCTTGCAACCTTGAGGTACTCATCACCACCAATCATATACGAAATTTTCACAAATGGATCTTCGTATTTGTCAATCAACAGAAACAATCCTTATTTTCCATTATTAATCAGTTTTTTATTCACCCTAACATCTTTGCCTTGTTCCTGAGGAATTATCATTCTCTCTGGATTCTCAAACTTGAATTCAAACTGTTTTCCCTGTTGAATACGGTCCAATAGTACGCCCAAAGCACTCACTTCTGAGTGTGGTTGACTACCAACTGCCACATTATAGTCTGCCAATTCGTAGATCTCTCTTGGAACTTTCTCAGCTCCAACTACAATCATAATTTTGTCTTCATTTCGTATTTTTGTTTCAATATTATTGATATTCTGACCATACATTGTAAGATGAACAATTTTTATCGCTGCATTTTTCTTTTCCTTAATAATTTTTTTCCATTCTGAAATAATTTCAATTTTAAAATTACCGCCCCAAGTTTTGTTAATGTCAGAAATAGTACGCTTTATCTCAGGATTTACTTCATTCATATAGATTTTTTGTGCACCAAATGATCTTGCAACTAGAGCTACATGAGTAGTAACTCTATCATCTCTAACAACCCGTTGACCAATTCTTAGAACTTCAATTTCCATAGGTTTTTGCTCCAACTTTATCATTATTCTGTGATATGTCATTTTGAAAAACGTTACCAATTATTTTTTCAAGTTTATCCATATTTTTTCCTGTAACTGCAGAAATATCAATCCATTTTTTACTTCCCTTTAATTCTAAGTAATCGACTATGTCTAAAATTTCATCGTCATCTAACAATTCTGATTTATTTAAAGCTAAAACCAGCTTGTTTGATTCTACACCAATTTCATTTAATGTTGTGTAGCAACTTTTGAATTTTTTTCGTAATTCATCTAGGTTATCACTTGCATCAATTACAAATATTATAACATCCGTATACAATAATTCTTCTAGTGTGGATTTGAAAGCTTCAATCATATATGCTGGAAGCTTGCTGATAAATCCTACAGTGTCCGAAATCAATGCAATTTCTCGGTTTATCATTACTCTACGAACAGTAGTTGAAAGAGTTGTAAACAGCTCATCGTTTTTTTCTTGTTGTTCTCCTGTTAACGCATTGAATAATGTAGTTTTACCTGCTGAAGTATATCCCGCAAGTGAAATTGTCTTGAAACCAAGCCGTTTTCTTGCTTGTCTATGAAGTTTACGTTGTTTTCCTGACTTTACCAGTTTTGATTTGATGTTAATCATTCTTTTTTTGATTTCGTTATAGTATACATCAACTTCAAATGTTCCAAGGCCCATAAATCCTGGCTGTTCACCTTTTTTTGAAAGTCTTACTTTTTCTTTAGCTCTTGACATATCATAGCGTGCCTGCGCCAGTTTAACTTGAAGCTTAGATTCAGCACTGGAAGATCTTTTCTCAAATATTTGTAAAATCAAAGCTTCTCTATCCAATATTTCCATTTTAAGCTCGGAAGCCAGATTATAGTTCTGGCTTGGCTTTAATATCTCATCAAAAACTATCACATCCGGTTTTACCGTAGATATGATTTCTTTAAGATCTTCAATTTTACCACCACTCAAGCCATATTTTGGCTTCTGCAGGAAGTTTTGTTTTATGACATGCTTTACTTTATAGTCAGCCGACTCACAAAGAGCTATTGCCTCATCAACCATATCATCTTGATCATATGTAATTAAAACAGCTGAATTCATCGCTAAAACTCTACATTTTTGGTTTTTTGAGAATTTTTTCTATATTCATATTTAGAACAATTTCCCCAATGTCGCTTGCATATTCTGCAACTCTTTTTACATTCTCCACAATTTTTCTAATTCTAAAAATTTCCTCCTCATCTTTACTTGTTTTCAAATTGTCCAATATTCTTTTTTCATATTTTTGGATATTATTTGCACTTTCAATTGATTTCTCTGCTTGGTCATAGTCTTTTTTGAATAAGGCTAGGCATGCATCATCAATTACTGAAATCGCATAACTACTCATTTCCTGTATTCTATCAAAGTTTTTTCCTTGTATGGGAGTTTTATAATCTAAAACATCCTGCGATAGTCTTACCGCATGATCACCCAATCTTTCCACGTTTTTAATAACAACTCTGTAACCAAGGCAATCACGTGCATTATCAAATCCCATTTCCTTTAACATGTGATCATTTTCAATTGCAATTGCAAGCTGCCTAGTGATGTAAAATCCAAATCTATCTACATCATCGTCACTATTGATTACTTCTTTTGCAAGTTCTTCATTTCCTTCCTTTATTGCAATTAATGCATCATCTAGCATTGATTTTGCTAACAACATCATTCTTTTGAAAGCTGCATCAACTGATAGTTCTACCAAATTAATTAGAATTTGAACAGTTATACCATCTGATGAATCAGCGGTTATTTCTGTACCCATCAAAATTTTCTTAACAGCATTTCTAATTCCAATTCTTTGTGATGGTGTAATTCGTCCTACTCTAGGCTTGATGCTGATTGTCTTAAAGTGAAGAAAGTATAATGAAACTAATTTTCTTACTACAGTTGATGTTTCTTCCGTTGGTTCAATTTCAATTGTGGCTGTTTCAGTTTGGTCTTTTTTTCTAGTATTGTATGGCGTAACATGTAAGCTGGAAATTCCTTTTCGACCTACTGAAACTTGATCTCCCTGCTTTAGGCCTAGATCAGTAATCCATTGTTTGGGCAGAGAAATAATGTAAGTGGATTTACCTGTAAACTGGATTTTTCTAGTTTCTTCACCAGATGACATAACTATAGTTATTTCTCTGTTCTATATAGATTAATGGAATTCTATATTATAGTACCAACGAATATTTAGATATCTAGGCAAGCATTTGAGTGGATCCTGTTTTAAAACTAAAACACACTATTGATGCCCTGTTTGGAGTAGGCATATCTAGACATTTGCCTAAACAGATAGAATTTTTCTTTTCAAAGAGAACTGGACGAATACGTGAGGTATATCATAAACAGGAACTTCTTTGCACATTACGAATTGATGGTGGACTAGCCATAACACCATATTTTGCTCAAATTCTTATGAAGAGTAAAAAATTCAAGGAAAACTGTCTTGAGATTGACAAAGACTCAAAACCATTTGTAGAAGATGGAAGGTCAGTATTTTGTGGTCATGTTGTTTGGTGTGGTAAAAATATCAGAATTCAAAGTGAAGTTCCAGTTCTGTACAAGAATAAGGTTATTGCAGTAGGAAAGGCCATCCTGTCTTCAGAGACGATGAAGGAACAAAAAATCGGAGTGGCAGTAAAAGTTAGGGATAGTTTAAAAAACCAGCCAGAGGGATAGATGAACATGATGCGTGGAGGTAACCGCCAAATGCGAAGAATGATGGATAAGATGGGTCTTGATATGGAAGAGATTCCAAACGTACAGGAGGTCATCATTAAGACAGACAAAAAAGAGATTATTATTCCAAAGCCATCTGTTACCGAAATGAAATCAAAAGAAAATTCAATCTTTCAGGTAATTGCAGAGAGTTTTGAGGAAAAAGAACTTGAAGTGCCCATATTTTCAGAAGATGATATAATGCTAGTCTGTCAACAGGCAAATTGTGATAAAGAGAAGGCTAAGGATGCTTTGGCTGAGACCAAGGGTGATATTGCCCAGGCGATTCTAAGACTAACCAGTGGTTAATGAGCAAAAACTCTAAATCCATATTCAACTAATGTAATTTATCGACTCGCTGAAATCTGTCCATATTGGGATTGCTACCACGTCTGGCAGGACATATTTTGCATTTTCTCAGGCACTAAAATCCATCAAACTAGACTATGATTCATTGATTCCAGAAGATATTCAGGAATATGATGGAGATATAATCCTGACCACATTATCAGAGGCACCAAAATCTAGCAAAATTCCAATATTATACGAAGACATTCTAGACTTGGAACCAACAGTGATTGGAGGTTTGATAATGCAAAAACTGGACTCAACTCATTGCTCGGATGAACTGCTGATTGGAATAGATCCTGGTAAACGTATAGGCCTCTCTATCTATTATTATGGATGCGAGGTTGAACATTCACTCCATATATCTGTGGAAGATTTGGTATCTCATTTGATACGAATTCTTGCTGGACTAAGAGCTAAAAAGAAAATTATCAAAATTGGAAATGGTAATATGAAGATGGCAAAGAATATTACCAATTTACTTAATCTGAGATACTGTTCAGATTTTGAAATTGAATTTGTTAACGAACAGAATACATCTATCAAAACTAAAAACTACAACCAACGTGGAAAGCGAGATATGCAGTCTGCAAAATACATTACACGTCGTGAAGGACCAAGACATATCGTCCTACCGCTGTCAAGAATTGGTTAAAATCTAGATTTTTCCTGTAAATTGTTTGTGAATTTCGCAAAAACATGTTATTAATATACCTTTTTATTATTTTTTTTGAAAATGCTTCATAAGATTATATAAATCAATGAAATTATTATATATTTTTCTTAGAATATTGAAAATTTTCGCGGATCTAACCTTATTAACTTATTATTCCTATAATATATGTAATAAAAATGACATGTAAAGGAATTTGCCCTAGATATAAGGCACAAAAACCTGTAGGAACAGGAAGGTATGCTTCAGGTCAACGTAGGTGTCAGATTTGTGAGATTTTCATCAAATGGGAAGGTTTGTGGTGTCCATGCTGTGGATATCGATTAAGAACCAAACCACGAAACTTGAAATACAAAGCAAAACTACGCGCACGAGTAAATGCTGAAGCTAAGACAGAATCGATAGCAATAAACGAGTAAACCCACTTCGTAGGCTTATTGCTAGACGAATCGCGTTTTTCAAAGACAGTTGTCGACATTGACAAACGTAGTTTTACAATTCAGATATTACTCTTTGATAACGGTAGTTTTGTTTCTATAACGGAGGGTCAGGAAAAGATTGGCGGATTAACAGCATCAATCGGTACAAACACTATACCAATTACTACTTCAATCATACCGGCAAAATCAGAATCTCTTTTTTTAAAATTAATCTCTGAACAACTCTCTTCAATCATAACAGGCATTAACATCATATCTGCGTTTATTCCAAAAGAGCTAGAAAACAAAACCGCTAAAACTTTAATTGCTAAAATAAAGGAGATTGTTGAAAAATGACAGTTGATATGAGAAGCTTCCTACAACAAATCAAAAAAACCAATGACATATTCACAGTAAAGAAGAAGGTTTCTACAAAATATGAGATTGCAGCTGTAACTGAAAAGCTTGATGGATCAAAGGCTGCATTGTTTGAAAATATCAATGGAAGCAAATTCAAGCTAGTTTCAAACTTGGTGGGAAGCAGAGATAGGTTTGCCCAGGCAATAGACTCCAAAAAGTCTGATATTAATCAAAAAATTGTTAAGGCAATTTCTTCGGCAAAAAAACCAAAAATTTCAAAAACTGCAAAGTTTTTCGAAAACAGTTCTAAGGACATTTCCATTCTTCCAATTGTAACTCACTTTCAGAACGAATCAGGTCCTTTCATCACATCATCCATATTATATACAAGAAATCAGGAAAAGAAATCTCAAAACTCGTCTTTTCACAGATTAATGCCAATAGGGAAAAACCAATTCTCAATTAGAATGGTAGAGGGTAGAGATCTTCATAGATCATTTATGTTTGCAAAAACCCATGGACAGGACCTACCGATTGCAATTACTATTGGAGTTCATCCTGCCATTTCAATTGCTTGTGCATTCCAGGCAAAATGGGGAAAAAATGAACTAGAGATAGCTAACTCACTTATGAACAACAAACTTACTTTAACAAAATGTCCTAGCACTGGCTTGCTGGTACCGTCAACTGCGGAAATTGTCATGGAAGGAAAAATCTTACGAAACAAAACACACAAGGAATGGATGGTTGAAATGCTTAGAACATATGACATGCCAAGACCGGCACCAGTGATTCAAATCGAAAAATTGTATTTTAGAAACAATCCAATTTATCATGATATTCTGTCTGGTTACACAGAGGCAAGATTGCTCATGGGTATGCCTATTGAGGCTAAACTCAATAGTATAATGAAAAAGAAGTTCCCGCAGACAAGACAGGTGATCCTTACAAGCGGTGGAGCCAATTGGCTTCATGCTGTGGTTCAAATCTCAAAAACCAGATCAACCAATGTTAAAAAAATCATCAACGAAACTTCCGCGAGCCACAGATCATTGAAGATGGTAACTATAGTAGATGATGATATTGATCCTACCGATGCTGTAGCTGTAGAATTTGCTATGGCCACAAGATTTCAGGCTGACAAGGATCTGGTAATAATTAAAAATGTGAGAGGCTCTAGCCTTGATCCCTCTAGTAACCAAAAGAAATTACGAACAACAAAAATGGGAATAGACGCAACAATACCTGCATCAAAGAGGCCAGACGGCTTCAAGTTGGGTAAGATTCCAAAGGCTAAAACAAACCTGAAAAATTATTTGAAGAAATGAATGCTGGTTATTTTATCATAATTGTACTAGTTTCTGGATTTGTTGCAGGCACAATACATGGAGCTGTAAATCTGGCAATTGTGGAACCATATCTTGATGAGGCAATTGGCATTGAAAACCAGGCTCTCTTCGAGTCTGGGGAAGCTGAAGACACCCCTCAGTTTTGGGTTGAATACAACTCATACCGTGATTGGCAAAAAAGCGGTCAGCTACTAGCAGGTGGAATTCTAGGAATGTCAATAGGTGCATTGTTTGGTGTTGTGTTTGCTTATTCAAGAAATTCCCTACCCAAAGGACACACTGTAAAAAAAACATTTGTTCTTGCTGCAATCATGTGGCTTACCATTTTCTTAATACCATTTTTGAAATATCCTGCAAACCCTCCAACCATAGGAGATGCTGATACCGTAGTACTGAGAGGAATATTGTATCTTTCATTCATTGCAATCTCCGGCTTTTCAGCTGTTGGTTTTTCCAGATTATATAAGAAACTTGAGACGAAAAAATATCTTGCATTCGTTGGTTATGCGGTTTTTATCACGACTGTATTTTTCATAATGCCACCAAGTCCTGATGAAGTTACTGCTCCAATGGATTTAGTGAACGGTTTTAGGACAATGTCTGTGGTGGCCGTAACAACATTCTGGATTGCTGAAGCGGTAATACTTGGATTACTGTGGCAAAAATACAAGACAAAGTTACAAGAATCATAGTTATTCTACATTCTTAGAATAAGAAACTAGAATATCTGGATCGTTTAAATAACTTAGCTAAACCTAAGAAAATACTTTGAGTGCAAAATCAAAAGTCATGACTAGAAAGACCATTCTGCTTTTTGCACTAATTGCTGGAGTTGCTGCCTTCCCATTAGCAGCTTCAGCACAAAGTGATTCTGTTCCATCTTGGATTAAAAACACGGCAGGCTGGTGGGCAGATGATCAGATTTCTGAGGCAGAATTTGTAAACTCGATGGAATATCTGATTGATTCTGGAATTATTGATGTATCATCACAAAACTTTGGTATCACTGAACTCACGATTGGTTTCATACCATCTGAAAAAGCAGATGAACTATCACCAAAGGCTGAATCTCTTGCAAGATTTTTGGAATCTGAATTTAATGGAAAAGTGGATGTCAAAATTGTTGTACCAACAAATTATGAAATAATCATTGAAGGGCTAAAGTTTGGACATATTGACGCCGCATTCATGGATACGGGACCTGGTTGGATTGCACACGACAGAGCAAATGCTGAAGTTGTGATGGCTGAAGTGAAGAAAGGTAAAGTTGGTTACTATGCAACTGTTTGGCAACGAGCTGATTCAAACTACTCATCAATTGATGAAGCAATTGGAAACAAGGTAGCTTTTACTAGCATTACTGGTTCATCAGGATTCGTTAGACCTGTTGGTACACTAGTTGACCGTGGTTTAATCACAGTAGAAGGAGA
>LUMV01000298.1_pt1 | contig 11539 bp, 10 predicted proteins | sample 729731 | NCBI WGS metagenome assembly LUMV01 (sample SAMN03860301, study PRJNA289734) | marine metagenome | biome: seawater column; feature: ocean; material: water; isolation source: Red Sea water column Station 192 - depth 200m | place: Saudi Arabia: Red Sea | collected 2011-10-15 | depth 200 m
ATGTTAACACGAACTAATGCTATAGCTGATAAAAGTATGCCAGATACCAACGAAAAGTAAAGTGGTGTTGTAAAAAGATCTCCAAATTCTTCAAAATTCATAAATAACGTTACTGCTTGGCTGCCTACTATGGCAAAGGCCGCAATTGCAATCAAAGCTATAACACCAATTCTGATGAACTTACCCGCGTCTGGTGGAGGGGCGTTGCTACTGCCTTCTTTTGCCGAACTATACAAACTTACAAAACTCCACTTACCATCTATTAATTCCTTAGCGATAAAATTGCCTAGTTTTGATAAAATTACGCTAAATTAGCAATACCCTTACAGATCATATATACAGCGGCATATTTTGGAACGGAAATTCTCTCATTTGTATATGGTCCAAATTTTCTATTTTTTAACCTAAATTCAATAGGACATTTCCCAACAATTTCAACCTGATCATCCTCAATTAGGCATGCTTCTGAATATGGGTTGAATTTTTCAATGTTTTCGCAGTTTAGTTTGGCTAGTCCACTTTTGCTATTAAGTGACCCCACAAGCCGGAAGATCCTATGTATGTCAACCGTCACATTAGGATCTATCTTAGTTCCAATGGAATTTTTACCAATCTCATCGAGTTTTTGCCGGTATGTAGAATACCCATCAGAAATAATTTTGCTTATTGTCTTTGACCTTTTTGACTTTGAACCAAATAGTTCTTTTGCAACACGACCTCTCCATCCAGGTTCATTAAATTCAGGAAATGAAGACCTTGAAGGCTTGAACTTTTTAAAACCAAATGTTTCTGGTGTGGCATTTCGAAACATAATGTAATCAATCAAATTGCCTCTTTCTTTTGAACCTAGCTGGTTATACTGTGATCCTTTTACGTAAAGATGAAAACCTTCATTCCCTGAAAAAGAAGTAGTTATGTTATCGCTTGGAATATGCAAATCGTCAGTTAGGATACTAATCAATTTCAAAACTTCTTTTTTTACGCCAGAGATGCAGTTTTGGCAAGATAATGATACAAGATCTAACTTGGTTGAATTACAATTAGGACAACTAGCCTGTACCAAAGATACCTCGCCGCAAGAAGCACATTTTATACATGTGTGTCCTTTTCTGCACGGCAGGTTTAGATCCTTTGCATCTATATCAAAAATAAGGTCTGCTTCCTTCCAGTCTTTTTCTGCCATTGCCATATTTGGAAAAGAATAACATGCGTTTGAGCAAAAAACATCAGAAGGAATATTCGTCATTAGTAAAAAGTGTAAATCTTTATCGTTTTTTAACGAAATATGCCTTTTCATTCCAGAATTGAATTTTTTATAACCAAACTCTCTTTGGTCTGATCTGTCTGGAACATGAATCAAATCAAAATGGTCAAAATAATATTGTTTGAAAGATTCCTCTAAAAACTTTGTATCACGTTCAAGCATTTATGATCTTTTTTTTCCAAATTGAAGCGGGTTTATGATATAATCACAATCGGGAGTAGCAAAACATAGATCATTACTTTTGATCTTTTCACATGAAGGGCAAGAATATTTTGTATTACTGCCTGTTTCACCAGAAATTTGATTGAGTTGATACCGTGTAACTTTTTCATTATAATCAGGTGCGTTCTTGAATAATGGTGCAACATCATCTACCGTTTGCCCTCTTCCAAGAAGAAAAGCTGCAAGCATAAATCTGCCCGAGTGGGATAAGTTTTCTCCGTCATTAAGCGCCTGAATTGCATGTTTAATACATGGTGGATATTCTGTTGATATAGTCGTAGTAACAGTAAATTTTTTCGCCATCTCTACTAATTTGTTAACTTTTTCTTCAAATCCTTGAGATAATGATGGTGTTTGAACTGATCTAATCCTAGATTTGATATAAGCATCTAGCTCCTTTCGAATTAATCTTACAGTTTCATGAGAATTCAAAAAAACCATTCCTTTCTCAACATGGCGGTTAATTAGCCTCCACTCAAGCTCATGAAAATTTACTGCATGACGTAGATAATCAGAAATTGGAATCACAAAATAGTTTCCTGACTTTTTGATGCTTACGGAAAAAAGATCTTTGAAAATTTTTATTGCTAGTTCTTCACTTGTTTTATTCAAGTCACCAATAAGATCTTTTTCTAGAAATTTTTCAGCCCGTCTAGCTTCAGCAAGAGAGAATCTGCTAATGAGTGTGTTAGCATTACTGAGTTTTAACAGAACTATTGCTAATAGAAATGAAAAGACCTCTAACGGTAATGAGATGTCCCCTCTTGAACCATCTGATGTAGAATTGAAAATTTTTCCCCATGATGCACATTCAACTCGTTCATATGCTTTATCCACAATAATTTGAAGATCAGGATCTGTAGCAAATTGTTCTAGTGTGAATCCTTTATCCTTTAGATACTGCCCAGCTTCCGCTAGAAAAGGATATTTTGTGATCTCATCGTTTCCCAGACTAATCATATTGTTCTACACACAATTTCTAAAAAATTTAGTTTAAAAGCTTTGAAAGCAAAAAGACAATACTAGTTTAAATTATGTTATCAAGGTTTTCAGGCGTGCAAATAGGAGCTCATGTCTCAATATCAGGTTCTATCGCTAATGCGATCACTAATGCCAGTGAACGTGAATGTTCTGCATTTCAAGTATTTACAAGTAATCCAAGAGGATGGCATGCCAAAGACTTGACAGACGACGATATCACAAATTACAAGAACAATCTTAGTCAATCTAACATTGATAGGTTTGCAACAGTTGCACACATGCCATATTTACCAAATCTTTCTTCCCCAGAAATTTCTGTTTATGAAAAGTCAATACATACAATGATTAGAGAAGTTGAACGCTGTGACAAGCTCGGGATACCCTATCTTGTAACTCATTTAGGCAGTCATAAGGGCACAGGAGAAGATAAAGGAATGCAAAGACTGACAAGCGCTTTAACTGAAGTCGCAAAAACAAATAATGATGTTACTATACTGCTTGAAAACACAGCAGGGCAGAAAAATTCGGTAGGATCTGATTTTACACAATTAGCGGAGATTTTCTCTAGCCTAAAACCTGCATCTAGGTTTGGAATATGTATTGATACGTGTCATGCCTTTGCTGCCGGATATGACCTGAGAAATGAAAAAAATGTCAAAGATGCATTTGAAAAGTTTGATAGTGAAATTGGATTAAAGCACATAAAGATTATACATTTGAATGACTCAAAGGGTGAATTAGGATGCCATCTTGATAGGCATGAACACATAGGATTGGGCCATATTGGAGAGACTGGTCTAAGCCAAGTAGTCAAACTAGCAAACAAAAATAAAATTCCGATCATATTAGAGACGCCAATTGATGAAAGGCGAACTGATTTTGAGAATATTAGAAAGGCAAAAGATCTTGCCTAAGACTAAGAATTTATTCTACTGGATTAACTTGCTGTTATGAAGTACGATGATGTTATGAAGCTCGCCTTAGAGCGTGGATTTTATTTCCCCAGCTGCGAGATTTATTCTGATGCACAAGCAGGTTTTTGGGAATATGGACCTGCTGGTGTAAGTTTAAAGAACAAGTTCCTAGAACTTTGGAGAAGAGAACTGCTCAGACGTGATAAAATGATAGAGATTGATGGTTCTCAAATAATGTCCAGCTCCGTCTTCGAAGCATCAGGTCATCTGACAAGTTTTGCTGATCCTATAGTAAGATGCACAAATTGTAAATCAACCCATAGAGCCGATAGGATAATAGCTGAATTAGCCAAAGTTGAAATCCCTGAAAGTGCTGACCTTGAGGAGTTTGACAAAGTTATTACTGAAAAAAATATCAAGTGCCCAAAATGTAATGGTAATTTTGAAAATACTAAGAAATTCAATATGATGTTTCAGGTTGGAATAGGACCAGAAGGAGAACCAGCTTACCTAAGACCTGAGACATGCCAATCGATCTTCGTTGACTTTCCAAGACTTTTCAAGACTATGAGGGGAAAACTTCCGTTAGGAGTTGCACAAACAGGCAAGAGTTTTAGAAACGAGATTGCGCCTAGACAAAGTCTGCTAAGGTTAAGGGAATTTTATCAGGCAGAGATTGAGGTATTTTGTAACCCCGCAAAGCTAAATGATTTGGACAAATTTTCAGAGATTCAGGATACAGAAATCCGAATTCAAGTTAATGATGAGGTTAAGGCTTTAACGTGTAAGGAAGCAGTAGATTCACAAATAATTCCTAACAAGTTTGTTGCCTATTACTTGGGAATCTTGGCTGAATTTTATGAGAAGACTGGAATTGACATGAAAAAAAGCCGATTCCGAAAATTAGGAGAGAAGGAAAAGGCGTTCTATGCAGAAGTGGCTTATGATTTTGAGGTTGAGACAACTACGGGATGGCTTGAGCTTGTTGCCTGTAACTATAGATCAGACTATGACTTGGGTAGCCATGGAAAAAAGAGCAAAGAGAAGTTTGAAGTTATGGATGGCGATGAAAAGGTTCTTCCCCATATTTTTGAACTTTCTATGGGTATAGATCGTAGTATGTATACCATATTGGAACACAGCTTACGGGAAGACAAAGAACATGATAGGATGGTATTGTCACTTAAACCATATCTATCTCCTATTCATGTTGGAGTTTTGTCACTTGTAAAAAAAGATGGCCTTGCAGAAAAAACCGATGAAATATACCTGAAGATTAAGCGAAAATTTGATGTATTTCTGGATCATTCCGGTGCAATAGGAAGACGATATAGAAGACTAGATGAAGTTGGTGCACCTTTTGCTATCACAATTGATCATCAGACATTGCAAGATGATACAGTTACTCTTAGAATGCGCGATTCGATGGAACAAAATAGAATAAAGATTTCTGAGTTGGATCATATACTTTCTAAGGAAACTGCATTCCCTTAGTATTTTAAAAAGGGAAAAATAATGAGGGCATTAGTTTATGAAAATTATGCACAGGATGATAATTTTGAATCTATTTTAGAATTACGTAACATTCCGGAACCTGTGCTAAAACCTAATGAAGTAATATTTCGAGTAAAGGCTGCGTCATTAAACTATGATGACATCTGGGGAATGAGAGGAAAGCCGCTTGCTGTTCCGTTGCCACATATCTCTGGAACTGATGCAGCAGGCGAAGTAACCGCAATAGGTGATAACGTAAAAAATATCAAAGTTGGAGACAGAATAGTCTCTCACGGAAACATGTCATGCCGTGTTTGTGCTGCATGTACAGATGGTAGAGAATATGACTGCAGACGACGAAAAATTTGGGGATTTGAAACTGGACCTCTTTGGGGAGGCTATTGTGAGATTACGCATCTTCCAGAAATTAATGTATTAAAAATCCCAGATAATGTAAGTTATGAAGAAGCTGCAGCCGCATCAATGACTCTTTTAACATCATGGCACATGTTGGTTGGAAGAGCCAAAATTAAGCCTGGCCAAATTGTTCTCATTATGGGTGGTAGTTCTGGCGTTGGAATCTTTGGAATACAAATTGCAAAACTGTATGGTTGTACAGTTATTGCAACTGCCAGTCCTGACAAACTGGAGAAACTCAAAGAACTTGGCGCAGATTATGCTGTGGATCACAGAAAAGAAGATTGGCACAAAGAAGTAAGGGCAATAACAAAAGAGATCACTGGCACGGCAGGAATTGATGTTATCTTTGAGCACATTGGAGGCTCACATTTTAACAAAGAACTAACTCTGCTGAAATATGGTGCAACACTTGTAACTACTGGAGCCACAACTGGATATGATGTACCCGTAGATCTGCGTCATATATTTTTCAAGGGCATTAACATTTTAGGTTCTACACAGGGAACTCGTGCTGAGCTAGAACAGGGCTTTTACTGGATGGGTCAAGGGAAGATAAAGGCAATTATTGATTCTGTTTATACATTTGATGATGCAGTTTCGGCTCATAAAAAAATGCTAAATGGAAAAGGGTTAGTTGGAAAAATCATTCTCAAACCAAACTAGATTTTAAAAAAATAAAAATAGAAAAAAGTTGGACTTGCTATCTTATCTATTCAAGGAAATTCATTGAATTAGATGTAGTTTGTGATGGTTGTCCAGTAGGAGTTGTTGTTGTTGGTATTGTTGGAAAGTTTTCATCTGTTTGTTGCTCTGCAACTGCAGATGCTTCCTGTAAGATTGCATCTGTCTCTTCATTTGAGACATCAGACTGCATGGTGTTAAACGAATCACCTGATAGTGAGTCTGTCATTAATCCACCCAACGTTTGTGTCATAGAAGTCAATTCAGCATCGGCTTCTGGCATAAATCTGCCTAGCGATGATTTCAAACCTTTCATAGTTGACATTGCTGGTCCAATTGAAACCATTGCATCACCAAGGTCATGAATAGTAGTCAAACGCAATTGAACTTGTTCTAGAGATATTCTTGCATTGCCTAGCATTCTTGAAACCTTTCGGACTTCTGCTAATTCGGAAGATAAAACTCTGCTTGCGGAAGTATCATGTTCCCGTGTTGCAGTCACAATCCTCTCGAAAAGTTGCTGATCTCTTTCACGAAGCTTTGTCAACATGGAGTCCATCTTTGAAGTTTGGACCTGAAGTTTGTTCACGGCTACCTGAATTCGTGGCTTTAATGCTCCCTGTGGTCTTACAGTGTCACGAATCTTGTCAGTCATGCTCTTTGTTTCTTGACGTGCCCATGTCTTATCAAAAGCTGTCATGGCGACAACTGAATAATTTTGTTCTTAATGCAGGGTGTGAGATTAGATCAACATTAGGCTAAATTTAGCTAACAAACAGTAAAAACTAGAACAAATCACTGCGTTTCATGGCAAAAATAGTGGTGTTTGATTCAGGATTTGGGTCTCTTTCAGTAATAAAGCCAATACAGAAAGCGATAAAATCTGACTTGATCTATTATGCTGATCAAAAAAATTTTCCATATGGAAAAAAATCAAATTCTCAATTGACCAGGATCATAACAAATAGAATAAAATTTCTTGAAGAAAAATTTAAACCAGATTTGATAGTGATCGGATCTAATACCCCGTCGTTACTGGTTGAGATTAACAAAAAAAATGTGATTAAGGTACTGCCTCCTATCAAAATGGCGGCAAAAATTTCAGTGACGGGTAATATTGCAATACTGGCAACTCTTGCTGCCGTAAAAAGTAAAAAATTATCCGAGTTCATAAAAAAGAATAGGCTCCCAAAACGTATTAACGTCAAAAAGATAGACGCATCAAGATTGGTACAGTTAGTTGAATCTGCAAAATTTATTGATAATGAGAATTTGTGCAATACAACTGTTAGAAAAGTTCTCTCAGCGCAGTTTTCTAAACACAATATTGATGTGGTAACATTATCTAGTACTCACTTACCGTTTTTGCTACCGTTTTTGAAAAAGCATTTTCCTAATGTTACTTTTTTGGATCCTGCTCAGGAAATTGCCAATAAGGTTAGAAAAGTTATGGGTAAAAAATCATCAAAAAGAAACAGTATGAAAATTTTTACATCATCCAACCCAGAAAAATTTCAAAACCATCTTTGGAAGATGGGAATCAAAAAAAAGGTTAATTTTTTGAACTAGTTTTTCCCTTTCTAAACATGTGACTGAACGTCTTGTCATACAGACGAGAGTATTCATATGATTTTGGTTTCACAACGTCACCAATTATGATTATGGCAGTTCGTGAAATCTTTTGTTCCTTAATCTTTTTTGCAATTGTTTCTAGTGTTCCCATGATAATCTTTTGATCGTCCCAACTTGCACGATAAACAATTCCAACCGGTGTTGACTTTGGATATCCTCCAGCCAATGCTTCCTTTACAATATTTGAGATTAGATGAACGCTTAGATAGAAGATCATGGTAGCCCCGTGTTTTGCAAGCTCAGAAATTTTTTCGCGTTTTGGAACCTTTGTACGTTTTTCTGCTCTTGTTATAATCATAGTTTGCGTAACACCAGGAAGTGTGAGCTGAGTTCCAAGTGCAGCTGCAGAGGCAAGAAATGACGTAACGCCTGGAATTATCTCAGAATCGATTTTTTCTTTGGAAAGGTTATCCATTTGCTCACGAATTGCTCCATAAATTGTGGGATCACCATCATGAAGTCGTACTACGTTTTTGCCCTTTTTGGCGTTTTTCTTAAGAATATCAAAAATTTCCTCACGAACAAGCTTAGCCGCATCGTAAGTTTTGGCCTTTTTACACATCTTCAAAATCTGCGGCGGAATTAACGAGCCTGAATAAATTACCACATCTGCCTTTTGAAGCAATTTTTTTGCTTTGATTGTAATCAGGTCTGGATCACCAGGACCACAACCTACAAAGAAAACCTTAGACACGTTTTACCACCAAAATTGAGAAATATTTTGTTGTTAATGTTCCATCATTAACTTCACCTAAAGTCATTTTTCTAATTATTTCATGATCTGTTCCAAGGTCTTGCCCAATTGCAAAAATAGAATTCTCTGGAAACCCTGATTCTTTGAGCAACTCGATCACCTTATCAAAATATCTTCCATCCTTTAAGAAAACTAGTACCTCTGAATGTTTTGCAATTTCTTTTACCGAGTTCAAGTCATAGCAGGATGGAATAATTGCAACTTTTTCAGCACCTTCTGCAATACTAATTCCAACTTTAGAGGCAAACGTGAACATGGAAACAATACCCGGAATAACACTAATTTTGATATCTGGATAATTGGCTGAAATATCTCTATGCATGTAAATCCAAGTACTGTAAAGATAAGGATCACCTACCGTTAGATATACAACATTTTTTCCAGACAAGACTTTTTCTGCCATTATTTTTGCATTAGTTTTCCAATGCGCTTCAAGTACATCTTTGTCTTTTGTCATGGGAAAAATTAATTTAATAATTTCTTGATTTTTTGATTTGTCTATTAAAGAAGATATAACAGATAGTGCAATACTGGGTCGGTCTTCTGCTGAAGCAGGACACATAATGACGTCTGCATTCTGTATTGCTTTTACAGCTTTCACTGTAAGTAAGTCTGGATCTCCAGGACCAACACCAATTCCAATCAATTGGGCCATAAAAAATATGGTTTGTTCCCAATTAAAAATCTAGATTAGGTTTTTGTGGAAGAAATGATTGTTACTGGGTTTCTAGCCAGCATCATAGTGCCGGTAGAAGTTTTTCGGCTTTTTCCAATAGTAATTTGGGTAATATCAACAGAAGTAAATTTCAGATTCTCAATGGTTTTTAGCACTGAATACAATGTTTCAATTAGAATTATCCCGATCACAATTCTGCCTCCTGATTTTAGCTTATTTTCACACAACTCAACAATTTCCTTGGTGTCACCACCGGTTCCACCAATGAATATTGCATCGGCATCAGGTAACTCGTTAATTTTTTCTTTGGCATTTCCAAGAATAACTGAAATATTTTCTAAATTAAATTTTGTAATATTTTTTTTAGTCAACTCTACAGCCTTTGTATCATAATCTATTGCATGTACACTACCAGATTCTTCCACCTGAAGCGAAGCCTCTACTGATATAGAACCTGAGCCGCATCCAATATCATAAACTGTCATGCCAGGTTTTAGTCTAGCTTTGGAAATCTGAACTGCACGTACTTCTTCTTTTGTAATTGGGACATTCTCGTCACGATCGAAAAGCTCATCAGGAATTCCAGGAGTTTTTGCGTTCCACATATGATACAGCTACAATCCTGGAATGATTGAAATGTTTTCTTGTGGAAGATTCAAAAGTGTAAATGACATGATCCATGCAAACAAATACATGAAGATGAAACTTCCAATTCCTGTCGTAACAATTTTCTTCCTATCTGACTTGGGGAAGTTAATCTTCATTCCCTTTGCTATTACGCAAGTTACAAGGAAAAGAATAATCATGAAACCAATTGACGTCCATCTGTGTTCCTCGTCATGTTCTATTCCTTCGAAAAGGAACGTTGCGGCAATGCCACCTATAATGGAAAACGCAATACGAAGCCAGAAAAGTTTGTTTTCCTTTTTCTTAATATTTTTTGTTTCTGCATCTGTTATGTAAGTTTCTGCTGAATCTGTTGGAGGTGTTTCGTCTTTTTGGTTTGCTTTAGCTGTCCACTTACCTGTTGGAGGTGTTTCGTCTTTTTGGTTTGCTTTAGCTGTCCACTTACCTGTGATCCATTCAGCGTAATCGGATTGGTTTAATCCAACTGCTCCGTATATTGTGTCATTGGGGTAATTTCGATTGAACCAATCTTTGTAGTCTTCTTCAGTAAGGTATCGCTTTATGTAGCTCTTAGGGTCTTTGTTTGGATCTACAAAATCTAGAGTCTTCTTCTCTTTTGATCCGAATCTAATTCTTTTTTTACCGTGTCTAGCCAATGAAATTTCTAGGTTGTCTCTGGCTATCCTTTTTTAAAACCTTTGTTAAATAGGCGCAAAAATCGATAAGAGTATAATCAGACACCGTTTATTCGTATTATGGCGCTGGCTGGAATTGAATTAAGATATCTTGTTAATGATATCAGCGGGAGGACCGAGGATTACTATCTTAGTAATATCTATGGAATAACGAAAAATAGCCTACTTTTCAAATTTCACCATCCTAAAAAATCTGACATATTGCTGATGTTGTCGACGTTTGGAATTTGGATAACAAAAGTAAAGATCGAGCAGATTGAGCCAAACAAGTTGCTCAGACGCCTTAGAAACGATCTGACCAGATTCAAGCTCAAGGAGATAAAACAGATAGGCACTGAAAGAATTGCATATTTAACATTCTCCCATTCTGACAAAGAGTTTGTTATAGTTGGAGAGTTTTTTGGTGATGGGAACATCATACTCTGTAATAGTGAGATGAAGATTCTTGCGTTACTATATTCTGTTAATGTAAGACATAGACAACTGCGCGTGGGTTCTCAGTATGTTCCACCGCCACAAGATAACCTAGATGTGCTAAACATGACTGAGAAAGATTTTGGAGAGATTCGTTTTACATCAACCCCAGTAGCAAAGTGGATAGGTCGTACATTAGGTCTGCCGAGAAAGTATGCAGAAGAGATAACAAGGCTGGCAAATGTAGAATCAAAAAAGATGGGTGAAGAAATATCAAATGATGAAGTAAAGAAACTTTTTGATGTTGCAACTCAAATTATCAACAGCGTAACCAATGGTAAACATGATCCTGAAATTGTTCGCAATGACGAGACAGATGTTCATCCAATTTCATTGGGAGAAGAAAGTCATGAAAAAATTCCTAGTTTTATGGATGGTCTTGACACAGTTTTCACTGAAAATATTGTAAGCAAGGGAAAATCAATTCAAAGCAGCTCGTTTGATAAAAAAATTTCAGAGTTAGAAACAAGATTAGAAGAACAAACAAAGGCTATCAAAACAGTGACAGAGAAATCTGAAAACATTGCAAAGGTGGCAAGTTCATTTTCTGAATATATGTCACAAGGAATTTCAAATATGGATGATTCGAGAATAAATGATTTGTTAAAAACTAACAATGCAGAAATTATTAAAGAAAAGGGAATAGATTACATCAAAGTTGATGACGCAAAAATCAAAGTCAATTTAGGCTCGTCTCTTCCGACA